>JADMIO011167744.1_pt1 | contig 51497 bp, 56 predicted proteins | sample 8958161 | NCBI WGS metagenome assembly JADMIO01 (sample SAMN16585339, study PRJNA669376) | soil metagenome | isolation source: Crop rotation soil | place: USA: Cullars Rotation, Alabama | collected 2011
CGCGACAACTTGTCCACGTGGAATTCTAAGCTTAGGATCCCAATGTGCTGGAAAGGCGCCTTTCGTTGAAAAATTACAAGTGCCGATGCTCTTGCCCGTTTCCTCAGGCGATGATTTGACCATGCGCAAGCGTGTCAAATGGATGATTCGCGTTGGCTGGAATGCCAGTCAAGCTGCCCATCCCTTTGGTGAGTGGGTGTACAAGAATCTCGGTTACAAACGCATGGTTGCAGTCGGCGTGGATTACTCTTTGGGTTGGGAATTTATTGCAGGATTCCAGAAGTCTTATGAAGAAAGCGGTGGCAAAATTGTGCAAAAAATTTGGATTCCGCGCGGCTTCACCGACTTTAGCGAACAGCTTAAATCGATCCGCAAGGATGCTGATGGCGTGCTGCTCGTGGCTTCGCTTCAGCCAGCCGAGATTTTCATCCGTCAGTATAAGAAGATGTATCCCAACCTACCTTTGATTGCCGGCGGACCGACACTCGACGAAAACACACTTGTGCATGTGGGAGAGGAAGCGTTGGGCACGGTGAATGCATACATGTATAGCGCCGCTCTGAAAACACCCAGCAATGAGCGCTTCGTCAAAGAATTTCGGAAGAAATTCAAAGGCGAAGATCCTTCCTTCAGTAGTGAGAGTGCATACACATCGGCACTCTGGATTCATAAGGGTGTAGAAGCGGTCAAAGGTGATGTCGGATCAAAAGAGAAATTCTTGAACGCTTTGCGAGCGGTGAAGCTAACCAATGACCCGCGTGGTCCCCTGACACTTGATGAATTCGGCAACCCAATCGCCAACGTCTATGTGAAAAAGGTTGAGAAAGTTCATGGCAAATACCAAAACACCGTCATCCATACCTTCCCGAGCGTCTCGCAATTTTGGAAATGGGACCCGCAAGAATTTATGCGCCAGCCGCCCTATAGCAAGGAATACCCGCCCTGCAAGTACTGTGCAGAAGGAAAGTGAGAGTGCCAGCAAGTTTTATCGTTCCTTCAGCATCTTGTATTGCCGCACCGGCATGCAGTTTCCAGCACTCCTCACAAATCCCCCACGTAAACGTAATAATTACGCTACTTGACAGTGCGCGGCGCGGCTGATATCCGTAGTGATAAGGCGACGCGCGGATAACCGGATTCACTACGAAGTCGCATTAGCGTAAAAAATACTATTACAGAGGTGTGTCCCATGAAATGGCTCATAGGGCTGGCGCTGCTTGGCGGCGTCGGAATCGTATTGCATAACAATGGTGTCCTGTACAACTTGACGCACGAATTGCAGCCGGAGCCGGCAAGAAATTGCAAAGTTGGCGGGCCAATGAAGGACGGCACATATTTAGCACTCGCCAAAGAAGATGCCAAATATTTGATCGACACACACATTGGTAATCCAAACGACCGCCTCAACAGCTTGCGAACGCTTTCTGCGTTGGTTGCCGGCAGCCGAGCCGTTCAATTGCCGGAAAACACTGAAGTGAAAGTGATCAGCAACGCAAGCACCACTCTATACGGATGCAAGTACGACATATCGAAAGTGAAGGTGCTGCACGGAGATCTCGCTAACACGACGGGTTGGGTCGAACGGGACACAATCGTTGACTCACCGCTGTTTGCTCTTTATCAATCAATGCGTGCCTCAAAATCGAAGACGCCGCGAACGCTGCCGGCAGCAGTACCGGACGAACCAGATCCGATTTCGAAGGCGCAATTTGCCAGCCGGCGTGCCGAGCGGCGCGTAAAACAAATGCAGGCAGACAATCAATAGGCAGAACTGCAGGGAGGAACGTAGTTAGGGGCTGCGTAGTTTCACCATTGTGGGTTCGGACGACATAACAATAAGATCTCGCAAGAGAATATGCGAGTATCGGTCGATTCATGAACGTCTGCGACATTTTTGCACAGTATGGCGTGGCACTGAGCAATGGTCTTTTGGAAACGCTAAGGCTGGTAGCAATTGTTTGGCTTAGCGGGCTAGTGCTTGGCACGATCATCGGCAGCATTGGTGCGCGATTTCCGAAAGTGTTCGGCACCCTATTTGCCACCGTAGCATTTGTACTATCAGGCGTGCCGCTCATTGTTTTTCTATTTTGGTTGCACTACCCAGTTCAAGCCATTCTTGGCGTAGTCATTGACCCATTCGTTACTGCTGCCATAACACTCTCGATTATCAATGTGTTCGCCGTCTCTGAAGTTGTCCGGCGTGTGCTGCTCGATTTTCCCCAGCAATACATTGTCGCGGCGCAAGTCTGTGGCATGGACCGGATGCGCACTCTCACACGTATCCAGTTCCCCCTGGTTCTTCGTCAAGCTCTACCAGGATTGTTGATGACCCAGGTCACCATGTTGCAGTGCACTCTATTTGCCAGTTTGATTTCAGTCAATGAAATCTTCCGCACCGCGCAACGCATCAACTCGCAGATTTATCGGCCGGTAGAAATCTATACTTCGCTCGGTGTTCTTTTCCTGGCAGTATGCCTCCCACTCAACGGAGTCGCAATATGGTTGCGCAACAAATACACTCGCGATCTGTCGGAAAGATAGGCGAGACGCCAGCTCTGGAAGTGAGCGCGCATGGCGTGACGAAAGCCGTGGGGCAGCGGCAAATTCTGCGCGACGTGAGCATTAGCATCAAGCCGGGCCAAATAACTGCTCTCATTGGTCCGAGTGGCTCCGGTAAAACAACTTTGCTCAAAGCGCTGTCATTACTCGAACCGCCGGACAGTGGCGAAATAGTCCTGGACGGGTATCGCTACTCTTTTCCGCTTGCCGCTAAAACTCCAATTGCTCGCCCCTGGCCCAAGGTGACCGTGGTGTTTCAACAGTTATTCTTGTGGCCGCATCTGACTTTGCGAGCCAATGTCTTGCTGCCGCTTGGTGATCGCCCCGAAGCTAACAAGCTTGCATTATTTACGTATTTGGTAGATCAATTTGGTATGGCTGAATTTATCGATCGCCACCCCAACCAAGTTTCCATTGGGCAACGTCAGCGTGCGGCACTGGTGCGCGCAATGGTGTTGGAGCCCAGCTATATTCTCATGGACGAAATTACTTCTTCGCTTGATGTAGAGCAGGTCGCGTCGATCCTGTCTGAACTGCACGTCATGCGTGACAAGGGCATCGGTATTTTGCTCGTCACGCACTTGCTCCAATTTGCTAAACACGCGGCAAACTCAATTGCCTTCATGGAAGGCGGCACCATTCTCGAATCCGGTGGCATAGAAGTGATTACCGATCCGCAGCATTCACGCGTAAAAGAATTCATTGCAATGGCGCAATTCGCTTCATGATGTTCGCTTTGATCACCTGGGCACGTGCGTTACGCAGCGCTCATCTCCTGAGCCTCCTTATGATCTTATTCCTACCGAGCCTGCAAGGATGTGCCACCAAATCGGACCGGTCGATGTCGTCGCTCTACGATTCGGTAAAACAACGCGGCACCATTCGTTGCGGATATGGTATCTACAATCCCGGGTGCATGAAAGATCCCAACACCGGGAAGCTTACTGGTATTGGTGTTGAGGCACTGGAGGCGATAGCGAAGGAACAGGGGCTGAAGCTTGATTGGGTGGAAGAGGTAGGCTGGGGTTCGATGATCGAGGGACTACTCACAAATCGTTATGACATCATCGCGACACCAATTTGGAAGTCTGACGATAGAGCAAGGCGAGCCGAATTCAGCAAGCCGCTTTACTTCAGTCCGGTCTACGCATATATAAAGGCTGGCAATAAAAGGCTTGCTGGAGCCGATCTCAGCGTACTCAACTCGTCCGAGTATTCCATGGCGAGTATCGATGGTGCAACTGCCGAGATAGTCGCACAAAAAGACTATCCGAAGATTCGCCGAGTATCATTGCCACAGCTTAGTGACTTTAGCCAACTATTGCTGACTGTTTCCACCGGCAAAGCAGATGTGACCTTTACGGAACCGGCAGATGCTGCCGTATTCATGAAACAGAATCCAGGAGCGGTGGAGAAACTAGGGAAGCCGGTCAGAGTATTTGCAAATTGTTGGATGTTTCGCAAGGATCAACCGAAATTCAAAAGAGTGATCGACGATGGAATCGACCATCTAGTGGCATCCGGGACAATGGACAAGTTAATCAGCAAGTACGAGCCGGAGCCCAACGCATTGGTGCGAGTCTCTGCATTGCAAGGGGGAACTGAATGAGATCGCGCAACATACATCACTGGTTGGGACGGACTGTGATTGTCTTGTCTATTATCCTTTCCACCTGTGTTCTGGACGGTTGTACCTCGACGCCACCACGTTCCTCTTCGTCGGAAAGCACCATGAATCGCATTGTCCGAACCAACACTATTCGCTGCGGGTACTTGCTCTATTCGTCGTATTTCAGAAAAGATCCAAATACAGGCAAGTTTTCCGGATTGTTTTACGACATCATGGAGCAAGTCGGCAAGAATTCGGGACTCAAGATTGAATGGACGGAAGAAGTGGGATACGAAAATATTTTTCCAGCACTTGAATCAGGCAGATTTGACGTATTTGCTTCAGGGTTATGGTCAAATGCCTCCAGAGCTAAGGCGGCGGCATTCTCAATGCCAGTATGTTTCAGTCCAATTACAGCCTGGTGTCGCACCGCTGATTCCCGTTTCGATCAAAATATTATGAACATCAATTCGCCATCGATTAAGATTGCCGCTATTGATGGTGCCATGGAAGACATACTAGCCAAGTCATTGTTCCCCAATGCTGCCAGAGTGTCGCTGCCTGAGTTGAGCCCGTTCTCTCAAAATCTACTGAATATTTCTACAAAGAAGGCTGATGTCAGCTTTGCCGAGCCTATGGTGGTGCATGAATTCCTTGCCACCAACCCCGGTACGCTGAAACAAATCAACGCGAAAAGTCCATTGCGCATTTTCGGCAACAGTCTGGTTGTCAAACGCAGCGACACGGAATTGAAAACGTTCCTAGATACAGCAATACAAGAATTGATCAACAGCAGCCAAATGGACACAATTCTTGCCAAATACAATCAACAAGGAACAACGTTCTACCCTTGGGTAAAACAGTTCGAAGTGTCGTCGCCACCGAAGCACCAGGCAGCGCTCCACTAGAGAGTCCGCCGAAGTACCAATTTGGCCTCACCGGCGAGGCCGCGACCCCGTAACTGGGCGAATTTGACCTATGATGGCCCCTCTAGTGGAGTCGCCACCAGGGGTTGTCCAAATCTATCGTAATCCGTACACAATAGTCGGCACATAGTAATTCGAACTGACATTGTCGTCGAATTATTCGGCGGCCTCTCAAGCGAGGCCGCCGAGGCACCGTTTCGGCCTCTCTAGCGAGGCCGCTACACCGGCACGCCCGAATCGGGCAATTTTTAACGCAGCTGGCCTCTCCAGGGAGGCCATCTGCAATTTTCCGCATCTACGAATCGATCGAATCCTGATATCGCATTGCGCGTGTTGCCGTGATGCGGCCGCACGTCGACGCGATGGTCCTCACGTTACCGCATTGCGCCCCGAACAAGGCGATGCAAAGTTACGCCGGTGAATTCAGGTCCTGGCGGCGCAGCTGGTATCAGAAATCTACGCTGGAGCCAATTCCAGGATAGCGCTTTGGATGTACTGGCAGAGTCCCTGGCAAGCGTAGGACCCTTGTCCGTCACCATCTTCTACCCAAACTGACAGTCCCACTTTGGTGGCATTGCCTTCTGACACAGGTTTGTTCAACTTAATTGCGTAGGTGATCTGCGCACCTTTTCGAGCAACTTTCATTGTTGCTTTCATATAGCTGGGTGTGCGCTCGACAATTGTCCATCCGTAATGCTCCAGAACTTGGGCATAAGTGCAGGATAACTGAATAGGATCATGATTGCACAAGAAATCGGCATCAAACTTCCTAGTACCATCATCATCTTCTTCTTCGGCAGAAGTATTCAACAGCTGGCTTAAGTCCAATCCAAGATCAAGGACCTGTCCGACTTGTGGATCGAGAACCCGGAATCCATGCGCCTCGAATACGTCCAAATAGCGTCTGAGCGCCGCGAGCTTTGATCCGAAGTCTGTGGATGAGGAGATAGATGCACTTGCTTGACCATCCGATCGCAAAACAATTTGAATCGTGGTTGCCGAATCGGTAAGCTCTGCCTGAGTGCCTAAACCACCCACCTGCAATTGTGGTGCCAGTGTGATCAATTCGCCGATGATGCTTTTCATCTCCATCGGCCAATCGGGAGACGCTTGGGCTACGGTTTCATTGGAAAACATGCTCCAGCCTTGCTGCTCTACATCGGCGTCGGCGGAGGCTGGACGGAATATGTAGATGTCATAACTCATTAGATAGCCCACATTGACTTTGCTATTTTAGCGCACCCATTAATCAACGCTGAATTTTCTCGAGTGGCTGTCCAGTTTTTTCAATATTCGCATAGATACCTCCAGACAGCACCTTGTCACCATGATTCAGAAGGACTTGTCGGCGCAACCGCTCGTCGATGTCGACGTAGGACACGTTGTTTTGCGTAAGAGAGGATTGTATGGGCAGGTTTGAAAACTCAAGTGTTGACGGCGGACTGTCAATGAACGATGAAGCCCTGGATAAACTACCGGGCAATAAAGGCACACGAAATTTGGAAGCGACTTCGGCCGTGCTGGCTCTATTTCATGAAACGAAAGATAGTGTCCTGCAGGTAAACACCGAAAAGGAGCCCGGCTTGTTTGCTCGATCATCATTACATCAGCAGGTTGGGACAGGATTTTTTGTGGCTAACGATCCCGAAAGAGGAACATGCGATATTGCGACAGTAAATCGCATATTGCCGCGAGTGAACGTCACAGATGTTGTGATGGCAGACGGTCAAAAATTCAAGGCTAAGATTGTCGAACGACAAAATGAACTTGCAATATTGCACATTGATGGGGTGAAGGATGCTGACCGCAAGTGCAAAGTATTGCCGCTGTCAGAAGTGCGGAAGGAGACATTCACTAAGCAGGAAGGGCTAAGAGTGTACATGCACGACGGTGACCTCACGCAGTTATCAACTAATGTTTCCCACTTCGATAAGGTGAGTTCGGTTTTCCCAGATACATATAAGCGAGCGGATTTCGTTCGATATCAGGGGAATGCCTCACCTCCGGATCCACCAAAACGTGACATGATCATCTCATTCATACCGGGCTCACCGCGCAGCATCGGATCTCCGCTTCTGTCGGCGGACGGACAAGTAATCGGCATCCATTGGGGCACCGTCACGTTGCGAAGACCGGACAACGGCTTAGTTAAGAGTCTTGAGATACCGGTTGGAGACCTCAAACAAGTTTTGAAGCGATGATACCTTCCTCTGCCACCACTCGACGCATCAATGGCAGCGAATTGACATCATTACTCAATGCCAAAGCGGTTTAATGTTTGGAATGGTCCAGGCAATGGATTTCGAGTTCCAGTGTCATTGGTCACGACTCACGGGTAGATTTTACTGTTTGTCTCCTGGGTAAAATATGTTCAGCTTCAATAAGTCAGGAGGATCGCATGGCTAGTATCAACCGTTGCCTTACGTTGGTTGCCGCTTTGTCGCTAGTGGTAGGCATTTCTTCACCCGGTGCACTTGCTGATGAGGAGCCGCCGGCTGGTACAACACTGCAGCCTGGCGAAAAGGCGCCTGATTTTGAGCGAACGACGTTCGACGGCAAGAAGGTTTCGCTCAAACCTTATCGCGGAAAGAAACCCGTCATTCTATACTTTTACCCAAAGAATGAAACCCCCGGTTGCATCAAGGAAGCGTGCGGATTTAGGGATTTCTTACAGGGCATCGAACTGCCTGCGAAGAAAAAACCAATGGCGATTATCGGTATCAGCGGTGACAGTGCCGACTCGCATCGGGCATTTGCGGAGAAACATTCATTGCCTTTTCCGTTGATAGCAGATACGGATAATAGTTTGCTTGAAATGTACAAAGTGCCATTTTTTAAAGGCAGTCTGCACAAACGCGTCACGTTTATCATTGACAAAAAAGGCGTTATTACAAAGGTGATCGATGATACGAATGTTCCGGAAGTGCATGTAAAAGAGGCAGTCAAGCAAGTTGACATTTTGAACCAGAGTTAGCACGAATCGTTTTCAACGGGTAATCGAGCGGATCATGAATGGATGGAAGATAAATGTTCCAGCTCCTTGTCTGCTCGTAGTTGTCGTTAGTGGTGGTCTGTGGCTAGTTAACGACCAACAAACAGGCGGTGTCAGGAATGTCTTGATCAAGCGGAACATGAGCATTGTTCAAGAGGCTGCAGAGGGATATGCGAAAGAACATTCCGGCTTGTATCCGCGCACCGTTGATGATGGATTCAAGCACTACATTTCAACTGCGTTTTTAGAGAAACAGCGGAGGATACAAGGGACTAACACGCTGGGAGCAGATTTGGCAGAACTGACAAATCCTTGCACTGATCGTCCGGAAATGCCGCTTGCAGGCAGTGAGACTGGCGGTTCAGCTACTTCCATGAGACAACAACAACCAACAGTATGGAACCTACGCCCGGGATCCATCGAATATACTGCCTTAGTGGATGCTGACAATCGAGTTGCGTCGTATGCGATTCGAGCATCTAATTATCAAGGCAACTGCATGACAGGTATTGGCGGGCGACCTTTCGTTCTTTCCAACAAGTAACGGCTTGCATGCAGGATGTTTCAGCCAGCGCCTTCGTAGTCTCACCATTTATTTCACGGGTGAGCTAATTACAATGGCGTTGTGTCTCACTAAAATCGGAAAGTCGGCCATGACAGAAAACTTCACCCGACGTGATGAAATTTGTTCGAATCCACTTGATCAGCAAGGCATTGATCAATTGTCAGACATGCTTCGTCAGGAATTCATAGATAAACCACAAGCCGATCGTACATTGGGCGTTCATGAAGTAACGGCTGGCTCCGGCAACATAAGCATGAGTACATTTTACAAGGCTGATGGTGGCATAGGACTGTTCGGTATGTCTGCAACAGTGGCTTGTCCGCAGAAAGACACTTATGTACAAGTATCATTGGACCAGGCGGGTAAATTATCAGAGATCGACGTGGCTCAGAATGGAAAGTGGGTGCTGCAATTCCCGGTTCACAAACCTGAGAAATAGCAAGCACTGGATCATTCGAGTTTAAGAGTCTCAACGGGCTAGAGCCAATAGCGACAGAGTTTTCATGCCAGAAGAGCGACCGCCGGCAAGTAAATCCAGGGAAGAGTCCGTGAGGCAGGTGTTTGACCTGTCGATGTCTCCAGAGGAGTTTGCTGCTCGGCATTCACACAGGATTTTGTGTTCGTCATTCGACGAGTATGAGTATTCAGATCCGATTGTAGATCGGTGGATTCGCCGTTTCCATTTCATCGTGCTTCGCAGCCCTGAATTGCTGCAATTCTATCGGCAGCAGTACCTGACAGCAGAGGAAATCGCCGCAATAGAGGACGAACTCAATGATCCGCGAGGACTCTAAGTTGGGCGCAAGGATCAGCCTATGGCAAAAATGATTGAATCAGGTCTTTGAATTCTTGTGCTGTATCTGGTGCACCGCGGTGATTAAGCAGCGCTTGCCCGGTCTTGTCCGTAAATATCAATCTTGGATAGCCAGTCACGTTGTATTTGGCTCTGATAGCATCATTGCTGCCGTCATCACCATCTAGCTTTTGGAAGTCAACTTTGCTGCGCATCTGGGAAACAACCTGTTCCCACACCGGTTCAAACCGTTTGCAATGCACTCACCAGTCTGTATAAAATTCGATCACCTTTAGTCGCCCGCTGGCTTTTGGACCAGCGCTAGCCAGTAGAGTCGGTTGCTCGCCGCCGACCGTGCCGGCAGTGGATCTGCCAGTTGGTTGCGCGCCACCGCGATAGGCGGAAAGCTGCTGTAATGCTGTTCGTGCGTTGTTTGCAATTACCGAGTTGCCACCGCTTGCTGCAACCCATTCGTATTGCTGTTTGGCAAGCGCTATCTGGTTCATCCCCTGATAGCAAAGTCCCATGTAATAATGCAGAGTCACGTCATTGGGCGACGTCGCGGCTGCTGCGTTGAAATGGTTCATCGCCACGCTGTATTGCCGGGCTTTATACGCCTGCACGCCGCTTTCAAAACTTCCTGGAGCGGCTGTGACGGACGTTGCCACAAAAAGACAGGATGCCACCGCAATTGATGCCCGAATCAGAATCGCTCGCATCTACGCCACCTCAAACCTCTATAACCTCATTCTACAGTCAAACGTTATCAACGTTAGAGATTAAAGTTTCATCCAGGCGAATGAGTTTCATTAATCGGGGCGGTAGGTCGCTCGTCCTTTCGAATTCGCGACCTACGCGATGGAAATCTACTTGCGCAGCACTGTGTCCGATTTCACCAATACCGTATCGCTTTTTACCGCGGCAGGACCGTCGGCTCCAAACGGATTGCCATGCTGAACTTGCATGCCGCCAACCAATTTCTTCAAGTTATTGGTATTCAATTTTTTCTTTGTGGTGAGTTTTTGCTTGTTGGTGTTCATAAGAAACGCCTCCTGGGGTCGGGTGAACTTATGACTAACCGCCGAACATTATTAGGTGGAAAGGCTATGTTTTTGTCCGCAGCCCAACACGCGAGTGCCGGAACAGAATTTGCGATGAGCGAATAATGTATTGACTCCGGCAATAGCGACTGCCAGCCCACCAAAAATTGCCGGATCCATCGGATAGATGAATAGAAACGAAAATGGCGCCAGCAGATAGAAAATGGGGAACGCACAATACTTCAGCGGCGCCCAGAAGATTGCAACAGCAGAGACAATCGACCAGATGATGCAGCTGGCAACGATCAGAGGAAAGCTGAATGGACCTTCGGCGGCGCGGCATGCGACCGCAAAGATAACAGTCAGTGCACACGACAGGTACAGGTAGACCGTGTATTTCTTATCGACTCTACTTGCGTTCCATCGTCGGGGATCGTCTTGTGGGTAACACGGCAACAAGCACCGCGGACCAAGAGCGATACAAGTGATAAACGGTATCAGTATGAACAGTGTAATCATAGTAAAACTCCTTCGCCCTATCGTAATGCCCGCCATGACTAATTCGACGAAAGTTATTGCCGGTTTAATAATTGTGCACGCCTTTAATTGTCGCCGCAGAATTCACAGCCAAAACTGGAATGCGCTTACGCGCAATGCCACCAGTCCGACTGACTGCAAGTCTATGACAAAGGTCATCGTGGTGCATGACCTTTGCTAGATGGCCGTGAGCCCGACTAGATTTAAGATCTCTTTGGACGTTGCGAATCAGGAGCCAGCAATGCAAGCAAAGCAAGAAAAGCCGCACAGCATGCTGCATGACATAAAAATTGCTCGACCGTGCGGCGCTCGTTGGGACTTGATGAACGGCAACGATCAAGTCAGACACTGCCGGTCATGCAAATTGAATGTCTACAATATTTCCAACTTGACACGTACGGCGGCCGAAAATCTCATAGCAAAGCACGAGGGTAAATTATGCGTGCGCCTCTATCGACGTAAGGACGGCACCGTAGTTACTCGCGATTGTCCTGCCGGACTGTATATAGGTAAGCTACCGCTATGGTTGGTGCCTGTATTCATCTTTGCTGTGCAAGCGTTTCTTCATCTGGCGCGCGACTTCATCTATCAATCACAGCAGGGTAACGTTTTTGGTTACCAGCCCCCATCGGATGTAGCTATGGTAGGCAACGTTCAGCCGGACGGCGCGTCTGATAATGCGTAAAATGCATCTGCGTGGACAGAGAAGAATTCATACCATGCATCCCCGGCAGTGGGTCGCTCCATGGTTTTAGCGCCCTCCCAGCCGGGTATTTTTAATGTTGGTCGCCGTCAATGAGGTGCTGCCTTGCAAAAAATAATTTGCCGGGGAATTGGAATCTTGCTGCTTATGGTCGCGCAGATGCCAACGGCGGCGCCGGCGTTTGCCGATGAGACTAAGCCTGTATTCGAATTCGATTGCATTAATTTCTCGGGGCGTTTTTTGGGTGGAGCACCGGTCAAAAAGAAGGCTCATCCCGGACTGGCAGTTGATGGAACAGCCTGGTCAATCGACCCGGAGAGCAAGCATGTCATCGTTAGCCGGATATTTGCCGGCGAAGCTGCCGAAAAAGCCGGTATTCAGACTGGAGACCAAATAGTTAGTGTCAACGGATATCCAACCACCGGCTCGCCGATACGGGACATATTTTGTTCTTACCATATGTACGACGCTGACAAAATGACTGAGTCACTCGTTGTGCAAAAGAAAGATGGAACACAAAAAACGATTAGATTGCAGTTGTTGCCGGTCGATAAATGCAATCCAGAGGAAAAACGTGCTTGGCTAGATTTCTACAAAGGCATGGGCTATTGAGGCGTGTGATGACAGATAACCGTGCTAACCGCAAACTAGCGAACACAGCATTCTTTGCCGTGTGTGCCTTATCTTTGACCTTGAGCACCACTGCTTCGGCAGCCGATCTTCCAGCTGACATGCAAGATCGTCTTAAGTTCGGCGTTAGAGCATACGACGCCGGAGAAAATCGTTCGGCATTCGACACATTCTTTAGACTGATGAGTGAAGGCGGACAGAAATTCGGTGCGTCAGATGGGCGCATGCTGCGACTCTACACCAACATGGGTGAACTGTATAACAAAGAGAAGCAATTTGCTTATGCTGAGCAATGTTTGAAACGCGGGCTGAATATCGCGCAGAAGGGCTTTGGTGATAACTCCATCCAAAGCGTACCTGCTCTAATCAATCTTGCCCAAAACTATGTTGATCAAGGTAAAGATGGGCTTGCGCAGCCGCTGTTCAAGAAAGCGTTAGCGATTGTCGATAAGCCTGCTGATACCACTTTGCGCCCTTACGTGGTTGTGATTGAGACCAACCTCGGGTCGATGTATTTTGCGGAAGGGAATTATCCTGCAGCCGAACCGCACTTCAAACGCGCACAGCAAGTGGCAACCGAAGCGCTTGGTGCTGCTCACAAATGGACTATCACAATTGGTGGCATGTATGCAGCAAGTTTAAACGCGCAAGGCAAGACTAAAGAGGCTAAACGGGCGGAACAGGCAGCGATAGCTAAGTCAAACGAAGCACTCAGTCCTGTGGGAGCTTGGAACAAACAGATAGCTATGGCCGATGCCGCCATGGCAGAGAAGCGGTATGTGGACGCTGAGTCGGCGCTCAAACTCGCTTTGCAAGCGGCGCAAGAGATAGCAGCGGAGCCTATGTTGCAGGCGCTGACGCTGACCCGTTACGCAGAAGTGTTGCTGGCTCAAGACAAACCTATGATTGCAGTCGAGAAACTAAAGACGGCTCAAACGATTGCAGACTCAGTATTAGGATCTGAAGACAAAGCAGTTCTAGCCAGAGCGAAGCAGCTAGCAGATCTCGAACGCGCGCACGAACAATACGCCGATGCTGAGCATCTTTATCTTCGCGTGCTCAAGAATGTCGGCAAAGAATTTGGAACCGATAGCGATCAGTATGCAGCAGCACTCGCCGATCTGGCTGGTGTGTACAACGGTTGGGCGCACTATCCACAAGCCGTGCCTTACTACACCGAGCTGCTGTCATTGCAAGAGAAAAAATTCGGGATGGACAGTGATAAATTGATACCAACGCTGAGCGCATTAGCTAATGCAGCGCAGAATAATACTCAATACTTTTCTAAAGTCAATGAGAAAGCCGAAGAGCACTACAATCGTGCCGCAGATATTGCCACCAAGAAATTCGGCAAGAGTTCTAAGGGACTTGCTGTTATTCTTGACTCAATGAGTCACTATTATCAGCGCCGACTAGACTGGGATAAAGCCACCAAAACTTGCGCGCAAGTAGTATCCGCCAACGAGAAAAACTTTGGGATGGACAGCCCTGAAACAGTTAAGGCGCTTGAACACTATGCAGTTGTTTTGCGTGCCGCCGGAATGCGAGACAAGGCTGAACCGATTGAATCGCGCATCGCAAAAATAAAGAGTACTCGCTAAGGATCGCTTGAATCGTCGCCCTGGGTCGATTGCCATAATTTCATCGGTGCTGCCGCTCTTGGTGCAGGACCGCTAGGCGATGCCGCATTGCGCGCTTTGCCTGGCGGCTTTGAACTGGTGGTGGTGGCTGCGCGCGGCAGGTGTTTCACTGCATGCTTAGGCACTGCGGTGACGGGAGCGGGATCAGTCGGTTTAGTAAACTCACCGGGAGTAGCGACCGACTCATCTTTTGGTGCCGTATATTTGTAATATCCAATTGCAAGCAACGCAAGAACAGCCGCAACGATGGCATAGGAAACCACCGACCGCCCTTTTGGTCGTTCCTCCGCGGTCTCCGTTGTAGCTTGGGCTCCACGCAGTTGCCGGTCTTGCTTAACGCGGGTTAGACTCCTGTTGAGGCACTTTGGACAATGCGGGGCGTACAATGCCATGCCATGCCCGCATTTGTTGCATACATAAGCTTGGTCCCCAAATGATCCAGCCAAACTCATCGCCACAATCCCCCTCAGGATACTGTGAACATTGTACCCAGTTGTGCGCCGGGCAATTTGGCCATGGAATCAATCGGTCTAATCCTCACGGCGCTAGCGGTTGCGACGAGAGATAAGACTGATTGGCTAATGGCGCCGTCCGCGCCGCCTATGACCATGTCTCCGACCGCGTCTGCGACCCACTGCGCGACCTCGACCACGTCGGCGACCTGCTCCGCGTCCGCGCCGACCGCGCCCACCGCGCATCATGCGAGCCCGTCCGCGCCCACTACGCCTACCGCGGCCACGTCTGCCCCGTCCGCGCCTACCGCGACCTCGCCCTCGTCCGCGCCGACGTCCGCCTCCGCCACGACGCCGCGGTTGCTCCGCCGGTGGCGGAGCCTGGTCGTCCGCATCTCCGTCTCCGGATGCAGGCCTTTCCGCCTGTGGCCAGGGAAGCTCCGGCGGCGGTCCTTCGGCCCGATTTGGCGGAGGAGTTTGAGTCTGATCCGTTTGAGTAGGCTCGGGCAGGAAAGGCGATCCACCTGTTGGCACTTGTGCCTGTGGTATCGCGCCTTCTGGCTGATTTACTGCAGGTGGTGGTGCGCCGACGATACGTGGAATGTCTTGCGTCGATGCGGGACTGTCGTTGACAGCAGGTGGAGTTGCAGAGGCTACTCTGGTTCTTTCACGTTGGGACCAAAGCGCGGCAATCTGTCTTGAACTGCCGGGTCTGAAACTGAAATGATTCTCGTCACCTCTAATGGGCCGGCCGTTGTCGCCGTGCTGGAATCCGTATTTCAACAACGCTCTTACAACATCGGGATCGCGATAATTATGTACATCAACTGCACCATCATGTTCGTGTCGTGAACGTCCCGGCGGCGCTGCTATGCCCGTGGCCATCCGCTGTTGCGTTGCCGTTCTTCCTGCACCGTTCAAATCATTGCTTGTTTCGCTTTCCAACTGGATGCGCTTGCCGAGCCTGCGCAGTTCATCATTGGCTAGGATAAATGCGTGTGCTGCGTGTTCGGCCAACCATGCTGGTGCGATCCGCACAAGCTTTTGTCCCTCCGGGCCGCGATAGCTTTCACGGTGCATGATGCCGAGGTACACAGGATTGAGCGGTGTGCCATCAGCCTTGCGTCCTATGTCATTCAAAATAGCTGGGTCGGTGACTCGCTCCCCTGCGGCCGGACCTGTAGGTCGAGCTTGCTGGGCAAAAACCATGCTCTCGTGCGCCTCTACGCTCAAGCGTACGCGGGCATCATGGCTCACGCGTTCGACACGGGTGGGTTCGACATTCTCGTGCGGATGGTTCGCAGATTCGCGAGACATGGTTACCTCCTTGTCGTGGAATGCGGCAAGGCAATGATGGAATGTGGCGCACCAAGGGTTGCTCATCACGCTCAGTGATGATCTTCAAACAGAGTTGCAGCTCAACTAACCAGGGACGGAGGCTAAGTTGCAGGGGGATTGGCTCCATGTTCTGCGTCCCGACGTGACAAGAGTGTGACTACTCGACGCAAGGTCTTGCGGTTTCTCCCACGGCAAGCGCAACGGCGCCAACCGAGTGGCGCCGTTACAAGATTACGAATACAAAAGAGCTAATACTGCTTCGTATATGACTTCTTTACCGATGTTGCCCCCGGTCGTTGTAAGTTAAGGTCAGTGCAGTCGATGGTCGAGCTGTTGGTTCTGATTCGATAGTCTTCGTGATAGAGCGAAGTCCCCAACCAGCCGCCCTGGCTCAGAGCTAGGTGTGTAAGTCCGCGTGGATTGCTTGCCGAATAAGCCATTGATGTACCCTCAGCACTGGCTTGTTTGCTGACTTCTTGTAATACGTTGACGCGATCAGTCAATGCAAGTAAGTTGAGCTTTTCGCCAATCGCACATCCATTTCCGTTTTTCGCATCGTTTACCAATTCAGCGATGTCAATTTTGTCTGCCATGAGATAACCCTCCATTGCTTCAGCCTGTGTGAGACTATCCAGCAACTCTAAGTTTCGGACATGACGTTAACAAATGTGTAACACGTGCCGTATAGCGCTGCCTTGGCCGATGAACACATAGTATTGCCTGTGGTATTGAATGCGATGCTAAGCTCGGGGGTCTATTGAGCCCACTGTGAAATCGAAGGTGGAATGGCAAACTTGCCTCCCTCGGCAGTTGACTTGTTAATCATCATCTTTGGCAGTGGATATTCCACTGGTATCTGAGCTGGACTTGTCCCGGCCAAAACGCGCGATAAAGCCTTGCCAGCCAACGTCCCGACGTCGGATGGTTCGGCCACCAGACCCAGCAAAACACCGCGCTCGACCAAGTCATCGAGATGAGTGGCAGTCCAAACTTTTGCCTTGCTGGTGGCTGTAATGATCACCGGCAGATTAGTTGAAATGATATTGCTACCGGTGACAAATACGAGGTCTGTTTTGCTGTGGCTTAGACTGTTGGCCCATTTGGTTACATCTTCGGAATTTGCCAATGGCACGGAAGCGATCTCTAATCCCAGTTCGTTTTCGATTGATTTGACAGCAGCTGCTTGCAGCTCTGAATTTGGTTCACCTGGTGTGAAGATGATTGCCACTTTCTTTATTGGATAAGAACCCTCGCAACGCTTTACCAGCCTGCGCATGAAGACCGGCAGTGAGACGAAGTTACTACCGCCTGTGACGTTGGTGTCCGGATGAGCCCAATCCTTTATGAGCTTGGCTTTGATGGGATCGTAGACCATACCAATCACTATTGGCTTATCTGTAATCTCTTTAGCCACCGGCACCGCGGCTGATGTTCCTAGTGCCACAACAACATCGGCTATCGCATGAACCTTTTTGCCAACTCGGTGGCTTTGTCCTTCTTACCGGCAGCATCTTCCAAGAGCCATGCTATTTTTGCATCGCTGTATCCGTCCTTTCTCACCTGATCAATTAGGGCTTTTTGCGTCGCCGCGTAGCGCTGATTGTGTGCGTCAAATGAGATGATGGCCACAGTCTTCTTCGAGACTGCGAAAGCAGCATTTGTCCAAGCCCAGATGAGAAGTGACACGAGCGATAGGCAGACAACAGCGTAAATTCTCTGTCTTGACCTGTTCATTGAAATCTCCTGCCGCGCCTAATGGTTGAAAAATTCTACCGCTTCACCGGGAAGAGTACTAGAGTGAAAGACTCGACAGATTGCAGATTCGCGTGTAATCTCAGTCTAGAGCAGTCCCTCGCATCGGCTAGTTTAATGATTAAGAAGGTCCGTTTCACCACCGCTATAGCGGTTGGCATCGTGGTGCTAGTGACAATTCTTCTGGTACTCAACTGGAAGACTCTTTCAAATGCGGCCGCCGCAGGGGAGTGTAGAGAGCTTATCTCTCGTTCTCAGTCTAAGCGCAGCAACGACGACTATAAAGGTGCCATGGCCGATTTGCGCGAAGCTATCGGCTACGCTCGCAAACTACCGAACAACGAGCTGGCTCTGTCCGAGGCATTGCAAACGCTTGCCGAGGTATATATGGACCTCGGATTGTTTGGCAAAGCACAACCATATCTCACTGAGGCATTAGCGCTGCGCGAACAACGAGTGCTTTCACAACCGGGTCTGCTGGAAGTTTCATTAGGTATCAAACCAAGCTACGCAGGCAGTGATGGACGTCGCTGTGAAACACTGAAATCGCTTGCGCTATGTCATTTTTTTGCTGGAGACTACGACAAATCCGAGGCAATGTTCGCGCTATCAGATCAAAATGACAAATCGGCAAAAGATCAACGGCAACGCGATGGTAGTCGCAAGCTTAGCGGATTGTTCTTCGCGGATGGAGAGCCCGAGTGGACACATCGCCACAAGGCTGCCTTCATGGCTGCGTCTTCTGGCAACTTTGATAAAGCACACAACTTTCTCAAACAATCATTGAAGACGTGGTTCTCTACCTACCTTGTTCGTGACTCGGCGGCGTCTGATATGGCCGCTCGAGCAGTTATCTATGAGCGGGAAAAGCGTCGCGATGCAGCCCAGGCATGGTATCAAGCATATTGTATTTGGGTAGCGCCTGCCGGACGATTTGAGCTGCGGCACAAGGTAAATCGAAGCGCCATGGAAGACAAGATTATTCCATTGTCCGCTTCTGACACAAAAGCGATGCCGTTGTGGGCAATTGCACTGGATTCGGCTAAAGGAGTTCGAACACTAGAGCACGCGATGGTTTTAACGCTTCTTGCCGATGAGTATATCAACATGAAGGATCTAGACGTAGGTTCTCGACTTCTCGCTGAGGCTTTGAAAATAGAAAGAGAAAGCGGCAACACCAGTGCCAGGTTTGTCGACGAGCTGGCAACTCTTGCAACATTGCGTAAGATTGCCGGATTGCAGGGCAACGAAGAGAGGTCTTTCGAATTGCAAGATCAGATAAAGACGGCGCGAACAAGTCTTCGTTCGCTTGATCGTTGACATCGCCATAGTGCTGGACGTTGCCGTCTTGTACAATATTGCTGTCATATCTGCCCGGACGACGATTCTAATGAAAATTGTGCTGCGCAAACTGGTTAGTGCACCAGCAATGATTGCAATCATTGCTTCACTGGGGCTTCCTTACTCGCATCCAGCCATTGCCGAAAATTCAGCATACGCAGGTACTCACGAGCGTGTCGGTGTTACCGACACCGAGATCATGTTGGCATCATGCATACGCATGACCGGTGTCGCTGGCGATCGCGGGCGCGTAGCCGCCCAGGGAGCCGGTACATATTTTTCGTACATCAACGATCAAGGTGGTGTCAACGGACGGAAGATCAAATATCAAGCCTGTGACGATCACTATGATCCTGAGAAGGCTGTGGAATGTTTTAATACCTGCCTCAAGGACAAAGTATTCGCCGGCACCATGTTTGCCGGCTCGGCCGTAATTTCCAGATATGTGCGCATGGCAGACCAAACGAAAATGCCGCTGGTAGGCTTTCTCACCGGTGCCACGGCATTGTACGAAGGACATACTTCGTCCTTTGTATTGCAACCTTCGTACAAGCAAGAAGTAGAGCATCAGGTTGAATCATTATGGAAGCACAATTTAAGACGCATCGGAGTCGTCTATCAAAATGATTCGTTCGGAGCCTCTTTTCGTGAAGGCACCATTCAGCAGCTGAAAAAGCACAACGCTTTGCCGGTCGTTGAATACTCCTACAATCGTAATCAGATGGATCCCGAGGATGCATTCAAGAAAGTGTTGGCTGCCAATCCTCAAGCAGTGATTATGGGCGCCAATTCAGTCAGTTTGAAGCCCATAGTAAAGCTGCGAAATGATTTGGGTGTGAAGGCAGTGATTATGTGCTTCTCTGCTTGCGATGACATGCTGCACGAAATCGGTAAACCGTCTGATGGATTTGTGGTATCTCAAGTTTTGCCACCACTGGATAACAGTCTTCCTACTGTCGCCTTATTCCGCAAACAATTCGCTAAGTACCATCCAGGAATGGAGCCTCACATGTTCCATTTTATTGCCTTCTTAAATGCAAAAATACTTGTGGATGGTATTAAGCAGGCGGGACGCGACTTGACTCGCAGCAAGCTGGTGAGAGCATTGGAATCGATGCAGGATTATGATCTTGGCATAGGACCAAAGTACCGATTGCACTTCGGACCTAATCAACATGTAGGCTGGACGCCAAAGGCTATTTACTTGTCAGTCATGCGCGATGGCAAATTGATACCGATGGGTGAAGCGGCGTGGGCGCCAATAACTAAGGCCGCCAACTAGCCACCTGGCGGCAAGCGCTTTTTACTGCACACAGAGCGCTTCGGTTAGTAATGAGCGATCTGTGCCTAGCGTTTCCATTATGCGGGTAGCAATACCTGCATCGGTATCCACCATTGCTAATAAAATATGTTCGGGAAGAACAGTTTGACTATTTGTCGAATGTGCGCGCAAAGCCGCCTCACGAAGAATACGTTCGGTACGTGGTGTCAGGCTCAGATTCTCATCATCGTGCGGTGTATGCATGCCGGCAATTCTGTTGGCTGTTTCGCACACCAAAGTCTTATCTAGTCCGGCATTTTTCAATGCGCGCTTGAGCTTTCCTTTTGCTTCAACCACAATGCCGACCAAAATGTGTTCGGTGCCGATAAGATGTTTGCCCGTGCGTTTTGCTTCCTGTCTGGCTCTGGCAAGACAACGCAAAGTTTCTGGCGACATATTTTCAATTGAAGGAATCATGACAATGAGGATAACATATGCCACTCATTAGGCGATGTGGCATATACGTGACAGCAAATAAGGCGATCAATTATCCGTTTTACGAGGCAGCGACCTCTGGTAACCGCGCACAGCACCGCGCTCGACCCAGCCAAAAGTCCCCCGTTTGTCGCCTGATCGGATTTTTATTTTTACTACCGGATCAGCATCAGACTCATCAGCTAACACCTCGACTATCGTGTCGTTAGGCAGCTGGAGAAGTGATGCACTGTCACTTTTGGGATTGGCAATTTGCTTTAAGTTGGGTTTGTCTAGAAAGAGAGTAACCTTGCCGTCAGCGTCCCACAATCGTATTTCAGCGCTTGATGGCTGAGCTTCGCCTTTAATAAAAGTGGCGGCTTGATTGAACAGTTGAGGAAACAAGAAATAAATGATGGCCGCGATAATCAGCAGGCTGGCAAGCGCCCAGGCAAGCATCGTCACCATGCCAAAAACGAAAAAAAACAACTTCAATACGATGACTGCAGCCACCAAACAAACAACGATTTTTACGGCCGTTTTCATATACACTCCGCAGCAGCTGCTGCTAACTTGATCTGGCGCAAACGTATATTGCTAGCGGCTGGCGACAAAGCCGTCGCTTGTATCATGGAATTGGCACACATGCAACTGTTTGAGCGCTTCGGCAACGCTTGGCGTTAAGGTGAGTCCGTGCACCTCCATGAAATTCCATGGAGGATCATTAGTAAATGGACCATGATGCAAATCGACCGTGTCTAGCAGGGAAAGAAATGTCTCTTCCGGTGGCTCGCCTGGATCGTAAAAGTAAAGAGTGATTCCCGATTCCTGCCGAGTACTGCCGGACAGTTCATTGTTCAATCGTTCGACCAATTCCAGGTTGTCTGAAGTTTCGGGCGCCCACACGTGCATTGTTTTGGCTAGTCGTTCTAGCTCGGAAAACTCTGTGCCGATGATTACCGCCACACCGTAGGACATAACACTCTCCACTCTGACGCTAGCATTGTACGTCCTTGTCAATCCTATTGCGCGTGCACACGGCAGACCTCATAATCGAACTAGATAGAAATTGGACTGTCAGGAATTATGCCTAATCAGAAATCGGAATTATTACTTGCAAAGACGAACCAGCGTGATGAAAAGTCACTGAAGCTGTTGGTGCTGAGTGTGTGGATGTGGACGGGCTTAATCGCAGTTTTCGCCGGTTCGGCTCTGGTCCACGCGGTTAGCACCTGTATGGCGGGGATGTACATTGCCGGGTTCGCCAACCTACTCGGTGCGTTGCTGTCTTCCGGATTTGCCTATGCGAATTTCCGCTCAGGAAGGGCAATTGCACAACGAAGAGATTCGCACTACAGTTTTTTCCTCGCTGGTGTCAATTGTTTGATATTTCCACTCGGCACCTTGGTGGGAGCAGCAACCTGGCAGGTGCTCTCACGCAAAAGTGTCCGAGAATTGTATGAGCATTCAGATTCGGCTGCTCGTTTGTCTGATTCCGAGCAAACTCAGCCGGATGTTGCTAGATCTTCGGCTAACATTAAGGGTAAGCCCAAGCTGGTAGTAACACCGCAGGCACAGGCGCTGAGTGCCAAACACATAGATGAAGCGTTGTCTGACGCCGATGAAGCCGAAGAGCGGCTTTGGAAACAGCTCGAAGACGAGCACAGTCGCAAACAAAAAGGGTCGGATGCTTCACCGTAGCGGAGCACCGCCCGTGGTGGCATGCGCTCCTACGGCATGTTGCGGGCAGCTTCTTCCACGGGAGCTAGATAAATTCTCGGAATGCTAAGATGGGAGCTTCCCAAATTGTCCACGTCGACGGTTGTGTGTTTGAAGATAATGGGGTACTTGGCGATTGTGGCCGCGTCCATTACTTGGTGCGTATGGTTATAGTCTTTCAGAATCGAGCTTGCAGGCAGATGTGCAGCCGACAGCATCTGTTCGATTCTGGTGGCTTGATCTTGACTGTATGTAGCCGTGCCATCAAAAAAGTTGCGAAATTGCTTCGTGCCCGCCGCCAGTTCTTTTATGTTCCGCTTAAACCAAGGGTCGAGCATGTAGCGGTCATACAATGCATCCAGCAATGTGATGCTTTTGACCTTGTCCTCTAAACCATTATTGTAGAGCTCAGTATTTGTAGGTCCGTAGCCGGCGGAGTGGGCAAATATGCTTATGTTGGCTACATCATTTAGTGTTTTTCCTTGCAGAGCCGGAGTGTCGCCGAATGCTTCAAGAATCATCTTGCGAAACGTGTCCTGGTCTTTGAATTTGCCTTGGTGGCTGCTGCGCGCACCGGGATGGAATTGCCATTCAGGCACCAGCAAAATTGAGTTGTCCGGTGCGTTTGCCATTTGCTGCCCGAGACGATTGTCGCGGAAAGAGGAGAGCGCCGTGCTGCCAAAACCATGGTTGTAGATGACGAGATTTATCGGTTTGGTTGGATCGAAGTTTAATGGGACATGCACCACTGCATCCGGCGTTGTGTGATCGGCGGCGCGATTATTCATGCGGCTGATCTCGGTCACTTCACCGAAGGGCTCAGTGCGAGTGATCACTTGCTTTGGCTGCGGCGGCCGACTCAATGCCGAGTAGATATACCCTGCGATGTCGCCTAGAAATTTCAGCCTGGTTTCCGATTCCGCCTGCTGTATGGCGGGCGTATCCTCTTCAGCTGGAATGGGCCTGAGCTCTAAGGGTTCTGCCATGACGCTCCGCAACTAATGCACCGCAACTATCAACATGATAGTCCGGCGTTCCACCACCGTGTTAGGCAGTGTACGAGCGAAATTGTGTCAAAAACGTGAAATGGACAGCAAACGCTTAACAGCGGTTACTTGGTACCGGCCTTCGCTTGTTTGACAATCGTTTTCCAATCATTTTCGGTCAATGGAATGTACTTGCCGTCGTGCATGATACTGAGGTAAACAGCTTTGCTGGTCAATCCGTTGTGGTTTTCCGCACTGTAATTGACACGCCAATTGGGTCCAAGTCCCAGGTCAACGCCGCGAAACGTTTCAAGTGAGCGAATGAATTTGGTGCGCGTTAAGTCCCTGCCGGCACGTTTGAGCCCGTCCACGATGATGCGAGCATTGAGAAATCCTTCAAAGCCAGGTTCGTTGGCTGGGGTTTTTGGATCGTACTTAGCCTGCAGTTTTTTATAGAGGTCGACACCGGGCAACTGTTGATCGAGTCCCGGCAACACGTGAGTGGCCAGCAACCCTTCGCCTTCTTTGGTTCCGTCAAAATATGGACGTTGGACATCATAAGTAAGGAAAGGGATAGACCATTTTTGTTCGTATCGTTTTTTTACTGTCTGAATAGTGCCTGTCGCTCCGACGACAATCACTGCTTCCGGATTGGCTGCCTTGATTGAAGCCAACGGACCTTCTATATGGACATCAGTGCGAGGAAACGATGCCTCTGCTACCGGAGTTGCGCCGCGCTCTTGCAAATCTTTGTTGACCGTTTCGCGCACGCCTGCCCCGGCGGCATCGCTTTGATACATGATTGCCAAACGACGAATACCGCGGCGCCAAAGTTCGGCTAGTTGTTTGTGAACCTCCTCTGTATAGGAGGGCCTAAAGGTGAACACGTTAGGACGGTGTTCGTAAGCGGCAGGATTGCCGGTGTAAATGCCTAGCATCGGCATTTTGTCTTGCTCTACCATGCGTAGATATTTGGAAATGGCCGGAGAGCCCAAGAAAAACGCGCCGGCAAATACTTTGTCCTTGAGACAGCTGTTGTAGCATTCGATAGCTTTATCCGGGTCGTAAAAATCATCGCATTGCACAAGTTTGATTGTGCGTCCGTTGACTCCGCCCTGCTCATTTATATATGCAAAGTATGCTTTCGCACCACTTAGTATGTGCTCGCCTCGCTGTCCAAGTAGTCCGGACAAAGGAATGCAAGACCCGATGGAGATTTCTTTATCCGTTACACCGATGCGCTGTTTGGATGGTTCGCCAATGGTGCTATCGGCACTGCTGGCGGACAAAGACGTTGGCGCCAATGTTAGGGCGGCCAGTAAAACTGCCGACAAAAACTTTTTCGTTTGCCTCACGGTGACCTCAATTCAGTATCGTATTCGGTGCCGTACCTGACTAACGTTGCAGGAACTTGATCATAGTATCCCAGTGCGGCGTATTTGCGTCAACGCCGGTATCTTTCAGCTCTTTGGGATCTGAGGCCCGACTGTACACCACACTGGATTGCGATGACGGCACAATGGGATCTTTGGAAATAACAACTAATAGCGGTGCATGGGTAAGACCCAACATCTGCTGAATATTGAGATGAGGTTGCGGGCACCAGTCGTCAGGAAACAAGGCGAGCAACGGGTTCTTTGATTTAGCCAGCTCTGGAAGACTGGTGAAAGGATTCTCGATGATCAAAGCTTTGTGCGCACGGCGTGTCCCTGTCAAGGCCGCTGGTGCTGAGCCGAGACTGCAACCGTAACTAATAATGGATGCACCGGAGTAACCAAGCTTGCCGTTGAGATATTCGTATACGAACAAGCCGTCGTCGGCAATGCCTTCCCAATTGCGCTGACCGCTACTGGCCGCGAAACCGCGCGGATCATAGGCAATGACAGAGAAACCGGCTGTTATGAAAGCTTCGGCAATACTTTTGCGCCGTTCGTAGTCGTCAAAGGTGCCGGAGTGGATGATGACTACCTTGTCCGATTTGCTGTACAGGACAGCAGCCAATGTCTGCGCGTGTGCGGTAGGAATGCGCAATTCTTTAGGTTTACAGCCGGCCAGCGTGCCCATACCTTCCACACCTGGCAGTTGCACTGATTGTGGTGGCAGGAACATTGAACTATATATCGAAGGTAACATGTTGAGCGCTCCGTAATAGAGCCAACCCACAACTATGACCGCTAAGATAGGTATGGCCAGCGGGTTTGCTTTCCTACGTTTGCCTGTTTCGGCCGGCGCTTCGCCGCCGGCACTCGGCAATATCAATTGGACGTCATGTGCCTTTCGCTTAGCTTTCTGTCTAGCCAATGCAGCAGGAATTGCCTCGCCACCTTCTTGGTCCGGATATAGTTCGGTCAGTTTGACGTTGTCTAATGCCTGGCGCGCTCTTGTAGTCACCTTAGGATCCGGACATTCCGAAATCAGACTTTGCAAGATTTGGGCAGCACAGGCGAAGTTTTCTACCTTGAAATAGCTCATGCCAAGGCACAGCCGCGCATTCCAGTTTTCCTTTTGCTCCTCGCCTGAAAGTCCCTGCTCGAGGTATTCGATGGCCTTTTCATATTTGTTATCGAGGTAACAGTTAGTTCCCCATTTGCAATACTTCAGTTTTTCCTCGCCTGACAGGTCTGGCGGAATTTGGGACGGCTGGTCCGGAATCTCCACACCTTCCGGTTGTGCCTGCCTTTCCGCCGCTTTCTGCCTGCGTTCCATCGCCAAATATTCTTCGGCGGTCATCATCGGAGCGTCCGTTTTGCCAGTGTCGGCAGCGGCTGTTTCGGCTGGTGCCTCCGCAGTCAATTCGATGCCACCATCCTCGTCACCAGCCTGTTCAACAGGCGTCGACAGCAGCGAGGCGGTATGCTGTTTGATCTTATCCAGCGCTTGCGTAGACTTGAGCTTGATCGCCTCATCAGGACAATTGGAGACGAGAAATTCAAACACGTTTTGAGCACTTGTTGTTTGCCCTTCCTGAAAGTAACTTAGCCCGAGACAGGCATGAGCCTTCCAATCAACATGCTCACCTGAAAGTCCCTGTTCAAGCAGTCGGATTGCTTTTCTGAAATCGCCGGTAGAATAGGCCGCCATGCCTTGTTGACATAGATCTTCCTTGCTGATTTCAACGCTTTCTTCGCCGGCAGCGGAAGTGGGATTGCCTTGTTGGTCTTCGGTCGCGTCTTTCGTGCCTTCTTGCATACGATCTGCTTTCTAAAATGGGGAGCGTCCGGATTCCTAATGGTTACTCAACACGGTTGTTGTCACGTCAGTCCCGTGTCGCAGCCCACCTACTGTGCAACCAGTCACACAGTAACTGCCGGCTCCAGGATCAACGGCATTGTAACCTACCTGACCTTTAGTGCCTGGCGATTGAGTCGGTGCTGCCGCACGGGTCGAATTAACTGAGTCAGTCGTAGAGATAGTCTCAACGAAAGGAACTTCTTGAGTGACTTCAGTAAACGGATTGGTGGGAAAGGTGCCGACGGATCCGGTGGAGCTATTGCTCCCGTTAGGCATATACGGACCTAAAAGAGTGGGGGTGGACGGAAAGATTCCTTGCGAGTCGGTAGCAGCTGCCTCGGCAGCGACCTGGACTGAGTGCATGTTTTCCAACATGCCGGCAGTCTTCGCTTTGACTTGAGCGCCGATAAGGTTGGCATAGGCGGTGGCAAACAGCACCGAAAGGACGGCGCAAGCCACGAGCAACTCAACCAGCGTGAATCCATGATTGCGGCTGGGCCTGCCGCCTTTTATCCCGCCACTTTTCCCTGGTCGTAAGATTCTTGCACCTTTCATCGCTCTTCTGCCTATATCGTCGCTGGGACGGTAACAACTGCACTACGTACCTAACGGTAGTTGCCCATATTTGAGATCCCCGTAACACGCAAATCTGACAATCGGTAAGGCTATCGGGGAAGATTTCCACCAGCTCAGTGTTTTGCAGATTAAAACCTGAAATATACGACTTTATATATCAACCAATAATTTAAGGATGCCAACTGCAGCTGGGTGCATATGCATGGCATTTATCCGTCGCTCAGCCACCCCAAAAATCCCTGAGAATCGACTCTCATTAAGCAGTTGTCATCAATTGACTGCAATATGGTGAGGCCGTATGCTGCGACCTTGTTGAGAACCGCCATATCAGGCGTTTTGTGATTGTCCGCAAAGGACAAACTCTCTTTGAAGATACGAGAATCTCGGATGCCAAACCTTGCTATCAACCCCAGGCTTTTACTAGCGCTGGTCTTAGGGTCAATCCTGTGCAGTCCGGTGCTCGCCGATGAACTTGGCACAACCGCGTCAGAGCCTAATTCTCAAACCGCCGCGACAGACTCGGCACAAGCGATGCCGAAGTTGGAAGGGTCGGTAAGCATTTCGGTGCCAGTGACGCTTTCTACTTGTTTGTCTGAACTGATGGATGCAGCTCAGCGCAATAATACTGACTTTCAGAAGTACGATCAGGCGATTGCCAAATACGGCTCGCTCGGCAGGCGAGTGACGGCGCGCACGGCGGACGCTCTCAATTACACGCTCATGTTTCAAGGTATTGCTCCTTCATGCGAAGGCGGCGACATAATCCTGGGTGAAAAGAACAAGCTGAAGAGCCTGGCTTCAGCCAAGTATCTCAAACAAAAATTGAGTGACGAACTGCGCTTGCAACTGACATCAAATGTGATGCAGTTGGCAATGGTGCTGGGCAATGCCAACGAAGCAGAGATGGTGCAACAACTGGCCGCAGCAGAAGAAGAGCTAGTAAAACTAGTCGGCAAAGAGCAAACTGAGAAGACGGTCAATTATTTGAAATCTTTGAAGGAGCAGGAAAATGCTCAACCTCGGCGATCCGCTGCACCAAGTTGGTCAGTTGCTCAATTACAAAAGCGCATTCAGACAGCCGCTGAGTCAGCGGCAGCTGCCGATCCAATAGTCAAAGAGATCGAAGATGACGTGCATCATTTCAATCGTCATAGCAACAAAGTCTTGTTTGCCCATCGATTGGTAAGAGTGTGTTTGTCGGCTGCCTCTCTTAGTCCAAGTATGATTGGTCCTGCCGCGCAAGGATTGCTTTTCGGATTTCTGGCCGTTAGTGGTGGCACCGAGCAAGATAAATTGCTCAAAGAGCTTTACCTCGATAAAAGATTAGTGTCGCGTTCGCGTGTGCTTACCGAAGAAGCGCACTTAGCTTTTGAGAATTATGAGCTTGGCGCTTTGAGTAATAACCGATTGCTCATGGCCTGCACCGAGCAGTTGGTCTCAAAGATGACTCAACCGACAACTGCGTCCAAGTTGCTTTCAGCAGAAGAAATAGCCGACACTCAACAAACACACTAACGGATTGAAATGAGCAAACACAGAAAGAAAGCGCTATCGGCTTCATTGCAATTAGCAATCAGCATGACGCTGGTTGTGAGATCCGGCACCGCCGACGCTTGGGCTCAAGTCGGCACGTCCGAAGCAGAAATGCCCGTCACAAGCATGGCCTTGATGAATCAAGAACTGCCAATTCCCGACGCCTTTTTCAACATTGCGGTTAAACTTCCGCAACCAGTAGCTTCCAGTGTCGTCGAATCTCCTGCGCCAACGGCAGTGCAGGCGAATGTGCAGCCAACGCCGCAGCCCCAGTTGCAAAAATCCAACGCTGCTTACGTTGTTGAAAATGAATCACAAACAAATGTGGCGGCCGAAAATGTCGAACCTGAGATACAACGCGAAAATAACGCTCTAGGACAACGGTTGGATGAACTGACAGCTAAGTTGGAAGAACACAATGAGGAACTGAAGGGTTACATTCAAGCTGTAGCTAAGTATGGTGATTGGAAGTATCGGTTGGGTGAAAGCGCTCGCGATATGCTCAATTATTCATGTCTGTTCAAGGGTGTTTCGCCGTCAAGTGAAGCCGGCGATATTATTCTCAATGAAAAAACTAAACTAAAGGGACTAGCTGCCGCCAAGTTCATGCGCCAAAAACTTGGTGACGAAAAACAGCTCGAGTTGGTATCGTCTGTGGTTCAGTTGGCAATGGCTGTCGGAAGCAAGGACGCGGCTGCCGCCTCGAGTCAGTTCGCTGAAGCGAGCCGACAATTGACCCAGCTTGTCGGCGAACAAGAGTGTGCCAAGACTGTGGAATTTTTACAACAGCTAAAGCAAGCATCAGCCTCCACTGAAATCCGTCGCCATCCGCTCAGTGTAGCTGATACGCAGAAGAGTCTGAACATTATTGCCGGCACCGCCGCCAGTATCGACCCAATTACTGCCGACCTCAAAGAAGAAGTGCACCACTATAACAAGCACAGTGATGCTTCGTTGGCTGCGCATCGGGTAACACGAGTCACACTGAGTGCCGCGTCGTTAACCCCTAGCTTTGTCGGACCGGCCGCCCAAGTTGTTTTGTTCGCCTACCTGGCATTGTCCGGTGGCACCGAGCAGGAGAAACTTCTTCGTGAGTTGTACATCGACAAGCGCGTTTCCAGTCGCGCCAATTTACTCACCGAAGAGGCTCATGTGGCGTTGCATAACCACCAGCTTGCCGCAATGACGCAAAACCAGCTGCTTTTGGAAGTTACCCAGCAGCTGGTTGCGAGAATGACTGGTGCATCCACCGCCAAAATGGTTTTGCAACAGTCAGGTGGTGCGGCATTGGCGCAGCAAGCCGCCTGCCACTAACTACTTGGTGCCCAGTCCGACGGCATATGTGCCGGCCGAGACATTGAGGATAGGCATGCCGAAACCGCGGCGACGTTTTATCGTGTATTGCTCGCTGCCGTCTTGCGCTTGCAGTTCGACATTCTTCGGTTTTAGCCAGCCGATATGAATGCCGGCGCCAAACAATCCCAAGTCAACCAACATTCGTCTGCGACTGGTAGCTTTACGATCAGGCATTTGTACTACACGTGAGCCATCTTCCGCGGCGGTCGGTGTCACTTGTGTATAGTTGATAATTTCTTTGGCTTGAGCGGCTCCGCCGAAAAACATGGCAATGCTCAAGGCGATGAGAAATTGCTTCATGACTTAGCTCCTTCTGGTGACGCTGTTCGCGACGGGCTCAGCGGCGGGTTAGTTCCGGCAGAGTCCGCTAACCATAGGTGCAAGAAAGCAATTACACTTCTTGTGCGAATCTTATAGGCGGATTCAATTAATGATGCCTTTAGGCTGTGCGCTCGCGCCGCATTCGTCGGGATGGGCCCGTCGACGGGTCGTATTCTTCTATGCCGAGGACACTGCCGTCTTCTGAATGAACAACCAGGCGTGACTTACTGCTTTTGGCACGGCGTTTAGCCAGTTCGATCGCCTTTTGGCGGTTGGCAAATTCGTCCAGGGTATAGTTGCCACGAGTGACTACCCAGATGTTGCCCCGCTGCATGACATGAATTCCATCGCTCATGGTGCACCTCTTTATGTCCCGGCACGCGTGCGCAGCTTGAGCCAGAGGCTAAGTGCTAACTAAAGGTCGCCTTTTGGGTACAGTTGAATTAATGGACGGCAACTCGTCCACGTGGTTCCACATAGGTATGCTTGTAGAGGTGCCATCAACGATCAGGATTGTGACGCCAATGACTGAAATAGCTGTCATGCAGTCCTCAGTTTGCTAAGATGGAACACCTTGAAATAAGGAGTCCGACTAATGGCTAACTCATCTGTCAAGCGATTTCTATCGGTGCCAACCGATGTGGATGACGAAATGTTGTACCTGGCTGAAAGCGCCGGACAGAAAGTCGAAGACGTTTATGTCATGGCTGCAAAGCTGCTGATCAAATTGCCGATTGCAGTCCTGCAAAAAGAGATGCCTGAGTTTTACCAGCAGCTCAACTTTCAAACAAAGCAAGCCTAGTCTGCGCTCGACAGTTTAAGCTATCGGCCACTGCTCTATGTGCGGCGTAGGATTTGGCTCAGGACTGGGTTGTGTTCCCGGCTCGGGTGACGGCAATGGATTAGGACTGGGTGGCATCACCGGTTCGAACGGAGTGGTCGCCGGTTGTGGCATAGGAATCACAGGCACAGCCGGAGTGGGCTGGGGCTCTGGAATTTCTTCCGGTTTATTAGGGTTGGGTACTGTAGATGGCGTTTGAGTGCCAGCTTCAAGCTTAATTCCATGCATGACTAATGTCCTCACTTTTGAGTGCATGACGGAGCCTGAATTTGATAGTGCCCAGTTGCCTATCGCTTGGTCATCACCGTCAGTAGTTCGGCGTTTTTCCGTTGAGGCAGAGAGTCGTTGGGTGGGTAAGCTATGTCGATTTTGAATCGCCCATCGAAAAGGTTGTAAATATCATCTTTCGATGCGGCAAACGGTGGTCCGCCGGCTTTGTCCGTTAACCACCAGATAGCAATCAATTTGCCGCCGGGCTTCAGCAGGTCAGCAATTGTATAAACGTAAGTCCGCCGGCGCGAAGGGTCAATGGCCGGGAAGAAACAATGCTCAACGACGTAGTCGTAATAACCATCATATTCATGGATGTTGAAGACGTCGCGCTCCAACAGATAACCTGTTTTACCGGCTACGCCGGCTTGCTGAAACTTCTTGTAAGTGGCGCGGATGGCCGTCGGCGCAAAATCGATGCCTGTGACCTCAAAGCCTGCTGAAAGCAAAGGCATACAGTCATGTCCATTGCCGCATCCAACCACAAGCACGCGGCCGGCCGGCACTACATACGGTGACTTGAGGTAGGTAACCAATGGCGGCGATGGTCGTCCGAGATCCCACGGAGTCTTACCAGCTTGATAAAGCCGCTCCCACCACGCCTTGTGGTCTACTGTCAAAGTTTCCTGTGCTGCCTGTTGCATATCATCCACGCAAAACGTTTCACAAGCGTTTATTTTAGCCCAAGAGAGGCGACCTGGCGTTTAACTCGCTTGGTTCTCTAAGTGTTCGGTGAGGCGATCGATGAAAACTGCTTGGTCGGGATGAATAGAGGCTCTTGCCTGTTCGAGGCTAAGAAATTCCGCCCGATCCACTTCCCAAGATGCGCAAATAGGTATAACTTCCGGGGCAATTGGTCCGGCAAAACAAAAAATGCGCTTGCGCGACTTCTTGTAATCTGCTGAGCCAAGCGCGGTCAATTGTCCGGCGTCGATGCCGGTTTCTTCCTTGGTCTCTCGACGAGCCGCCTGCTCAAGTTGCTCATCAGCGTTGGGCTCGCCTTTGGGAATGCTCCAAGGCGATTTACGGTTGTAATTGCCGGACGGGTGGACCAGAAGAACCATAATGCCTTCGGCCGCCTGTTTGTACAAAAGAGTTCCGGCTGTAACTTTCACTACAAATTGAGATGGCGGATCACCACAGCGCAAATTATGCCAGCTACTGCAGCCACAGTCAGCGTCACTATCCAAGTCATAATCGAGTCGGCATGCGCTTTGCGCGTGTCAAACCGACAAGCATTTTGCAGCCTTGACTTAGAAACTGGTTCGCAAGAATCAGAAAAGGTTTGTTGCCACTCCTGCAAAAGCAGTTTTGCCCTGCGCGAGGCATGTCTTCTTCGTTCATCTGCAGTGCTGAGAGACACGGCGGCGAACTCGCGGCCAATTGAATCGTTGTCGAAACGTAAAAGCTGATCAGAATGATCCATGACAGACTCCTTAAGCGCCTGAAAGGACGCTGAAGTTTGGACGTAGCGGAAAGCGACGGCCAATGAGTATTGGAAATGACTCAGGGTGGAGACGATAGATAGTAAATGCGAAAACTCGCAGGTTCAACTATCGTTTACAGATTGCCTCTTGTCAACTTAAATAGCAACGGGGATGCTCGTATAGCTGACTAATTCTCGCTATGATCCTGGACTGCGGAATCACAGGAGTACTCGAAAGGTGACTACAGACAAACGTGCGACGATTCTTGTGTTGTGCCTGACTTTTGGCATTTTGGCTATGGTTATCGGCGGGTGCATTTATTGGGGTGCCAGCGTTGACTATAACAATGTGGTGAATACGCCGATTGTCCCAATCGCTGAACTGAAACAGCATGCAGGCACTAATCAACCGGTGCGCATTCAGGCGGTGGCAATTGGAGAGCCCACTTTTACTACTCCTTCCGGCGAGCAAATTGCCTTTGAATATGTTGAGGTGACGCATGACGAGCGTCACGGCAATAATCGAGATACCATCACCGACTACAAAGGCTGGATACCCAGTGAGTTGTGGGTGAGCGACGGCAAGGATAAGCTGCGCGTTTTGCCTGAGTCAATCACGCAAGATAACCTGGATGTGCGTGGGCGGGTGGCCTTTTCGTCCAAGGGCGAATTCGACGAGAAATTGAAATCCGTGATTCTTCCCCAGTTTTTGAAAGACATAAGGACCGGTCGCCATGGTCAGGAAATAAAAGCCTGTACTATCGCCAAAGGAGCCAATCTCAACATCGTCGGTGCTGTCTCGGCCACAAGTGATGGCGTGGTTGTTCATAAGGCCCCCAACCGGGGACTGTGGGTCTCGGTTAAGTCAGCCGATGAAGTGGCGAGCAAAGCAAAGCAGTCGATGCTTTATTCCGCCATTGCCATCGGCATTGGCGCCATCGTGGTCATAGCAGCCCTGGCGTTTTATATCAAAAGTAAGATGCGCGGTTAAGCGCACCGAATATGGTGGCAACGGGCGACTCATTGTCTTGCCCGAACGCTCCAATAAGCTTTGAGTTGTCAAGCGACCTCTAGCGTTCATCATTAAAGTATTGCGTAGTTGTCAAATTAAATGTTGGGACTGCTGAATCCAAGGGTAAATAGGTAGCAGTGGACGATAGCTCAATTCGAGATTAGTCACAGCGTTACTGATTCCAGACAAGCAAGCCGGTGCCAAGACCGTTGGCTTTCGCACCGCCTGCATAAACACATCCATTCCCCTGCATTCAGAGGAACCGCATTTTGGCACGTGTTAGTAAACTGGCAAACATTTTCGCAGCACTGGGCGCCGCCTTGATGCTTATCATGCCGCCTGTTGAAGGCAAACAATCCGGAGCTTTCTTTTCAGATGGACGCCAGGCAGCCGGTCGCTTTTCAAACCGCCGCATCATGGCAATAAATGCGTACAACCGCGGTGCTCAGCTCTTTAACCACCACCCGCAGCAAGCAATAACATACTTTCGCTCGGCTTTACGGTTCGACCCATCACTGACAATTGCACACGGTCCGCTTGGTCAACTGCTTCTCAATAATGGCTTGTTCGACGAAGCATATGACCATCTGTCAACTGCAACCACTATTGAAGACAGCTCGACTTATTGGTGCTTGCTAGGCGTGGCTGCAACAAGGTTGCGCAAAGATGACACGGCAGTGCGAGCATTTCAGCGATACTTGGTCCTGGAGCCCCAGGGGTCTTATGCCGACGAAGCTAGACGCTCGATTGCCATCATCGCCGGTGGACCCGGCGCTAATAATTACCGACAGCCGGTTGCTGAACCTGCGTCGTTTAGTGCGCGCTTTGCTGCATCCGGTCGCAAGTGGCCGGCAGCCCAATCGCCTTTGAAGGTTTACATCCAAGACGGAACGGCTGTGCCTGGCTTCCGCAAGGAGTTTCACCAAATATTTTGTGATGCGTTGGCCAATTGGACAGAAGTTTCAGAAGGTCGCATCAAGTTCGAATTGGTATCGGACCCGCGAGTTGCTCAGATTACTTGTTCATGGACCTCAGATCCGCGCGAGCTTAGAGGCGCAGGCGAGTTGGGCATCACCGAGTTAAAGCTGAATGCTCGTGGCTACATTCAACACGCCAGGATCAAGTTGCTGACAGAATTCAAAGATGCAATAGCCTGGCAGGACGTGCAAAGCCGTTCTCGCGCCATTGATTTGCATGAAATCGGACATGCTCTGGGTCTTGAGCATAGCGATAATCCCTGGGACGTTATGTATCCGCGCGTGGCACCGGTCGGACTGGAGTATCCGCTCAGTCAAAGCGATAAAAACACGCTTTTGGTGCTGTACCAAGACAGCTAACGCTGCTTTTGAATTTTTCGTAATACTGGCTTGGAACCACCACGGCGGCACTGTCTTCGGCAATGGCGGTTTTTCCCATGCCGGACTAGGTTCGTAGTCTCCCCAGTGACATATATAGGCACTGCTATGAAAATACGCGCATGGCGTAAAACGTTACGCCGTCTGCCCGGCGTCTCTCGAGGAAATTGTGAAAACTTATCTGTCGGCTCTCATTAGTGTACTGCTCGCCCTGCAAACGAGCATGTTCACAGCTGCTCAAGCAGCAACGCAATCGTCAGATTCACTTCCGCCTTCTTTGTTTGGCGGTATCGAACTGAGAACATCAGGTGGAGCGCGAGTGCTCAAAGGTGTTCGCCGCGTTCGTTACGTCACCCGCGCGCGCAGCTCAAGCAGCTCGGGTAGCACAAGGATGAGACGGTATCACTTTGTTCGACGAATTCCGGGCAATTCTCAACGCATCGGTAATAAGGTGTTGACCAGTGCGCGGCAATCAGGCGTCCATTCATTTGATGAAGTAATCAAACTCCCTCGGTCAGTAGAGCCTCTCATTATCAATGGCGTAGACAAATTGTTGCCTGGCCATCGATATATCGAAGTCAAAGAGAAGGGCGGCGAATACATTATAGATAACGACAGCAATATCGACCCCGATGGCAAATTCCTTGAAGTCATCAAAGATGGCGACAAATGGAAGATCAAGGGAACAGAGTTGGTCGTTGATTACGAACGCACTTTCGATGTTGCACAAGTACCGGTGGCTACGCGGCGCTATATTAATCCGGCAACGGACTTTGTCGCTCCCGGTGGCAATTATGTTGAATACAATGCGCAAGGACCTGGACGACCCATCCCGATCACCGGTGAAACAGTACCTTCAGCCGGACCTGGCGAGTACGTAGATATCAGAGATGTTCCTGTTGGCGGTCAAGCCGCCGGCGCTCCACTCAGTCAATATTATGAGGTAGGTCCAGGCACAGGTCCCGGTACACTGCTTGGCGCCACCGGACCAGGTGTGGAACTGGGTGCAGTAGGACCTGGTTATGCAGGCGGCGGCAACGTTGTTGAAGGTGTAGGCTATCCGGTAGGCGGAGTCGGTTATCCGGTAGGGGGCCTCGGTTATCCTGTCGGCGGTATCGGCGTGCCTGGAGGCGGCGTTCCCGGTGTCATCGCCAGCCCGATTGTCGGCGGTGGTTTACCCCGACAAGTGCCACCACCTGTAATTGTGCCACCAACTGTAGACACTCCCATACCTCTTATAGCGCCACCGATAATTCCTCCGGTTGTTCCTCCGCCTCCGCCTACGCTAACAGGGCTAGGATTGCCCATTCCTCCACCTACTATTGATACACCGGTCCCGATTCCGCCGGTTCCAGTTCCCTATGGTGGCGGCGGCGGTGGCGGCTTCGGCATCGGCGGATTGCTGCCGGCAGCGCTTGGTCTTGCAGCCATGGGCGGCATGGTCGGGTTGGGACTGGCAATGCGTCAACGTTCCAACAATTACGGCCCGTATTATTGGCCACCACCGACACCAATTCCACCTACGTATCCACCGAATCCTCCACCTATCACGTGGATTCCGCCACAGCCGCCTGTGTGCCCAACTCCACCTGTGACGCCGCCGTGTCCACCGACACCGCCTGTGTGCCCAACTCCACCTGTGACGCCACCGTGTCCACCGACACCACCTGTGTGCCCGACGCCACCTGTGACGCCACCGTGTCCACCGACACCGCCTGTATGTCCGACACCACCTGTGTGCCCGACACCGACAACGCCGCCAGTGTGCCCAACGCCACCGACGCCGCCAGTCTGTCCGACACCACCGACCACGCCGTGTCCACCGACTACGCCGTGTCCACCGACACCAACCACTCCGTGCCCGACGCCGCCGGTTTGCCCGACGCCGCCGACCACTCCCTGTCCACCACCAGTGGGTGAATGCCCGGAAACACCTGGCTGCTACCCACCACTGCCACCTGTGTGTCCGACACCACCAATCGGCAACTACCCTCCCGGTTATTGCCCGCCACCACAGCAATGTCCGCCCAGTGTCAATCCGCACTCGTTTACACACAACCACATTGCCGGTTATGCAGCGCTTCGTGGTTATGGCAGCTACAGCGGACCGATGACTGGTTGGACTGGATGCCAAACTCCGACACAACCTTGCGGACCCATGCCTGCCGACCCTTACTGCGGCACGCCGACGCCTGGCTGCGACCCACCGTTGCCTGCCTGCGATCCGCCAATGCCGGTGTATTGCGACCCGAGCCCTATGCCGATTGCATCAGATCCCAATTGCTTCTAAACAGCAGCAACGAAGATGTAATTACAGACCCATAAAGTCGGGGCCGCTGCCTTGCTCGGTTGGCTTGACGCGCAGGTTGACTTCCGGGCAGACCACTTCGCAAGTGCGGCAGTGAATGCAATTCTCTAGCGACATACCGTGACGCTTGACGCTTTCAACTACATCGACGCGGTGCACTTCAGCCGTGCAGTCCGCCACGCAGGGCACGGCCTTGTTGCGCGCGCTGTAGCGCTTGATGCACTCGATGCAGACGTCGGCATTGAATTCATCAATATGTTGATTGCCTTCGTGATATTTGGTGCCGGCATAGAATACGGCATCCGGTCGCGAATAAATCGTGTTCTTGTCGAAGGTTGGCGGCTCGTCGTACTTCGGTGTGACGAAATCAGGCACAATGTGCTTGTAGTCTGCTTCGTACTTTATAGGACCGATGTCTTGCCCGCGCTCCATCAAGCTTAAGGCGCGCCAGCCATCAAGTGCGGCACCAATGGGGTTGGGAAATCCGGCTGAAATCAGGCCGCTTATCGGGCTGCCACCATCTATGCCACGTGCAACTTTAGGCAGGTACTGTCCGAGCAGCTTGGGATTCTTTTGAAATGTATAGCGGAAATAGCGATCGCGAAACGAATCTTGGATAACAAAGCTCTTGGACAGTCTTTCTTGATACGGCTTGAGAGCGGCTTCCGAAGTATCACCTTTGAGGAAGCCTTCGTGCAAAACTTCAGCGGCAATGCGACCGCATTCCATAGCTCTATCGATGCCGGCTAGATTTTTGACGTTGAGCACACCCAAGGCATCACCCAGCAGAATCGCGCCGGGTACATAGTATTGTTTAGGCAGGCTGTAGTAGCCGCCTTCCGGCAGTAGCGCCGCGCCATATTTGAGCAGCTTGCCGCCCGAAATCATCGATTGAATCCACGGATGCTTCTTGTATTCTTGCAGCTTGAGCTGTGGGTTCATGTTTGGATCGGCGCTATCCAGGCTGATTACCATGCCTATGGTTAGCTTTTTGTCCTTCATGCCGTAAACAAAGCCACCACCAAAGGTGCCGTCCAGCAACGGCCAGCCAAGCGTGTGCCAGACTTTGCCTGAATAGTCTTCATTGCATTGCCAAACTTCTTTGACGCCTACGGACCAAATCTGCGGGTTGTCGCGCAGCTTGAATTTGTCGATCACATCGCGAGAGATGAAGCCCTTGTCACCAAATGCGGTGACTTTGGCATATACATAGTCTTCTTCACTTTGCGGATTTTCTACAACGGACACGCCTGCGACGCGACCATCTTCGATAACTACTTGGTGTGCGGAAAAGCCGGTGAAGAGGTCCATTTCTACATTGGGCACATCTTTGGCCTTTTCCTGAACTTGTCTGGCCATCCATGCCACCACGTGGCTTAGAGTTAAAACCAGATAGCCGTTCTTATCAAAAGACTTGGGATAGAGCTTGGAAGGAATATCCCATTTGCCGCTCGAACCCAAAACGGAAAGGTTGCTGTCATTGCAGACAGCTTCAATGGGAAAGTTGAGTTCTTTGTAATTAGGCCAAACTTTTTCCAGAACATGCGGATGAGAAACGGCTCCGCTGATGACTTGACTGCCGAACTCTTTGCCTTTCTCCAGAATGGCGATGGTGAGCTTCTTCCCACTGTCTTTAGCTAATTCGAGTAATCGAAATGCTAATGTCAAATTGGATGGACTGCCGCCAACTAAAAGAAGATCGTACTCAATGCGAGTGGACAACTGCCTCTACCTCCGTCTTCTTCTGAGAAGACATTGTTTGTTTAAACTGCCTGATCAGCTCAGGGACTATCAAATAAGCGTCCCCGACAATGCCGTAGTGCGCAAATTTGAAGATAGGCGCATCGGGGTCTTTATTGATGGCGATGATTGTACCGGATTTCGACATTCCAACGCGATGCTGAATAGCACCGGAGATACCACAAGCGATATATAACTTCGGTCTAACAGTCTTTCCTGTTTGACCAACCTGGTGCGCGTAAGGTATCCAGCCCAAGTCAACTACCTTGCGCGATGCGCCGATTGCCGAGTTTTCAAAGCATGCTGCCAACTGTTCGAGCAACTTGAAACCGTCCGGAGCCTGCATGCCAAAGCCACCGGAAACGATAACATCTGCTTCAGTTAGCTTCACGCCTTTGGAAACTTCGCGCACTACATCGCGTACTTTCAACCGCGAATCTTTGTCGAGTAGTTTGACCGGTATCTTGATCACCTCGGCGCTGCGTTTGGTGTCAGGCTTAAGCGGTGTCATTACGCCGGGGCGTGTCGTAGCCATCTGTGGGTTTTTCCACGGACCAAGAATGCGAGCCTTAAGACTTTCACCGAAGCTTGGCCGGATGGCATACAAGCAATCCGGGTAAAGACCGAGTTTTGTCGGGTCGACTTTACTCTTGTGCTCGTACGGGCCGATATCCAACTCGGTACAGTCAGCGGTCAGTCCTGTCTCGAAGTGCGCTGCAATACGTGGTGCTAAGTCGCGGCCGGTTGTTGTCGAGCCCAGCAGGCAGACATGAGGAGGCTCTGGCAGAGACTCGAGCAAATCGACGATGACGCGACGATACGTAAGCGTGCAATAGACCTGCAGGGACTCATCATCGGCGTAATAGACTTTGTCCGCACCGTGATGAATCAGCTTCTGCACCGTTTCTTCCATCTTATAACCGATGAGAACGGCGATAAGTTGTGTGCCCAACTTATCCGTCAGCAGGCGCCCGGCACCCAACAGTTCAATCGTTACTGGTTGCAGCTCGCCCATAATGTGTTCGGCTATCACCATGACGTTGCCGCGCGGAGTCTCATGAACCGGCAATGGCTCTGGCTCGGCAGCCGGCTTGGCAGCGGAATCGGTTGGTTTTTTAGCTTCTGTCATACGCGCAGAAATTCCTTGACGTTGCTGGCTTTAAGAACATCACTAACCATATTCTCGGGTGCCTGACCCTCGTACATTTTGCAGCTACCGCCAATTTCGCCTACCTTTTCGGTAGCCGCTACGATTGTCGGTGATCCTTTTAACCCACAGCGTTCGGCGTCAGCACCGACTTTATCGAGATCAACTGTGGTGATTGCATTGGTTAGTTCGTCCGGGTGACGTTGTAGCCATTGCACTTTCCATGCGCCACGGAAAGATTTGTACTCGAGCGGATGATAGGAATTTGCCACTGTGATCAAAACGGGAAGCTGGCTAACCACATGCTGGCAGCCGCCTTCGATAATGCGGCGCGCCTCCAACTTATCGTCCTTGATCGAAAAATCTTCGCAGTATGTGACTTGTGGCAAGTCCAAACGCTCGGCGATTTGCGGGCCAACCTGTGCAGTGTCGCCGTCTGTGGTTTGCAGACCGCAGAAAATCAAGTCAAAGTGTCCGCACCATTGAATGGTCTTATGCAGTGCATAAGCTGTAGCTAGCGTATCGGATGCCGCCAGCCGGCGATCGCTGAGCAATACACCGCGATCGACGCCATGTTCCAGGGCTTCGAGCAAAATCTCAACAGCCGGCGGCGGACCCATTGAAATCGCCGTTACTCTGCCGCCATACGTCTTTTTCGTATGCAAAGCAGCCTGCAGCGCATAGCGATCAAACGGATTAAGCATGCGTTTCGCGCGAGCACGATCGATTGTGCCGTCTGGATTAAGTCCAGCTTTAGAGCCCTGGTCCGGAACCTGTTTGACCAGAACAAAGATATCGTAAGGGCCAGCCATTCAAGATACCTGGTTTGCAAACACCTAACATATTATCTTCAAATGATTACCAGTCTGGTGAATGTTAAAGATAAGGCCACTTTGTGCTTGACGTACCTTCATGGGCCAGCGGAATAACGCTTTCGGACCTCTTGCTGACATCCTCCTGCCAAGCAGCTAGTTCAACGCTATCTGTCCGTTTAACGCAGAACATCAATCTTCTGTATCATCAGGACACTCTGAGGAGGACTCACCGATGTTGAAGCGTCAGCAACTGGCGGCTCTGGTTTTTGCCGCACTTACCTTACAGGTAAATCAGAATGCGTCGGCTGACAGCGGGTTGATGGTTGCCGTGGCGCGTCGTTCTTCGGGCAGTCAGCAGCAAATGCAATTGGATACAGAACGGGCCAATCAGCAGGCAATGCTGGCTCAGATGGCGGAGGCATATTTCACTGCCTGCTTCCGGGCTTCGCCCAACTACGCAACAGAGTCTGGAATCCACGATTTTGACGACAAAATGTTCATTTCGTCGCCGAAGTCGTTTTCCGAGCGCATAGAGCAGTTGAAACAGTTTCGCACCGGTCTGCAGTCGATAAACAGCGCTTTGCTAGACAAGGATGCTGAAATTGACCTGCAGATGCTAATCAATGATGCCAATGCTCAATTGTTGTCGTTGGAGTCCATTCAAGAATGGAAACACAATCCGGATCACTACAGCTCACGCATCAGCTCTTACATTTTCAGCATGATGAAACGTGACTTTGCGCCACTCAAGCAACGTTTGCGCCATGTCATCGCCCGCGAAAAGCAAGTACCGGAGATTCTTGAAAACGCACGAGCAAATTTGGAAGGCACGCCCAAGGTCTATACCGAAGTGGCGCTCGAGCAGTTGCCGGGCATTATTGAGTTTTTTCAAACCGCTGTGCCGGCTGCCTTCGCATCAGTAGATGATGCACAACTGAAAGCCGAATTTGACCATACCAATGATGAAGTGATCAGGCAGCTCAAAATCTATCAGTCTTATTTGCAGGATGAGGTTTTACCACGATCGACTGCTTCATTCGCCATCGGAAAAGAGAATTACGCCAAGAAGCTCTTGTATGAAGAGATGGTTGACGAGCCGCTTGAGGCAGTCCTGCAAAAAGGCTATGGCGAATTGCATCGCTTGCAAGGTGAATTTGTCGCCACAGCAAAGGAGATCGATCCAAACAAGAGCACCATTGATGTGTACACCGAGATTGCATCCCAGCATCCAGCACCGTCACAGTTGCTCAGTGCGGTGCAAGGCGTGCTTGCCGATTTGAAAAGTAAGAGTCTTCCGGTAGTAACAATACCCAGTGAGGATGAGCTGAAAGTCCAGGAAACACCGCCTTTCATGCGTGCCACCACTTTTGCCTCCATGGACGCTCCCGGTCCTTTCGAGAGATCAGCCAAGGAAGCCTATTACAACGTGACTCTGCCTGAGAAAACGTGGGATGCGCAACGAACGGAACAGCACATGCGCTTTTTCTGCACGCTCGATCTGATCAATACCAGCGTGCACGAGGCATATCCAGGGCACTACGTGCAAGGCTTGTGGGCAAAGAAAGCTTCGTCTAAAAGTCGCAAGTTATTATCATGTGGAACTAATGTTGAAGGCTGGGCGCACTATTGTGAACAGATGATGGTGGAAGTTGCACCGGTTCAAGATCGCAAGCTAAAGCTTGTGCAGCTTCATGATGCTTTGCTGCGCGCTTGCCGATATGTCGTTGGTATCGAAATGCACACAGGCGATATGACTCAAGAGCAAGCAAAAGAGTTTTTCATCAAAGAAGGCTACCAGGAGCCTGCTAACGCAGTACGAGAAGCGAAGCGCGGCACCTCCGACCCGACGTATTTAGTCTACACATTGGGAAAACTGCAAATTCTTGCTCTGCGGGATGAGTACAAACAGCTCAAGGGCAAGGACTTCAATCTCAAAGAATTCCATGATCGGTTTTTGGCTGAGGGATACGCGCCGGTAAAGTTAATTCGGCAAAAGATCATTAGTCCTGCGTTAGATGCGGCTCAAGCAAGTCCGTCTTCGCGTCGTTAAGGACTATCTGCCAGCTTAATTTACGGCTTTTTGTGGAATAAAAACGACAATCAGGCTCAGGGGAATTCTTATGACTAAAAGATTGGTAGCTCTGTTAGCGACAGCGTCAGCAGTTGGGTTATGTACTGTCTCGCAAAACTTGTTTGCCCAAGAAAAGGAAGCTACAGCCGAACCAGGCAAGCCGGTCTGGAATGATGTCACCACAGGGTTTGCCCTGGCGAAGAAATTGAACAAACCGATCATCACAGACTTTTATACTGACTGGTGTGGCTGGTGCAAGGTCATGGATCGCAAGACTTATGATAATCCCGACGTCATCAAAGTGATGTCCCAGAATTTCGTGCTGGTTAAGGCCAATGCCGAAGATCATGGTGCAGGCGAGCGCCTGGCCAGGCAAAATCTGATAAGCGGCTATCCGACTGCCATTTTGTTTGACTCGTCAGGAAAGGCAAAGGCAACTATCGTTGGCTATAAGGAAGCTAAGCCATTCACTAAGATTTTGAATGCTTTCTTGGACGGCAAAGCAGTCCCCAACTAGGCAGTTGGCTTATTGTCTCTCCAGCAGCCTGATTAACTGCTGCCTTGCTTCGTCCATAGCACAGACAATGTTTAACGATCGACGCCGGCGTTAGGGTCGGCTTGGGTGCCTGGTGTCATTGTGTACGTCCAATGTGCATGCGACTTTGAGTCGTTCATCATGAGCGAATACAATTTTGCCTTTTCCATGTATGGCTTCACTGGATCAACAACCTGCTGTCGCAATGTTGGTTGGGGCAATGTGGTATCAACAGTGAGTTCGACTGGTCCATCGATGGTACGAACATCCACGCCGGCATTAGACTGAGATAACGTCGGGTCGCCGCCAGATACCTTCCAGGTGAGCTTGCTGTTTTTCGCTCCCACTGAAATCAAATTTTTATTCAGTTCGCTGTCGATGATGTTGCGAGCGTCCATGTATGTCAGCTTTTCCATCGGGTCGACTTCTTGATTGCCGCGCTTGGCGAGCTGTCCAACCCAACCACCCTGCATCGCCATCACCACAAAAATGCCAAAACAAACGATGACTACGATAAATGGCATCATGTTTACTTTCGGTTCGTCCGGCTTCCATTCAGCTCCGTATGGACCGCGCTTGCGCGAAGGCATTTGCTTCGTGCCGCAGCTCGGGCACTCTTCTTCATAGCCGTGGAGGGGAACCTTGCAAGCTGGACAATCTCTCATGATGTTTTTCGATGGTAAGCAGCGGTGACGATATCGATATATTAGCTGCTCGATTCACCGATGTCGACGCCCTCTAATTCTTTGCGCTTGCGCAAAGGCAAAAGCATTCCGATGGCAAACCCCGCCACTATCCCGGCACAATGAGCAAATGAGGCAATGCGAATGCCTGTGTTTGACTTATCGGTCATTTCGGCCAGATTATTCACCAATTGATCGAAAATCATTTGTAGTGCCGCCACACTCAACATCCATTTCAATTCTCCCTTGCGGATGTGTGGAGGCAGTATATGTTTTAGCTTGACTATTCCGGCGATGGCACCGCCGAAGACGCCAAGAATAGCCCCAGATGCTCCGATAACCGGTTCAGTAGGCGTTATCAAAAGTTGCAGAATTCCACTTATGATTCCTGCTCCAAAAAAGATGACATAGAATCGACTGGTGCCGTACATGTTTTCTACAGTTTTACCGAATAGATAGAGGGCGCCGGTGTTGAGCGCCAAATGCGCGGTATTGCCATGCAAAAACATATAAGTGATCGCACGCCACCACTCGCCCTGCCATAGTTTCGGCGTCAGTTCGCCCCAGGGCAGGATACTTTTTTGTATGGCTATTAGCCACGTGAGACTGTTGTACGAGACAATGCGACCGAAAAAATGGGCAGGATTTGAAAGGACAAAACAAACGATCAAAGATATCATCAGCACCACAAGCCCGGCATGAGCACGCGCGGGTTGAATGACGTCAGCAGAAATGCGCCAACGCGCATAAGCTCGTTGAGCATGTTGAATGAGCGCTTTGCTGGGCAAGCTTGGCTCAGCTTGCGGGTCAGACTCCGGCGACTGCAAACTCTTTAGCTGCTTATCTATACGATCGTGCCACACTGTCATGCTGGCTGGCGTTTTGGCCCGCGCCTCCAGGAAGTATTTTGCCGCCTTTTCGGGCTCACCTCGAAAAGCATGACAGCGAGCAAGCCAAAATAAGCGTGAATACTCGGGCAAACTCTGTTTGTCTTGACAGTTTTCGAATATTTTGATCAATTGATCTCGCGCACCGGCAAGTGCGAAAAACGGCACGAAATTGACGTCGACGGTAATGGTCGAATTTCGCGATGATTGACCCAGCATTGTAATCAGGCAGGCAAGACTTTCCGGGTAGAGTTGCTGCTCAGCAAAGGCACGCGATGCCAATTGCAAGGGTACGTAAGCCTTTGATTTGACCAGTTCTTCTTGATGCTGGCCAAAATTGGTGGTGATTGCTTGCCAGTCGTTGCTCAGCACTCTGCCTAGCATCGAGAAGCCCAGAAGACCTTCCTTCGCGTGTTGAGGAATGCGTTTATCTTCGCGCCAGGAAGTAATTAGAGTATCGGCCGCGCTTGTTGCACCTTCATAGTACATTGCCAGTGCTTTCGCCATTGCTATCCAATATTGACCAGGCGGTCCCCAGCATAAGAGCGGAATCAGCCATAGTCGGGAATTGGCTTCCTTAACTTTAAGGAGTGACAGGTTGAGACTAAGCTGATTGAGAATCAGTCGCTGTCCTATGTTAAAGATAAGAAACAACGTCCAGGCTATCCAGGTACATACTTGAGCCGCATCTTCGGCTGGTTTGGTAGCACCAAGAGCAGCCGGTGCGTATAAGAAATAAAACCCTGTCGCCGTCACCAGCAAGATCAAGCCTTGCTGCAGGCACATCCCCCAGTTCCACGCCAGACCGCTTCGCAAACCAATGATCAAGCCGATAGCGGCTGCCATTGCGACAGGAAAGAGCCACATCGATGTTTCAGACATGGTGGCTCCCCATCAATTGGACGGCGGAATGGCAGCGACAAATCGCTGCGTAATCAGTTGGGGTCGCGTGATGGCAGAACCGACGACCACTGCGTATGCGGCTCTGGCAAAGGCTTCAGTCACCTCAGATGGATGCCACACTTGTCCTTCAAGAATGACCGGTACCTCAACTTGAGCGCTCAGTGCCGACAACAGATCTAAGTCTGGTCCAGCACCGGCTCTAGCTTTTGTTTCCAGCGTGTATCCGGACAACGTTGTCGAGATCACATCTGCACCATAGACAGCGGCGTTGAGTCCTTCTTCCAGGGTGGCCACGTCAGCCCAGACAGGCTTGCCCAACTCGGTGTGAATACGACTGATCATTTCTTGCAATGATGCGCCACCAGGACGAATGCGTGCCGTTGCATCCAAGGCGATAATGTCGCAGCCGCAGTTAGCCAGGGACTGGGCGTCCTCGAAGGTGGGCGTTATGTAGACGCTTTCCATTCGCTTGTGCTCAGGTATATCAGTTGCTTTTGTCAAACCGATAATAGGCAAAGAAGTTAGCCCGCGCACGAATGCAATGTTAGCTGTGCCTTCAAGACGCAACCCGCAAGCACCGCCATTAATGGCAGATAGCGCCAGTGCTGCGATGTGCTCTGGCGCACATAAAGGCTCGCCTTCCGCCGCCTGGCACGAGACGATTAATCCGCCCCGCAATTGCTTGATAGCAGCGCTTCCCGATTTCAATTGCACTTTGCCTCACGCAAGAGGCGGCAGATTCAAGCAAATGAACTTGGGCTGAGTCATTTCATGCAAGGCATAACGCACACCTTCCAGTCCGAGTCCAGATTCTTTTCTGCCACCATAGGGCATGTGATCGGCGCGGAACGTTGGTCCGTCGTTGACCATGACTCCGCCTGCATCAACAAGCCTGGCCACTTTCATGGCTATTTCGATGTTTTTGGTGAAGACTCCGGCTTGCAATCCGAATCGTGAGTCATTCATCTGCGCGATGGCATCATCGACATCTTTGTATTTCATGACTGAGACAATGGGGCCAAACACTTCCTGACATACGACTTTCAGAAAAGGCTTTGTGTCGGCAAGAACAGTCGGCTCAACAACATTATAGGGATGCCTGTTGCCGCCGGCAAGAAGTTTGGCACCGGCTTTGGTGGCTTCTTCTATCCATTCAATTGTTTTATCGGCTGCACCGGCATCAATTAGCGGACCAACATCAGTAGCCTCTTGAGTGGGGTCGCCTGTTTTCAGCTTTTTGACCAGATCTACGAAGATCTCGATGAATTTATCGTACGCGCGTTCTTGCACGTATACCCGCTGAACAGAGATGCAAGTTTGTCCGGCATTGGAATAACCGCCTCGGCAGGCAGCCCGCGCAGCGGCTTCTAAATCGGCATCATCGTGCACAACAATTCCGGCATTGCCCCCCAGCTCGAGCACCATGCGAGTACCCGGTGCCACTTGCTGACGCAGACGCCAGCCCACTTCCGGAGAGCCTGTGAAGGTCAACATTGCCAGGCGGGGATCGCTAACCAATGCAAGGCCTTTGCTGCCTGGACAAGGCACCACATTAAGTGCCCCTTCCGGCAGTCCCGCCGCGGTCATAATCTCAAGCAACTTCATGCTTGAAAGAGGAGTCTGGCTGGAGGGTTTGAGAACCACCACGTTGCCGCCGGCAATTGCCGGAGCCACTTTGTGCGCCACCAAGTTGATCGGGAAGTTGAATGGTGTGATACCGCCTATAATACCGATAGGTTCGCGCAGAACAATTGCCACGCGCCCTTCGTTGCCCGGTTGACGATCCATCGGGATCTGCTCGCCTTCCAAGCGCAGTGCCTCTTCAGCCGCAATAGCGAATGTTCCTGCCGCTCGCGAGACTTCGATGCGCGCGTCCTTGAGCGGTTTGCCACCTTCCAGCGCAATCAATTGCGCCAGTTCTTCCTGACGTTCAAGTATTGCTTTGCTTGTCTTTTGCAGAATATCCGACCGCTTGTGCGCCGGCATATGACGCATGACCTTGTCGAAAGTCTCTTTTGCCACGGCGATCGCTTTCTTGATAGCTTCTTCATCGGCCAACGCTATAGCGGCAATTGGTTCACCGGAATACGGGCTCTTGACTTCAGTGAAATTATTTGATGCAACGCCTTTAATCTTCAGTGGATAGCGAACAATCTCTTTCAACATATACCGGTCCTTAGAGAAAATTGAATTCCCTAAATTGTACAACTGGTCGCAACCTGCGTCTCATGCTTGTTTTGGCATGTAACCGGCAAATGTCCGGGTTGTCAATTGTTCATTAGCTTTGTGAAACAATCAGCCACGGCTCTCGTTGTACAATCCAAGAGCTAATTTCATGGCTTGTGAATCAACCTGGTAACCAGTTTGCACTTCTTCTTGCAGCGAATACTTTTTACGACCGTAGCTTCGTTAGCAGCCGCGTCCATGTTAGCGCTTGCTTGCTTTGGTGCCACAAGCATCGAGAAGTCGCCCGAGTCGCGCTCGCTTTTAAAGGAAGAGGCGCACCAGCGGCTAAAAGAAATGGAGCGCCGCCGCCAGGAAGTTCACAAGAAGCTCAAGGAAACGACCAAGCAATATCAGGGCGCACTGCAAAAGCTCAATCATTTAACCAACAAGCTCAATCAGACAACTAAAGATCTTAATCAGAGCGAGCACAAGCTCAAACGTACCGAGCACGGGATTCAAGAGTGCGAGGTCAACTTGACGCGCACAAAAACGCAAGAAGAATTGGTGGAAGAAGAAGCCTCCAGGCGTTTACGTGAAATATACGAAGGCCAAAGATTGGGACTGGTCGAAATGATTTTCCAGGTCTCTTCACTACAGAGCATGCTCGATCTCTTCTATTTCCAGCAACGTGTCGCCGACATGGATCGGCACTTGATCGACGGACTGCGAGCCAAGGCGCAAGATCTGGCGGCGAAGAAGACGCAATTAGGATCTCAGAAGAACGTACTAGGCGATTTGATCAATCAAATTGCTCAGAAGGCTATGCAGTTGAACAGACAGAAAGACGATCAAGAGGCTATTGCCGATCGTCTGCGCACGCAGCGAGCTTTTTATGAACAGGCTGAACGTCAGTTGGAGATGGAATCGCATCAATTAGAGCGACAGATTGTTGATATGTGCGCGAGCAAAGACAACAAGAACATGACGCAGGGGAGCGGCTCATTGGCGATGCCGTTGCACGCTTCTATCACATCTCCCTTCGGTTGGCGCCGGCACCCGATTTTCGGTATTCGCAAGTTTCACACAGGCGTTGATATTGCTGGTCCCAACCATTCTGAAATCCATTCCGCTGACGATGGCAGTGTGCTGTTTGCAGGCTGGTACGGCGGCTACGGCAAAGTGGTAATCGTTAGTCATGGCAAGGGAATGGCGACACTATACGCGCATATGTCTCGCGCCGCAGTCAGCCCAGGACAGAACGTACACAAAGGCGATCTGATAGGCTACGAAGGTTCAACAGGATTCTCCACCGGTCCACACCTGCATTTTGAAGTGCGCGTCGACGGCAAACCGAACAATCCTTTGAATTACGTTCACTAACGCTTGTTTGTCGTTGCCGGTTCAGTCCGGTTACGCTCATTTTTCAACGATTGTGCTCTCGGCAAAGGCGCGCCTTGATGAATCGTTAATGGTGATGGCGCATACGCACCCATTATCGATGATGACATGTCGCCCTGGACAAATCCGCCTGTCTGGCATTGCACTTTGCCTGTCTCCATCTGTACTGGCTGACTTGAAACTCCCAGCTCACTGCCGTTTTTAATGTTTCCCGCAATCCAGGATGCGGCAACGGTTACCAACGCCAGCAAGCTTCCGCATGCGGTAGCCATCTTCAGGCGCACGGCTGCCAATCCCTTAGGACAATCCTTAGTCAACACAGTGCCATCAGCGCGCCTGTAGAGGCGCAGACAGACCTTTCCTTCTTTGATGGTAATCAGGTCTTCTGCCTCTTCCGTGGTCATTTCAGCGATGTTGTACACGTTTAGTTTGCAGGCGTGACAAAATCGGACACGTTCGTCGCCAGTCATCTTTTCCCAATCAGCCTTGCACGGTGTGGCTATTTGAACTTTATGGATGAAACTGTGCGATTTTTGCTTCATGACTTGTCCGTCCTGAGGTGTGCCTTTGCCCAAACTCATCCTATAAAAGTATGCATTTGAACAGCAGGGGAAAAACCCCAGGTCGGCTTCGTGCCAAGCCCTACCGAAATACTCGTAATTGTTCGGCTGCTTTTGAAAAAATGGCCCCTTCATCAGGTAGCCGGCGATCCTGGCGCAGATGATTGGCATAGCTGTCGAGTTGGCGGGCTGCAAATAATCGATTGTTCTTATCTTGCTTACGCGCGTCGTTGACGAAGCGTTGCATCAACTCCTTGCATTGACCTTTTCTGCCCAGCGCCCAGAGGCAATTGACTGCATCACACAAACTGATGATCGTTTCTTGATTGCATACAGGCAGATGTTTACGGCAGCTTTCGTATACATTGAGATAGGACAATAACGCACTGTCATAGTTGCCTTGCTGCGTGGCGATCGTGGCTAACAGCCCGTGTGCTATGCGCGTTTCCGACTCGTTGGCTTCATCGAGAATTTGCGCATCCGTTATTAATTGTTTGGCTGATTGTTCTGCTTGCTTGAAGTGCTTTTGTTCAATATAGGCTTGAGTTAACCCCTTGGATGCCGCATACGAAATAGGATTGGTTCTATTGCTGTTGTGGCGTGCCAGAGCGTATTTAAACCAAAGCTCGGCTTTATGATATTGCTTTTGTTTGAATGAAACGATACCTAGTGATGTTGCAGACTTGGCGGCGAGCAGCGGCTCGGCAAGATGCTGTGCGGCAGCCGCGGACTTCAGATAACTGCCATAAGCCGCATCGAGATCACTTTTGATGAGACTGTGTTGTCCTGCTTTCATGTGTGAATCGAAGAAGTATTTCAACTGGCTTTGATCCTTGGGCAAAGGTGATGCAGCGCTCAATTCATCCGGTGCCTGCGCAGCCAGATCTCCAGCCGTAGAGCCGTCACCGCCGCGTTTTAGGAATATCTCGTATTCGAAAGTGATGTTGCGTAATTCATCGCCGAGATTATTAGTGGTGGCTAGATTGCGCGCCACTTTCCAGCACAGTGGGATCCGAAGCTTGGAATTCACGTGACTTGAAGTCGCG
>JADMIO011184629.1_pt1 | contig 51495 bp, 51 predicted proteins | sample 8958161 | NCBI WGS metagenome assembly JADMIO01 (sample SAMN16585339, study PRJNA669376) | soil metagenome | isolation source: Crop rotation soil | place: USA: Cullars Rotation, Alabama | collected 2011
CGCGACAACTTGTCCACGTGGAATTCTAAGCTTAGGATCCCAATGTGCTGGAAAGATTCTTCCACGTGAAATCAGAGCTTTACAGCGTGGCAACGAAACTGCTTTAGCGCAGATATCGTGTTTGAATCCGTCGCTGGAAGTCTCGAACGTTACATGACTCTGTTGAGTACCCGGCAGAAGCTGGTGGCGTCTAATGTCGCCAACGCCGATACGCCGGGCTACAAGACGAAAGATATCGATTTTCGCGCCGAGTTCGCTCAGCAGATGCAGAGCCAGGAATGCGGTGGGACGTCACCCATGGCTCCGCAGACCATCGAACCGGACGGCCTGCCGGTGAAAGCCGACGGCAACAACGTCAGCCTGGATCGCGAATCCCGCATGCTGGCCGAGAACGCGATGCGTTTCCAGGTGGCGACCAGCCTGGCCCAATCCCAGCTGCACGCTATTCGCAGCGCCATTCAGGAAAGTTCTAACTCATGAGCCTCTTTTCAGCCCTCTCTGTAAGCGCTTCAGGGATGTCCGCGCAGCGCGCGCGCACCGAACTGCTGGTGGAAAATCTCGCCAACGCCGATACCACGCGGACGCCGGAAGGCGGTCCGTATCGCCGCAAGGACGCGGTGTTCGCCTCGGATCCGTCGGTCGGCCAGTTTTCGGCGATGTTCGAATCCCAGGTCAATCCGACGAGTTCGGGCGTGCGTGTGGCCCAGGTGATCACCGATCAGCGCGATCCCGAAATGCGCTACATGCCCGGTCATCCGGATGCGAACAAGGACGGCTACGTCGCGTATCCGCGCATGAATCCGGCCGAAGACATGGTGGATCTCTTGAGCGCCTCGCGCGGATATCAGGCCAACGTGGCCGCGATCAGCGCCGTGAAGGACATGATCAACCACTCGCTCGACTTGTTCAAATAGAGCCTCTCCGGTAAACGATCGCCATGAACATTTCACCCATTCAGCCATCCAGCATTCGGGCCATCGAATCGCCGATCGACATTGGCGGTGCAGCCCCTGCCTCCGGGAGCGGTTCCTTCAGCAGCATTCTGCAAGGCGCGATCGACCAGGTGGAAGGCGCCAGCAACAACGCCAATCAAAGCGTCCAGCAGTTTCTCTCCGGCGACGGCGAAGATCTGCATTCCACCGTGCTCGCCGTACAGCGCGCCAGTCTCGAATTCGACATGCTGATGCAGGTCCGCAATAAAGTTGTTTCCGCTTACCAAGAAGTCATGCGGATGCAGATGTAAGCATCGCTGACCCTTCACCCCCATGGATCAAGTCAAACGAATTTTTGGAACTCTCTCCGCTCGTCAGTTGACGACCATTCTTCTGATGGCCGCGCTGGTCGCCGGCGGCATTTACGGGCTCACGCAATATCAGCGCGAAGCCGGATTTCGCCCGCTCTACACGACGCTGGCCCCGGAAGATGCCGCGCTGGTAGTGCAGCGGCTCAAGGAAGGTGGCGTTCCATATCGCATCTCCACGAACGGCACCATGATTTCCGTGCCGGAAGAACGCGTTGCCGAGCTGCGCCTGGAAATGGCCGGCGCCGGATTGCCGAAGAGCGGCCGCATCGGCTTCGAGATCTTCGATAAAACCAACCTCGGCATGACCGACTTCGCCGAGCACGTGAATTATCGCCGCGCGCTGGAAGGCGAGCTCGAACGTTCGGTGATGGCGCTGACCGAGGTCGAGCAGGCCCGCGTTCACATATCGTTTCCGCAGGAATCGGTGTTTCAGGAAGCCCGCCAGCCCGCCAAAGCCAGTGTGCTGTTGCATCTCCGTGGCAGCGCGCAACTGCCCGATAGCGCAATCCCGGCGATTACGCATCTGATCTCGAGTGCCGTCGAAGGCCTGGCGCCGGAAGCCGTCTCCGTCCTGGATATGCGCGGCAATCTTCTGAGCCGAGCCAAGCAGGTGAGTGCCGGTTCGGGCTCGAGTGCCGGAACTTCCGAAGCCGCGCTTGAATACCGCCACAGCGTGGAGCAGGATCTGACCACGAAGCTGAACGCGACGCTCGAACCTCTGGTGGGCTCGGGCCGGTATCGCGCGGCCGTCTCCGCCGACACCGATCTGACTAGCGGCGAACAAAGTGAGGAACATTTCGATCCGACCCAGTCCGTTATGGTGAGCTCTCAGAAGAGCGAAGATATTTCGTCCCCTTCGCACACCGCCGGCGGAGTTCCAGGAACCGCTTCGAATCTCCCGGATCCGGCGCCCGCGCCCGTCACCATTGGCGGAGGATCATCGCGCAAAACCGAGAGCGCGAACTATCAATCCAGCCGGACCGTGAAGCGCACGGTGCTTCCGCAAGGCGGGATCAAGAGATTGTCAGTCTCTGTGCTGATCGATCATGAAGTGCATTTCGAAGGAACCGGTGCGCAGGCGAAACGCGTGCTGACGCCGCCGACTCCCGAGCGTCTCAAAGTGATCCACGATCTGGCGGCGGCCGCCGTAGGATTCAGCATGGAGCGCGGAGATCAGTTGATCGTCGAAAGCCTGCCGTTCGAATCGACTGTCAATCTGGAGCCGCCGGGAGCCGCGCCCGCTCCGGTCGAGGCGCCACTCTCTCCGATCGAGCAGCTCAAGAAGAATCCAAAAATGCTGTACGGGGTAGGCGGAGGAGCCGCCGTAGTTCTCGCCGGCCTCTTCTTCCTGGTTTTCAAGATGTTGAAGAAATCGCCCGCTCCAGCCGCGCCGGCGCGCCAGCCTGAAGCGCTGCCCGCGGGAGCTGCGGAAGCAGCCGCCCGAGTGGGCGCAGCCGATACGTGGGCGCCGTCCGCTCTAGGAGCCTCGGCATTGCCCGCGCTCGCTCCGGCCCGCATTGAAGTGCTGACCAATCAGGTTCGTGAAGCTGCGCAAAAAGACGGAGAAATCTGCGCCGGCGTGCTGCGCGGTTGGCTCCGCGAGGAACAGGCCTAAACCATGGCTGCTCCCGCGCACGCTCCCGTACTCACCGGTATCCAGAAAGCCGCGATCTTGCTGATCTCGGTCGGCGATCAGGTTTCCGCAGAATTGCTCAAGCGTCTGAGCGACGATGAAGTTCAGGCGGTCACGGCCGCGATCGCCAGCCTGCCGGCCATTTCGCGCGAACAGGCGGAAGCTGTTCTGGAAGAATTTCGCGCCGCCACATCGCATTCGGGCCAAGGCCACGGTGGCGTGGATTTCGCCAAGCGAATCCTGACCTCGGCATTCGGCGCAGAAGGCAGCAAGAAACACGTAGAACGGCTCCCCAAAGCTGCCGGCCGCAGCTCCGATGCCGGCCAGCGCCTGCAAAGGCTCGATCCGCAACTGCTCGCGCGCTTCGTCGAGAGCGAGCATCCGCAAACCATCGCACTGGTCCTGGCGCACTTGAGCGCGGGCCAATCGGCCGCCGTACTGCGTTCGATGCCGGCCGATCTACGTGGCGAAGTCACCATCCGGCTCGCGAGTCTCGATCAGATCTCGCCCGTGGTGATGAATAAGATCTCGGCGGTGATTTCGCGCAAGCTGCAGACGCTGGGCGAGGTCAAGCGCGAGTCCTCCGGCGGCCTTCGCGCCGTGGCGGAAATTTTCAACCAGCTCGATGGCGAGATGTCCAACGATATTCTGTCGCAGGTCGGCGAGCGCGATTCGGCGCTGGTCGAATCGATCCGCCAGCAGATGTTCGTGTTCGACGATCTGATGATGATCGACGCCAACGGCATCAAGGAACTGCTGGGCCGGGCCGATCGCAAACAGCTCACTATCGCCCTCAAAGGCAGCAGCGACGAGCTGCGCAAGCACCTTCTGCAGGGCATGTCCCAGCGCGGCGCCGCCATGCTTCTCGAAGACATGGAAGCCCTGGGTCCCGTGAAAATCAAGGAAGTCGAAGCCGCGCAGCAAATGATGATCGCGCTGCTCCGCCAGCTCGAGATGGAGGGTGTCGTCAGCCTGAAGGGAGGCGGCGATGAGCAGTACATCGTCTAAAATCCTTCGCGGAGGCGAACTTTCGGCGGTAACGCCGATGGCCTGGCGCCCCACCACCGCCGCTCCTCCAGCACCGCCGGCTGCTCGCGCGAAGACGCTTGACACGAGCCCCGCTGCAGATCAGGAAGACGCGAAGAAAGAAGCCTACCAGCGCGGATTTTCCGAAGGCCGCACTATGGGCCACGATCAAGCCATTGCGGAGATCGCGCCGGTGATGGATCGGCTCGCGCGCTCCCTGGCCGACCTCGCGACCGTTCGGTCCCATGTGCGCAAGACCGCCGAATCGGATCTGCTCAAGCTGGCGATCGCCGTGGCGCGCCGCGTGATCCATCGCGAGCTGACGCTCGACCCCGGATCGATCGAAGGCTTGATTCGCGTGGCTCTCGAAAAACTGGAATCGCGCGAGCTGTGCCGCGTGCGTGTGCATCCAGACCAGGAACCCGTCATCCGGACGCTGCTGGCGCGATTCTCGGCCGCACCGGTGGAATTGATTCCCGACCAGACACTGCAGAGCGGAGATGTTCTGTTTGAAACCGCGCACGGAACTCTGGACGGATCCATCGAAGCGCAGCTCCAGGAAATCGAACGCGGGTTCGCTGACAGGTTGGGCCGGTGAGTTTTATGAGCGTGGAAGTTCCCGATCATGATGTCCTGAAGCCGTATCTGCAGGACCTCGATCAGCTCGATCTCCTGCCCTGGTGCGGAAAAGTCACCGCGACCGTAGGGCTGCTGATCGAATCGCAAGGCCCGGCGGTGGCGATCGGCGACTTCTGCGAAGTGTTCACTTCAAAAGGGCACAGCATCCGCACGCAGGTGATCGGATTCCGCAACGGGCGCGTGCTCTCGATGCCTCTGGAAGAACCCGAAGGATTGCAGCTCGGCAGCCGAGTGATCGCGCGTGTTTCTGATGCGCGGCTCGCGGTCGGACCCGGCCTGTTGGGCCGCGTGCTGGACGGCTTCGGACAGCCCATGGACGGCGGACCTCCGGTGGAAGCCGTGGAGACGTATCCGCTCTATGCCCCTCCTCCGAACCCGCTCAAGCGTAAGCACATCACGGAGCGCCTGGTTACCGGGATCCGTTCGATCGACAGTCTGTTGACCTGCGGGAAAGGCCAGAGAATCGGCCTCTTCGGCGGCAGCGGCGTCGGCAAGAGCACGCTGCTGGGGGCGATGTCGCGGCAGAACTCGGCGCAGGTGAGCGTGATCGCGCTAATCGGCGAACGCAACCGCGAGGTCAAGGCGTTCCTCGATCAGGAACTCGGCCCGGAAGGCATGAAGCGCTCGGTGGTGGTCGCGGCAACCTCCGATCGTCCCGCGCCGCTTCGTATTCGCGCAGCGTATGTCGCGCTGGCGGCCGCGGAATATTTTCGCGATCAGGGCAAGGACGTGCTCCTGGTCATGGATTCGGTGACGCGGCTCGCCATGGCGCAGCGCGAAATCGGATTAGCCGCAGGAGAGCCGCCTTCTCAGAAGGGTTATCCGCCTTCCGTCTACACGCTTCTGCCGAAAGTTTTCGAGCGGGCCGGGAATTTCGAATCCGGCTCCATCACAGGCTTTTTCACCGTCCTCGTCGAAGGCGACGATTTCAACGAACCGATCTGCGATGCCTCGCGCGGCATTCTGGACGGGCATTTGATTCTGTCCCGCGAGCTCGCGTCGACCGGGCATTATCCTGCCATCGACGTGCTGAGTTCCGTGAGCCGGCTGGCGAACAAAGTCGCGACTCCCGAGGAAACCGCCGCGGCGCAGAAGATTCGGGAAGCATTGGCGCTCTTCCAACAGTCCGCGGATCTCATCCAGCTCGGCGCGCATGTGCAGGGCACGAACCCGAAGCTCGACCAGAGTATTCGCCTGCGTCCGCAACTGCTCGATTTCCTGAAGCAGTCCGCCGATACCCACACATCGAAAGAGGAGACTTCCAGCAGGATGCTCGCCCTGGCTAAGGAACTGGCATGAAGACGTTCCGTTTCCCGCTGCAAAGGGTGCTCGAGTGGCGCGCGCTGCAGTTGCGCGTGGAAGAAGAAAAACTTGCGTCCTTGCAGCAGCAGCTTACCTCCATGCTGGAGTTGCGGGAGAAACTGGCAGCAGAGCGGAATCGATCCCAAACGGATTTATTCGCATCGGGTACGGCGGCCGGATCAGACTTGCAGTCCTGGGCGATCTACCAGGCGCGCTTGCTAAAGCAGCAAGAACTCCTGAAGGCCCACCTTGCGCAATGCGAGAAGCTGATCCTGGAGCAAACCCAGAAACTGCTCAAAGCCCGCACCGACCATCGTGTCCTCGAAAGACTCAAGGAACGGCGATGGAGGCAGTGGGTGTATCTGAACGATCGCGAACAGGAAGACACCGCCGCCGAAGTTTATCTTTCCAAATGGAGCCGCGAGGACCAGGAAAACAAGGCCGCCGAGTTGTAGGGGCGAAGCATGCTTCGCCCGCGCCTCATTTGTTTTCAGGACCCGCCATCGCAGCCGCCATCTGCTCGAGCTTGCGATAAAACTTGGACGAGTCGGAATCCTTACGCCGGTCCACGATCCCGGTAGTCGTCTCAATCGTCATCATCTGCGCGACGCCGCTGGTCCAAACGGGGAACGAACTCGACAGCTTGCGGTTGATCTCAGTAGATAGCGCCATGGCGCTCGACGGATCCAGGTCGAGGATCGCGCTGAACACATCTTCGCTCCAGCGGCCGATCATCGCTTCGCCGCCCAGGATGCTATCGAATTGTTGGACCAGAGTCCGCAAGGCATCGGTAATCACAGCAGGCGTGTATTGCCGCTCCAGCCGGCGCAAGTTGCGAGCGCTCACCAGAAGCACGCAGAACGGATCGTTCCGCTGCAGCAACTGTTCGATGCGCTGATTGAGCTTCTGCCGGTTCCAGGCGCCGGACACATGATCCCGCTCCATCCGGCTGCGCTCATTGTCCATGGCCTGATGCAGCGTGCGGATTTCATCCTGAAGCTGCGTGACCACCAGTTGATGGCTGCGGCGCAACTGGCCATAGCTGCGTATGATCGCGCCGGTGGTGGATTCAATCCCACAGCGGATCTTTTCGATGTCGTCGCTCGAGGCCAAAGCCTCCAGTTGCTCCACTTCACGGCGAAGCTGAAGGTCGCAGTCGTTCCCGCTGCTGGAGACGTTTTCGGCGAACACCTTCATCGCGGCGGCAGCGTTCTGCAAATCCTTGCGCATCCGGCCCACCTGCTCGCGAGCCTGATCGCGATAGTTGCGGAGCTCGCCGCGGAGGGAAGCCTGCACAGCGTTGTAATGCTCGGGCGCGGACGCTTGGCCGCATTGCGTATCCAGTAGCTGCAGGCGCTGCCGGAAATACTCGGTGCTGTGCGGATCCAATTCCACCGCGTATTCGGACGACGATTGGATCGCCAGCGCGTAACACTTCGCCAGTGTCTGCTGTAGTTCTTCCAGGCGCTCCAGTTCGGTCGCCGCCTTGCGCAAAGAGATCATAGTCCGGGCCTTTTGGTTGATCGACCAAAGGACCCCTGGACTTCAGGTCCTAAGGTAAAGGAAGAAAAAGAGATATGCGGCCAAACAAAAAAGGGCCGGTCCGAGATTTCTCTCGAACCGGCCGTTAAAGGCTGCTGTGTTAGACGCCCACGTAGACCGTGTGCCCGTCTCGATTCACAAGCAGAAGGGTTCCGTCTTTGGAGTTTCGGACTGCAGCTTCATACTCGGCGACGTTTTTCACCGGCCGCCGGTTGACTTCTTGAATCACATCGCCCCGTCGCAGGCCCGCCCGTGCGGCGTCACTCGCCGGGCTCACCTCGTTTACCACTACCCCGGTCGTACCTGCGGGCAGCTTGAGGTCTCGCGCCATCTGCGAGGTCACGTTCTCGACGGAGACTCCCTCGAGCGCGTTGTCGGAACCGTTGTCACGGCCCGATCCGCCCCGATTCGTTGCCTCCTCAGGATTCAGCTCGCCCAGCGTGACGGCGATCGTCTGCTCGCGGCCATCCCGCCAGACCTTCAGGTTCACGTGAGAATCCGGCTGCATGCTGGAAATTATGTTCCTGAGCTGGTTCGCATCGTAGACCGCGCGATCATTCACTTCGAGAATGATGTCGCCAGTCTTCAGGCCGGCCTTCGAAGCCGGGCTATTGGCTACCACTTCACCTACCAGCGCGCCCTGGGAGTCTTTCACTCCGAACTGCCGGGCGATGGTCGGCGTCACATCCTGCGGCAGGATTCCCAACTGTGCTCGGGTCACCTTACCGTTCTTCAGGATCTGGTCCATGATGTTGCGGGCCAGGTTCACCGGTACCGCAAATCCGATGCCCTGATTGCCTTCCGAACCGTGCGCGATGATGGCCGTGTTGATGCCGATCAGCTCGCCGCGGTCGTTAACCAGCGCGCCGCCCGAGTTGCCGGGGTTGATCGCCGCATCCGTCTGGATGAAGTCCTCATAGCCCTCGATCTCGTTGCGCATTCCGCGATGGGTCGCGCTCACGATTCCCAGCGTCACGCTCTGGCCCACACCGAACGGATTGCCGACGGCCAGGGCATAGTCGCCCACTTCCACCCGGTCAGAATCGCCGATGGTGATAGCGGGGAGATTGCCGGCGTCGATTTTAACTACGGCGACGTCGGTCTTGTCGTCTCTGCCGATCACGCGAGCTTTATATTCGCGGCGATCGGAGAGAACCACTTGTACGCTCGTGGCTCCATCCACGACATGGTTATTCGTGAGGATGTAGCCTTCCGGGCTCACGATCACGCCCGAACCGAGTCCCTCGGAGCGCTGCTCGTCGGGGATATTCGGGATGTTGAACTGCCCACCGAAGTCATCGCCGAAAAACCGGCGTAGTTGTTCCGGGATCTGGCCTTGATCCTGGCCACGCCGTCCGCGAAGAGCCCCAGTCTTAATAACCTTAGACGACTTGATGCTGACTACGGTCGGCACCACTGCTTTTACTACCGGCGCGAAGCCTGACCGGCTGGGCGCCACCTTCGAATCGGAAAACTTAAACGTAGCCTGCGGATTCGCCTGCGAACCCTTTTGGGCATGCGCAACCCCCAAGCCACCCAATACCAACCCCAACGTAATCGCTACGGCGGCGGCTACGCGCCCCCGCCCAAACGTAACTCTGCTCATAGCACCTCCAAAGAAATGAATTCCAAAGACTTGGAACCTGCCGCAGTCGCCGGTTTCGAGCCGGGGATTGTGGTCTTCACTTCATTGGACGCAGGGAGCGCAAAAAGGTTAGCGACGTGCTTGGCCCGCCGAAATATCTCGAAAAATTAGGGTTTTGTAGCGGGTCCTATTTTCGCCCCCAGGTTGATCCAGGCGCGAATCAGAGCCAGTTGCTCCTCAGTCAGCATGCCCACGGGCGGCATCCGCTTGTCCGTAGTGACCGTCAGGCGCGTGTAAAGCAAACTCCGATCTGCTTTGCCCGGAACCAGTGCCTTGCCGGATGCGCCGCCTTGCAGGAGATTCTCCGGGGCGTCCAGCCGCAACCCTCCCGCTGCCAGGGACGCCTGGTGGCAGGATACGCAACTCGCGTTCAGGATCGGCTCGATGTCGCGGTAGTAGTTCACCGCCTCGGTTTTGGCCTTCTTGAGCGGGGCCTTCGAATCGGACCCCTGCGCACACCCTACCGCAGCACCGATCGACAGCAACAAGAGAATCTTCGTTGACATTTGGCCCCTCTCGACCCCGGCTAGGTGCAGGTGCCGGACCATAACCCGATCCGCCCGAAATCCAATAAATGCGAGATCGGACGTCGGCGCGGCAGCAGGGAATGCGCCAGATCGCCCGTCTTCAAGATTCCACCTGGGGTATTTCACTCAGGCAATTGCTGGCGCGGAGCCGGGTCGGGCTGATAATCCCGCATTTTCAATCACACCGTTTTTGGCGCGAAAAGTGCTGATTATTCAGTCGAATCTTCGAGGTGAACCAGATGGGAAAAATCGTGGCAGCCATGGCCACCATGCACGCTCCGCAGCTTTTCACGCGACCTCCAGAGGAGGATCCGAAGAAGCTGGACGCGGGAATCGCAGCGATGAAGAAACTCGGCGAGGTCCTGGATGAGACCAAGCCGGACGCCCTGGTGATTTTCGCCAGCGACCATCTGGAGACCTTCTTCCTGCAGTCAGTCCCTACTTTCGCGGTGATCGCCGGAGAGCGCGCGAAAACTGCCTTCGCGGGCAGAACCTGGAATCCGGCGATTCACCAGAGGCTGTCCGAAGATCTTCTCGACGGCCTGGTTCGCCGCGATTTCGATATGGCGTACTCGCAGGACGCGGTGCTGGGTCACTCCTTTGCCGCGCCCTTCGAATGGATCCTGGGTACGCGGGACATTCCCGTGGTGCCGATTTTCGTGAACACTTATCTGCCTCCTTTGCCACGGCCTCAGCGCTGTGCCGCTTTGGGCCGGGCGATCGCGGAAATCGTGGCTGCCAAGCCGGAGCGCGTCGCGCTTCTCGCCAGCGGTGGAATGTCCCACTACCCCGGTACCGCGAAGTATTATCAGCCCGCGTATGATTTCGACCGGTGGTGCATCCGCGAGCTGGAAAACAGCCACTCGGGTTCGTTCTTGAACCTGACGCCGGAGCAATTGGACGAAGTCGGCAATACCGAGATGCTGCCGTGGGCGATCGTGCTCGGCGCGGCCGGAGCGCAGCACATGGAGCTTCTCTCGTATCAGGAAACGGCGCATCATGGCCACGCGGTCGCGCGCTTCTTACCGGGCGAAAAACGCAACGCCGAGCCCTCGCGGCCCTATGCGTTCCAGAGTCACCCGTTTCATTACTATGATCACCCTCCGCTCTCGGCATACCGGTTGAACAAGCTGCTGTATGAGTCGCGGCATAAACCGGCGCTGAGACAGCGGATGTTCCGCGACCTGGATACCGTATGCATGGAGTACGGTCTGGGGATGGAGGAGGCCAGCGCGATGCGGGCGGTCTTCGAGTTCCGGCACCTCGACGGAGACCGCCCCGCGCTGGACGCGGAACCTGTCGTCGCCGTGGGCGCCCATCCGGTGGGGGCGTTGATGGCCGTCCACGGCTTGCAGCAGGAAAAACGTGCGATGCGGAAACCGGCGGTGGTTGGGCACGACGTCGCGCTTTCGCTCACCCACTAATTCACGGGCCGGGGCATTGTTTACCCGCAAGCGGGCCCAGCCCCTACAACCGAACCGTAGGGGCGAGGCACGCCTCGCCCTTGCTGACCTACCGAATTACTTCCACCGAACAGTGCGCATGTCGCGCGATGCCTTCAGACACGCTGCCTAGCAGAAACCGTTCGATCCCGCGATGCCCGTGCGAACCGACCACGATCAAATCCGCGCCCCACTTGTCGGCTTCGTCGATGATCACGTTTCTTGGTCCGCCCAACAGCACCGAGATCGATTCCTCAACTTTGGGAAAGGTCTTCGACAGAATCTCGACCGCGCTCGCGACGGCGTTCTGCGCGCGCTTCATGCCTTCCGCCCGCTGCTCTTCCAACTGATTGGTATCCACAAACGGCGGCTCGAGCAGTGCCTGCGCGCTTCCCAGAACCAACTCCACCACGCTCATCGCTTCGACCTCGGTCCCTTGCGGCCACGGCCTTTCGGCGATCGATTTCGCGGCGCGCTCCGAAAACTCGGAGCCATCGGTCGCCAGCAGGATCTTGCGGACGCCCGGCACTTTGCCCGGTTTCGTCCGAACGATCTCCACCGAACAGGGAGCGTGGCTCACAACGGACGATGCGACATTTCCCAAAAGAAAGTGCGTCAGTGCCGAGACGCCCTGCGAACCGACGAACACAAAATCCGCTTTGGTGTCCTTGGCGCGCTCCAGAATCACCCGCTTCGCGTCTCCTTTAAGAGTCACGCCGCCGGCTTCCAAATCCCACGCCCGAAGCTCTTCGGCTCCTCGACTCACCAGGTCGTTGGATCGCTGAATGGCGGCTTCCACGGTTTCGGACATGGTCCACATGTGCGGTGGCTCCACTACGTTTAGGACTTCGGCACACGTATTTACGGGCCACGGCCGCGCTGCGACTTCCTTCAGAACGGCCTGGCTCGTTTCAGAATGATCCACAGCGACCAGTAGTTTCATATGTTCTCCTACACGGTCTGAAGCACGTGACCTGCCGATTACACCTTGGCGGCTCTGAGCCGCAAGGCGTTGGTGATAACCGATACCGAGCTGAAGCTCATCGCCGCCGCGGCGATCATGGGGCTAAGTAATAGCCCGAACACGGGATATAGCACCCCCGCCGCGATCGGTACCCCCAGGGAGTTGTAAACAAAAGCGAAGAAGAGATTCTGGCGGATATTGCGCATCGTGGCCCGGCTGAGCCGGCGGGCCCGCGCGATCCCACGCAGGTCGCCTCGAACCAGGGTCACGTCGGCGCTCTCCATGGCAACGTCCGTCCCGGTTCCCATGGCGATCCCGACCTGCGCTTGCGCCAGTGCCGGAGCGTCGTTGATACCGTCGCCCGCCATTGCCACGAACCGGCCGGATTCCTGGAGCCGCTGGATCTGCATCCGCTTGTCCTGCGGCAGTACTTCGGCCAAGACTTCGTCGATCCCCAGTTCCTTCGCGACCGCATCGGCTGTGACACGGCTATCGCCGGTCAGCATCACGATTCGCATGCCGTCGGACTGCAATTGCCGGATGGCTTCGGCGCTGGTGGATTTAATGGGATCCGCGACCGTCAGCCTTCCCGCGAACTTGCCGTCCACTGCGACGAACAATGCGCTCGATCCGGCGACCGCTACACCGATCTCCTGCATCAGCGCCAGATTCCCTACGGCGACGTCCGCCCCGTCGACCTTCCCGCGAACGCCCTTGCCGGGAATCGCCTGAAAGCGTTCTGCCTTGCCGAGTGAGATGCCGCGATTCTGCGCCCCGCTTACCACCGCGTGCGCCAGCGGATGCTCACTGGCGCGGTCGAGGGTCGCGGCGAAATACAACAGGCGCGTCTCGTCGAATCCTGGCTCGGGTTCGATCGCGACCAGCTGCGGCTTTCCTTCGGTCAGCGTCCCGGTTTTATCCACTACCAGTGTGTCGGCCTGCTGTAACAGCTCGATTGCTTCGGCGTTCTTGAACAGCACGCCTATGGTGGCGCCTTTGCCCATTGCGACCATGATCGACATCGGTGTCGCGAGACCGAGCGCGCAGGGGCAGGCGATGATCAGAACCGCGACCGCGTTGACCAGGGACTGCGGCCAACTCCAAACGAAAAACGTAATGATCGCGATACCGACAACGGCTGGCACAAAGTATGCGGCCACTCGATCGGCCAGCTTCTGAATGGGAGCACGGCTTCGCTGGGCGTCCGAGACCATGCGGACGATCTGCGCGAGCATCGTTTCCGATCCCACGCGTTCGGCCTTGACGATCAGCGATCCGTTGCCGTTCACCGTCGCGCCAGTGACCTTGCTGCCTGGCGTTTTCTCGACCGGCATTGGCTCGCCAGTGAGCATGGATTCGTCCACTGCGCTCGAGCCTTCCACCACAACGCCATCCACGGGAATTTTTTCGCCGGGACGAACCCGCAGGAGATCGCCCACGTGGATCTGATCCAGAGGCACGTGGTTTTCGTTTCCGTCGGATCCGATCCGGAGCGCGGTTTTCGGCGCCAACCCGAGCAGAGCCTTGATCGCTGCCCCTGTCCGGCTGCGAGCCCTGAGTTCCAGCACCTGGCCGAGCAGCACCAGCGTTACGATGATCGCAGCCGACTCGAAGTACACGTCGGCACCGTGTTCAAAGGCGACCGCGAAAACGCTGTAAAGGTACGCTGCGCCGACGCCGAGCCCGATCAGCGTGAACATATTTAGGTTTCGGGTCACCAGGGACTGCCAGGCGCGCACGAAAAAGGGCCAGCCGGCCCAGAGGACGATAGGCGTCGCCAGGGCCATCTGAATCCAGGGCCGAAAGTCGTGCGGCCCGAGCATGGCCATCGAGATAACCAGTAGCGGCACACTCAGGACAACGCTGATCCAGAACCGCCTCTGCATGTCCTTGAGCTCGGGATTTTCGATATCCCCCGCCTGTATCTCCTTGGGTTCCAACGCCATGCCGCAGATCGGGCAGGTCCCGGGACCCGTTTGGACCACCTCTGGGTGCATCGGGCACGTGTATTCGACGTCTTTGGCGTGTGGATCGGGGACGGCCGGCTTCGGCTCGAGGTATTTCAGCGGATCGGCCTGGAACTTGGCCAGGCAGCTCTTGGCACAGAAGTAATAGGTTTGGCCCTGGTACGTGAAGCTACCGGCGGCGCTGGCTGGGGTAACCTCCATGCCGCAAACGGGGTCCTTAACTTTAGGCCCTGAAGGGGCAGAAGACGCCGGAGGCCCCGCAGGGGCGGCTGAAGCCGGGTGTATCTGAAACGGGTTTTGGGTACTCACCGGGCTCTAGTCCTATGATTATGATGTTCGCACGACCGCTTTAGTATCGCCTTGACTTCGTATCTGTTTGAATGTACGATCAATGCCGGTATTGTGCACCCGCTCCGCCGCGGGTAAATAGGAGAGTGTCAGGATGCACTTTAGGTCCCGAAAGAGTCGATTGGGAGGCTGGTTGGTAGTAGCTGGTGCGGCAGCGACTCTTTTGTCTCTGGCCGTCATCCCGACCCCCGCGCAGGCTCCTGCATTCAAGGCTCCTAAAACCAAGGACGGTAAGGCCAATCTTAACGGAATCTGGCAGGCGAATAACGAGGCCAATTGGGACATCCGGCCGCATAGCTCGTATGCCGGACCGGTCTCTAGCCTTGGCGCTGCCTATTCGACACCCGCCGGCCTGGGAGTAGTGGAAGGCGGCGAGATTCCGTATAAGCCCGAAGCCGCCGCGAAACAGAAGCAAAATTTCGCCGACCGCATGAAGCTCGATCCGGAGATTAAGTGCTACATGGGCGGGGTTCCGCGATCTACCTATATGCCGTACCCGTTCCAGATCGTGCAGGGCACGGGGCACATCATGATCGCCTACGAATACGCTGGTGCGGTTCGCGACATTAATATGGGTGCGCCGACCAAGGCTCCAGCCGATAGCTGGATGGGATGGTCGAACGGGCATTGGGAAGGTGACACGCTGGTGGTGGATGTCACCAGCCTCAACGATTCCACCTGGTTCGACCGCGCCGGAAACTTTCACAGCGACGCGCTGCACGTAATCGAGCGCTATACCCCGATCGGGCCGGACGCGCTACAGTATGAGGCCACCATTGACGATCCCAAAGTGTTCACGCGTCAATGGAAGATGAGCATGCCGCTCTATCGCCGCCTGGAAAAGAACGCTCAGCTTTTGGAATATAAGTGTGTGGAGTTCGCCGAAGAAGTGCTCTACGGGCATCTTCGGAAGCAGCCGGTTCAAGGAAAAGGAGACAGTAAATGAGACACGTTCTCTCTTCACTCATCGCTTTCGCCCCAGCAGCGTTGCTGGTGTCGGCTCCGGTGTTCGCGCAGGCGCCGGTGACCGCGAAGCCCGCTCCGGCGGCGAAGAACTGGACCATGCCGCGCACTCCCGATGGCAAGCCGGACCTGCAGGGCACGTATTCGAATGCCACGACGGTTCCCGTCGCTCGGCCGGCCTACCTCGGCGCGAAAGAATTCTACACGGATGAAGCCGATAAAGTTGCATCTGCCGCGCAAGCACCGGCGGGCAGGGGCGGTGGACGCGCAGCAGCCCCTCGAGCCGCGGCCGCTGTCGTGGTGCCCGAAGAGGGTGGCCTTGCCGTTCACTATGACACCAGCCAGTTCGGCTTGGGCGGACCCACGGTAAAGAGAGCCGCCAGCCTGCGGACCTCGATCATCACGGGACCGGAAGGCCGCGTGCCCCCGATGCTTCCCGAAGCTCAGAAGATGGTTGCCGAAAAGCGCGCGTACCAGCAAGCGCACCAGTGGGACAGCGCGCAGAATCGTCCGCTCGCCGAACGCTGCATCACATGGGGCTTCGAAGGCCCGCCGATGATGCCGGTGGGTTATAACTCCACGCTTGAAATCGTGCAGGGCCAGGGCTATGTAGCGATCGTGCAGGAAATGATTCACGACACCCGCATCATCCCGACCGACGGCCGTCCGCACGGACCTTCGGAAATCAAACGCTGGATGGGCGATTCGGTCGGCCATTGGGAAGGCGACACGCTGGTAGTGGAGACCGTCAACTACAATCCTCAGGTTGTGATTCAAGGCGGGCCGGTCAGCGACGCTGCGAAAGTGACCGAGCGCTTCACCCGCATCGACGCCGACACGATCACGTACCAGTTCACCGTGGACGATCCGAAGACCTGGACGAAGCCTTTCTCGGGCGAGTACAACATGGTTCATATCGACGGTCCTGTCTATGAATACGCGTGCCATGAAGGCAACTACGGAATGGCCAACAACCTCAGCGGCGCCCGCGCCACCGAGAAGAAGTAAAACGTAGGAGTCAAGAACATGCGAATGAAGCTAGCCCTCGTATTTGCTGGCGTTGGAATGCTCCTCGCCGTAGCGCCTGTTCGCGCCCATCACGCCTTCGCGGCGGAATTTAATGAGAAGGCGCCGGTCAAACTGCAGGGTGTCGTCACCAAATGGGAACTGGTGAATCCTCACTCCTGGATCCATCTCGACGTGAAGGGTGCCGACGGCAAAGTCACTCCCTGGATGGTCGAAGGCGGCAGCCCGAATTCGCTGTTCCGCAACGGTTTCACCAAGGAATCGTTGCCGGAAGGAACCGAGATCATCGTCGAAGGTTATCAGGCCAAGGACGGTGCCAATCGGGCTGTGGGCGCCAACCTCACGTATGCCAAGGACGGTAAACGCCTGTTCATGGGCGGATCCGCTCCTGGCTCGAACGGCGACGGAAAATAAGCTGGTCGTGTTCTGATTCATGGGGCGGCTGCTAACGCGGCCGCCTTTGTTATTTTGGGTAATAGTCAGTGCCGGGGAGGGGATCATGCGGACAATAAAAATTGAGTTGGCGATGCTGGTGATCGTTACGGTTGCCGCGCCCGTGTGGGCGCATCATGCTTTTGCAGCGGAGTTCGATGCGCAGAAGCCGGTAAAGCTCAAGGGCACGGTCGCCAAAGTCGAGTTCATCAATCCGCACTCCTGGATCCATATCGATGTGAAAGATGCGGACGGCAAGGTCACCCGCTGGATGGTGGAAGGCGGGAGCCCCAACGCGCTGTTCCGCCGCGGCGTGAACAAGGACGCCCTGCCGCAGGGAACTGAGATCTCGGTCGACGGCTATCAGGCCAAGGACGGGTCCAATCGCGCCAATGGCAGGGACATTACGTTCGCCGACGGCCGGAAACTATTCGTCGGCGGATCGAATCCGAACGAGCAGCCGAACGCGAAATGAGTTGCCGATTTGTCGCGCTGGTCGCCTTGCTTCTGGCAGGCACGGTCGCGGCGCAGAGCAAATACAATCCTCCGCGCACACCCGACGGGCAGCCCGATCTCCAGGGCGTGTGGACCAATGTGACGATCACGCCGCTGGAGCGCCCGGCGAATCTCGCCGACAAAGCGTTCTTCACTCCGGCGGAAGCGCGCCAGTACGAGAAGGACACCGTCGATCGCAATAACGCGGATCGCCGGGATGGCGGCGCCCAAGCCGATCTCAACCGCGCTTATAACGATGCCTGGTACGATCGCGGAACGAAGGTAGTCGAGACGCTGCGCACGTCGCTGGTGATCGATCCGCCTGACGGACGCATTCCACGCAAGCCCGGCGCTCCGGCGGGTCCTCCCCTTGGACTCAACAGACCTCCTGAAGGTCCGGAAGACCGGTCTTTAGCTGAGCGCTGCATCTTGTGGCCCACCGCCGGCCCGCCGATGATGCCCAGCTTTTACAACAACAACTATCAGATCGTGCAAGGACCTGGATACGTGATGATCGTGGTCGAAATGATTCACGACGCGCGGATTATCCCGATCGACTCGCGGCCGCACGTCGACTCCAAGATTCGCGCGTGGTTGGGAGATTCGCGCGGCCACTGGGAAGGCAACACGCTCGTAGTCGAGACCACTAACTTCAACGATAAAACCCGTTTCCAACGGTCGACCGAAAATATGAAACTGGTCGAGCGATTCACGCGCACGGCGCCCGACACCGTCATGTATGAGTTCACCGTGGACGATCCCTCTGCCTTCACCAAGCCCTGGACCGCGCAGATCCCGATGAAGCGAACCGAAGGACCCATCCTCGAGTATGCCTGCAATGAAGGCAATTACGCGATGGAGGGGATGCTGGCCGGGGCGCGCGCCGACGAGAAGAAGGCCGCAGGCCGGTAGCGAGCATTTTCCGGTTCGGTATACTATTTTTTCGCGTCCAAGATATCCAGGAGTTCTTTGTTCGATGTTGCGTTGGACGTGTTTCCTCTTTCTCGCAGTTTCCTGTTTTGCCCAGCTTGATCCCGAAGACGCTCACGTAGATTTGTACTTTCCGCATCTTGCCGTCGGCGGCCCGGTCCAGGACCAGTGGCAGACTTCCTTCGTTCTCGTTAATCCGCATCCTACTCTCACCGCTACCGTAAGCTTGTCCATTTATGGCGATGACGGCCAGCCGCTCGCCCTGGACCTCGGCGGCGGCGGCTCCAGCTTTCAGCAGGTGATGATTCCGCCGTCGGGCTCGATCACTCTGCGCAGCGCGATTTCCTTTCAGACAACGATCACCGGCTATGCTGTCGGGGCATCGGATCTTCCGATTCAAGCGACCGTGTTGTTCCGCAGGATCATGAACGGCGCGCCTCAAGTGGAGGTGTCCGCTCTGGCGACGCTCCCGTCTCAGCGATATTTGTCGCCGGCCACGCGCGATCTGGGCGTGGCGATGGTGAACATCTACAACTCTCCCAAGAGTTTTGAGATCACGGCACTCGATGCAAACGGCGCTACGGCCGGGTCGAGCGTAGTAAATCTGGCGCCGCGGCAGCACCTTTCGTTCACTCTCTCGGGCCGGATCCCGGGTCTTCCTGCGAACTTCACCGGATCCGTGCGAATCCTTCCGACAACCACGGCGACCGACCAGTTCCTCGCGTGGACGCTCAATGTGGATCGCGGCCTCATCGCGTCGCTCCCGCCGGGCCGCCTGGAATGGCCGGTCTCGCACGCCGATCGCATCATGCTGGTGTTTCGGAAGCTTCTGGCAGCCGCGCCTACGGCGCTTAACGCTATCGGGATAACCAACGTGAATCTCAATGCACCTGGGGTCGTGAATCTGACCATCAGCCCCGAGCAGACGATCAATGCCCTCGCCCGGCCGGGACGCGTGCAGATCGATTTGAGCGTGTCGCAGCTTGTCAGCGATTCTCCCAGCGAGTTCGCGTTCATCATCGGGCATGCACTGGGTCACGCGGCTCAATCGCAACATGGAACGACTCTCTCGGTCGCGAACGCCGAGCAGGACGCGGATTTGTTCGCCATGACTCTCATGCTGCTCGCCGGATACGATCCGTACGGCGCTGCTGGTGCCTTGGCCAAGCTAAACATGGTGTCGGGAACGGCCAACGTTTTGGCTCCCAACTTTGACGATTTGCCGGATCCGCACGTTTCCTTCACCGCGCGCCTGGATTCGATTTTCTCCACGCTGAGCATGGCCTGCGGCCAGCAGGCGCTATCGCTATACTGCTCGGCGTACAAATCGGTGATCCATCCGAATTTTCCGCCCGTCGCGCCGTTTTGAGGCGATCCTGCGCGGATTGACACCCGCTGGCTTCGAATGTACGATTGAGAGCCGGTGGCGCATCGACGCCATCGGCTTCTTCCTGTATGCGCAAAACGCTCACGTTCCTCTCCACAGCCGCTGCTGCGGTTGTCTGTATCTCGCTCACTCTTACTCCCGGCAGGGCCCAGGCTCCGGCGGCTCCAGCCAAAGCCGTCGCTAAGGCGACCGGGAAAGCCGGATCCCGAATGCCCGACGGCAAGCCCAACTTAAACGGAGTGTGGGAGTACATCGGCACCGCAAATTGGGACATTCAAGATCACTCTCCTGCGCCGGGCCCGTTCTGGCAGCTTGGCGCGATTGGAGCGATCCCGGCCGGGCAGGGAATCGTCGAAGGCAACGATATCCCTTATAAGTCGGCGGCGCTCGAGAAGAAGAAGCAGAACAAAGCCAACTGGCCTGCCGAGGATCCGGAAGCCAAGTGCTACATGCCCGGCATTCCTCGCGCGACGTACATGCCGTACCCGTTCCAGATCATCCAGTCCAACAAGGACATTCTGATGGCCTACGAATACGCGAGCGCCAACCGGCTGATCAACATGGGCAAGCCGATTGAAGCGGGTTCCGATACGTGGATGGGGACTTCGAACGGCCACTGGGAAGGCGACACTCTCGTGGTAGATGTCACCGGGCTGAACGGCCTGAGCTGGTTCGACCGGGCGGGGAACTACGCCAGCGATAAGCTCCACGTGGTGGAGCGCTTCAAGCGCCGCAGCAACGACGTCATGGATTATGAGGCGACCATCGAAGACTCGAGCGTGTTCACCAAGCCCTGGAAGATCAGCCTGCCGCTATATAAGCGGGCAGAGAAGAACGCGCAGATCCTGGAGTTCAAGTGCGTGGAGTTCGCCGAGGAACTGCTCTACGGTAAGTACAAGAAACAGCCGACTCCAAGTAAGTAAAGGAGACTCAATATGAGGCAGCGAGTCCTTGCGTCTCTGATGGTTCTGGCGGCAGTGCTGGCATCCGTGTTGCTAATCACTGTGCCGGTCATCGGCCAGGCGCCTCCCGCAAAGGCGAAAAAGTCTTCCTATACGCCACCCAAGCTCCCGTGGGGTGATCCCGATCTTCAGGGCCTGTGGCCTGGAACCGACCTGATCGAGGTGCCTCTGCAGCGCGATCCGAAGGCTGGAGAACGGACCGAAGTCACTGAAGAGGAGTTCGCGCAACGGCAAGCGAAGGCCGAAGTCACCGCCAAGAACGATCAGGTTGCGTACGTTTCCAAGGATTCGAAAGTCGGTATCAATCCTCCCGGGTACTGGCTGGAACACGGAAGGCCGCAGAAGATCACTTCGCTGGTGGTCGATCCTCCCAATGGCCGAATCCCCGAGCTGACCGAGCTCGCCAAACAGAAAGCCGCACAGGCCAAGCAAGCGAAGGAAGGGCATGGTCCAAACGAAACGTGGGAGGACCAGAGCCTGTATGACCGCTGCATTTCGCGCGGCGTGATGGGGTCCATCCTGCCGGTGATTTATAACAATGGAACGCAGATCGTGCAGGGTCCCGGCTATGTCGCGATCCGCTACGAAATGATTCACGAGACCAAGATCGTTCCGCTCGACGGGCGCCCGCATCCGAGTTCGAACATCAAGTCCTATATGGGCGATTCGCGTGGCCACTGGGAAGGAAACACGCTGGTGATCGAAACCACGAATTTCCTGGGCGACAAAAACGGGATCGGTCTGAATGGCGGCGGCACTCCGCACAGCGCGGACATGGTTCTGACCGAGAAGTGGACGCGCACCGCGCCCGACATGATGGAGTACACGGCCACCATCAACGATCCGAAAACCTGGGTGCGGCCGTGGACCATCCGGATGCCGCTGCGGCTGAATCCGGAATTTCCGATCTACGAGTATGCCTGCCACGAAGGCAATTACGCGATGTTCAACATGCTGAAGGGCGCTCGCGCCGACGAGGCTGCGGCGGACGCGGCCAAGTCCGGCAAGAAGTAAGATCGATTCAGGACAGGAGATTATCCTTATGCGAAAAATCCTCTCAATCGCGGTTGCTGCTGCGGGATTTCTGCTGGCTGTTTCCCCGATCCGCGCGCATCACGCCTTCGCGGCGGAATACGACGCCAAGAAGCAGGTCCATCTCGAGGGAGTGGTCACGCAGATGGAGTGGATCAATCCCCACACCTGGATCCACATCGACGTCACTGACGCGGACGGTAAGGTGACTAGTTGGATGATCGAAGGAGGCAGTCCGAACATTCTCCTGCGCCGCGGCTTTAACAAAGGTTCGCTCGAAAAAGGCCAGAAGATCTCCGTGGATTGGTTTCAGGCCAAAGACGGGTCGAATCGCGCGAACGGATCGAACATCACGTATCCCGACGGCAAGAAGCTGTTCCTGGGATCGTCGGGCACAGGCGCCCCTGTTGAACCGCCGTCAGGCAAGTAGGGACGTTCTGACACTCTCTCGAAAGCTGGTCCGTGCGGCGCGCGGTTACTCAGATCTATCGCCAGAGGCGATCGCAAAAGTCAAAATCGCGCTGTTGGATTTTCTGTCGTGCTCATATGAGTCGCTGGATCTGCCTCCCAGCCGCCAGGCGATCGAAGTCGCTGGACGCGCGGGCGGCGGGAAGGCATTGGTAGTCGGCACGCGAGTTCGCGCGTCGGCCGCGGAAGCAGCTTTCGCCAACGCGGTCCTGGGGCACGGGCTAGTTCGCGAAGACATGCACACGGGATCGGTCAGCCATTTAGGGATCGTGATCTTTCCCACGCTGCTGGCGCTTTCGCAAACACGAAAGGTCACTGGCCGCGACTTTATCGCCGGGGCGGTCTGCGGATACGAAATCGGTGCGTCGGTTGGCCGCGCACTTATGGATCAGGAAACAGTGCGGATCTTCCGGCCTACCGGCATCACCGGACCTCTGGGGGCAACCGTCGCCGGAAGTGTGATGCTCAAGTTCACGGAAGACGCGGGCGTGAGCGCGCTCGGACTCGCGGCGAATGCCACGGCAGGCTTTAACGAATGGCCTGCGTCGGGCGCCGACGACATGTTCTTTCACGCGGGGTTCGCCGCGCGCAACGCGGTCACCGCAGTTGAGCTGGCTGAGTTGGGCGCGTTCGGATCGGAAACCGCTCTAGATGGACCCGCGGGATTGTTCGCAGCTCTCCGGCATCGGGATCGCGTGGACAGCGTGAAGCCGTTTAAGGGAGACCTTGAGATTTTCTCGGTCTATCACAAGCCCGCGCCGGCCTGTAACTACGCGCAGACCGCGTGCCAAGCGGCGCTGGCCATAGGAGTCGACAGCCGCGATATCACGGCGATTCAGGTGAAGTGCACCGCTGCGGCGATCAACTACCCAGGCTGCAACGCCACGGGGCCGTTCGAGCGAGTCTTACAAGCCAAGATGAGTATCGCGTTCTGTGTAGCGGCGACGCTCGCTCGGCGATCGATCGAGGAGAGCAACTACCGCCGGCTCGACGATCCCGAAATCACGCGGCTGATCGGCATCACAAAGCTGGAAGAAGACCCGGAACTCACGCAGGCGTATCCTCGCGTGCAGGGATCGGAAGTGATCGTCACGATGCGCGATGGCAGCGTGCTGCGAAAGCGAATGTCCGACCTGGTTCCGGCCACGCCCGATCAGATACGGACGCGGTTCCGCAGTGCTGCGGGTGCGGCGGCGAAAGCAATCGAACAGAAGGTGGATGATCTGGATCGGCTGGAGGACGTGGGCGGAATCTTCTAGCGCCCGTTTTCGGCAGTGCGAACGGCAGGTGCCGCGCGCAACTGGGCTTCTTCGAGAAGCTTGGCCTGCTGGAAGGTGAACACCATGCGATGGACCACCGTCAGATTGCCCAGTACCGCGATCACCCACAACACCGGAGCCATGCGGTCGAACAGCGCGCCGATGATCAGCAGCACCACGCGCTCGGGGCGCTCCATGAATCCGACTTTGCAGGTGGGAATCGAGTTTTCGGCTCGCGCGCGAGCATAGCTGATCATCACCGAGGCGGCCATCACCAGCGCGGTCAGCACCACGTAGAAGGGCCGGTTGATCGATCCATACCAGACCAGCAAACCCATCAGCAGCGCCAGATCCGAATAGCGGTCCACGACGGAGTCGAAGAACCCGCCGAATCGAGTCACGCGATTGGTTTCGCGGGCCACACGGCCATCCACCATATCGAAGAGTCCCGCACCGATGATCACCACGCCGGCCCAGCGGAATTGTCCGGAGGCCAGAAGAACCGCCGCGCCGATGTTGATCACCAGCCCCAGAAATGTGAGAACGTTCGGGTGGATCTTGGAAAGCGCCAGTCCGCGGACAATTAGCCGGATGATTTTGTTGCCGCCCCAGCCAATGGCGCCGGTCCAGGTCATCGGCTACTTGGCCTCCGATTGCTGATGAATGGTGATCAGTTCCACGATCTCCATTTCGCGTGCGCCGCCGGGAATCTGGATCTTCACGGTGTCGCCGACCTGCTTGCCCAGCAAGCCGCGGCCGATCGGAGAGGTGGTCGAAATCATGCCGATCTTTGCGTCCACGTCTTCGCTGGTCACCAGCTTGTACTTGATCTTTTCATCTTTGCCGAGGTCCAGCACGACGACCGTGGATCCCAAACCCACCCGGTCGTGCGGGATCTTGGACATATCGATCATCGAGAGTTCCCGCAACCGGGCGTTGAGCTGGTTCAGGCGGGCGTTGACCAGGCCCTGGCGTTCCTTGGCGGCATGATACTCAGCGTTTTCTTTGAGATCGCCGTGGGCGCGGGCCTTCAGGATCTCCCGGGGGAGCTCAATACGGAACTCGTTTTCGAGCGCCGCGATTTCGTCTTGTAGTTTCTTAATGAGCTCTTGCATACCGCTCCCTGTAAATTATAGCGCGCGTTGCCCCAACGGGCCTCTTGCAGGCTACAGGGCAGGTCTTTTCGGGCAGCGTGCCAGAAATGGAGAACCTCAACGAGCCTGCGATCTTCTAGAGCCCGATAGTAGATGAGAATCGGCGTGTGGACTAACTGGCGAACGCCTGCCAAGTCCTTGACCGGACTCCCAATGTAGGGAAAGGTTTTGAGCAGATCCACATGGTTCAGAAGGGCTACGCCAAAGTTCTCGGCAGCGCCTGGAAACGTCGTCCAGGAATAAAATAGGATCTCTTCCAGATCCGCTAACGCGGGCTCCGTGTAGAGGATTTGGAATTCCACTGGGCGACGAGGTTACGAACCTGTTCAGCCGGAACAGTGCGACCTTCGTCGGCCGCCTCAATTCCACGCTGAATAGCGGCAGCCGTTTCCGCGTCAACTTCCACTTCTTCCGTCACAGGCTGCTGAAGCTTCAGATCAATCACATCTTCACCCTACAGGTGATGAGTGCCGGATGCAACCGCGTCCTTCGAGAATCATGCAAACAGATTCCCCTGTCCCAGCAACTGTCGCGGGTCGAACCGCCGCTTTACCGACCGCATGGCCTCGATCTGCTCCGGATTGTACTGAATCGACAGGAGATGCGCTTTGCGCTTGCCCAGGCCGTGCTCAGCGCCCACTGTCCCGCCCATGGCTACGACCTCTTTGGCCAGGTCGAAGGCGATGTCGGTAGCGAGCTTCCATTCCTGGTTCGTCTCGGGCAAAACTTCGGTGTGGACGTGCGCGTCGCCGATGTGCCCGAACATCACGAACTTGTCGCCGAAATGCTTCCCGAGCACCGAGCTATAGGTCGCGAGAATATCGCGATTCCGTTCCAGGGGAACGGCGTAATCGGTCGCGAGCACCACAAATCCGCCGCGGCGTACGCGCTCGTGAATGCGCTCCGGCAGGCGATGGCGAAACTGGCGGAACCGCTCGCGATCGGCCGCTGACGATCCGAACCAGGACTCGCTTTCGAGCGCCCCGGCCATGTCCAGCTCGGCGTCTCCTATTAGTTCCAGCAGGACTGCCGCTCCATAGGGCTGCTCCATCAGCTTCATGGATCGGGAATCCAGGAATTCGAGCATGCGTAACCCTGGCGTGGGACGCCAGCGGTCGACCGCATCGAGTGCGGCTTCCTCGGTCGGAAAGAAGACCACGCCGCCCAGGATTTCGCCCGGCGCGGGAAGCAACTGAAGCTCGGCTTCGGTCACGATGCCCAGCGTCCCTTCGCTGCCGACGAACAGGTCCACGAAATCCATGCCGGGTTCGAGCCGGTAGCCCGCGGAATGCTTGCGAGTGTGGGGCAGGGGAATTTTCGGGACGTCGAAATCGACTTTCTGGCCGCGGCGGTACTCGACCACGCGGCCATCGATGTGGACCACGCGCAGCGCCTGCACATGCCTACGCGTCGCCCCGTACATGAAACTTCGCGAGCCGCTGGCGTTGGCTCCGATGTTGCCGCCGATCGACGACGTATTCTCGGTGGGATCGGGCGCGTAGAACTGGCCGGATGCGATCGCGGCGGCTTGCACGTCGCGCAGCAAAACGCCCGAGCCGACCCGGGCCTTGCCGGGGAGCACGTCTAACTTCCGGAACTGCGCCATCGATATCGCCCAGCCGCTCTTGGGTACCGCTCCCCCCGCCAGGCCCGTGAGCGCGCCCATTACGGTCACGGGAACACCTTCAGAAGACGCGCGGGAAAGGATCGCCGCAAGCTCGTCTTCGCTGCGGGGAGTGAAAACGTGGTCGGCTTGGCCGGCATAGCCGGAAGCGTCAGTGATGTCCATCATTGTTCTGATTGGGAGGGTTATACGGCTTTGCGCTGGCGCGTCAAGCCTTCGAGGAGCATCCCGGCGATCTGTTTCCCGTTGTCGAAGGCGTCTTCATAGACTCTACGCCGTTCGACGCGCGTGAAACCATAGCCGAGGCGATATAGCCGTTCGAGCGATAACCCGGCTACGAACGTTCCCGTCCAGGCGATGGCCGCCTTAGGAATCAGCCCGCCGCCGAATGGTACTTTTCCGACCAATTCGCGTGCCAGCGCACGCCAGCCGAAGGCGCCCATGGCGATCGAGGCGATTTCGGACCTCTGTTCGCGGTATCCCACGGTCCGGTCGCTGGCCGCGGCCAGCAGGAATCCCATGCGGATCTGGTTCATCGTGAGGAATGCGGCGTCGGAGCCATACTCGCCGACGGCCCAAGGCAGGGATGCCAGGCTCGGGACCACATCGGGCAGGGCCGTTACCAGAGAAAACAGAGCGTTCTCTTTCGCCACCGCGCGGATCACGTGGTGCGAGACTTCCTTGCGAAACGGGTCCAGGCGCCGGGCCAGCGGCAGCATCAGATCCTCGCGCTTGCGTACGATCTGCCGGACGCAAGCCTCAGGGGCCTCGGGATCGAAGGAAAACGCCTTGTTGGGCCGCAGCAGGGAAGATTCGTAGATTTGGATGTCGCAGGAAGGGCCGCCGCCGCGGATCAAGATCTGGACAGCTTCCGCGCGGCGCTCCGGGGAGAGATGGTGCGGCGCGAAGAACTGCTCCATCTGGCCGAGCGATTCGCGGGAGGCTGCCACCAGGCCGACGCGCACCGGACGATCCGCTTGCGCCCGCACCTCCGCGGGATTCAGATTCTCGAGCGCTTGTCGTACCTGCCGAAAGACTGCGATTGCCATGGCTGCAACAGGGCTAGGGAGTCCGGAACATTACCCGCAACTCCTGTCTCCATTGTATCCCGACACCGACGCGTTCCACCTGAACCTCTGTGGAAAAGTACCGCAGTACCGTCTCATTTTCGGGGTGGAACTCGAGCGCGGGCGCGACCAGCAGCAGGCGCGGGGGATCGGACCGCAACGGGATGCCTGGGAAATACCCTCGTCCCTCGAAGTCGCCCCTTTCGAGGTGCCACTTGACGCGCATCCAGTAATCCAGGGCTTGCAGCGGCAAGTGAATGTCCTCGCTGGCCTTTACCTCGATCACTACCAACCGGCCGGCATAGTCGGCGGCCAGCAGGTCGAGGATGCCGCGAGAGCCTGCGGCGAACTGCGGGGCTTGTTCGTAGAGCGGAGTGTCGCGAATGCCTGCATCCAGGCGGCTGGGCGAGGCGCGAACCTGCGATTCGAGCCAGGCCTCGGGATGGCGTTTGTAGAGCGGATTGGTCCGGTCGGGCGCCTCGGCGCTGCGCATCCGGGCGAGTCCGCGGGCGAGATTCTCGATTTCCGGGAGTTGGCGGGTCCCGGCTGCGTGGTGTTCGTCGATGCCGAAGAGCAGGGTCGAGCCGGAGGTCCGCGCGAATTCCAGGCCTCGCACGGCCAGGCTGACCGATCCGTCGGGGCGGGGACGGCGTTCGACACCTGGGATCGCTGCCAGATGGTCCACACACGCGGCGAGCTCGGGATCCCCGGCCGGGGAACAGAACGGGTCCAGCTTTGTCGAGAAATTCGTATAGTCGCCTGGTTCGACGGGTTCCTCCAGAATTCCGGCTCCGTGGACGAAGACCCTGTACCGCGCGGCATCCCGATTCAGATAGCGGACCCGATGGCAGGTGGTGTTTTCTGAACCGATCGGAACGAATACGGCGAGCGTTCCGACTGACAAACGCGTCTCGCGGCGGCGGAGGTAATCGAACCAGATCAGGCCAAAGCTCAGAACGCCATCTACATCGATCGCGTCTTCGCCGGCGCAGATGGCGGCGATCCCCTGATTGCCGCGACGCAGCAAAGCTCGGGGATAGGCAGGCGAAAGACTATGGTGAAGGTCGGGTTCGGTGCTCAGCTCGACGAGCTTCCAGCCGCTGTATTGCCGGCGCAGCGACATCCGAAACTGCTCGCGATATTTGAGCCGGGCGCTGTGCCTCGCGGCCGGCATATTCGAGGCTTGCGCCAGGTCGATCATTAGCAGCGAGCCGGTGCGGCCGCCAAAGCGTTCAACCTCGAGCTCCAGCAGCCCTCGCCTGGTCTTCCCGACCGCGCGAATCCGGCGCACCAGGTTGCGTGTGTCATCCCAGCATTCGAGCGTGCAAGCATCGCCTCGGCTTCCGAGCACGAACTTGTCGGGATGAACCGGAAGCGGATCTTCGCCGGGTTCGATCAAAGCGGGTTGCGCGGCGGACTTCAGAAACTCTTCTATTGCGTCTCGTGCTGGCAGTTGGCCCACGCCAAATTAGTGGCTGCAGCGCGTCAGAATATCAGTTCTTTCTTCGATTCTTTTTGAGGCGCGAGGTGTTTTTCAAGTTCTTTACGATCCCCGAAGTACGTTGGCTTGGACGTGCCCTTGCTGAACAACTCCCGAGCCTGGTCATCAAAGTGTTCAGAACCGGACTGGTCGCTTTCGCCGGGGACCAGGACAGAAACGGAGTTGGGAGCCCTTGAAAGCTCCACGACCTGTGTCGCCGTCTGCCCGCCTGTGCCGATCATCACTGCGCCGCGACGCTCAAAGTGGATCGCGCGGGGCGTGATCATCCCGGCTTCCGTCACCGTTCCGCCGCCGGCCGGATTCGATTTTGCGGCGCCATCGCGAGTCACGCGAAACATCGTGCCGTAATCGGCATGATAGGGCAGCTGCGTTTCGACTTGGTCCTGAGCCTTGCGAAGCGCCGCGCGGATCCGATTGTTGCTCAGCGTATCCGGCGGTTCCAGCGCCGACGCCTCGGGCTTGCCGAGGGCCATCTTGAACAGGTAGAAGGCCAGCGCCTCTATCGAAGTAGCGTCGCTGCGGCGGCTCCATCCGGTCAGGCTCTGGACGAAAGGCAGCTCGGGCGCCACCTTCACCAGGCGAGCTTGCCAGGTTTCAGCCTTAAACACCGCCGTCGAAAATGCGACGTCGACGGCGCGCCCGAAGGGCCACTTATTCTGCGCGGCCAGGAACTGGCGAGTCATGCCCTCCGATTGCGGAACGATCCGCTGGCGCATGAGGATTCCATCCTCCGGCATTCTTCCCGAGCTGTCGAATATTTCGCCCTGGGCCGTGCCGAGGAGCGCGCTGCCAGGGATCTGTCCCATACGCAGCGCGGTTTTCACTTCGGCAAGATTGCCGGCCGTCATCATCGCCCAAGCCTGTTCCAGCGCGCGCGGACCCGCAGTCTCGGCCGATCCGCTCCACCCGATCGCGATGGATGCGCTGTGGCCAATCAGCGGAAACGGAACGCCGGGAGGCGCGACACCGGACAACGAAATCTGCTCATCGGACGCATACCAGCGCATCTCGTAAGGACGACCGTCATTGTTCCACCCGCTCAGCGGGTCACTTAAAGGATCGAGAATCGCGATGACGTTTCCGCTAGTACTGCGCGTGGGACCGACCAGCACATCGTTCGATCCGTGGATCGTCATAAACGCGCGGCGGCTGAATGCGACCACCATCGGCGGCGTGACCTTTCCCGCCTCACCGTGCTCGGAGAGATAGCGGTTTATCCCCGCGCAGTAGGCTTCTACAATCGACTGGATCCGCGGAGTGAGCTGGGAATCGTCCGTTCCCGCACCGCGCAGGTTTCGCAGAAGAGCGTCTTTACGATCTTCGGCTTGGGCATATCCGGCGGCGTAAGCGGCTCCGGCGGAAGTACGGGCGAAGATGTGGGGAGTCCCGAAATTATCGCGAAGGATTTCGGCGGATTCGCCGAAGGAAAGAACCGCTAGAAGCAAGCCCAGCAGGAAAGCGCGCACTGGCTTTGCCGGGGACAGCCTTAGCGGCTATCGTCGTCGATGGCGATCTTTAACGCGCGCAGGAATTTTTGATCCTGCGAAGTGAGCTGGATCTTCCCGACCCGGCGACGCCGCCCGGTTTCGGGTTGAGACTCCAGTTCCACCGTTTCCTCGGATTCATCGCCCTCTTCACCCTCGGCGCGTTTGTTGAACCCGATGGTAGCTTCCAGAACCAGGAAGACATCGTAACCGGCGCGTTTGATTTCTCCAATCGCGGCGGCTATACGGTCGGAATCAGAAAGCGATTCGTTGATCGCGTTTCCCAACTCCTGCATGAGATCTCGCAAGCGATCGTCCAATTCATTCCTCGTTTCTACCGAGCGAACCCACGCCTGCGGGTTCGATTTGCACCTTCAGCATACCACCCGTTTTTCGGGAGGTCGAACGTCAGTTCCCTCTCGGAATATCGGCAGCCGCGGCATGGTCTGTTAGGATGAGATTTCGGGACGATGCAATTCGACAAACGCAGCAAAGTCGGCCGTTTTGTGGAGCACGTGGTGCCCGGCGTGGTTCGCCCCCTGCGCGTCCTGTGGCACGAAGTCATCGGCTTTATATTCATCGTCTTGGCCGTGGTTTTCGGATCCTCGGCGATCCGCAACTATCGGATGCTGCAAGCCGAGGAAATTAGTATGTTGCGGCTGGCTGCGTCGTTCTTCCTGCCGATCCTGATGGCGTATTTCGGAATCACCTCGTTCCTGCGGGCCCGCAAAGCCTCCCGTTCGTGAGCGACTCCATGAGCAAAACGAACCCGGATGAGCTTCCGGGCCAGTATCCGTTCACGCGCGGCATCCACCCCGGCATGTATCGCGGCAGGCTCTGGACCATGCGCCAGTACGCCGGATTCGGATCGGCCGAAGAGAGCAACCGCCGTTATCGATTTCTTCTCTCGCAGGGGATCACCGGATTGTCGGTCGCCTTCGATCTGCCCACGCAGATGGGCATGGACTCGGATCATCCTCTGGCGGCAGGCGAAGTCGGTCGCGTGGGCGTCGCGATCTGCTCGCTGGCGGACATGGAGAGACTCTTCGAAGGGATTCGCCTGGATCAGGTCACCACGTCGATGACTATCAACTCGACAGCGGCGATTCTGCTTTCGCTGTATGCGCTGGTGGCGCGGCGACAGGGAGCCGATCTCAAGAAGCTTTCGGGCACCGTTCAGAACGACATTCTGAAGGAATACATCGCGCGCGGGACCTACATATATCCGCCGCGGCCGGCAATGCGCATTGTCACCGACATGTTCGCGTGGGCCGGCACGGAGCTGCCGGAGTGGAACACCATCTCGATCAGCGGGTATCACATTCGCGAAGCCGGCTCGACTGCGATTCAAGAGGTCGCGTTCACGTTGGCCAACGCGATTGCGTATATCGAGGTGGCGATTGGCGCAGGACTGGATGTGGACGCGTTCGCGCCGCGCGTATCTTTCTTCTTCAACGCGCACAGCGATTTTCTGGAGGAGATCGCGAAGTACCGGGCGGCGCGCCGGCTGTATGCGCACATCATGAAAGAACGCTTCGGAGCGAAGGATCCGCGCTCGATGATGATGCGGTTTCATACACAAACCGCCGGATCGACTCTGACCGCGCAGCAGCCCGACGTGAACGTGGTGCGCGTCGCGCTGCAGGCGATGTCCGCCGTGCTGGGAGGAACGCAATCGCTGCATACGAACTCGCGCGATGAGGCGCTCGGATTGCCGACCGAGGAGTCCGCACGCTTGGCCCTGCGGACGCAGCAGATCATCGCGCATGAAAGCGGGATCACCAAGGTCGCCGATCCGTTTGGCGGAAGTTTTTACATTGAGGATCTGACGGACAAGATCGAACGCGGCGCTCAAGACTACCTTTCGCGGATCGACGGGTTGGGAGGGACGCTAGCCGCGATCGAAAAGAGCTGGATCCAGGCGGAGATCCAGAACGCCGCTTACGAATTCCAGCAGCAAGTGGAACGCGGCGAGAAAATCGTGGTCGGCGTCAACCGGTTTGAGCAGGAACATGAGGAGTCGTTGAAGGCTTTGCGCATCGACCCGGAGATCGAGCGTCAACAAGTCGAGCGCTTGCGGCAGGTGCGCGCTTCCCGCGATCAGGCGATTGTGGAATCGCGGTTGGATGCGCTGGAGCAGACGGCGCGCGGGTCGGATAACCTGATGCCGAGGATCATGGACGCGTGCGAGGCTTACGCGACGGTCGGCGAGATCTCGGACCGCTTGAGGAAGGTTTTTGGCGAATATCGTGAAGGGTGAAGTCCATATAATCGGTGGCGGGTTAGCGGGCTGCGAGGCGGCCTGGCAGGTGGCTCGCGCGGGCGGACGTGCTGTCTTGTACGAAATGCGCCCCGTGCGATCGACACCCGCGCACAAGACCGAGGCTTTGGCCGAACTAGTCTGCAGCAACTCCCTCAAGAGTGAGCAGGAAAACGGAGCGCCGTGGCTTCTCAAAGAAGAATTGCGGCGACTGGGATCGATGTTGATCAAAGAGATCGCGCCGCGAACCCGGGTGCCCGCGGGTCATGCCCTGACGGTGGATCGCGACCTGTTCGCCGTCGAAGTCACTCGCGCTCTGGAGGCGGATCCCGCGATCGAAATCCGGCGCGAAGAAGTAACCACCCTCGATCCGGACCGTATCTGGATCATCGCCAGCGGACCGCTTACCTCCGACGCTCTGGCGGCGGAAATCGGACGCATGACGGGATCGCAGCGGCTATTTTTCTACGACAGTATCAGCCCGATCGTCGATGCCGAGTCGATCGATATGTCGATCGCGTTCGCGGCATCGCGCTACGGCAAGTCGATCGACGGGACGGACGATTATCTGAATTGTCCTTTCGATAAAGCCGAGTACGAGGCGTTTCTGGACGCGCTGCTCGCGGCGGACAGCGTTCCGGCCCATATCGGTGAGGACAAAGTGAGTTACTTCGAGGCGTGTTTGCCGATTGAAGAGATCGCGCGGCGAGGGCGCGACACGCTGCGTTTCGGTCCCATGAAGCCGATGGGTTTGACCGATCCGCGCACGGGACGGCGGCCTTACGCCGTCGTCCAGCTTCGCAGCGAAAACGCGCGTTCGGGAAGCTTCAACGTGGTGGGATTCCAGAATCACATGCGATTCGGCGAGCAGCAGCGCGTGCTGCGCATGATCCCGGGACTCAAAAATGCCGAGTTTTTGCGTTATGGACAGGTGCACCGCAACACCTACATCAACGGGCCGGCTTTGCTGACTCCTACGCTGCAGTTGCGAACCCAGCCGAAAATCTTCTTCGCCGGGCAGATTTCAGGCGTCGAAGGATATGTGGAGTCCATTGCAACCGGTTTGATCGCGGGGACCGGCGCGGCTGCGCTCGCGGCAGGCGAACAGCCACGCGCATTCCCGCGCGAGACGGCTCTCGGTTCGCTGTGCGCCTACGTATCCGGCGCGGACCCGGCGAATTACCAGCCCGCGAACATTACGTTCGATCTTCTGCCGAAGCTCGAGAATCCGCCGCGCGACCGCAAACTTCGGCACGCCGAGGTATGCCGCAGAGCGCTGGCGGCGCTGGAGCAGCATTTGTACTCGCATGCCTGAGGTTTCTACTTCCGCGCTCGCTATTGCGATCCATAACTACCTGGCCGATCTTCGCCTTCAGAACGCGTCGGCCCACACCGTGCGCAACTACGCGAGCGACCTGGAACAGTTCGCGGAGTATTTTTCGCCTCCGGGCCAGCAGCCTCCGGCGCCTGCCGAATTTACCGTGCTTCAGCTCCGCGAATGGCTCGGCGACATGTATCAGCGCCGTCTGAGTCCTGTTTCTGTGCGGCGAAAGCTGGCAGCGGTGCGCTCGCTGTTTCAGTTTCTCGCGAAGCAGGGCAGCGTTCCCTCGAACATCGCGAGGCTGGTGAAAACTCCCAAGGCTCCGCAGCGTCTGCCCTCCGTTCCGACCGCCGAACAAACCAACGATCTCATCAACGGGGTCGCCGAAGATCGCCTGGAGCGGTCGTTTCCCGAGCGCGATCGGCTGATCTTCGAGCTTCTGTACGGCTGCGGGCTGCGGATCAGCGAACTCGTCGGGCTCGATCTGGACGATTTCGATTACCGGGAGCAGTGGATCCGCGTGCGCGGAAAGGGTCGCAAGGAACGGCAGGTTCCCTACGGCGCGTCGGCTGCGGCGGCGCTCGAAAAATATCTCGCCGTGCGCAGTGTCAAGCCGCGGGAGAAAGCGCTACTGGCGAATCACCTGGGCACACGACTTTCCGATCGCGGAGCGCGCGGAATCGTGAAGCTCTACGCGCGCCTGATTTCGGGCGATTCGTCCATGCATCCGCACAGCCTCCGGCACGCGTTTGCCACTCACCTGTTGGCCGATGGTGCCGATCTCCGTGCGATCCAGGAACTGCTGGGCCACGCCCGCCTGGCGACGACGCAGAAATACACGCAGGTATCGCTGACAGATTTGATGGCGGTCTACGATCGCGCGCATCCGAAGGCTAAAAATCGGTGAGGCGCTACAATCGAGGTGAGAATGTTGACTGCCGCCGCCTACGATATTCACGTGGAGCAGCTACTGGAAAAGATGCGGCGTTTCCACGCCGCACTCACTGCGGCCGACATTCCATACCGGATCGTTGGCGGCCTAGCCGTTTTCATTCACGTCTATAAAAGGGATCCGCTGAAGGCCCGGCTCACAAATGATGTAGATGCCGCCGTGGATCGCTCAGATCTGGCTCGTATAAGGTCGGCGGCTGAGAAGGCCGGTTTTCGCTTCAGGCATGTTGCCGGAATTGACATGCTGCTGGATCGCGAGAAGCCGAAAGCCCGGTCTGCCGTTCATCTTCTTTTTTTGAACGAAAAGGAGAGTACCTCGAATCCGTGCCATCCTCGAAGCCTGTTCGCACCAAGGAAGGCATCCTGATCGCGCCCGTTGCCGACCTCGTGCGCATGAAGCTCACGAGCTTCCGGCTGAAGGACAAGGTCCACATCCAAGATCTCGATGGCGTGGGATTAATCACGCCCGACATTGAGAAGAGCCTGTCCGAGCCGCTGCGCCAACGGTTGGCGGAAGTCCGCGCTACCGAATAGCGTCCCAGTGACGTTCACCGCGTCCCATAGCCGGACACTTCCTTCCGGCCAGCCCCGCTGAATCCACACGACTTTTTCGCGGCAACAAACCTGCCTTACTTTCGTCAGTAGAGTATGACAGCGACCGTGGAGTCTCCGGTGAAAGCAGTTTCGGCAGCGGCGCGAGCTTATCGCGTCCTCATCTGCGACGATCAGCCCGACGTCCTGCACGCTCTCCAGCTCTTGCTAAAGGGCCAGGGATACGAGGCCGTCACAGTGGATTCGCCGCGAGCCCTGCTCGCCAAAGCCCGCTCCGACGAGTTCGATCTGATCCTGGCCGACTTGAACTACACGCGCGACACCACGTCAGGCGAGGAAGGGCTCGACCTGCTGGCAGGCCTGGAATCGCAGGGCAATACCGCGCCGGTGATCGTGATGACGGCCTGGGGCAGCATCGACCTCGCGGTCGAAGCCATGCGCCGCGGCGCCTGCGACTTTGTGCAGAAGCCCTGGGATAACGAGCGTGTGCTCGCGGCGATCCGCAAGCAGGCGGATTCCGAGCGGCGCAGGAAGTCCGAGCTCGAAATCGCGGCCACCGTGCAGCAGAAGCTCTTTCCACGAGCGGCGCAACGCATGACAACCATCGATTACGCCGGCCAGTGTGTCGCGGCGCGTGGTGTCGGCGGGGATTACTACGACTTTCTTGACCTTGGCCAGAATTCAGGTAACAACTCGTTGGGGTTCGTGCTCGCAGACGTGTCGGGAAAAGGCGTCCCCGCGGCTTTGTTGATGGCGAACCTGCAAGCCTGCTTCCGGACCCAGGCCGCGAGCGGTGTACGCACTCCGGCCGAATCGCTGAAGGCGGTCCACCAGCATTTCTATTCCTCGACCGGATCCGACCGGTTCGCCACCCTGTTTTTCGGTTCGTATGATGACCGCACCCGGAGAATGCGCTACGTCAACTGCGGCCACTGCGCGCCTCTTCTGCTGCGCGCCAGCGGCGAGATAACCAAGCTCGAGTCAACGGCGCCTATGCTCGGCGCGTTTGAAGAATGGGACTGCGCCGAAGACGAAGTAAGGCTCGATCCGGGCGATACGCTGCTGCTCTATTCGGACGGCGTGACTGAGGCTACGAACGCCGCAGGCGAAGAATTCGGCGAAGATCGTCTGGCTCGGATCCTGCTCGAAAGCAGCGCTCCCACAACCGGAGATCTGGTGCGCGACGTCGTCAAAGCAGTCTCCGAGTTTAGCGGAGCCTCAAGGACAGACGACATCACCGTCGTCGCGATCCGCGGAATCTAAGCGTCGTTATGCGCGGGCCTGGTAAGCCGACTCTGAAGTCGATACGCGGATCTTCTCGCCTTCATTGATAAACGGAGGCACCTGAACCACAAGGCCGGTCTCGCACTTTGCGGGCTTGGTCACGTTCGATACCGACGCGCCCTTGATCCCCGGCTCGGTTTCGACCACCGTCAGGTCCACCGTGGCCGGCAGCTCGACGCTGATCGGCTTGCCTTCATAGAACTCGACCAAGACCTTCAGATTCGGAATCAGGAAATTGGTCGCGTCGCCCAGCAAGTCCTTCACCAGGTGCATCTGCTCAAACGTCTCGGTGTTCATGAAGTAGAAGTACTCGCCGTCGTCGTACAGATACTCCATCTCCTGCTCGTCGAGCGAAGCTTTCTCAACTTTGTCTTCCGACGAGAACCGGTGCTCGATCATCGTCCCGGACTTGAAGTTGCGCATCTTCACCTGGACGAAGCCCCGCAGGTTGCCCGGGGTGCGGTGCTCCATCTTGAAGACCGAGAAGAGGTCGTTGTTGAACTTGACCACCATGCCGGGGCGGAGTTGTGTTGCGGGAATCTGCATATGGGAATCTTCAGTTTAGCAAAACCCCATCCTGCGGCGCTGCACACGCGCGCCACGAACGCACGATACGAGGCGAGCCGGCACCCGCACGTGCTGTATCATCAGAAGTAACCCTGATGATTCCGGAAACGATCCCCGAAGGACTAACATTCGACGACGTTCTCCTGCTTCCAGCCCGCAGTAGCATCGTCCCCGCGCAAGCCGATACCCGAACCTGGATCACGCGTAAGATCGGCCTGAACATTCCCATCGTCAGCTCGGCCATGGATACCGTGACCGAATCGCATCTCGCGATCGCGCTGGCGCAGCAGGGCGGCCTGGGTCTGATTCACCGCAACATGCCGATCGACCGCCAAGCCGAGGAAGTGGATCGCGTGAAGCGCTCGGAAAGCGGCATGATCGTCGACCCGGTTACGGTCGACCCCGAGCAGAAGATCGGCGACGCGCTCGAAGTGATGAAGCGCTACCGTATCTCTGGCGTTCCCGTCACCAAGAACGGCAAGCTGGTCGGGATTCTCACCAATCGCGACCTGCGCTTTGAGACGCGCATCGACGTGCCGATTTCCAGCGTGATGACCAAGGAAAACCTCATCACCGTTGGCGTGGGCACCACTCTCGAAGAAGCCGAAGCCATCCTGCACACCCATCGCGTGGAAAAACTGCTGGTGGTGGATGAGCATTACTACCTAAAGGGCCTGATCACCGTAAAGGACATCCAGAAGAAGCTCAAATATCCGAACGCGGCGAAGGATGCGCAGGGCCGGCTGCGGGTCGGCGCCGCTCTGGGCACGTCGGGCGATTTCCTGGAACGCGCCCAGGAACTGGTTAAGAAAAAAGTGGATCTGCTGGCGGTCGATTCGGCGCACGGCCATAGCGAACGTGTCCTCGAAGTGGTCGCGACGCTCAAGCGCGTGATGCCGGAAGTCCAGTTGATCGCGGGCAACGTGGCTACCAAGCAGGGCGCCTGCGATCTGATCGCATTAGGCGCCGACGGGATCAAGGTCGGAATCGGGCCGGGATCGATTTGCACCACGCGCGTGGTCAGCGGCGCGGGCGTTCCGCAGATTACCGCGATCGCGGAATGCTCCAAGGCGACGCAAGGCAGCGGCGTTCCGCTGATTGCCGACGGCGGCATCAAGTTCTCGGGCGATATCACCAAAGCTATTGCGGCGGGCGCGGACTGCGTGATGATCGGCAGCCTGTTCGCGGGCACGGAAGAAAGTCCCGGCGAGACGATTCTCTACCAGGGCCGCACCTTCAAGAGTTATCGCGGCATGGGATCGCTCAGCGCGATGGGCCAGGGCTCGTCGGATCGCTACGGCCAGGATGGAACAGCGGGCGGCAAACTGGTCCCCGAAGGCATCGAAGGCCGCGTGCCGTACAAGGGTCTGTTGTCCGACCTGGTGTATCAACTCGTCGGCGGCTTGCGCGCCGGCATGGGCTACTGCGGCTGCGGCAGCATTCAGGAGCTGCGCGAGCGGGCCCAGTTCGTCCGTGTGACGTCGGCTGGTTTGCGCGAAAGCCACGTCCACGACGTGATCATCACTAAAGAAGCCCCCAATTATCGCCTTGAGTAGCGGCGCCTTGAGTAGTAACGGTCCCTCAAAAACCTGTCTCTATGTAGCGGCGGGACGCGCCTTAGGTGCGCGCGAGCCCGACCCCTCCATTCGCAATCCCGACTACCTGGCCGAACGCCTGCTGGGTCCCGAAGAGCGGGCCTTGATCGCCGAACAGCCAGTGGTGCAAGCGCTCGACAAAGATTTTTCGGAAGTTCGCCAGAACATGGAAGCGTTTAGCTCCGCGATCATGATGATCATCCGGACGCGCTTCATCGAGGAGCGGCTGGAACAAGCGATTCGCGACGGCGTGACGCAGGTGGTGATCCTCGGGGCCGGGTTCGACACTCGCGCTTATCGGCTTACGGAACTGCTGAAGAACGCGCGCGTCTTCGAAGTCGACCAGCCCTCCACGCAAGAGTACAAGAAGCGGCGCGTGCACGAGGCTGGTATCGCAATCCCGCCGAATCTCACTTACGTCGCCGTCGATTTCCGCCACGATAAGCTCGGCGATGTCCTCGCGGCGGCGGGCTACGATTCGACCAAGAAGACATTTTTCATTTGGGAAGGCGTCACCATGTACCTTCCTGAAGCGGCCGTCGAAGAAACTCTGCGCTGGGTGGCGGCGCAGGCTCCCGGCAGCACGATCATCTTCGATTTCGTCGGTGCGTTGATGGTCAAATTCATGGCAACAGCGGATCTGAGCCAGTTCCCTGAGGCGGCGCAAAAAGCCTTCGAACGTCTGCGGAAGCTCACCGCCGGCGAGCCTTGGATCTTCGGCCTCCCGGACGCAAGCGAGGAAGAGTTTTTGGGCAAGCTGGGGCTGGAAGTGCGCGAGTTGCTGCCGATCGGCGGGCCGGAATCGATGAAACGCTACCTTACCCGCAGCGACGGAACGCCGTACTTTGAGATGCCGCCCGCTCAGCAGCAGCGCCAAGCGCAACGCGGGGGCTATTCCCTGGCGGAAGCGGTGGTTCCCGCCCGCTAGCGCACTATCAGTAATCCGAGCGCAACCAGCACCGCGAGACTGCCGATCATCACCCAACTCCACGGATTTGCCATGTTGGATGTCAGGCCGATTCCGTCGCGCCGCGCCACAAAAAGAGCGGCGTCGTTGGGGTTGTAGTAGAGTATTCCGCCTTTCCAGCATTCGTTCGGAGTCGGGTCGACGGGGCGGCCTTGCTTGGACTTCCTTAACAGATAAAGAATGCCGGCCAGAATCACCGGAATCACGCCCAGGCCGACCATAGTGATCGGACGCTGGATCAGCGGTCCCACGGCTACGCTGGAAAAGACTAGGGCCATGGTCCATTCGCCGACCACAAGGAATCCCACCATCGGCCTTCGCAGCGGTTCGGAGCGGCGCGTTCCATACCAGATCGCCAGCGCGAATCCGAACATCCAGATCAGTAACTCGGCTCCGAAGAGCAGCGGGCCGTAGACGCCGCGGAAGGACCGCTCTGCCCAACGACTCGGAGTTCCGTTCAGGTCGAAATGTACTGGATAGCGGGCCGGGATGCTATCCCAATGCGCGTTCAAGTACAGGCCGGCGCCCAGCAGAAGCAGCAGCGGCAACACGCCGAGCCAAGTGAACCACGGCAGCCGCTCGGACGCTGCGCCAAGTTGAAGCTCGCGTATGGCCGCAGGCTCAACGGCTAAAGGCCTGAGCCTCTTGTTTTCCGATAAGAAAGTGAGTAGTCCGGCGAGGATGACCGCCAGGGGAGCCAGGAGGAATACGGAAACAGATCGCGAGCCGAGCAATGGGATCGCGAACAATCCGGCAGCCCCGACGCTTGCTACGATCCGGCGAAAGCGATGGACCGCGCCACGGCCTTCGAGGCTCCGCCGGAAATCGGCCGGAACGAGCACGCCGAACAGAATTTCGCGCGGAGTCAAGTCCGGCAGAGCCAGCATCATAAGGCTCATCAGGAAATGCGCAACCAGCGGAATCAGGATGATCATTGAAGCCCCTCCGCCAGCGCCCGTAGCTCCGCGGCGATCCTGGCCGGCGATACGCCCTTCGCGCGCATCTGCGAGATCAGCTCACGCAGCCGCTGGCGATAATCCGCAACGTCGTTTTTCGATGCGTTGGTCGGCGCGGTTCGCTCCACCACCGTCGCGCCGCGCCCGTGCCGGAGATCGAGCCATCCTTCCGACGCCAGCACGCGATAAGCCTCGGCGACAGTATTGAAGTGCACGCCCAGCTCCATCGCTACCCGGCGAACCGACGGTAAGTCGCTGCCGGGCTTGAGTCTGCCTTCTACCAGCTCCACCCGCAGTCCGTCGGCGATCTGCCGCGTTGCGGGGACGGGCGAGTTCAGGTCGATGCGAATGCGAGCGCCGCCTGCCATCACTGTACAGTGTACAAGAACACTGTACAGTAAGTCAAGATGTCACGCGTGCTTTGAAGCGGCCCTCAGAAACGCGAACCTGAATCTCGGAGTCTGGCGGAACGTCCGCCGGAGACTTGACGATCTTTCTTTCGCCCTGACCTTCCCGCTCGACGATCGCGTACCCTCTGTCGAGGATTTTGAGCGGGCTCAACTGCGTCAGATGCGCCGTGAGCGGCATCAGCGACCCTCTCGCGCGGCTCAGTCTCAATCGAATGGCCTGGTTCACCGCGGCCTCGCAAGCCTCCAGCCTTCTCCCGGCGGCCGCGAACTGCAACCGGACATCGCGCTGCACTAATCTCTTCGCAACGGCATCCAACTCACGGCTCCGCGTCCCCAGAGCGAGTCGAATCCTGTCGCGCAGGCAATATTCGAGCTCGTCGATGCGTTGCATCTTGCGCCCAAGAGCCCGATGCAGGCGAGCCGAATCGATCACCACGCGATGCAATTGACGCGCCCGCAGTGCAAGTGTCAGACGAGCTGCCTGGCGCAATCGTGCCTCGGCTCCAGACAATCCTTCGAGCAGGCTTTGCCGCGTCGATGCGACCAGTTCCGCCGCCGCAGATGGTGTCGGGGCGCGCAGATCCGCGACGAAATCGGCGATCGTGAAATCGGTCTCATGGCCGACCGCGGAAATCACCGGAATAGGCGATGCTGCGATCGCGCGCGCCACCCGCTCTTCGTTAAACGCCCACAGATCTTCGAGCGAGCCCCCGCCGCGAGCCACGATCAGCACTTCCGGCCATCCGGATTCCGCGAAGTATTCGATCCCTGCCGCGATCTGTTCCGCCGCGCCCTCGCCCTGCACCTGCGCCGGATACAGGCGAATGTGCCGGCCCGGGCATCGGCGTTCCAGGATGTGGATCATGTCGCGGATCACCGCGCCCGAAGGCGACGTGACGATCCCGATCCGTTCCGGCAGCGGCGGCAGCGGACGCTTGCGTGCCTGTTCGAAGAGTCCTTCCGCGGCCAGTTTCCGCTTCAACTGCTCAAACGCCAGTTGCAGCGCGCCGTGACCTTGCGGCTCGAGCGAATCCACAACCAACTGCAGCTCGCCGCGAGCGTCGTACAGGTCGATGCGCCCGCGCGCCAGCACCGCGACGCCATCCTGCGGCTTGAACTTCAGGTATCGCGCGGTCATCTTGTAGCACACGCAGCGAATCTGCGCGGCTTCGTCCTTCAAGGTGAAATAGTAATGGCCGCTGGGAGGCTGCTTGGCGCCCGAAATTTCGCCGGCCACCCAGATATCGGTGAACTCGCCCGCTAGGACCGAGCGCATCTCAGCGGTCAGTTCGCTGACGGTGTAGGATCGCCGCTGAAGTCCCCAGTCGAGTGTGATCTGTTCCACTTGACCAGTTTAGTAGCAGGCGCGCATCGAAAGTTTCCGTATATCATGTGGAAATGACTTCCAAAGAAGTTCTCGAATTCGCGAAGAAGAATGACGTCAAGCAGCTGGACCTGCGCTTCACCGATCTGCCCGGAGTTCAACAGCACGTCTCCTACCCGATCGGCGAGCTGAGCGAATCGAGCTTCGAGGAAGGCTTCGGCTTCGACGGCAGCTCCATCCGCGGCTGGGCGGCGATCAATGAATCGGACATGCTGCTGGTGCCAGATCCGGCGACGGCCATCATCGATCCTTTCTTCGAAGTCAAAACGCTGGTGATGATTTGCAACGTCCTTGATCCCATCACCCGCCAGAGCTACGACCGCGATCCGCGGTGGATCGCCCGCAAAGCCGAGCTGTACGTCACCAACTCGGGTCTCGCCGATACGGCATTTTTCGGCGCCGAAGCCGAATTCTTCATCTTCGACAGCGTCAGTTTCGATCAGAATCATCACTCCGGTTTCTATTTCATCGAAGCCGAGGAAGGCCGATGGAACACCGCGCGCAGAGAGAATAACCTCGGGTACCGGCCGCGCTACAAAGAAGGATATTTCCCGGTCCCGCCTACCGATCAGCATCAGGACCTCCGCGCCGAGATGGTCGAGACCATGGTGAAGGTCGGGCTCGATATCGAGTGCCACCATCACGAAGTCGCCACCGCCGGCCAGTGCGAGATCGATCAGCGCTTCAACACGCTGACGAAATCGGCCGACAACATGATGCTGTACAAGTACGTGATCCGCAACACGGCGTATCAGTACGGCAAGACGGTCACCTTCATGCCAAAGCCTCTGTTCGGCGATAACGGCAGCGGCATGCATGTGCACCAGAGCCTGTGGAAGAGCGGAAAACCTCTGTTCGCGGGCGATCTCTATGCGGGGTTAAGCCAGATGGCCCTGTGGTACATCGGCGGATTGCTGAAGCACGCCCGTGCACTCGCGGCCATCATCGCGCCGACCACGAATAGCTATAAGCGTCTGGTTCCGGGCTACGAAGCGCCTGTGAATTTGGCGTACTCCCGGCGAAATCGCTCGGCGGCGTGCCGCATTCCGATGTACTCGGCGTCACCCAAAGCCAAGCGCGTCGAATTCCGGCCGCCGGATCCGTCTTCGAATCCGTATTTGGCGTTCGCCGCTCTGGTGATGGCGGGTCTCGACGGTGTGCTGAACAAGGTCGACCCGGGCGAGCCTCTGGACAAGGACATCTACGATCTCTCGCCTGAGGAGATGAAGGCCGTGCCTTCCATGCCTGCATCGCTCGAAGAAGCTCTCGGCGCCCTCGAGGACGATCATGCGTTCTTGCTCAAGGGCGATGTGTTCACCGAGGAACTACTGGAGAATTACATCAACTACAAGCGCAAGAATGAGGCCGACGCCGTCCGCCTGCGCCCGCATCCGTACGAGTTCGCGCTGTATTACGACATTTAACAACAACGGTACGGCAGGCGATCTTGTTTACCCGCAACTGGGTTCGCCTGCCAACACATTTACAACGCCGCTTCCCCGCGATCCTCGTTACGGATACGCACTGCATCCACCACATCGGTGACGAATACTTTCCCGTCGCCCACCTTGCCGCTGCGAGCCGCCGCAGACAACGTGCGAACGATTTCGTCCGCTCGTGCCGAAGTTACCACCAGTTCGATCTTCACCTTCGGCAATAGATCTACCTTGTATTCCTGGCCGCGATACGTTTCGGTGTGGCCCTTCTGACGGCCGTGGCCGCGAACTTCGGAAACAGTCATCCCGTCGACGCCGATACCGATCAGCGCATCTTTAACTTCGTCCAGCTTATGAGGTTGAATAATCGCTTCGATTTTCTTCATTGGTGGTCCGTCCTTTAAGGAGTTATCTACTTGGGTAACTTAATGATGCGCCTGAGTTTGAAAGTGTCCAAACGAAACGTTTGGATTGGCTGGATCAAAATAATCTATTGGACGTTTCATCGAACTGCCCTTAGGCTTAAATCTTAGAGAGCTCAGTCCGCTTGTAATCAAATCTCAGGAGGTTGTAAATTGTATACCCGCTCGAAGTGTGTCTTGACTACGCTAACCGCCGTGTTGCTCGCGGGATCCGCTTTTGGACAGGCGCCCGCACCAGCGCCGGCCCCCGCCCCAGCCGCTGCTCCCGCGCCGCCATGGTCCGTCGGAGGAATCGATTTTAGCGGCTTGGTGGACGGCTACTATACGTGGAACGCCAACCATCCCGCCTCGGGCACGAACGGTCTTTATAATTTCGACACCGCCGCCAACCAGTTCAGCCTCAATATGGCGAAGTTGACCATGTCGCATTCGGCCGATCCAATCGGATTTCAGGTCGATTTCGGCTTCGGCCACGCATTCGACATGATCAATGGCATCGACAACAACGGCCTGAGAACCAAGAATATCGAACAGGCCTATGTAAGTTGGAAGCCTAAGGGCAAAGATAGCGGTTTCCAGATGGATTTCGGGAAGTTCGTCACCAGCGCGGGCGCCGAAGTGATTGAAAGCCACGCAAACTGGAACTACTCGCGCTCGCTGCTGTTTTCGTGGGCGATTCCGTACTATCACATGGGTTTCCGAATGACGGAAACCAAGGGACACTTCACCGGCGGGTTCCAGCTGGTCAACGGATGGAACAACGTCGAAGACAACAATTCCGGCAAGACGCTGGGTTTCGTGGGCAACTTCACTTCTTCGAAAGTCAGCTGGATGAACAACTACTACACCGGTCCCGAGAATCCGGGCACCAACACCGGTTGGAGGAACCTCTACGACACGACTCTGCTCTTCACGCCTACCGGCAAGTTCAACGCCTACGTGAATTTTGACTACGGCCAGAACAGGAGCGGATCCGGGCCTTCGGCCTTCACCGCCAAGTGGTACGGCGTGGCGCTTGCCGGCAAGTTCCAGATGAACGATCACAACGCGATTACGCCGCGTTACGAGTGGTTCAAGGATCGCGACAACAACCAGGGTACGGGTATGGTTTGCAAGACCGGCAAAGAGTGCGACGCCCTCCAGGAGTTCACACTGACCTACGAGTACAAGTGGACCCAGGGCCTGCTGGCTCGTGTCGAGTATCGCCATGACTGGAGCGCTCTCCCCCAACCGTTCTTCCAGCGCGGATCGGTGGGTACGTCCGACCATCAGGACACCTTCACGCTGGGAGTCGTAGCCTTCTTCGGTCCGAAGTAGAGCTTCGATCCAAAGATTCTGTTAGCCCGACGCCGCGCCTGGTCGAAACTGACCGGGCGCGGCATCTTTTTTGTGTCCGGTATCCGGAAGTATAAGCAGTCATTGCGGTTATGCTTCCTCCGCGACGTCGATCCGACCTAACCATCCGGATCGCATCGCTGGCCGTTCGGTCTACCGCCGCCTGTATCGCATCCATCAAAACTTTCGATTGGCAGGTGCGCCGAGTCCGGCGCTAAGATATCTTGTATGTTTCTGAGGGTAGAACGTTATTCAGGCCCAGCCATGCCTCCACGGGCGGCGCTGGCCTTTAGGTAGCTGGGCGATTCACCGCACCGCGGCCGTACACTCCCTCTCTGGCGTAATCCAAAAGTCTTAAAAGTCTAGGTATCAAGGAGATTCATGAACAACGGAAACGGCGGTTTGCAAGACTTCCTGAAGCTTCCCTACACGGAACTCGAGGAGTTGAACCTGAAGGCCAAGGACCAGCGCATGAAGCGCGTCGCCATGGACAAGATCCAGGAAGAACGGCTGAAGTATTTGACGGATGAGAAGCGCATCAAAGCCGTCACCTTGCTGTTCAGCGACCTCGAAGGCCGCCTGCACATGCTGGATTACGACAAGAAGTTCCTGCTGAAAAGCTGGGATAACCTCACCTTCGACGGATCGTCCATCCGTGGCTTCACCGCGCAGAAAGAAAGCGATCTGCGCCTCGGCCTCGACTGGTCGGCCTTCTACTGGGCGCCGGCCGATTACTTCGGCCCCGGCAAGGTTCTGGTCTTCGGCGAAGTCATCGATAAGGACGGCAGCCCGTATTCCGCCGATATCCGCGGCGTGCTCAAGAAGTTCGCGCAGGATCAGCATGCCAAGAACGACTACACTCTGAACGCCGCCAACGAAATCGAAGGCTTCCTGTTCAAGGGCGTGGATGCCGAGCGGCATTATTCCGAAACCGGCAAGTTCGAGTACGTCAACACCGGCGGCTATTATCACTCGCTCCCCGGCGATCCGCTGCGCACGTTCATCGATACCGCCGCTGAAGTGCAGCGCGCCATGGGCTTCCAGAACGAAAAGGACCACCCGGAAGTCGCGCCTTCGCAGTTCGAGATCAACTACAGCTACGCCGAAGTTGTCGCGGCTGCCGATCACATCCAGCTCTACAAGCTGATCTGCCGCCAGGTAGCCACTAGCATGGGCCTCACGGCCAGCTTCCTCCCCAAGCCCGTCGTGGGCGTGAACGGAAGCGGCATGCACACCAACGTTTCGATCACCAAGGGCGGGAAGAACATTTTCTGGGATCCCAAGGGTGAAGAGAAGATCAGCAAGGAAGCCTGGAACTTCGTCGATCGCATTTTGACCGTGGGCAATGACATCTGCCTGCTGCTCAACCCGAGCGTCAACGCCTTCCGTCGCCTGGACCCGCACTTTGAGGCGCCGAACCAGATCATCGCCTCCGCCGTGGATCGCGGATCCATGGTCCGCATTCCGATCGGCAACGAGCGCAGTTCGCGCGTCGAAGTTCGCTCGGTTGCGCCGGATGCGAATCCGTACATGGTGCTCTATTCGATCTTCAAGTCCGGCATCGACGGCAGCATCGGCAACATCCCGAACCTCCGGTCCGCCAAGCGGTATTTGCCGGATAACATTTACGACGCGTTGGACAACTTCAACAAGTCGGAATGGATCACCACGATCCTGGGCGAGGATGTGAAAGGCCGCTACGCCGACCTCAAGAAGGCGTCCGCGGATCGCTGCGCGCGGCTGCTCGGCACCATCGTGAAGCCGCAGGAAGTGCAGTATCACCACGAGATCTACAACCAATATCTCTGGAACCAGTTCTAAGAACGTGGAGGGCGACGCATGCGTCGCCCCTACAATCACAACGTAATGTTGAACGTGGAGGGCGACGCGTGCATCGCCCCTACGAAAACATGATGTAGGGGCCGGACAAGTCCGGCCCTTTTTTTGCGCGATCATATCCACAAGGTGCATTCCGCGTCCATTCTCCAAATCAACGTCTCTCCCGGCGGCATTCCCAAGCGGCCGATTCCTTCCGGCGTCGTAACCTCGCTCGGCATCGTGGGCGATGGACATAATAACCCCCAAGTCCATGGCGGCCCTCGCCAGGCGATCCTCATCATCACCTCCGAAGGCATTGACGAGCTGAAGCAGCAGGGCTTCGCGCTGTACCATGGCGCGCTCGGCGAAAATCTCACCACCCGCGGCCTGGATCGCCGCTCGCTGCGGATCGGTCAGCGCTACCGCATCGGCGAGGTTCTCCTCGAGATCACCAAGGTCCGATCTCCCTGCCAAACGCTGAATCCTTACCCTGGCATCCAGAAGGCGATCTATGATGAGGACGTGAAAGACGGCAATCATACGTCGCCGCGATGGTGCTTAAGCGGAGCCTACGCGTCCGTGCTGAGAGCCGGGACCATTCGCCCCGGCGATTCCATCCAACTGCTCGACGAAATCGCGTAGTTCCGCTGATGCATCGCCTTTCCAGTCTTCCCTATAGGGATCCTAAGCGCGCCGCGCGCGAACTGGCAGCTTTGGCGCCGCATCTGCCCGCCGCGGTTCAGAATCGCTTCGATCTCTTGCTTTTCGGCTCGCCCGCGCCCGAGCAGGGACTCCACTACTTCACCCGATTACGGGAGCATCACCCCGGCGCGTTCGATCGCCTGACTCGATCCGCCATCGGATTGCGCCACTTGGTGGCCGTGTTCACATACAGCCAGTTTCTGGCGGAGGAAATCCTGGAGCATCCTGCCTGGGCCGATCAGCTACTGGATCCTATCGACCTGCAACGGGTGCGTACCGTCGACGATTTCCGCATTCGTCTGGAATACGGGCTTCCTCCCGGTGTTCCGGCGCCTGTGGAGTTCGCGCGATTCCGGCGCCGCCAGGTTCTGCGGATCATGATTCGCGACGTCATGGGCCTTGGCACGCTTCCGGAGATCACCGGCGAGTTGACGGCCTTGGCTGACGTCATCGTTGAGTCCGCTTATAAGCGCATCTTCCACGATCTCACCCTTCAGTTCGGTCATCCTCAGGCCGAAAACGGCCATGAAGGAGCGCATTTTGCTGTGATCGCTCTCGGCAAGATGGGTGGCGAGGAGCTCAACTACAGTTCCGATATCGACCTGATGTTTCTGTATTCCGCCAATGGCGAAACTACCGGGCCGGTGCGGATATCCAACAAGGAATTCTTCAAGCGGGCGTCCAATCAGCTCACAAGCCTGCTGTCGACGTACTCTTCGGAAGGGATGTGCTATCGCGTCGACCTGCGATTGCGTCCCGACGGAAGCCTAGGCGAGGTTTGCATATCCGTTGAAGGCGCGCAGGATTACTACGCCAGGCGTGCGCGCGATTGGGAACTCCAGATGTTGATCAAGGCCCGTGTGGCCGCTGGTCATCGCCCCACCGGACGCGCGCTGCTCGATTTCGTCGAGCCGCGGATCTACTCCACCAGCCTGGACTTTTCCGCGATCGAGGAGCTTTCCGCCACGCGCGAACGGATCAACGAAAAGCTCGCGGATCGGCGGGAAAAGCGTGCTGCCGCCGGAGCGCAGCCCGGCGGAATCGATGTGAAGCTAGAACGCGGCGGCATTCGCGATATCGAGTTTCTGGTCCAGTGCCTGCAACGTCTGCACGGCGGCGCCGATCCCTGGGTCCGGCACGGCGGCACGATGCTGGCGCTCGCGCGCCTTCAGGACAAGGGCTATCTCACCGGAGCTGAGTACGGACGCCTGGCACAGGCCTACCAGTTCCTGCGCCATCTGGAACACCGCCTGCAATTCGATGAGGATCGTCAGACTCACAGACTGCCCGAAGATCCCGCGGCTTTGGAGTTGGTCGCGCGGCGTATGCCCGGGGCGAGCTCCGGAGGCGGGTCGGCCGAATCGCTCTTGCGCGAATTGCGCCATCACTTCGCGGCGGTGATCGAAATGTATGAGCGTGTGGTGACGTCGAGGCCGGGCGCGGGCGCTGCACAAATCCAACCCGCGGAGCCCTCCGAGCCAGCCGCTGCCCGTCCGACCGCGTTCGTCATTCAGGCGCTGGATCAACGCGCTCCCGCTCTGGCCGCTGCGATCGCTCGCGCCGACCTGCATCGCGGCTATGTTCCGTTCGAATATTTCCTGGAGCGTCTTTCGAACGATCCAGCGCGCCTGGAGCGGCTCAATTCCGAACCCGAATTGGCGGCCACGGCTCTGGATCTGTTCGAGCATAGCCCCTATTTCGCAGAAGCGTTGATTCGCCGGCCGGAATCAATGGACGAACTGGCGCGCATGTCGGTTCCCCTCATTCAGGACGAGCCGCCTCCCCGTGACGCTGCCGAACTGCGCCGCTGGTTCCGCCGCGCGATTCTGCGCATCGAAGCCGAGAGCATCTGCCGGTCGCACCCGATCTTCGAAACGTTGGAAAAGACCTCGACGCTCGCCGACACGGTGATCGCGCAGGCTTACGAAATCGCCATCGCCAACGTGCGTTCGTCAAACCCGCCCGAGAATCCTGATTACGAGCCCCGCGATCAGATGTGGACCATCGCGCTTGGCCGGCTCGGCATGCGCGAGTTCGATCTGGGCTCGGACGCGGATTTGGTGTTTGTGCTGCCGGATTCCGACGCTTCCGAGATGGCCTTCTGGACGCGGGTGGCCGAGCGCATTGTGCATCTGATCACCGCTTACACCGGCGAAGGTGTCTTGTTCGCCGTCGACGAGCGTCTGCGGCCCAATGGCACCGCAGGTCCGCTGGTGCAAAAAGAAAGCGCCGTCACGGAATACTTCGCCAACGCCGCTGAGGCTTGGGAGGGGATCACCTATATGAAGTCGCTGGCCGTTGCCGGCGATTCCAAACGCGCGGAACTGTTCCTCCATGGGCTGCAACAGGTCGATTGGCGACGGTACGGGCAGGGCGGACGATCGCGTGCCGAGCTTCGCGAGATGCGCGCGCGGCTCGAGAAAGAGCAGGGACCGTCGCGTCCTTTGAAGGCCGGCCGCGGAGGCTACTACGATATCGATTTCCTTCTGATGTACCTGCGCCTCAAAAGCGCCGGTGTGTTCTTCACGGTGCTGAATACGCCCGCCCGTATCGAAGTTCTGGAACAGATGGGACACCTGAGCCGGCAGGACGCCCAATTTTTGAACGACGCGGCTACTTTTTATCGCGCGCTCGATCATGGCCTGCGCGTCATCACAGGACACGCTGAGAGCCGCCTTCCAGGAGCGGACTCTCAGTTGGACGCGCTCAATGCGCTGCTGCCGCGCTGGACGCCGATCGCGCTATCGGACCTCAGCAAGATTCGCGCGGAGACGCGCGCAGTATTCGACCGATTTTTCGGTTGACTTCGCCTTATATTCGCCTTAATCTAGGGCATGCCGATCGCACTGGTAACAGGCGCCAGCCGTGGTGTCGGGCGGGGCGCCGCCATTGGACTCGCGGAGTCCGGATACAGGGTGTTCGCGACGGGCCGTACCGTCGCCACGGCGGATCTTCACGACGCGATCCAGCGCATCCCTTGCGATCATCTTCGCGACGATCAGACTGCGGCAGCCTTCACCCATGTTGAGGGCGGACTGGACGTGCTGGTCAACTCCGCCTGGGGCGGATACGAGCAGATGATGGAGAACGGGCAATTCACATGGGGCGTGCCCTTTTGGCAACAACCGCTGCATCGATGGACCGCGATGATGGACGCGGGTGTTCGCGCAGCATTTGTCGCCGGTTCTCACGCCGCACGAATCATGCTGCCCCGCAAGCGGGGATTGATCGTCAACATCAGCCACTGGGCCGCGCAGAAGCACATCGGCAACGCGATCTACGGCCTCTCGAAAGCGGCCACCGACAAGATGACGGCCGACATGGCCCACGAACTTGCGCCGCACGGCATCGCGGTCGTCTTTCCAGCACAGTGGGATCCGAAGCTTGGAATTCACGTGACTTGAAGTCGCGGC
>JADMIO010854425.1_pt1 | contig 51491 bp, 64 predicted proteins | sample 8958161 | NCBI WGS metagenome assembly JADMIO01 (sample SAMN16585339, study PRJNA669376) | soil metagenome | isolation source: Crop rotation soil | place: USA: Cullars Rotation, Alabama | collected 2011
GCGACTTCAAGTCACGTGAATTCCAAGCTTCGGATCCCACTGTGCTGGAAAGGAGGCTCCCGCGAAGAAAGCCAAAACCAAGCAGGGGATCTACGTCTGTTTCTCAGTGAATCGGAGCGGGGTGAGCAATCGGGCTGTTAAGACACATTATCGGTCTCGGCTGGGATCAATCGCGCGGCTCTACGATCGCCGGCAGAAGAAGATCACCCGCACATCGTCGAGCTGATTTCGATTTGGTGCTTTGCGAACTAGTTATTACAGTGGACTGTCATGCATCGCCACTAGGAATTCATACCATCCGAGAAGGTTGTGCGATATCCTCGAACTGATGAAGGCATTGCTGGCCGGGATCTGTTTCGGCACCTTGCTTTGCTCCGCCACGGAGCCCCTCCATGTTTTCGGAAGAGACTGGACGGTGGAACACCCATCCGACTGGGCCGTGGAAAACAATGTCCTGCAATTGCTCGTGAAAGCGGAGCCGCCCGCCGGACAGCCCCGCCGACCTACCAAAATCGCTCTTCTGAACTCGAACCCGTATCGCAAAGTAACCGTGCAAGCGGATATCAAACGAAATGGCCGGAGCGTGATTATCGTGTATGGATGGCAGGATTCTTCGCACTACAATTACGCACACCTTTCCTCTGACGCTGCGGCGACACAGAACTTTCACAACGGGATGTTTCACATCTTCGGCGGGGAGCGCGTGCGCATTTCGCCGCTTGACGGCCCACCGTCGTTCGATACCGCCGACTGGACTCCCGTCAAACTGGTCTTCGATGGGGAGACCGGTCGGTGCTACGTGGAAGTGAACGGGAAACGCAACCCGAGCCTGGAAGCGGTCGATTTGAGCTTGCGGTGGGGCCGTGTCGGTTTGGGCTCATTTGACGAAACTGGGGATTTTCGAAACGTGAAGATTACGGGCGAGGTGCGGGAACCTGGCAAGGTCGGTCTGAAGTGACTGATCGAAAATAGATTGTAGCGGAATTCATTCGAACGGGTGTTTGGCGAACTAGTCACTTTGGCTATTCTGACTACTTGACCAGAGATCAGAACTGAAAGGTTGTTGCTGATCAATCCGTGTGGCTGCCAGTAGTGCGCTGGCGTTCTTTAGCAGACGGCCCGGATTGTCCGACATCGATTTGGATTTGGCACGATAGAATCGGGTTATGGGCATCCACAAAGCGATTCTTCCATTGGTGCTGATGATTTTCACCAGCGGCGCAAGAGCTCAAGTGTTTGAGGTTGCCAGCGTTCGCCCTCATTCGCCCGATGATCAGCGTTTCGGGGTAAAAATGCCGAACTCCGGACGATTCTCGTCGACTGGCAGTACAGCCAAATTGCTAATAATGCTTGCATTTGATTTGCAGGAAAGTCAAATTGTCGGCGGGCCGGAATGGTTGCCAACTGAGAAGTGGGATATAGAGGCAAAAAGTGAGAACGCCAGGCACACACCCGAGGAGAGTCGCGTGATGCTACAGAATCTGCTCGCCGATCGTTTCGCGTTGCAGACACATCGCGAAATGGCGGAGCGGCCTGTCTACGCGTTGTCAACCGTAAAAGAAGGAGCAAAGTTTAAGGCCAAAGACGTACTGGGCCAGCGTAGTTTACAAATCACAAGTAACTCTATCCAGATGGAGTCGGGGAGTACACGCGAACTTGTGCAACTGCTCGCCACCGCTCTTGGTCGGCTGGTGATCGACCAAACGGGACTGGCCGGAGTTTTCGATCTCTCCGTTCAATGGGATGACGCCCCCGTCCGCGAGGGAGGTGTTCCTGGTTTGGAAGTTTCGGTTCCACCTGGCAGCGATCGCGGATCGATATTCACTGCATTACAAAATCAATTGGGCCTACGGCTTGAATCGAAACGTGCGCCAGTGGAGATTGTAGTGATCGATCACGCAAGTAAGCCTTCGCCCAACTAACCGACGATAGCGGCGAGAACGGCAGCATCCTCATAGCCGGTAGCACTAGGAATAGGTCTACAGTAGCCGACTAGGCGAGGGTAAACGTGCAATTGCCTAAAATCAAGGAATGCGCAGAGAACTTCCCAGGCCTTTGCCGCTCGACGCCGCGCTGATCCTCATCGACTTGCAGAACGCAATCGACCATCCTAGCTGGGGGCAGCGTAATAACCCTGAAGCCGAGAAGAACGTTCAGTCTTTGCTACGGATTTGGCGAGCAACAAACCGGCCCGTGTACCACATCCGGCATGATTCGCTGGAACCGGCATCCCACTATCGGCCCGGTCAACCTGGTAACAACTTCAAACCCGAAGCGCAGCCAATCGCAGGTGAAATCATCATTCCAAAAAGAACCAACAGCGCATTCGTCGGCACGGATCTTGAGGTGATGCTGCGCGCAGCAAATCAAAGCCTGCTGGTGGTGGCTGGCGTCATCACCAACAATTCCGTCGAGGCGACCGTACGGATGGCGGGGAATTTGGGTTTTGAGGTTTGGCTTGCTGCGGACGCGACATTCACGTTCGGCCGCATGGACTGGCGTGGGGTATGGCGGACAGCAGACGACGTTCATGCGATGAGCTTGGCAAATCTTGATGGGGAATACTGTTTGGTGATTCGGACAGACCAGATTCTGGAAGCGTTACATTCCGGACGCTAGCGACGGAGGATTACTCGCTACGCCGACTAGTAGCGATGTACGGTGGCAGACAGAATCTTTTTGCTTGCCGAAAGTTCGCGTGCGTGAAAATCCGGAATACTATTAAGAAGTGACTTTTGGTGTAAGGCTCGTCTTTGGCCTGTTAGCCATTGCCATTAATGGCGCTGGACTAGAAGCGCAGTCATGCAGCAAATTCGACGTTGCCTCGATCAAACTGAATACAAGCGGCCTCGGTGGTGGATATCCAGAGTTGGCTCCGGGAGGCAGACGCTTCTCCGCCGCGAATCAGCTCATGATCGAGTTCATCATCTTCGCCTACGGTGTCTCTCCATTGCAGATTTCGGGCATTCCGAGCTCTTTTTTTCGGGAAAGATATGATATCGAAGCTACCTGCGATCAGCCCATAGTGCAGGAACAGCTTCCGCACATGCTCCAAGTACTCCTGGCGGAGCGCTTTCACTTATCCATTCATCGCGAAACAAAAGAGCAGCCTGTTTATTTCTTAATTGTGGGAAAGGGCGGCCCAAGGCTCCATGCAGCATTGCCTGAAAGCGATAAGCGAGGTTTCAAACAGAGCGGCTACAGCTTCACATTCACCAACGCGTCGATGTCGGATCTCGCCGGCCTACTGTCCCAGTTGGCCGGCCGTAAAGTCTTGGATAGAACCGGACTCGGCGGCCAATACGATTTCAAGTTGAGTTACGCTCCAGATCTCGGCGGCGCGGACCGCGACACCGGATCTCCAACAGTCAACCGCCTTCCTGATTCGGTTTCGATTGCACTCCGAGAGCAGCTCGGTCTGGCTCTCGAATCTGAAAAGAGCCAGGTTGAGTTCATTGTTGTTGACCGCCTTGATCGGCTGATTCCGAATTGACCGAAACGCTAATTTCTGCCGTTCAGGGGAAGAGTTTGCTTATCGCCCTTCCTTCGTGGCGTTCGAAGGGTCATTGCAACTCCGAAGGATTACTCGTCCCTTGCCGACTACTCGCGAGTAATCGACGGCCGTTTGTGAGCAAAGATTCCACGAGTTGCGGCTGACTAGGCAAGTAGCAGCTTCCTAGTCGGCACAATTGAGAAACGTGATTCAGCGTACGACGATTTCCGTCGCTACCGCAGCACCATCTTGATTCAAAACGTACCTGCCGACCTGCTCTGGAGTGCTCTCATCTGACTCGCTGATAACTTGTCGGCCATTCCGTCCGGTCCACCTAAGGATCTCAGCCAACCTTTCTTCGGCGCTTGCTGGATCGCTTGCCTGTTCGGTCTGCGAGCGCGAAAACACAATGATTACCCTTTTCGCTGTCGCGCCGGTTTTGAACTGGAATTCGCCGGGGACCACGTACTCCTGCTTACCCATCATGAAGCCGGCGTACCGCCCTTCCCTGGGTGTCATTTCCACGCCTCCTTTCTCCCCGATGGACCAGACGGTAAGAAAGCCATGGCCGACATTGTTTCGGATATGCAAGGTGAACCGACCGCCTATATCTGCGGCTTGATTAGCTGTAAAAGGTATCGCGCGAGCGTCCTCGAACCAAAAGCGAATGCCAACGTTGTCAATCGGTCCCGTTGCGTTAGACCGTAATCTTTCGTAAAACTTTGCCTTGGCGCTAGTTTGCTGCGCCAGACTCCCCAGGGACATGGAGACAAGAATTGCCAGAGCTCGAGCTAAATCTCGCCACATTCGTATGTCTCGCGCCCTGTCGCCGAGTTGCGTTGACCGCGCCAAGCTTTCGCAACATCTGTGTAGCATGCCAGTATTCTACATCCATGACACGCGAGCACGCCGAGGTGGGCTGCTCTCTAGTCGCGACTAACGGCGATGGGTTTAGTAATTCTCAATGGCCATGCTACCCAAACCAGCCATCTGGCCTGTTAACACGCATTATCGGTAGCTACTGCCGGACGACGGATAGCGTAGTTGGCCTTGTCGTCGATGCTGTTGCGTCGTTAGGATCCTTCCGAGTGTCAGCTGGAGTTGCGAGGTCACCTCTTTTGTCTGAGCGTCGATAAAGTTGACCGTCATTAGCTCGGGCTCGCCTTCCGGTATCGTCTGCGCCTCCAGTATTTCTAAGCGTCGCAACAGTTTTTGTTTGATCATTTCTAAGACTGGGACGGCTCGATCGGGAAACTCTCAACCCATTTGTCTAGCTGCTCGTCCGGTATTGATCCCGGTCCTGACCACAGTTGATGCTCCCAATCGCTGCCAGGCCGGATCTGACGCCGGGGAGCCAATCCACCATCTCGAAAACCGTTCCGTTGGCCCAAAGAGTCCTCGTCACTTTCGCACTCTCTAAACAAACCGGCTGCCCGACTATAGTCAACAGCATACGAAAGCGCCGCCGCTTCCCGTCTGTGGGTCCAAGTTGATCCTCCAGTTTGCGAAGCCGCCTTTCAAGGATTCTCATCGCTCAATCGCTAATCGGGAGTTCGGGTAGCTGCTGCTTCGAGCCGAATCCGGCGCGAGTACCGAAGAACATCGGCAAGCGTTCCATTGCCTCTGTAGTTGTCGATAAACCGCTGATCCTCAACAAGACTTTCTCGAAGCACTTCTTCATAGGGGTCATTGCGCTCCGCCGCCAGACGCCTACACCGGCGCTCCCGAAGTTTCGCGACAATCTGCAACTGTCGTTCATTCACTTTCGGAGTGAGTCTTTCCTCAAGCCTAACGAGCCGTTTGACTATGGGGTTCATTTCTCAGTGATTCTGTCCCTCTTGGGGTTCAGTGTTTCGGCTTTGCCGCCTCCGTGGCTCAACTCTGGAATCTGCATCCAAAGCAGGAGCGTCCCGGTCCCGATACCGGCTGCCCGAGTACTGTCAGCATCATCCGAAAGCGCGGCCGAGGCCCGTCCGCGAGACCAAGTTGGTCCTCCAGTTTGCGAAGCCGTTTTTCAAGGATTTTCATTTGCTCAAAGCTGCGGGAGTTAGAGGGCTGTCTTGACCAACACGTTCATTTTTCAGGGATTCTGCCTCGGCTTTAAGACTCGCTTGGTATTCGGCCAATATTTCGTCGGTCATCGCGCGGGTCAGGCCACCATCCTCAAAATCTTTCTCTCCTTGTAGCTCCCGGTAAAACTGACCGACCCAGTAATCACGTTCTGCCCGAGTGTGAGGCGGCCGGGGTAGGGAGCGTTGTATCTGTGATTCGAGTTTAGAAAGCCTTCTCAGTAATCTCGACATCGCATTTCCACTTCAGTATTTCGGTTTTGCCGATTCCGTGGCTCGTTCCAGCTCCGCTACCCTCGCCTCGATATCTTCAATCTCAATGGCCTTGTTGGCATGATCGAGCACGCTATCGGCGGCCCTGACACGGGTAGATGCCGGCGAATTCGAATCGACCATGACTTTCAGGAGGGTAGTAACAGCCGCTCCCGTCGCCTGCTGGAGCCGGGCTACCGATTGCGAGACGGCTTCTCTGCGAGCCTTTCGGTATGCCGCGTTGAACTCTGGAATCTGCATCCAACGTAGCAGCGTCCTGGTCCCGATACCGGCGGCGCGGGCGGCCTCCTCAATATTCCTCTGAGACAGGAGCGCGGCGATCGCTTCCTCCTTCTTGCGGCCGAATTTCTCCCCGTGACCTGCCATCAGATGCCGCCTAGGGCCAGCTGCCCGTGATTTTCTTCGTCCATTTCGGCAGAATGGGCTTGCCTTTGTGGCTGTTCGGAGTGATCGATGTCGTGACCGCGGTGATCACCGCGCCAGGAGCTTACAAAATGATGACAACGAACACAAAAGAGATCGAGAAGAGCCAGGCCGTAGACGAGACACCCACCCCAAAAGCTGCCAAAAAGGCCAGCGCTCGCCCACAGGTAGCCCACGTTACGCCCGGCAAGGGTAAGGCGGGCAAGAAGGCCAGCTCGGCCAAGAAAACGTCGAAAGGCGCTAAGAAGGCCGACAAGCCCTCCGTCCGGCAAGGCAGCAAGACCGCACAGATCTTGGAGCTGCTGAAGCGCCCTGGCGGAGCCACCATGCAGGAGATCATGAAGGCGACCGAGTGGCAGCCTCATTCGGTTCGAGGGTTCATCAGCGCGACGCTGGGCAAGAAGATGGGGCTCAACGTTGAATCTGCCAAAAGCGAGAGCGGGGAACGCACCTACTCGCTTAAGAGCTAAAGCCAACCGCATCGTTTCCTTCCTGCCGCCGGGTTCTCTCGGCGGCTTTTTTGTCTCTGGTACTCCTTCATTGAGGAACATCTCCGTCGATCCACTCCTGGCGGCCTTCACTGATCAGCAGATGTTGGCGGTCCACTCTCCCCTCCGCGTCGATGAAAACGATCCGATGCTCAAGGGGTTGGTAATCTCGGACCCCCATCCTCATTTCCAATTTCTCAATCCGACGCCGAACGTTCACCATGCCGTGATCCAGGTTTGAGTATCTTCAGTTCTTTTGACCAATCCGATAGCGCCAGGCAGAGCCCTTTGAGATCCGGATTGCCGCCCAGGATCTCGGTTGTGATGGCCGCGATCTCGCGGTGACAGCGATTGATTCACAAGGCCGCTTGCCGGCGAATCTCGCTGATCTCCGCGAAGCTTCTGCCGTCGCCTTCCAGGATGGCCTTCTCACCGCTCAACTCCTGCCACCGCTGCACGATAACGTCGATGTACTTGGGATCAAGTTCCATTCCATAACAGACGCGTCGTGTCACCTCGGCTGCCGCCAGCGTTGTTCCGCTTCCCAGAAACGGGTCATAGACCAGTTCGTCACGACGGAGATGATTCAAGATTGGCCGCCGCATTAGTTCGACCGGCTTTTGGGTAGGATGGTCGTATTTCTCTTCGTCCGAGCCGCCCATGATGAATTTAGGCGACGGTGAGGTCCAGACGGTCGAGTTCTCCCCGGCTTTTCCAAACCACGGCGCGTTCTTTTTTCTGACGAACCAGCAAGGTTCGTGTTGAAACCAGTAAAGGGTCCTTGTAAGGACAGTCCGACCCTTATCCCAGATGATTTGCTGGTGATGGATGAACCCGATCCGCAGCAATCCATCGAGGACTTCGCGTGTGAACCTGGATGCATGCCAAACGTAAGCAGCCTCGAGGCTCGGAACCAACTCGAAGGCCTCAGACCAATCAGCGCGGGAATCACCCGAAATTGATGTCTCGTTGTGCCCCTCCGTTCGGCTCTTCATGTAGCTGGGTTCGGCTGCCCCGTGGCCGTTCAACCCCGCTCGATCGCGCCACTCTGAATCCAGTTCGATCCCGTATGGAGGATCAGTAACCATTAACCGCGGCTTGCGGTCAGCCAGTAGTCTTGTCACATCATCCGCGGCCGTCGAGTCTCCACAAAGAACCCGATGTGGTCCGAGCATCCACAGATCACCAGCTTGGCTAATTGGGGAGAGGGGCAGGGGAGGTGTGGCATTGGCTACCGCGTCATCACCGAGATCGAGCAAGTCATCAAGCTCGTGGGTGCTGAATCCAGTGAGGTCTAGATCGAAGTCAAATTCCTGGAGCGCCTGCAATTCAAGTGCGAGTGCTTCCTCATCCCAGGACGCCCACGATACCGAGCGGTTCACCATAAGCCGGAATGCTCTGACTTGGGTTTCTGTCCATTCGTCGCAGAGAATGACAGGAATTTCAGCTAGGCCGAGTTTCCGAGCTGCTTTGAGACGGAGGTGCCCATCCACTAATTCGCCGTTGCTTCGAGCCAGAACCGGAATCTTGAATCCGAACTCGACAATCGATGAGCACATGCGCTCGACGACCGCGTCGTTTTTGCGTGGATTGTTCTTGTATTCCTTTAGCCGTTCGATTGGCCAAATTTTCAATACGCTGCGCTTCCGTCAGAGAAGCCATTTCACACCTCGTCACACAGACAAATAGGTTTGAAGGATTCTTTCGGAGGGTGCGCTTTGCGCTGGCCTGTCGAACCGAGCCTTTGCTTCAATTCTAAGCTTAGAATCGCTTTTTCAGAAGGACTTTTTTCGTGCCCAAAAAGTTAAGTCATTTGCGGTAACGACACAACTGGGGGTGAACTGGGGGTACCCCAAGGGTGATGATATAGGAAATTTGAGCAAAGACGAGTAATTCGATTGAAGTCGCAAAAGACAGCAGCAAGCGCCGCAAGTCGCGTGTTCAGTAGAGGTTTGTTGGAAAGAAAAGACTTGGGTTTGGCTCCTCAGGTAGGATTCGAACCTACAACCCTTCGGTTAACAGCCGCCCTCTTTACCCTTCAAAACAAAGCAGTTATCAATCTTTTCAATCGTTTATATAGTCACCCAATTGCCGCTTTATGCCTGTTTCTGGACGGTTTTTTATCTTTCGTCCCCAAAGTTTCCCCCAAAGTCAAACCGATCTCCCGTGAGAACTCTGCGACCTTCTCGGAAACCTTGAACTGGGGGCTGCCCTGGTAGATGATTGCGAAACGCTCAACGATGGCGTTCCACGAAAGGCCCGAAAAGCGAGCTATCGTCCACTTCGCATAATTTGTGTGATTTCCCTTGTGGGCGAGCCATCTCGACTGTACTTCTTTCCGATATATGGTTAGAAGGCGGTTTACCTCGTTGCTTATTCTTTGCGCGAATAACTCCCATGATTCGTCCGATGGCACCCAGAGCGCGTTCTCAAACCTCGGCTCGAATAGAGGTAATCCGAACGTGTCATCAATCAGGTAGCCAGGCACCCAATCAAATTTCTTTGAGTCCGGTGTTTCGATCGCCGGCGAAAAATGTGACAAGGAAGCAAGTGCGCAATCAAGAAACCACGAATTGATCACATCGATTCCGGTACCGGCCGCCCAAGCGGTCATAGCATCCTTGAGAAGTTCGCAGTCAGGCGACCTGTGGAACCAGTCCCAATGTTCAAGCGCCCGTGTCGCTATAAAACGGCGGTCGTCACTATAGGTCGTTTCCGGATCGTAGGGTGGTGAAGCTGGCCGCCAGAGCTTCCTGTATGTAGGCCAAACGTACTGGATCAGGCCGAGCTTGAGCTCTGGCCATTCCTGATCGAGAAGGGATAAAAACAAATAGCGCGCCGCATGATTTGGAGCGCGATTACTAGTTACCGTCAATTCGGTGCTCATTTTCGGTACTTCCGAAGAATCAAGTTACAGCGTAAAACTGGGGGCAGCAGAAAGCAATAGCAAATGCCAAAAACTCACGTTACGCGAAAAGAAGCGGCCGAATTTACCGGGTTTTCAGAAGACACGCTTGCGAAGTGGGCAACGCTCGGGAAAGGGCCAAAATTCACAAAATTCGGCGGTGGCCGTAGCGCGCGCGTTCGATACGCGATGGTCGATCTCGAAGAATTTATGCGGGGTGGTCAGATGGGAGCACAGCACGCCTAATGGTTTACCAAAATAAAAAGCCGATTGACGCGAGCAACGTCAACCGGCTTCGATCTCTATTGGCGGCCAAGCCTCAGAGGTATTCGATTGCATAGTATCACGGCAGCCGATATCGCGAAAGCTTTGCAGGGCCGCAAATGTGGTTCCGGCTGGATTATGCATTGCGTCGCGCACGACGATCGGACCCGCTCACTCTCCATCACTGACCGCTGCGACAAAATCTTAGTCAATTGTTTCGCCGGGTGCCAGGGCAAAGCCATCATTGAGACGCTTCGCGGCTTGGGACTGTGGCCGGAACGCGAACGCAAGCCTTGGACTCGCGCGGAACGGCTCGACTGGATCTCCCGAAAGGACGAGGAGCGCCACGCCGAAGCATGGGGCAGGACTGCCGCGGCGCTGGCCGAACTCGTTCTGGAAGAGGAGATCGGCTACGTCGATGAGCGATCCGCGCACTCACGATTGCTCGAAATCGTCCGACGCGGCGGCGTTTACCTGCTGGCCGAATATCGGGAATGGATTGCGGCGACGCCGGATCTTGCAAGGGCCATGGTCGCTGCCGGGCAGACTTCTGACGCCAGAATACAGAGGCAGCTAGCGACCTACATCCAGCAGCTCGGAGGTGAGCGTGCAGCTTGATCCGACTGCGCTGGGAATCTTGCGTGATGCCGTGCCCAATGGAAAGCCATCTTCGGAAATTCGACAGATAGCAGTTCCGCAGACGGTGTCCGCGGCGGACCTATTCGTGGGAAACATAACCACGCTTCGGTCGCTCCTTGAAGATTTGGCCTGGGACGGACTGACTATGTTGATAGCGCGGCCAAAAGCGGGCAAGTCATGGCTCACGTTACAGCTCGCGATCCACGTTGCTGGAGGACGTGAGGTCGAAGGCGTCCGATCGAACGGCTATGGTCCGGTTCTTTACATCGCACTAGAGGAGCCAAAGGCGCGGACCATGCTGCGTATCCGCAAGTTGGCGGCGGCCGGCGACTGGGCTATGAATCTGGAGTTCTGGTATGAACTCCTGCCCTTGATGGGCGGCGGCGCCGAACAGATCGAGCAATACATGCGCGCCAATAGGCCACGGTTGGTGGTCATCGACACTTTGACGGCCGCGCTCAAGCTGGACGGTGGAAAAGGCAAGTCTGACGTTTTTCGCTCCCAGTATGCCGAGGTAACCCGGATTCGGAAAATCGCAGAGGACTTCGAATGCGCCATTATCCTTGTCCACCATGAGCGCAAAGGAGCCTCTGATGGCGGCATTCAGGCCGTCGCGGGCACTGGAGGCGTAGCCGCGGCCATTGACACTCTCTGGCACCTAAAGCGGAAGCCGGAAGGCGAGGGGACGCTGGACGTCGTAGGCCGCGAAGCTGACGAGCGGACATTCGCGCTGAAGTTCGGACAGGAACCGTTTGGCTGGCAATTCCTAGGTGACTCAGATTCTCAGCTGCAAAGTGGCGAGCGCAAAGAATTAATCCAGCTCCTGAACGAAGAGGGCGGCCTGACGCCAGCGCAGATTGCGCCTGAACTCGGGAAATCGCGACCAGCAGTCCGAATGCTGCTCAAGCGTATGCGAGCAGACGGACAGGTCCGAAAGGAAGGCACTAAATACTTTCCCTCTCTCTCTAAGTGTTACAGCGTTACAGAGAGAGAAAGAGAGTGAGTACGTAAGAGAGAACGAGTGTAACAGCGAATATATAGGAACAAACGAACGACCGTGACGCATGTAACGGCTGTAACAAGAAAACACGAAGAGCAAAATCTGGAAATAGCTGCAGTCATTCTCGCGAACCCGCTCGCCTACCCGGAAGATAGCCTACCGCGCATTTGGGCTTCACTGGTCATCGAGCATCACGACCAAGAACAGGAGCGCCGCCTTGACTGCGCTGACTCCAAGCGGCCGATGCTGCGGGCGGTGCCGAGGATATGAGCGATTTGTGCACTCAAGTGCACATTGCGATGCAGAAGGCCGCGGCTTTAGAACGGCAGCGACAGGCTCTCTGCCGCATCTTGGCGAATCCGGAAGCATGGCCTGGTCCCATTTGGCATTGGGCCTATTCCGCGCTCAAGTCATCCGAACCGGGCGATTACCGGCTGTTATTCCGCTTGACCGATCGGAGGGCAGCATTCACAGTATTCGCACGAAGAGGGGAGAGTGAACCAGGTGGGTAAGGGCATTAAATCGCTGGAAACACAAGACTTGGAGACCTTCGGGGGTTTTCTACGAACACGTTGAGGTAAATCATTATGAAAAAAACGGCTAAGCCAAAGCCACCAGCGCGGCTCTCCGAAGAGGCGAAACGATGGTGGGCACAGATTGTCGAGCAGTTCGAAGTTGATGACGATGCCGGAATGCTGCTACTTAGCTGCGCGCTGGAAGCGTTCGACGAGATGCGCCGCGGCCAGGAGATCCTCCAGGCCGATGGTCCGATCATCGTGGATAGGCTGGGCGGCAAGAAACAACACCCAATAACGCTCGTGATCCGGGACGCCAGGAATCTGATGCTCCGCTGCCTGAAGCAACTGAATCTGGACGTCGCGCCGGGCTCTCCGCTGGGGGGCAAATAGATGCCAACAACGAAGCGACGCCGGCGGCATGTTCGCGATACACGGTTGTCTCCGCAACAAGAACTCGAGTTGCTAATCGGCGGCGGCGGCGGGTTCAAGGACGACTCGTCATGTCATGCGGCGTGGATCGAGCACCGCGACGAGCTTATGGCGCTGATGCCTGATTCGAAGCCGTGGGCGTGGGTTGTGTATGAAGCTGGGGGGTTTTCCCCAGAAGAGGGCGGGCGCATCACCAAGGCGCTCGCAAGGCTAAAAAACTGAATCAAAAAAAGGAGCAATAAAAAGTGGAACAACCAACGAACGAACCAATGAAAGTTTTGATTGAGACGATGCTCGAACTTTCCGAGCGAATAGTCCGGCTGAACAAGCGTATTGATCCGATCGATGGGTGCTTGAACAAGCAAAACGCGATCAACATTTCAACGCGGAAGTGCATCGAGACGCTGAACAAGAAATGCGGCCTACTTTTCAGGTGTAACAAGCTTTTGACGAACGCCATCCTTGGCGCCGACGAACCAGACGGGGCGGAAATCTCAGAGGCGGCGAGACTCGAGATTGAAGAATTGCGCAGAATGTTTGAATCGGCCGAAGAAGAGGCTGGCACGGAATGAGAAGTTTCGGGCCGTATTCTCTTGAAACCGAATAGCAAAGCTGATAAGATTGCCATCAGCACTGGGAACCGCGTCGGCGATGTCTGCCACCCGGAACCCCGCCGCTCTAGCACGCCGGCCGATTCTGGCCACCTGCCTTGTAGCGCAGTCTCTCTGCGCAATTCCACTAACAGTAACAATCGGGGGCTAAAACGCCTATGATTCAGAACTTTGACTTCGAGCTGAAAGAAATCAGCGACGAAGGCAGCTTCACCGGCAGGGCCAGCGTCTATGGGGTGGTCGACCATGGGAAAGATGTCGTTGAAACGGGGGCATTCGCAAAAAACCTCCGCGAAAAGGGCAACGAGAGACCGCTACTGTTCGGGCATAACAGCGCAGAGGTAATTGGGGTGGCCAAGGTCACTGACTCAGCCTCGGCTCTGCTTGTCGAAGGGCGTCTGACCATGACCGTCCGGCGTGCACAAGAGGCGTTAGCGCTCATGAAATCTGGTGCGCTCCGCGGCTTGAGCATCGGGTTCCAGGTTGTTCGTCAGGAGTTCAAGGACGACATTCGTCTGCTCAAAGAGTGCATTTTGTGGGAAATCAGCACGACTCCTCTGCCCATGAACGAATCGGCGCAGATTTTGCAGGTTAAGCAGCTACTTCAAAAGGCAAAAGACGAGGACGGCATCCGGCGCGCGCTCGATGGCTTCCGATCTGATTTTGAGCGCGCATTACGGAGGTAAACAAAAAATGGAAATTCAGGAACTCATTGCAGAAGTTAAAAACGATGTTCTAGCGAAGCTCACCGGATTCACCGGCGATCTCGACGGCGTAAAAAACAGGTTCGACCGGCTTCAGTGTCAGGTCGATGCGATCGACGCAAAGGGAGTCGACCGAAGCTTCTTAGACCGAGATATCGAGAAACCATCGATTGGCGAATTAGTAACCAAGCATGCCGACTTCGAAGCCTTCCGCGCGGGCGGATATCGAGCTCGGGGCGGAGTGCGGATTGTGCTTCCTGCTGGCGCGCTGGAGCTGAAGTCCAATATCACGAATACCGGGTTGGGCGCTGCAACGTCTGGCGTGCTTAGTCCGACACGGCTCGATGGTGTTGTTGGGATCGCACAGCAAAGTTTGCGAATGCGCGATGTGATGCGCGTCGTCAAGGTCACACAGGGAGCGAACTTCGACTATGTGCGTCAGACGACCCGCACAAACGCCGCTTCTCCTCAGACTGAGGCATCGCCTAAGGCGGAGTCTACCTACGGGTGGGCGAGCACGATCGGCACGTTTCGTACCATCGCGCACTACGTAAATGTGTCGCGCCAGGCGCTTGACGATAACGATTGGTTGCAAAGGGTAATTAACCGCGAACTTCTCTATGGCTTGAAGCTCGAAGAGGAGTCCGAAATTCTCGCGGGTAACGGCCTCGGCGATCATCTCAATGGAATTATCACGCAGGCGACCGCTTACGATACCGGTTTGAACGTCGCCAGCGACACGAAGCTGGATAAGTTGCGCCATGCGAAATTGCAAGCGCGGCTCGCCGGCAAAAGTTCCTATGAGCCTGATAGTTTCATTTTAAATCCGAGCGACATGGCAGCGATCGAACTCTTGAAGACCGAAGAGGGCGGCGCGAACAAGGGCGTCTACATCGTCGGAAATCCGAAATCCGGGCCGACCATCAAATTTCTCTGGGATCTTCCGGTTGTGGAGAGTGATTCGATTGTGGCTGGCACCTTTCTAGTGGGACCGTTCCAGACTGGAGCGATGTTAATCGATAGGATGGACGCCACAGTCGACATTAGTTTCGAAAACAGCGACAATTTCATCCGGAATTTGGCGACCGTTCTCGCGGAAGAGCGCGTAGGGCTTGCTGTTCAGGTTCCTAGCGCATTCATTTACGGAAGCTATTGAGTTTGACCGTCGCCGTCGCGGTCAGAGCCGGCTGGTTACCGGCGGGAGACGGCTGTTCAGTTCGGGCTGCAAAGCGGTTATCCTTTCCCGCAGTTAGAGCCCGGTTCCATAAGGGCGTCGGCCTTGTTCCCCGGCGCCCACTTTTAAGAGGCAAAACCAAATGAAAAAACTAATTCTCGCCGCGCTGTTTGCCGCCGCTATCTTGTTAGCCGGACCCGGCGCGACCCAATTGATGCTGTCGTATGGCGGCAATTCTGGACGTACCAATTGGGTATCGAGTCAGTCGCTCGGGACGGCACGAAACGACTATGGCAGCTACGTAGGGGTAAAGGTAACAATCGGCGCGTCCAATGTTGACATACTCGCTCTTGGTCGATGGTGCAAATCGGGGAATACTCAAACTCACGCGGTCAAGTTGTTCGACGAAAGTGGCACTGAGCTCGTCTCGGTTACGGTCGATTGCGCCGGAGTCAGCGACGCATGGAAGTTTGAAGATCTGGGATCACCGTATACGGCCATCGCGGGAACGGTTTATTACCTGGAAAGTTTAGAAGATAATGGGGGGGACATCTGGTACGCCGATGACTCAACATTCACCGTCACATCCGTCGCAGCCGCAACGGATAGCGCGTACAACCGGAATAACGATGCCGGTGTCGGAGCAAATCACATGCAGGGTCCAGTGAACTTCCAATACTGATGAGCGAGACAATGGGCATGTGGAAGTCCCGGAGTGTGAAGTATCAGTGGTCGACCAGACCGGCCGGGAGTCCCGCGCGCGTGGCGGCCAAGCGCGCCGCAGGCAGAACTCCCGGCTGCGCTCTCACGCAGACAGGTGGCCACGCATCTTTGCGAGGTGAGCTTTCAGGGCAAGGTATTCGTCGCGGGTAACCGTGATCAACTGCTCCATCTCAGCATCGGGCTGACGTACGCCGAGTTGGTATTCGGTCTCATCCGGCGTCGCCGTCACCCAGTCTGGTATCTCTGGAGGCGCAGGAAGTGGAATCGGGGCGTCCGACTCCACCTTTGGGGAAGAGCGTGCGACACTTTTCTTACTACGCATTGGACGCCTCCGGCTTGGGGTAGCGACTGCTGATGAACTGAGCCTCCGAGAGCGCTTCCGACATGTTCTCGCGAAGCTCTTCAAGGGCTCCCTCCACGTATTCAAGTGTTAGACCTCGACCCTCGGCATCGTCGTTTCCATAATGGAAGATCAGGTGAAGGATGAATTTGGACATCGGATCGTCAATCCCGCAACCGTCTCTTTCGCCCATCAATCGAACCGTTTCAAGCCGAGCTAGCTCGATACCGCTGAGGTCCCCGCCCAGCAGGTTATTGATTACATTGGCGCGCTCTGTCGCAGTGTTCGCACGCGCCTGATAACTCTTTGGCGCTTTCATTGCGATAAGGTGCGCCTTGAGTGACTCGTACTGCTCTGCGGTCAGATCGAAATGCTCGCGTGGCGGGTTGCAAGAATCATACATATCGAGCGAGTAGCTTAACTCTGGTTTCGGCTCTGCGGCCGGCTTCGTTTTCGTGGGCATGTTGTGTCTTCTCCTTTTAGGTCTGGCAGGGATGCCAGACAAGTGTTATAGTAGCTTATGGGCCTTAAGCTAGTCAAGAGAACTTTACCCCCTCAAGCTAGTACGCTAGCGAGGTGGCGAAGAAAAGGGAGTTTCACTCGATGACGGAATTGATGGAATTCTTCCGGGAAACAGGGCGCAAAGGCGGTAAAATCGGCGGCAAGATCGCCGCGAAGAACATGACCAAGAAGGAACGCAGCGAGCGCGCACGCAAAGCCGCGGCTGCCAGCGCTAAGGTGCGGTCAGCCAAGGCGAAAGAGCGCAAAAAGGGAGAGTGATGACGGAGCAAGAGTACGAAGGTAATTATCAGGACGCCATTCGACAGATCAAACAAAGGGGCGTCCCCATTGGAGAACCGTATGTGAGTCATGACGGTGTGCGTGGCGTCCATATCAGGGACTTTCCATGTGGCGATCATCTAGTTTTCAAAGAAGCATGGGGAGAGGTGATCGCCACGGCAATGATGCGAGAAAGTGGACGATGGCCAATCGTACCTCAACCGATTATTGATCCCGAGAAATTTCAAAAAGCGACCGAATGGATGAGATTGATCGTTAAGCGCGCATCTTCCGAATTCGCGGACTTTACGATTGACCAGGGCGACCGTGGGTACTACACATTCGATCTCAATATCCGGAACACCGATAAAAGCTTTGGGTTGACCCGCGAGGAGATAGAAGCCGTTGCCGATGGCGACGAAGGCCTTCAAAGATCACTCGCCGATGCCTTAACTAATCTCGCGCGAAGGAATGAATAGATGGCCGTCTACAAACCCACCTACACCGACAAGAAGACGGGCGAGGCGAAGGAATCCGCGACGTGGTGGTATGAGTTTGTGTTCAATGGCCACCGCGTCCGTGAATCGAGCAAATCGACTCGAAAGACCGTCGCGCTCGAAGCGGAGAAGAATCGTCGCCTCGAGATGGAAAAGGGGTTCAATGGCCTTGAGGACCGGCGCCATACGCGAATCCTACCTGTAAAGGGCGTCGCAGATAAATTCCTTAGCGATTACCGCGAACGGAATCCAAGATCGGCAACTTTCGCAGAATACGCGCTCGGCCATGTGAAGCGGATTCTCGGCTCAATAATGGTGGTGGAGATCACCGATACAACCGTGAAGGAATATCAAACGGCGCGCTTAAAGGAAAAGGCCTCGCCGAAGTCGATCAACGAAGAGGTAGGCTTTCTGTTGCGTGTTCTGGAGGAGCAAGGCGACGCGATTCGTTCTAAAATGCGACGCCTGAAGACTCTGAAGTTGTCGGTCAGAAATCAGATAGCGAAAGCCTTCACCGACACAGAGGCGGCCGCTCTGCTGGACGAGGCCCGGAAGCGCCGCTCGCCATCAATTTATCCGGCGCTAATGCTCGCGTTGAATGCTGGGATGCGGGACGCGGAGATTAGAGGCCTCCAGTGGGCTCGCCTGGACCTTTGCGCAGATATTCTTCGCGTCGGCGAAAGCAAGACGGCGGCGGGGCAGGGAAGGGCGATTCCGTTGAATCCTGACCTCAAGGCGGCACTGGTTGAGCATTCCAAGTGGTATCTGGAGAAGTTCGGCGAGACCCGGCCGGAATGGTTTGTCTTCCCGTTTGGGAAGCCGCAGCCGACCGATCCCACCAAACCAGCAACCAGCTTCAAGACAGTTTGGGCGAAGGTCAGAGCGGCCGCGGGTGTCGAAGGACGCTGGCATGACAACCGCCACACTTTCATCACCGATCTTGCCGAGAGTCCCAATGTGAGTGACGAGACAATCCGCCAGCTCGCGGGGCATGTGTCGAAGCAAATGCTCGAACACTACAGCCACATTCGAATGGACGCAAAGCGAAAGGCCGTGGAGTCACTGGTTCGCAAGCCTTCTAAGGGCAAAACTATTGAGAATTCAAATGAGGCCCTACAAGAAGTCCCCAAAGTCGCCGTTTTAAACTAGGGAAAATTGCTTGTAAGTTATTGGCTCCTCAGGTAGGATTCGAACCTACAACCCTTCGGTTAACAGCCGAATGCTCTACCGTTGAGCTACTGAGGAACACCGGACGGCAATCTCCTCATTTAATCAAACGCCGCGTTCCGCTGTCAATTCACCGGCTCGACCACCGCTGACATCGAACCCATGCACTCCGGCATCCTTGGGTCCCGTCCAAACGCGTGCACCTGGTCCCGAGCGAACTCCGCCTCCGACAGCGCGCACGTCAGCAGAATCGTTCGCCCGTACGTGTCCACCTCGACCGCGTGCCGAAGAGCCTGCTCCTGCGAGAACACAAATAGCTTCTGCAACATTTCAATCACATAGTCGTACGTGTGCTCGTCGTCGTCGAGCAGGACCACGTTGTAAACCGGCGTCAAGTCGTCGCGCTGGATCGTCTCGATATCCGGGGCCAGAGTCGTCGTTCCCATCAACAGACCAGTTTATCGAAGTCTCGCAAATTTCTGCGCTCGATCGCCGACATTCTCCGTATATAGTCTGTAAGTGCCGTCTGTTGAATCAAAACCCGACCATGCCGGCTTCGCCGATCTGATCCGGCAGCACGAGTCCATGGTTTTCAGCATCGCCTACCATTTCCTGCGCGACCGACCCGCCGCGGAGGAGATCGCCCAAGAAGTCTTCGTGCATCTCTCCAAAAATCTATTGGCTATCCAGTCACCGTCGCATCTGGCCTTCTGGCTCCGTAAAGTCACCACGCATCGCTGCATCGACGAAACTCGCCGCCGCAAGAATGAGCGCCGCATCAGCCTCACAGACTATCTCGACCACGCGCCTGAGCCCGCCGCCCCTGGACTATCCTCTGACCCCATGCTGGCCGACCTCTTGCGGAAATTGATCGCCACCTTGCCCGAACGCTCCCGCATGATCGTGATTCTTCGCTTTCAGGAAGACTTGGAGCCAACGGAAATCGCCGCCACTTTGAATATTCCGTTGAACAGTGTGAAGAGCGCCCTTCATAGATCTCTGATGCTCCTTCGCGGAAAGCTGGAGCGGGAAAGAAAAGGAGTCGCCAAGTGAGCGAACTGGAACACGAATTACGCGCCGCGCTGCGCCGTCAGGAACCGCCAGCCGGATTTGCTGCCCGCGTCGTCGCACGGACACAAGCGGCGCGGCCTCGGAGCCCGCGCCGGTGGATCGGATTCGCCATCGCCGCAAGCCTGCTGTTGTCCGCCGGGCTCTTCGAATACCGCCAATACCAGGGTCGAAAGGCTGCCCGTGAGCTCCTCTTCGCGCTGGAACTCGCCGGAAACAAAATCAAGATCGCTCACCAAACAATCGACAAACTAAGCCGGAGAACAATCCATGAATAAGCTACTCCTCACTCTCGCTCTAACTACGTGCGCCCTCGCCCAGAACACGGACGGCGTGCTCCCATTCGATTGGAACAAGATAGCCGCCAAAGCGAGCGAAAAAAACAGTGTGACTCTCGAAGGTCCTTCTCTCGCGCTCGCCAGCCAGTTCCTTGGAAATTCTGAAGATGCGAAAGTCAAGCACCTGATCCACGGCTTGAAGGGTGTCTATGTGAGAAGCTTTCAGTTCGACAAAGAAGGGCAATACAAAGCCACCGACTTAAACAGCCTTCGCGCCCGGCTCCGAAGTGCTGAGTGGTCGCAGCTTGTCGACACCGAAGAGAACGACGAAAGCGTTCTGGTCTGCTTGAAAATGGACGGGAAATTACTTCAAGGGCTCGCCGTCTTGGCGATCGAGCCCAAGGAAATCTCTTTCGTCCAGATCGTCGGCGAGATCGATCCTTCCGCGCTGAGCGCCCTTAGCGGAAAACTGGGGGTTCCGAAAATGGATTTCGGCCCAAAGCCGAAAACATCGACGCCCGAGCCGAAAGATGACTGACGTCACTTCGCCGGTTGTTCCTTCAACTTTTCCTCGGGCAGGGGATCGGGAGTGTCGAACTTGATACTGGTATCGGCGCCGAACTTCTGATACAGCCGGAACTCCACGTCGTTCCTGTTCAAGAAACGGCTATCGTCCCTGGAGACCAGCTCCGCCCGCAGCGGCAGCACATACTCGCTCTCACCGATCTTCGTATAGTCGTAACGCAACGTGAGGTTGATTTGCCGGATCGGGAACCCGATCGGCAGATCTTCCGCCTCCAGCGTGATCTGCATTACCTTCTGGCTCTCCCTCTCGACGTAGACCAGGCCGCGATATCCCGGCACCGCCGACTGCGGAGGCTCCGTCTTGTGAGAGATCACGCGATAGCCCGACGTTGCGGCCGGAACTCGATAGTGGAACACGTACATGCGCCGTCCGCCCAGCGTCGCCCACCGCGCCCAATCGAACGCAGTCGTTGTCGCCGGGTCGAAAATCTCGCGCAGAATCGACCCGAATTCTCCGGTAGACGTGGCCCCTCCCAGCTTGTCATGCGCGATGTCCGTCGGCCGGTTGTTCACCGTGACCACCTTGTAATCTTCGTGATGCTCAAAGTACGTCAGCCGTTCGAGAATCACATCCATCTGCCGCCAGGACTCTCGCCCCGTCGGATCGATGTATCTTCGTGTCACTTGCCGGCACATGAAATCGGGAAGACTTTTCTCGTAGTTGAGGGCATGATCCCTAGCGGCCTCGATCACGCGCCTCTGCTCCTCCGCGCTCGGAGGAGGAATCTCGCGCGCCACGGGGGCGGGCGCCGGAAGAGGCGCCGCAGGCAAATTCGCCGATGCCGCGCTCAGTTCCTTTAACGCTTGCACGGTCCTCGGACCCAGACCTTGCCCCTGCAATTCCTCGATCGTCCGCGCGTCCAGCCGGTTCGTTAGCTTCACCGACTTCAAATAATCCGCGACACTCTTATCGCTCTGCTTGAGTTTGATGGAAGACCGGAGGAACCCGGTCAGTTGATCCACCGACATCGGACTCTGCGCCACGCTAGTCAAGGACAGAGCGAAAAGCAGTAGAACAGCTCGTATGCGCATGGCTAATTCTATTTTATGACCGATTTCAATTCCGTTCCATCGGGTGAGACGGGAAGGAAGCCACAGATAACACGTGGTTTATGCAAAATTGGGTTTGGTTTTGCATATTTTAAATAAGGCGCGATTCATTTTCCGCTCGGCAAGGGGGCGAAAAGCCCGCGTGTGCCCTTATCCTAACGTGGCTGTCAAGGGTTCGAAACCGAATGCGGAGCGTGCCGCCCAGCGTGCCGCCTAGATTTCATCAGGTGGACTATCTCTTCCTTACAGTTACCTGCAACACCACCGCCCCCAGCAGCCCCAACCCGGTAAGCGCCGCTCCCCAATACACCGACTTTGGTCGGTACCGCAGTTGAATCCGATGCTGTCCCGCGTCCACCACCACTCCCCGCAGAAAGCCGTAAGCCTCGAAGACCTGCGCCGGCTTGCCGTCGACCGTCGCGGTCCATCCCGGAAAGTACGTGTCTGAGTCGATCACCATCCCTCGGCATCCCAGCCGCGCTTCGAAATCGACCCGGTCCGCCCGCCGCTCAACCAGCGACACATACTCCTGCTCGCCACAGTTCTGCAATTCCGGAGCCTTCGCCTTCACGAACACCTGCCGCCTCGCGTCGAAACTGGGCGTTCCCAGATACGCTCCAATCTGGTCGTCACCGGAAATTGAGAACGCTTCATGCACGATCCAGGCCCTTGGAAACGCCTCCGGATTCCCGTACACCTTGACCCCGCTCGCCGACGTGAACACCTCCACCTGGTCTGGCCGTATCTTTTTCCGGCTTACCTGGTAATTGACCGCGTACATCATCCGCGCCCTCGTATTTGCCTGCACGCGCGTCACATTCTCAGTGATCGACGCCATGTACCCGCCGAAGTGATCGATCCCATACCAGTCGCCAAAATTGTAAGGAATATCCGTCTCGTCGATCTCCGCGCGAACCGGCTGTTCGCGGCTCCGTGCGCTCAGGAACTGCGCGATATCGCCGTGATCGGCTAGCTGCTTGATCAGCGTTTTCCGGTCAACCTGTGACCCCATGCTATAGGTGGTTACGTTCCCAAGTTCCAGAAGCATCAGTAGCGTCAGCGAGACCGTCGCTGCGCGAGCCGTAATCCGTCCTAGTCTCCATGCGCTGAAGACTGCCGCCAGCGCAAACCCCACCAGCACCACGATCCCCAGCCGGTCGTCCCCCGGCTTTTTCATCAACAGAAGTACTAACGCCGCGGACCCGACTGCGGTCGAGATGCCCACCAGCAGCCGCGCTGCCCATCGCTTCGCGCCGTCGCTCGCCGTGTCGAAAGAATCGATTCCATAAGCGACCAGCACCGCTGCGCCAAAGTGGAAAAGAAAGATCGCCATTGCATCGCTACGTGCCTTCTCGACCATCGGCGCCAAAGCATAAAGAACGCCGTGGAAGATCGACGCAGGCCCGAAGGCAAACAGCAGTCCACCGAGCGCAAACGCCGCGAAGAACCGTGCCGTCCGATCGTTCCAACTTCCGGCGAGCCCCAGCAGCGCCAGCGAAATCACCACCAGTCCGATGAACGGATCGGTGTTGACAAAGATCCCCGGCACAACAATCCCCAAGACCGCGACCGGAGGCAGAGAGAACTGTTGATGCACATAGTACGGAATGCGCTCGTTCCAATGCAGTGGATTCGGAGTTCCGGCCCAGCGCAGAGAGAGTTTGCCGTACTCGTAAGCGGGCAGCGCCTGGAACGCGGCCGCCAATGCCAGGAACATGCCAAAGACCAGAAGCAGCTTTACGCGGCTCCGATCAAGCGCAACATAGTACAGCCACGCCCCCGCCATCGCCACGCAGAGGAAGATCGGGATTTGATGATGCCCACTCAGAAACGAAATCCCGAGGAACACGCCAGACCAAGCCGCACTGGAAAACGGCCGCTCGCCGCGCATCGCCCGTAGAAAGAAGAGCAGCACCAGCGGAGCCCACACCGCGCCGTTCAGCATCTGCGGCCAACCGGTCGTCCCGATATATCCGCCCAGCGCGAAAGCCAGCCCCGCGAGCAGGGAAGCCCCTCTCGATCGTTTCAAATCCCGGCACAGCCAGTAACAAAACAGCGCCGCCTGAAAATGGATCAGCACGAAATACCAGTGCAAATAAGGCTGCCGGATCCATCCCTTACGCAGAGGCAGCAGAAACAGCAGCCAGTTCGGCGGATACGCCGCGCCTGTGATCACCTGTCCGATCAGCGGTTGTCCGCCCCACAGATTCGGGTCCCACAGCGGCATGTTCTTGGCATGCCACTCGCCCGCCTGGAACTGATACCAGGGCAGGACCTGATAAGCGTAGTCCGGACTGTCGAGCCATGTGTACTGATTCGTGAAAACGAGCTTCCAGAAGAACCCTGCGCAGATTAGCAACAACAGCCCGACCCACTTCATGCGAGAAATCGGAGTCCGATCGCTCCCAAGATCCCAAGAGCCGAAAGCCCCGCGCCCCAATAAACCGATTTCGGCCGGTAAGCCAGCTCGATCCGGTGCCGTCCCGCCTCGACCACCACGCCGCGCAAAAAACCGTACGCCTCATAGATTGCGGTTGGCTTCCCATCGACGCTCGCCACCCATCCGGGGTAGTATGTATCCGCATCGATTACCATGCCGCGACATTGAAGAACGGCATCGATGGTTACAACTCCCGAGAAATGATTCACCAAAGTCACGGTTTCCGGCGCATCGCATGTTTCCAACTGGGGAATTGCACCCTTGAGGAAGGTTTGTCGCCGCGCATCAAATTCAGCGGATTCCATCAACGGCACAATTTGGTTGTCAGCACGGATTCCAAGCGCCTGGTGAACTACCCTGACGCGTGGAAGAGCACTGGGATTGCGGTAGACCTTCAGGCCACTCTTACCGGTAAACAGCTCGATTTGGTCCGGGCGGCTCGGTTGACGGCCGATAAAATAATTAGTGGCGTACAACATGCGCGCTGCTTTACCGCCCTGAACCCGGGTGACATTTTCAGTTAGGGAAGGTAGGTAGCCCCCCATTTGGTCGATTCCATACCAATCCCCAAAATTGTAGGCAATATCTTTCTGCTCTACCTCGACCCGCGCCACTTCGTTTTGGTGATTCAAAAAAGCCGCAATATCATCGTGTTGAGAGATCTCCTTCAACCGTGAGCTTAAGGCCTGAGGAGGATAACCGTAGGTCGTCGTGTTCCCTAATTCCAACAGCATCAACAGCGCCAACAGACCAGTTGCCTCAGGAAAGGAAATATGACCCGAACGCCAGGCGGCCAGGATGCTCGCGAGCAAAAGTCCCGCAATTACAGGAATACCCATTCGGCTATCGATGGGAACTTTTGCCATCGTCAACGCAGCAATGAGGGATGCGACGACAGCGGCAAAAATGACTAAAGTCTGACAGAGCCGCTTGGCAAACATCTTTTCAGAAGACACATAACCATCAACTCCATAGCAGATTAGGATGCACAACCCAAAGTGAAAGATGAAGATCGCCATGGATGGGTTCCGCGCCTTTTCCACCATCGGAACCAGCGCGTAGATCACCCCGTGAAATACAGAGTTAGCCCCCAGCGAAAACAAGATCCCTCCGGCGGCGATTGCTCCAAAAAGCCGAACGTTGCGGTCGATCCAGTTCGAACCCAATCCAATCAGAGCAAGCGCCACCGCAACGAGACCGACATATGGATCTGTGTGGCGAAACATTCCGGGAAAAACAATGCCGAAGATCGATTCCGGATAGAACGAGAATTCTTGGTGGACAACGTATGGAACTTTATCTTTCCAGCCCACTGCGTTCGCAGCATTGACCCAACGTAGAGCCAGATGACCGTATTCGAAAGAGGGCAGCGCTTGAATCCCGCTTACCAGGAAGGCAAAGCAGCCAAAGATAAATAATAACTTCAGTTTTTGCCGATCAAGCGCCAGAAAATAAACCCACAGACCGACCATCATCAATCCCACAAAAATCGGTAGCTGGTGATGTCCTCCCAGGAGAGAGAAACCCAACAACGCTCCCGAACAAGCGGCATTCGCAATAGGACGATCTCCCCGCATCGACCGCAAGAAGAACATCACGATCAACGGAGCCCACAAGGCCGAATTCAAATGCTGTGGCCAATCGATCGTTCCGATAAAGCCTCCCAGAGCGAATGCCACGCCGGAGAGCAGCGAAGCGGCGTGGCTTCGCTTTAAGTCGCGGCACAGCCAATAGCAAAAGAGCGCGGCTTGAAAATGGATGAGGACGAAATACCAATGAACAAACTGTAGCTGGATAAAGCCATTCTTCAAGGGAGCCAGGAAGAGGAGCCAATTGAAAGGATAGGCTACACCCGGCTGCGCCTGGGCGAGGAGTGGCTGTCCACCCCAAAGATATGGGTCCCAAAGCGGGATGTGGCCCTGATGCCAATCGCGAGCCTGCTGTTGAAGCCAGGGAAGGACCTGATACGCCAGATCGGGACTTTCCAGGAAGCTATATTGGCCGGGCAGCAGAAGCTTCCAGAACATGCCGCAGCAGATCACGAGCAGCAAAAGCGGCCATCCCACCGCTGGCAGCCACTTCGATTTCAGTTTTGTTGTGGTATCAAGCGCTTCCGCTGCGTGCATCCCTTCGCCATGATACTTTAAAACGTTCATGGTTTCGTTCACGTGCAACATCTGCGGCGCGTACAACCAAGTCGAAAAGTTCACTACCGAGCCGGCCAGTTGCGGGTGCGGATCGAACGTGCGGTTGCGGGCTCTGATTCATCTGCTCTCGATGGAGTTATTCGGGCAGAGCCTGGTCGCGGCAAGGTTTCCAAAACTGAAAGCGATTCGCGGAATGGGGATGACCGATCAGCCCGGCTACGCGAAGATCCTGGCCGATAAGTTCGATTACACCAATACCTACTACGATCGCGAGCCTCTATTCGACTTCACGGAGCCGCATCCGCAGCTTACAGGCTCTTATGACTTCATTCTCTCGGCCGATGTGATCGAACATATCGCCCCGCCAGTCGAACGGGCACTCGAAGAGGTGTGTCGGCTGCTGAAGCCGAACGGATTTCTCGGCGTGACGGTATTTTGCAATCCGGAGGACCAGATGCGGGAGCATTTTCCGGATTTGCATGAATTCCGTGTGGTGACGCTGGGAAAATCGCAGGTGCTCGTGAATCGCAAGCGTGATGGAAGCCTCGAAATCAACGAGAAGCTGATCTTTCACGGTGGCGCGGGCGCCACGCTTGAGATGCGCGAGTTCGGCATGAGCGCGCTCGAATCGAAACTCTTGTCTTCGGGCTTTCGGGAGGTTTACTTCCTGCGCGACAATCTGCCGGAGATCGGGATTCTCTTCGATCACGATGTTTCTCAACCGCTGCTAGCGAGAAAAGATCCGTTCACCCTGGGAACAACGGCCCAGCGTCAGCTGGTGGCGCTCTGGCGCGAGGCAGAGGATCGCGCGGAGCAGGAGCGGGAAAGGGCTCAACAACTGGCGGCGCAGGTACGCCTGGCTTCTCAATCGAAATGGATACAACTGGGGAACAAGCTCGGGTTGGGACCCAAATTGGAAGCGCAGTGACCCGGGTCTGGCGTTGGGCCAGCTGGGTGCTCCCGCCGATCTTCTGCGTCGCGCTCTACTGGTATGGACTGAAATGCTGGTTCCGGCAGGATGATTTCGCCTGGCTGCAACTCACCTCCGAGGTCCACAGTTGGGGCGACTTCTGGCGGACGATGTTCGCTCCAAAGGCGCAGGGCTCGATCCGACCCTTGAGCGAACGCGCCTACTTTATGGCGCTGTACTCCATCTTCGGTCTGAATGCGCTGCCATTTCGTATCTGCGCGTTTGTGACGCAGGTTCTGAACCTCACGCTCCTTCGCGCCGTCGGACAGCGCGTGACAGGATCGGCGGCGGCGGGATTCTGGGCAGCGATTCTGTGGAGCGCCAATACGGCGTTGATTCTGCCGATGACGTGGTCATCGCCTTACAGCCAGATTCTGTGCGGGTTCTTTCTGTTGCTGGCTTTTTACTGCCTGCTTCGCTATGTCGAGACAGACGACAGGCGCTGGAACATTGCCCAGTGGGTGGCCTTTCTACTCGGCTTCGGGGCGCTCGAGATCAACGTCGTTTACCCGGCGCTAGCGGTGGCTTACACGTTCCTCTGCGCCCGCAGATACTTTCGCGGGACACTCTATCTATTTATTCCATCAGTTTTGTTCACGATCGCGCATCGAATGGCAGCGTCCGCCGTTAAGGCTCCGACTTACCAGCTTCACTTCGATCCGACAATACTCGGCACGTTTTGGCAATACCTGATTTGGTCTCGCGGGATCGACTATTTCGCGCAGCGGCATGCGGAGTGGCTGTGGCCGGCCAGCGTGGCGCTGATCTTAATCGCTCTGGCGGGATTCGCTGTCTGGCAGCTAAAGCAGGGAAGGCGCGAAGCTCTGTTTCTGGCGGCATGGTTCGTCATCGTGCTGTCGCCAGTTCTTCCTCTCTCCGAGCATTTAACCGAATACTACGTGATGCTGCCGCTGATCGGATTGGCGATCCTAGGCGGTTGGGCGCTGGCGTCGGCGTGGGAGTCCGGATGGCGGTATCCCGCGGTGGTGATTCTGCTGGTTTATCTGGCGCCTCTACCCGCGATCCGCGCGGAAACCAAATCGCGTTACCAATTGAGCAAGAAATTAGAGCGCATCGTGAAAGGTGTCGAGGAGGCGCGGCGACTCCATCCAGGACAGATCGTTCTTCTTCGCGATGTTCCGGACGAAGTGTTTTGGAATGGATTGATCGATTATCCGTTTCGCCTGATCGGCGTGTCAGACGTGTATCTGGCGCCGGAGTCGGAAGGTCTCCTCACGCCGCATCCGGAGTACGCCAATCTCCATGAGTACGTATTCCCGGCCGCTGCGACGCTCGATGGGTTGAAGGAGGGCCGGATTGTCGTTTACTCCGCTGCGGGTGAGCGGTTAAAGAACATCACGCAGGCCTACGGCTCACTTTCGCATCTGAGCTTGCGGCGAGAGACGCCGCGGCGAGTGGATGTCGCCAATGATTTGCTGTCGTATTTGCTTGGTAAGAGCTGGTATCCGATTGAAGGCGACCATCGATGGATGCCCAAGGAGGCGACTGTCCGCCTGGGCGGCCCCACGGCCACGGGCCAGCGGCTGTATCTCTCCGGCTCTTGTCCACCTGGGCAATTCGAGAAGGGCGCGCTCCCCGTTCGGGTGGCAGTAGACGGCAAGACCGTCGGAACAGCGCAACTCCAGCCAGGGACCGACGTATTCCATCTTGACTTCGCACTACCCGCAGAACTGAAGGGCAGGGAATCGGTGGAGGTCGCCCTGGAGCTAGACCGGACGTTTGTACCGGCCGGGGAAGATCGCGAGTTGGGACTGGTCTTTGGAGTGTTCGAGATTCGATGATATCGACAGGCGCCGAGCTCTATCCGCTAAAATAATCACGCGTGGACGATTGGCTTTCTGAACTCGATCCTGGACATCGCGTCCTCGACCTCGCATCTGCGAGCGGCAGCTTTTCTACGGCCGATCTCTGCTGTTCAGTAATTACCATCGACGAGGATCGCGACGCGTTTCGAGCAACAGGGCAGGGCGGGCCAGAACGGGTGATCGGCAGCGCAGAGCATATTCCCCTCGCGAGCTTGAGTATAGACCTGGTGGTCTGCAATCACGCCCTCGAACATCTAACAGACTTAGATTCGTCGCTCGCCGAGATCCGGCGTGTTTTGAAATCAACCGGTCGAGTCTACATCGCCGTGCCGGATGGCTATGGACTGTGCGACGGACTCTATCGGTGGGTCTTCGAAGGCGGTGGACATGTCAACCGGTTTCGGCGGCTAGATTTGGTTCGGCTGATCGAATCGCGCCTTGGTGTCCGGCTGGTTCGATGGCAGAGACTGTATTCATCGTTCACCTATCTGCGCGGTATTCCCGAGTTACGCGAGGCCGAAGAGCTGCAACCCCGGCTAAAGAAGATTGCCCGGATGCCACGGACTTTTGTCCGCGCGGCGCAGACCGTTTTGTATCTAGGGACGCGCGCGGTCGATCGATTCTTTAGAACGACGCTCTCGACCTACGGCTGGGCGCTATGGTTCGATCGGGAGGCGGGCAGTCCGCGAGAAAGTCCGGCGTACGTGAATGTGTGCCTGCATTGTGGGACGGGGCATCCAGCTGAACCGGCTCCACGCCTTCCACGCCGGCGGTGGCTTTGCCTCTCTTGCGGCGCGCAAAACCCTTTCTGGTTCCTTCGGCTTTGATGCATTCCAATCGGCCTGGTGCATTTCAGCCACCTCCGACAGGATGTGGTCGAAGCTAAACCACATAATCCAAATAGCTTATCGAATGGCGAGAGACGTGCACGATTAACGATCGTTAAGGAGACCCATATGCGGCGCGCTAGATATTTCGCTCTCGGTTTGTTTGCAGCGGTCTCGCTTTCTATCGCATTGTTCAGTCAACAGCCTCCCTACCCACAGGACCAGCAACCACCGGAAGGTTCTCAGCAACAGGATGACAGTTTCGATCCTGACAGCGTGAATCGGGGCGTTGCGCGGTTGAGCATGATGAACGGAGATGTTTCGATTCGGCGGGGGGACTCAGGCGAATTTGTGGCGGCGGCGATGAATGCGCCGTTGGTGGCTGGCGACCGCGTGCTGACCGGTCCCAATTCACGGGCGGAAGTGCAGTTCGATTGGGCCAACGTGATCCGGATCGCCGAAAATTCCGAGATTCGTTTAGCTGACTTGGCCGACCGGCGCTACCAGATTCAGATCGCCCACGGAATGGCGACGTTCCGGGTGCTGCGGCAATCGGAAGCGGATGTGGAGTTAAGCACACCGCAGGTGTCGGTGCGCCCCAAGGGAGAGGGTGTCTACAAGCTTCTGGTGGGCGATAACGGCGAGTCGTCGGAGATTACGGTTAGAGCCGGAGAGGTCGACGTCTTCACGCCGCGGGGCACCGAAACGGTCCGTGCGGGGCAGGCGATGCAAGTGCGCGGGTCGGGTACCGATCCGGAGTTTCAAATCGTCGCCGCAATGGGTGAGGACGAATGGGATCGTTGGAATCGGAATCGGGATCAGGATCTTTTGCAGACGGCCAGCTACAGTTACGTGAACCAAGACGCGTACGGCGCGGAGGATCTGGATAACTACGGCCAGTGGGTGAACGATCCGTCGTACGGGAACGTCTGGGCGCCGCGCGTCGCGGCAGGCTGGGCGCCGTATCAGGAAGGCCGCTGGGTATGGATCGATTGGTATGGGTGGAGCTGGCTGAGCTACGATCCTTGGGGCTGGGCGCCGTACCACTACGGGCGCTGGTTCCAGAGCGCTAACCACGGCTGGTGCTGGTATCCAGGCGCGCGTGTGGGGCGGCGCTATTGGAGCCCTGGTTTGGTTGCGTTCGTCGGATTCGGCGGCGGAGGGGGCCGATTCAACCGGATCGGCTGGGTGCCATTGGGCCCACACGAGCGGTACGACCGGTGGTATGGACGTAACTATTACGGCGGCAACCGTGGATTCGGCAATGTAGTGAGCAACGCGAATATTCATAACACGTATCGCAACGCGCGGGTCTCGAACGGAATTTCGACGATTGAGGCGTCCCGATTCGGTCACGGAGGCGGAGCACGGCCTTGGCGCTCCTCCGACGGTGACATTCAGCGGGCGAGTCTGGTACGAGGTCAGCTGCCGGTGTCACCGGGGCGTGAGAGCTTGCGCCTCACGGATCGCGACCCGCGACCGGGAATCGCGTCGCGAAGTTCGGGCACGGAGAGATTTGTGAGCCGGCGGGCGCCAACGCAGGTGAATCGTGTGCCGTTCGAACAGCAGCGGCGGGGATTCGAGCAGAACGCATCTGGATTCAACCGCGGGCCGCAGACGAATTCGGGTGGCGCGCCCTGGAGGCGATTCGGAGATGCCTCAACCGGAGTCTCGTCCGCTCCACCGTCCCGAGCGCAGAGAAGTCCGGGGTTCGGGCAGCCGAGTTCAGGATCGGCGCGCGGAATATATCAATCGCAGCCGCAGGCCAGTCAGTCAGCTCCGGGAAGCAATAACGGCTGGCGGCGGTTTGAAGGGCAGCAGCGTTCCGCTCCGAACCGAGTGACCGAGAGTCCCCGGGTGAACGAAAACCCGCGGGGCAACTCGAACAGCTTTGGGCGGCCGGGCGGTGACGCGTATCGAAATCGCGCGCCGGAATCGGTGCGGATCAGTCCGCCAGTGGTGCGCGAACGGCCGTCGATGTCGCGGCCGGAAGCGCCTCGCCAGCAGAGCGCGCCGAGTTTCCGATCAAGTCCGACTCCACGGAGTGAGGCTCCACGGCCAAGTTTCAATAGCGGCGGCGGGGGCGGTAGCCGCCCAAGCGGTGGGGGAGGCGGTGGCGGTCGTCCGAGCGGTGGCGGTGGTGGCGGCGGTGGTCGCCCCAGCGGCGGAGGAGGCGGTCACTCTGGCGGCGGTCACGGTGGCGGCCGGCGGTAACCCACTAAATCTCGATTTCTTCCCTAGCCCGGCTCCAGAAATTACGTGAGCCGGGCTTTTTTTCTTTTTGCCAAATGTTGTGGCAAGATGAACGGCTGGAATGAGTCGACGAGTTCTCTCCATCCTGGCGCATCCGGACGATGCCGAATTTCTTTGTACGGGGACGATGATCCGGCTGCGAGAACTCGGCTGGGAGCCGCACATCGCGACGATGACGCCGGGAGATTGCGGCAGTCAGCAGCTGCCGGCGGCCGAGATCTCCCGCGTTCGGATCGAAGAGGCCCGGTCTGCCGCGGCGAAGATCGGCGGAATCTATCATTGCCTCGATTTCCGCGATCTGCAGTTGTGCTACGACGTGGCGCATATCCGCCGGACCGTAGAGTTGGTGCGCGAGGTCGACCCGGAGATCGTCATCACACACTGGCCGCAGGATTACATGCTCGATCATGAGGTAACCAGCCTGCTCGCTCGGAGCGCGACGTTCGGGGCCTCGGTACCGAATTTCGAGTCCGGCACGGCAGCGGTTACGAGGCACATTCCGCATTTGTATTACGCTTCGCCGATTGAAGGAAAGAACAATTTCGGAGAGCCGGTTTCGTTTTCTCTTTTCATCGATATTTCTGATGCGATCGATAGGAAGGCCGAGATGCTGGCAAGCCACAGCAGTCAGCGGGAATGGCTGCGAGCGCAGCACGGCGTCGATGAATATATCGAGGCAATGCGGCGCTGGTCGGCGGAGCTGGGAACGCGCTTGGGCGCCAAATTCGCCGAAGGATTCCGGCAGCATCTCGGGCACGCTTATCCGCAGGACGACCTGCTGCGTCAACTGCTCGGTTAGTACTGGACCGAGCCGGCGACGTCGAGGCGCACTTTGAAGATCGCGTCGCCCACCATGTACAGCGTTTTGAAATCCCGGTCGCCGAATGCGATATTGCGCGGATTCACGGGCGGGGAGATCTTGCCCAGAAACCGGCCGTCCGGCGCATGCACAACCACACCACGAGCGGTGATATACAGATTTCCCTTCATGTCCGTGCGGATGCCGTCCGGACCAGCGAGGAGATTCGTGATCAGGATGCGCTCGTTCGAGACTTCGCCCTTGCGATCCACGTCGTAGGCGCGAATGTTCCGTTCATCGGTGTTGGCGACGTAGAGGATCTTGCCGTCCGGCGACAACGCAATTCCATTGGGACGGGTCTGCATCCGGGCGACGGCGGTTATCTTGCCCTTTGGCGTGACGTGGTAAACGCCATAAAAGTCCAGGTCACGGTGGTCCAGCGGTGTGAAGAGTGGATCGGTAAAGTAGACGTGGCCGTCGCGCCTCACGACGATATCATTCGGAGCGTTAAAGCGTTTTCCCTCGAACATATCCACGAAGACTTCCATCCTTCCGTCGCGGCCGGTGCGGGTGACCCGCCGGGATTTGTACTCGCAGGAATAGAGGCGACCCTGCCGATCCATGGTGTTTCCATTGGCTCCATGAGAGTCTTCGCGGAAGACTTCGGGCGGCCGGCCGGGCGTGTACTTGTAGATGCGGTCGACGCCATAGTCGCTGAAGATGAGAAAGCCCCGGCGCGACCATACAGGTCCTTCGCCTCCGGTGAAGCCAGTAGCGACTTCCTCGATATGCAGTTGGTCGAAGTTCTGAGCGGAAAGGGAGGCCGCGGCGAGGAGCAACAGAATCGAACGGAGCATAAGCGATCTCAGCCTAACGAACAGCGGAGAGGAATGCAAACAGGGCTCGCGGAATTGTACGATAACGTCTGACGTAGTCCATGGCCTCACAAGATATTCCAGTTCAACGCGGCGCGCCGGAGATTGTCGTTCATGGACCGAACGGCAAAAACGATATCATTTCGCTGGCCCAGAACGCGAGCGTAACCGTGGGCCGTTCGCCGTCCAACACGTTGTCGTTTCCGGACGATCAAGGCCTCTCCAGACAGCATTTCGTGATTGAACGGGTAGGGAACACCGTCGTCGTCCGGGATTTGGGCAGCAAGAACGGAACCGAGCTCAACGCCGGGAGGATCACGGGTCCAACTGTCTTGAAAGCAGGCGATCGGGTGAAGGCGGGCCGTCTGTCGATCGAGTTCCGGCATGGCGTTCCCAAACCGCCTACGCACACCGTTCTCTTCGTCGACGCCGCCGCATCGGGCCCGGCGGGCGGGACCGTAATCGCGACGAACCTTCAGGCCGCGCTTTCCAAGCAATCCTCGCCGGGGATGTCGGCCTCAGCGGCGATAAATGCGCTGATTCGCGCGGGACAGGAACTCGCCGCGCACCGCCCTCTCGAGGAGCTATTTCCGCTGATTCTCGACCTGTCTATTGAGGCCGTCGGGGCGTCGCGTGGTGTGTTGATCACAACAGGACCGGACGGCGCCGTCCCTCAGGCCGCTCGAGGAGAGAATTTTAAAATCAGCGCCGCGGTGAAGGATCGTGTGTTGAACGAGAAGAGTTCTCTGCTAGTGGTCGACGCGCTGCTCGACTCGGATTTCGCAGCCCGGAACAGCATTGTCATGCAGGGCGTGCGGAGCATCGTCGCCGCTCCGTTGCAGACGGGCGACGAGGTGATCGGGCTCCTGTATCTGGATCTCACCAATCCGACTCGCACCTTTACCAGTGATGATCTGAATCTTTTGACGGTCATGGCCAACATTGCGGCGATCCGTATCCGCCATGCGCGGCTGATTGAAATCGAGGCGCAGGACCGGATTCATCAACGCGAGTTGGCGCAAGCGGCGGAGATCCAGCGAGGACTCTTGCCGCTCGCGCCGCCGGACTTCGACGGGCTCGCGCTGGCTGGATACAATCTTCCGTGCCTGGGAGTCGGCGGGGATTACTTCGATTATTTACCCTACGGCGGCGGCAAGCTGGCGTTAGTTGTCGGCGATGTCGCGGGGAAGGGGATGTCCGCGGCGTTGTTGATGGCAAGCCTTCAGGCTCATGCTCAAGCTTTGACCGAACAGGGCGGCGACGATGTGGCCGCGCTCGTCGCCAAGTTAAATCGTGCGGTGCAGTCTCGCTCTCCCGGGGACAGGTTCGTGACGTTCTTTCTTGGAGTCTTCGATCCGGAAATTTCGGCAATCACTTACTGCAATGCGGGCCACAATGCACCCTTGGTGATGCGAGCAACCGGAGAGGTGGATCGGTTAAAAGGTGGAGGTATGGTCTTGGGTATCTACCCGGGCGCTCCCTACCAGAACACGACCGTGCCCTTTCGAGAAGGCGATCTGCTGGTGCTTTACAGCGACGGAGTTGTCGAAGCTTCGGCGGCCGGAAGAGACGAGGACTTCGGGGACGTCCGCTTGGCGAGGGTGGTGCGAGAGAACGGATCGAAGGAATTGCCGGCCATCATCGACAAAGTCATCGACGAGCTGCGAGCGTGGACCGGAGAAAACAGCTTCGCCGATGACGTCACGCTCGTGCTTGCCAGGAGAACCGCTCACCAGCGCCGGAAGGAGCGCGGTCTCGAATGAAAGTAGAAGCTGAAACCGGGGCCGTAGTAATACGGCGGATAGTAATTGTAGTAGCGCGGATAAGGATACGGATAAGGATAAGGCGCCGGCGCCATTCTCGGCCGCGGGCCCTGCCGCAACTCGGCAGCCTGAGCATAGTCCTGCTGCGTGACCGGCCGGAAAGCTTCTAGATTGGAATCAATCGTCAGGGGCGCTTCGAGCCGGAAGGTCAGCACCGTTTCGGGGTATACCACCGTTGCTCTTCCACGAGTGGAGAGGACGCCGATAGTAGAGGCGGCAGCTCCGGCGATTGCGCCCATGCCGGCCCCAAATCCGCCGTCAGCGGCAGCTCCGATAGCTGCGCCGATTCCGGTGCTCATGCCGATCGTCCCGACATCCTGACCCACTGAGGTGTCACCTTGCCGTTCAATCAGCTTCGTGTGAATCGGAATCTGGCGGCCATCGGCGAGGCCGAGTTCGCTCAACTCGATCACCAGCCGGGAAGTACCTTTGATGTGCCCAGCCTTCTGAACTTCGACGACGCCGCCACCCACGGTCTGCCCGCGCCGGGCGAGCACGCGTCCGTTCGCCACCAGCGGCTGAGTCAATGTCGCGGTGAACGTATCGCCAGGCTGATTGCGATCGCTCGAAAGTGGCTGATTCATACGAACCGCGATCCAAGTTCCGGCAGGCAATGATAAAGGTCCCGACGGCGCAATCGCTGGCATGGTTTGCGGCATCTGCGGAGGCGCCGCGTCGGCTGCTGCGGGATTCTCTCCGAATCTGCGCCATCCGCCGTTTGGCGGCTGGCTCGCGGAATCTGTCTGCTGGGCGAATGCAGCCACCGAGGCTAACGACATCAAAGCGAATAACCGGCTGTGAGCTCTCATGCCTTCCCAGTGGCACGTTTATCGCCACCAGGGAACCAGCGTATATTCAGATACTTACAATCGAGACATCATGTGGCAAATTCGCCGGTTGGTTCTTTTCCACCACCACTTCACGGGAAGGGTAGGCCGAAGCCTACCCTTCGTCAGTCGGAACCGTCTAGAAGGGGCGGTCGTCGACGGGAGTGTCGAAGTTGCTGTAATACACGCGTATCTTTCCGAGCGGGATGCTACCAGTCGGGTAGGTCCAAAGACCGGTCGCCAGCTTCGCATTGACGATGTTGCTGATGCAGGCTCCATTGCCGATGCCGAAGTATAGTTGGTTATCGAGGATATAGGCGTAAGTCCAGGCTCCATTGCAACTCAAATCGATAGTCGCTGAGGCCTTGCTGACGCTGACGTAGTGTATGCCGTTATAGGTGCGCCGGGCATAGCCGGACCCGTCGTCGACGCAGCCATCGCAGACCGTGATCCCTCCGTCCACGTAAGGATTTGTCGACAATTGAAAGTCGTAGCTGTGGTTTGTGTCACTCGGGAAGAGTCCTTTCAGCTTCACCGTGCCAGTAAAAGCCGGATTGAAGGTGATGTCGACCGAATGGGTCGAACTGTTGACGATATAGCTGTATTCGCTGCTGGGGCGCTTCACGCCGCTGCTGTCGAAGAGGTAGACGCCATAGTCTTTGCCGGGCATGCCGCTGGTCGCGGCTGAAATGGTCAGCGACGTCGCCGATGTTACGTTGGTGGAGTATGCTGTCGAAGCAACCAGCCGGGGTTGCATCAGGAAGGGAACGAAGCTCAAGAACGCGAGCCATAGTTTCGCTCTATTTTTAAAAGTGGTAATAATATACTTGACATACCACAACGAAAGCCCCATAATCATTACATGGCGAGCGAAACAAAGACCGATACACTGCGGGACGCGATCATCTACTTCGCGGACTTCGAGAACTGCCGCAAGTTCATGGTCGAACTTCGCTGGCCTGACGGTACGATCAAATGCCCGCGTTGTGGTGCCGAAAAGGTCACGTACCTTGCGAAAGCCCGCGTTTGGAAGTGCTACGCCAAACACCCGAAACCGACGTTCACGCTGAAAACCGGGACGATCTTTGAGGACTCGCCCATCGCGCTTGAAAAGTGGCTCCCTGCCGCGTGGTTGGTCATCAATTGCAAGAACGGCGTTAGCTCGTACGAAGTCGCCCGCGATCTGGGAGTTACGCAAAAGACTGCTTGGTTTATGCTTCATCGCGTTCGTCTTGCGATGCAGGACGGATCGCTAGCAAAGATGACGGGAGAGGTTGAAGCCGATGAAAGTTTTATCGGCGGCAAGCTCCGCAACATGAATGCCAAGACTAAAGCGCGAAAGATTCTACGAGAAGGGCCGCTGGCGGGCGGTGGGACGGTCGGGAAAGCTATTGTAATGGGATTGCTCGAACGCCATGGGCGCGCACGTGTGCAGGTCGTATCGAAGCGCCGCACTCACCACGTACAAAAAGAAATTAGAAAGCATGTCGAACCCGGAACGGCCGTCTACACCGATCAGCTACAGAGCTATCGCGGTTTGATCGATGAGTATTACCATGAGTTCATCGACCACACCGAAGCCTACGTTAAGGGCCGTGTTCACACGAATGGTTTAGAAAATTTTTGGAGCCTGTTCAAACGCGCCTTGAAGGGCACCTATGTGAGCGTAGAGCCGTTCCACTTGCAAGCCTACGCCGATGAGCAATGCTTTCGTTTCAACATGCGCCATCTAACTGATGCGGAGCGATTCGCTATCGTGATGCAACAGATTGTGGGACGCCGTTTGACCTATGACGAATTGATCGGCAAGACGGAAACGGAAACCGCCCAATCATAGATGCGCCCTGGGCCAAACGCCAAGGGCGCGGTAAGCGGAAACCACCAGATATACTGTAGCCACAGGAGTAGAAAATGAACGTTGGGACCTATGTAAAAGTCAGCGCAATAAATTTAGGATTTCTGTTTGCCGGAATGTTGCTCGGGCCGGTCGTCGTCAGAAGCGATTATTGGCTCGGAGTGGTTCACGCACAGAGCACTCCCAAAGCGGCGGCAAAAGCTGATTCTACTCCCGCACGCGATCCTAATGCGGAATATGTTCAGCCAACGATTTCAGCCGGGGCGGCACTATTTGGAACGCTTATTTCCCATAGGGTGGCCACTGACATGGCTGTCGTCAATGATTTCGACCTTTTGAAATTGCATGAAAACACATTTAAAGCTTTGGCTGCTCATGGGACCATATCACCCACCGAGATACAGCAGATCATAAATTCGTCCAAAATAGCGCGACCAATACGTATCGAGCAAAGGCCGCCAGACGCACCTAAGCCGTAGGCAGCTCAGGGAAGAAATGATGAGAGCTTCATATTGCATGTTCCTGTGTGTTCTGTGGACCCTTCCACTACTTGCCCAAAAGGAGAAAGATCCGCATACACCGTTCAGTGGGCTAAATCAGCCGCAGCAGCATTTTCAGGAACACATTTCTACGGGCCAGATCCAGAATTTATTTACGCCAAATAAGCCTCAGGCAGCTTTTCCAGAGATACCGCCAGATCGCTTTGATTTTGGCCGATTATCAAGCTTCAACGAAGTCCACGAAGCTGGGATAAAAGATCTTCAGCAGAGAGTGCGTGATATTGAAGGAACTATAAATTTAGGGAGAGGTATATTTGCGGGCGTGTCGGTTCTCTTGGTCGGCCTTGGAGGATTTGTTACCGCATTCTGGAAAGGTATCTTCAGGCTTCTCGCTCATGAATCAGGCACCTCTTCTTCGACACCAACTGTTCATTAGCGGGGGAAATAGCCATATGTACAAGACAGAAAAAATGGAGCCCAAATGAAACCTGCCCCATTCGAGTCGAGGCCAGAGTTCCAGCACTTCAAGGAAGAGATGCGGCGCATCTTAAACGTACCTAAGGACACCCTAGATCAACGTGTAGAGGCGGCCGCCAAAGAGTCATCACGAAAGCGCCCCGGATCGCCCGGACGAAAGCGATCACGGCGCTCTTCATAGCTTCTATATCACTACCTCTATCACCTATTGCATTCCCTCGATTTATGGCGTTATAATGCCATAGAGCAGGGGGAGGCGGTTGCTCACCGCCTTCTATATGCTCTACCACACAGCCTAGGAGGCTCAATGAGTTCGTTTTTGGATACGCTGAAGGAGCGTCTTGCCGATACCGCTACTCGCTTACAAGCGAGCACCGGAGAGTACAAGACAGCTCAAGCCGAATATCAAGCAGTAGCGCAAAAGTTCCAAGTGATCCAACATCGTTTCCAAGCGCTTACAGCGGAGCATCAAAGCTGGGCCAAGGCCGTAGAAGTCGAAACTCGTCGGGAAGCAGCCGAACGAGCAGCACAAGAGGCGGGCCAAAGGCCATTCGAGTTTACCGTACAAGCCGTTGGGACCGCCAAAGGACCCTCCAACGCCGTCGGCGTTTCTGCGCCGTCAGAACCGCCCAAAAGTGAACACGCGGAGCATGGTGACCATGCGTCTAGCGTCAACAAAACCGATTTGGTTCGAGACCAACTCCGGCAACATCCGACTGGCCTGTTACCGGTCGAGGTGTGGCGTGCGGTCAAAGAACAGATTCCTAATCGCGGATATGTCTATTCGGTTCTTAGCCGCCTCAAGGACAGAGATCAAGTTAGCATTCGACGCGGCAAATACTATCTGAGAGTGCCACCACCGAAATTGGAAACGGACAACGGGGAGGAGGAAGGGAACCAGGGCGATAGTATTCAGTAAAGGTCAAGGTCGGTCGCCTAGGAGGGTGAACCGACCCTGACCATCACCAAGTTTCCTGGCTTCGACGGCGTTGCTCAGACACCGTCAATCGTGAAGCTAGGAGAGAGGAGGAAGCATGACCCATAGAGTCATCGCTTTCCTTGACGGAGCGGGACGCGCCATTTGCGTCCTAATCCACCGGGTGGCCCCCAACGCCATAGGCGGCGGGGGTTCACCCCCTTAATATAATAGCCTACAAGCCCTTTTAGTTCAATAAGTTTACGTCATCTTTGGTTGTGCTTGAAAAACAAACTACTTAATGCTTGCCGACCTGTCACGTTCCCAGTATGAACAGCCCAACGTGGTACGTCAACTATATCATTACCTTAAAAGTTGACATAATATGTGTTATCGGAAGTGACGTTTCTCCCTAAACGCCACCCTCAGGCTAGCTGGCATCCGCCGCCCAGCACCCCTACTCCGAGGGCTACCCCTTCGGAACTCCACAAGTTATTTAATGGATTTCGTTGTGACCGAAAGTCCCAGCGCCGACCATACCAACGCAGGCACCGCCGCGCTGTTGGGCGCGTGGATCACCTCGAAGTTGGCCGCGCGTGCGCTAGTCACGCCGGTTACCGAATCTTCGACCACAAGGGGCGAAGTTGCATTGAGACGACTAGCCGCGAGCAGGTATGGCTCGGGATCGGGCTTGTGGCGCGCCACATCGCCACCAAAAACCGTGACCGACAGGATATCCCGAATGCCTGCGCGCTCGAGCAGCGGTTCCACCTCGAGCTGATCGCTCGAAGTGACCACGCCGAGACGGAAGCCCGACAAAGACCGCAGGAAATCTACGGTCTCGGATGTGATCGGATTCTTCTCTTCGATTCGCTTCTGAAAGATCTGCTTCTTCGTGTTAAAGAAGGGCTCAAGCGCCTTGGCGTCGATCGGAGACGCCGCAATCGACGCCAGGAACGGCAGCATGTTCCAGTCCTGGACGCCGATGCAGTTCGCCGCATAGATTTCCCAGGACAGGTCGATAGGTAGAGGCCCCAGCGTCTCAACCCAACAGCGCCAGTGGATAGGCTCGGTGTCGGCGAGCACTCCGTCAAAATCGAACAAGACCGCGTCGTAGGAGGTTTTCAATTGGAGAATCGGATGGACCGGATCATTTCGTCAAAAGTGGGCTGGAGACGTACCATTTCTGGTGTAGGAGCAATGAAAATCATGTAAAAGAGTCCCATGGGCCGGAATATTGTGAGGAGAATGTCGCGTTCGGTCTGTCCCGGCAGAGGCGAACGGTTGCTCACGGCGGTGAGCATTCCAAACTCCTCTTCGATTTTGACCTTGCCGCGGGGAGCGGAAAAGATCTGCATCTGAGGATTGGTCTCACGAAGACGCGCGATCAGCTCATCGGTGGCCGCTTTCAGGTTCGGATTTTCCCATTTTCGGACATAATAACCGAGCTTAACGCCATAACCGATGGCGGCAGTTCCGTTCGGTTGGGCGATCACGCCGACCGGAGGCGCGATCGTCGTCGCGGGAGAATCGGGGCTGGCAAGAACCTCCCAATTGCCGGGATAGGCGAGGGCGAATCCCCTGCCCTTAAGCTGCTTAAATCCGCCCGATGGGAGGACCGCTCCGAGTAAGCTCACTGCGTTGCCGGAAGCGCCGTTGCGGCCCACCGGCGTTTGAAAGAGTCGCGCGACGAGCGCTTTCATTCTGCTGAAATCTCCAACGCTCCCCCCGTACTGCCGCTGCGGCAGCGCGCGGATTTCCTCTTCCACGGCGCTAACACGATTGCCGGGATTTGGATGGTCGGAGAGAAACTGGGGCGCGCGATTGCCCTCGCCCTCAAGCTTTGCGAAGAATCGGGCCATTTCGAGGGGGTTGTAGCCGGCATCGTTCATGATACGCGCGCCCATGGCGTCAGCTTCGCTTTCGGCGCCTCGGGAGAAAGTTAGGAGAAAGGTTGTGGCTCCAAGATTGGTTACCTGAGCCAGCAGATTGCTGCCGGTCACGGCGCCAGCCACGATCGCGGGAATCTTAAGCAGATTCGCTTTAAAGACTTGATTCGTGCCGTGCCGAAGAATCACGTGCGATATCTCGTGAGCGAGCACTCCGGCCAGCTGGGCCTCATTGTCGCAGGCGGCAATCAGCCCAGTGTGAACGAACGCGGGACCTCCGGGCAGCGCGAAGGCATTGACACTCTTCTCGCTGACGAGAGTGAACGTGAAAGGAAATCCCGACTCTTTAGCTACCTTTTGCGATGCGAGCCTCTCGCCGACACGGCGAATATAATCCTGCAGTTCCTGGTTGGGTACAGCCGCGTACTTCTTGCGTATCTCGGCGGCCGCCTGCGCGCCGAGCTGCATGTCCTGCTGTTTCGAGAAGGGATTGTATCCCGGCTTGATCGGTTCGCCTGGCTTCCGTGCGAGAGCCGGCGACGCGATCGCGACGGCGAGAACGAACACGAGGAATCGCTGTGCCGGTTTCTTCATGTCCTTTCCTAGATTACTTGAATCCTTCCAATCTGCGCCACGGCATCGGTAACATGTTGACTGCTATAATGATTCGATGTTGACGCCTACCAAGAAAATCTGGCATAACGGACGATTTATTCCGTGGAATGAAGCGCAAATCCATGTGCTCTCGCACGTGGTGAGCTACGGCAGTTCGGTTTTTGAAGGCATTCGGTGCTACGCGACGGCGAACGGCCCAGCGGTTTTTCGCATGCACGAGCATGTGCGTCGCATGGCGGATTCGGCCAAAGTTTACCGCATGGACATGCCTTTCAGCCGTGAGCAGCTTGGAGAGGCCATTCTGGAGCTTGTACGCGTCAACGAGCTTCCGTCCTGCTACATCCGTCCCATCGCGATCCGCGCTTATGGCGATATCGGCGTGAATCCGCTGAACAACCCCGTGGATGTGTACCTGGCTTGCTGGGAGTGGGGCAAGTACTTGGGCGAAGAGGCTCTGGCAAAGGGCGTGGATGTCTGTATCTCGAGCTGGCGCAGGATCGCGCCGAATACTCTTCCCGCGCTCGCCAAAGCCGGCGCGAATTACATGAATTCGCAGCTAATCAAGATGGAAGCCATCTCGAACGGCTATTCGGAAGGGATCGCGCTCGACGCAGCGGGTTATGTCAGCGAGGGTTCCGGAGAAAACATCTTCGTCGTGCGCGATGGAAAGATCTTCACCCCGCCGCTCGGCGCTTCGGTGCTGCCTGGCATCACACGCGACACCGTGATTCAGTTATCGCAGGAGTTGGGAATCCCCTTGTCGGAGACGATCGTGCCGCGCGAGATGCTCTACATCGCCGATGAGGTATTCTTCTCTGGCACGGCGGCGGAGATCACACCAATTCGTTCGATCGACAAGATTCAGATCGGCAAGGGCGTGCGCGGTCCGATTGCGGAGAGGCTGCAGAAGGAGTTCTTCGCGATTATCAATGGAACGAAGCCCGACCGGCATGGATGGTTGTCAGTCGTGAATGCGCCGAAGCCGGTTGGCGTGGCGCACTAATAGACTCGGCCGCCGCGCGAAAAGACAGGCTACCTCCCCCGAGATTACCGCCTCACTCGCGCTGCGGCCGAACGTTTCTTTTTTAGCGGCTTCCAAAGGGAAATGCCAGATGTTTTTAACAGTTCTGGAAGTTTTTCAACAAGTTTGTTGGCTAGCGATCTGTAGCACTTAAACCGCGAACCTTGTGGTAATCCTGTGAAAAAAACAGCGCGTGGCAAAGATGTCGCGACGGATACGACGGTCGAGATTACTTTCGACGACACGATTCTCGGAAGCGCGACGGTAAGCCCTTCCGAAGAACTCTATTTGGCTCCGGGGTGGATCGACGTGCAGGTCAATGGCTTCGCCGGCGTCGATTACAATTCCCCCCACACTTCCGATGAAGAGATTGGCCGCTCAATGCAAGTGCTCTTCTCGACCGGAGTGACGCGCTTCTATCCGACGGTCATCACAGGAGCCCCCGAGGACATGCGCGCAGCGCTCGCCAATCTAGCGCGCGCCAGGGAAGTCTTGCCACACGGCGAGGCCATCGATGGCTTTCATGTAGAGGGGCCGCACATCTCCCCAGACGACGGTCCACGAGGAGCGCATCCTAAGCGCTGGGTCCGGCCACCCGATCTCGATGAGTTCCGCCGCTGGCAGGATGCCGCGCAAGGCCACATACGGCTTGTCACGCTGGCTCCCGAATGGCCAGAGGCGGCGGCATACATCGAGGCTCTCACCGCTTCGGGCGTGGTTATTTCAATCGGTCATACGAACGCCGATTCTCGCCAGATCGCCGACGCCGTATCCGCCGGCGCCACAATGTCGACGCATCTCGGCAACGGAGCGCACGCGGTCATGAAGCGGCATCCGAACTATATCTGGGATCAGCTCGCGGAAGACCGGCTGACTGCCAGCTTCATCGTGGACGGTATCCACTTGCCGCAATCGTTCCTGAAGTCAGCGGTGCGCGCCAAGCAGGTGTCGCGTTCCATCCTTGTGACCGATGCCAGCACGCCAGCCGCCTCCAAACCCGGCCGGTACAAGCTCGGAGAGCAGGAGATCGACCTAACACCCGACAATCGCGTGGTGTTGGCGGGACAGGATCGGCTGGCGGGGTCGGCTTTGCGAATGGATCATGCTGTCGGCAACGTCATCAGGCTCGGCGGAGTCAGCCTGGCCGACGCGGTTTCGATGGCAACCACGAATCCGGCCCGTGCCGGCGGGGTTCCACGCCGAAGCAAGGGGCTGATTGAGGGAGATCGGGCCGACTTCGTTCAGTTCCGATTTGACTCGGAACGCTCGATTTTGCACGTCGAAGCGACGTACCTGAACGGCGAGCGCGTCTATTAGTTCCCGGCTTCGAGAGCCTTTCGATCCCACTGCGCCAAGTTCGCGGCTGCTTCGTAGGTGGATTGCAAGAATTCGAGCAATGTCTCGTCGGGAACCGGCGAATTTCGCACCACGTCGTAAGGCAAGACAAATTCCCGAAAATCGGAACTGTAGATGGCGCCCTCGGGGCGGACCGGTGTTTGGGCAAATCCGGGCGGCTCGGGGTAGGCGTAGGAGTAAAACGCCGGATACGGGATCGCTCCTCCGCCCGGCCAGAATCCGCAGCTGCTCACTTCGTGCGAGTAGGCGTCTCGCGTGATACGGTCCGGCAGATTCGGGATACCGCCTGGATGCACCGGGGCCTTCCGCCCGGAGAAACGCGTGACGGCCAGGTCGAGCGCGCCCCAGAACAGATGCACCGGGCTGCACTTACCGATAAACCGCCCTCGAAATTGCTTCAATGCGCGATCGGCTTGCACCAGGATTCGCCAGAACCGGTTGGCGTACTCCCGGTCGTAAGAGCGATGAGACTCGTCCTGGTCGAAGCGAATTGGGTCCGCCACCTCGTTCGGTTTCTTGTGAATGTCGACATGAAGCCCCAGCCGATCCATCTCCTTCATCAACTGGTGATAGAAGGACGCGACCGACTGCGGTTCGAGCGCAAACCCGCCAGCGCCTCCGTCGCTCGCTTGAACCACCAGCCGATGCTCGATGAAGTCAAAATCGATCTGAAACGTGCCGGAGCCATATGGGATCGGAGACGTCGTGAGCCCGCGGCCGGTCACGTAAAGAGTCACCTGCCAGCAGTGGTTGACCCAGGGGCTCGCGGTGAGCCGGACCTTTCCGACGATTTGCGTCCACAGATGCAGCGTGGCATACGTATCCTGCCAAGCCTCCAGCGGAAGCGAAGGCCATTCCTGATCGCGCGGCAGAGCGTTTTCCATGGACTCTATTCTCCGATAATCTTCACCAGAACACGCTTGCGCCGCCGCCCATCGAACTCACCGTAGAAGATCTGCTCCCAGGGTCCGAAGTCCAGCTTTCCGGCTGTGATGGCGACGACCACTTCCCTGCCCATAATCTGACGCTTCATGTGGGCATCGGCGTTGTCCTCACCGGTGAGGTTGTGGAGATATTGGGAGGTTGGCTCATGCGGCGCCAGGTGTTCGAGCCAGCGATCATAGTCCTGATGCAGACCGGGCTCATCGTCGTTGATGAAGACGGACGCGGTAATGTGCATCGCGTTCACCAGCGCCAGACCCTCTCGAATGCCACTTTCACGCAGGCAGTCGACGATGGTGGGGGTGATGTTGAGCAAGGCCCGTCGAGTGGGGACTTCGAACCAGAGCTCTTTGCGGTAGCTTTTCACCTTTTCAGGATAAGGCCTTCCACGACAGCAGCGCGAAACCCAGTAGGTAGCCGATGAGCGCCTTGTACTCCTCGTTTTGCAGGTAGAGCGCGAATTGAAATTTAGCGGCGGAACTCTTGCCGGAAAGGTTGAACCCAAGCCTGGGAACGCGGGCCGCGAAGTTGGCGTATTCAGGAAACAGACTGCGCAGATGTTGCTCTTCGAGCTCAATAGCAGGCAGATAGACGAGCCCGAATGCCGCGGCGAACAAGATTGCCAGTCCCCATTGACGGGACGATACCGCGAGTCCGCCGGCGACAAGCAGAGTGCCCAGGTAAAGCGGATTACGTGTGCGCGCGTACGGGCCGCTCGTCGCGAGCCGGTGGTTCTTGGCCAAATGCCCAGCCGCCCATCCGCGCAGAAGCAGTCCAACGATCGAAACAGCGGCGCCTCGCCAGAGAGAATCCACACTCGGATCCGCCCAGTATACGAACGCCGCCGCCAGAACGAATCCGATGGGCGCGCGTAAACGTTGAGCGACGTCTGAGTACCGCTTAGGGAACCAGTAGGAAGGAGTCACGTGGACTGAACCTGCATCTGCTTTTCAAGGGCAATAAAGACCTGGTCGGGGGTAATCGCTCTCATGCTGGGATCGATCTCGCTTTTCCTTTTGTACGAAGTGACCGCCGCCGAGCTTCGCAAAACACGAATCGACCCGCCGAACGGCCCATTCCGTGTTGGATCCGTTGGACCGAAGATTGCGACTCCCGGTTTCTCCAGGGCCGCCGCAATATGGAGCGGACCGCTATCAACACCGACTACGGAAACTGCGTGACGCGTCGCGAAAATCAGCCCAGGAATTCCCGACAGATGCACATGAGCACCCTGAATCTGCCGCAAGATCTCGACACTGGAAGGAGGTCCGTTTACGACGAGAGTCATTCCTAGTGCGGCTTTCAGACGCGCTGACAGTTGGCTGTAGAATTCGGTTGGCCATTGTTTGGATGTCCATCCCGCGAGCGGAGACGCAAGGACAAAATCCGAATCTGGTAGCGGAGCGTCCGGAGCTCCCTGGGGTAGCGGAAAGACATAGCTGCGCTCGCGCGCTCCGGCCGCAGCCGCAAGATCCAGATGCCGATCGACGATGTGTCCGTTGCCTACGACAACGCGGTTGCTATAAAACAGCGCCGCCAGCGTTTCACGCGTCTGAGAGCTATCCAGCCCGAACGTGCGAGGCACGCTTGCGATTGCCGTAACCAGCGCGGATTTGATCAGTCCCTGAAAGTCGATCGCCAAATCAAATGAGTCATGCCGTAGCGCTCCTATGGTCCGCAGGACGCCGGCGATATCCCTCCGCTCTACACGGAGTAATCGATCGACGAACGGATTCCCTTCCAGCAAAGGAGTCCATCTCGGCTCCACCGCCCAGGTGATTTCCGAATCGGGATAACTTCGCTTCAAGCTGGCGACAGCCGGTAGAGTGTGGATAATATCGCCCATCGCTCCCAGCCGAACTACCAGAATGCGGCTAGGCTTTGTTTCGCCGATGGACATGTTCGATGAGTCGCTGTGTGCGCCGCTGGTCGATCTCTTCGACGCGAATCACTTCGTCCGGATTCAGCTGTTCCAGCGCCTTTTCGAGACTCCCGCCGCCCAACGAGACTACGTAGTCTATCACGCGTAACGACGCAGCCAGCTCGGCCCGCGCGCGTGTCGCCAGCAATGGAGCGGGCGGATCGACCACGACTGCGACCAGCAGGCCACCGTCCGCTAATGCCTGCGATCCTCGCACATGGTCCGCGGTCAAGACGTCAAAGAAACCCGTAATTACTCTCGACTTTCCGCCGCTCTTCCGATGCTCATTGGTGATCTGGATGGCGAGGTCCAAATCCACAATCTTCTCTCTGGTGTCCAAACTTTCTCCTAAGTGCCAGAATACTGGAAAAGCGCCCCTGCGAGTACAATCAACACTATGAGCGCGCGCCGGATCCTGGTTATCCTGCTGTTCGCAGCCATTTTCGCCGCCGCGCAATCGATTCATTCCGGACGCCGGTGGGAGATGTACGAGCATGAGATGCAGAATCCCGCCCCCGATCCGCCCGGCGCGTGGGAGGAGACTGAATTCGCTTTTGGACGCCTTCGATTCCGCTCTAACCGGGATCGCTTCGGCCGGTGGGGACGCATGCGATGGGGTACCGACGCGAATAAGTCCGACCGCCAGTTTATTTCCCAATTGAGCCGCCTCACGCGAGTGCATGCCCGCTCGGTCGAAGAAATTGTCGATATCGATAGCGACGACATATTCAAGTTCCCCTGGCTCTACGCGGTTGGAGTTGGAGATTGGGTGTTCAGCCCGTCGCAAGCCGCGCGTCTCCGGACGTATTTCGAGCGCGGCGGATTCCTCATGGTGGACGACTTTCATAACGAAGGTGAATGGGAGCAATTTTGGGCGGGCATAGAGCAAGTTCTCCCCGGACATTCGTTTGTGGAGCTGGAAGACAACGATCCGATCTTCCACACGGTCTACAATCTCGGACAGCGCTTTCGCGTCCCCGGCCTGAACGTCGTTCACGGCAGCCAGATCGAGCGTGGCGGGACTTATCCTCATTGGCGCGGTGTGCTGGACGACCGCGGCCGCGTGGTAGTCGCGATCTGCTTCAACATGGATCTCGGTGACGCCTGGGAATGGGCCGATCTCCCCGATTACCCCGAGAAATACGCCACGATGGCGATGAAGCTTGGCGTGAATTACGTGGTCTACGCCCTGACCCATTAGGAGCGCAGCAGCTCTAGGGCAACCGTGGCGACTTGATCCGGTGTCACCCGCGTCATGCAGCGGTGATCGATCGGGCACTCCCGCAGCAGGCACGGACTGCACTCCACTTTCTGTCGCACGACTGCCGCCAGCGATCCCGTTGGTCCCGTCGCCTCGTCGTCTGTGGCGCCGAAGATGGCGACTGTGGGAACACCCAAGGCTGACGCGATGTGCATGGCGCCGGAATCGTTGGTCAGGAAGACTCGGCAGGCGGCCGCCATGTCGATGAAATCCCGGAGACTGGTGCGGCCCGCCTGATTCGTCACCGGAAGGCCGCGGCTTCGAATTGCCTCCGCGATTTCGTCGCAAAGTGTCCGCTCGCTCTCCGACCCGAAGAGTGCGATCGAGGCTCCTTCTTCCTTCGCCAAACGAACGGCTGCTTCCGTGAAACCCGACGCTGTCCATCGCTTCGCGCCTCCATAGGCGGCGCCGGGACTCACGCCGATGACCGGCTCTGGAATATTCAGTTCCTCAAATCGCGCGCGGCCACGCCCGGCCGCCTGGGACGCCGCCGTTAAGCGGATCGCGTCACTCTGGGGCAGTTCGCGAACTATCCCAGCGCGGCGCAACAGCTCCAAATAATAAAAGCGTTCGTGCCTGGGAATCTCGCCCTTCTTAGGAACCGCGATGGCGTCGGTAAGGAGCCAGCCACGGCCGTCGCGATCGTATCCAATCCGCTTGCAAATCCCAGCCAGCCGCGCAATTAAAGCAGCCTCGAAGGCGTTCTGGAGAAGGATGGCGCAATCGAAATGCTCCGCTTTTAGCTGCTGGGTCAAGCGCCACTTGGCAGGCCAGTCGCGAAAGCCTCCTTTGACGCGCCAGGGTATCACCCGGTCGACGGAGGGCTCTCCGGCATAGATATCCGCCACCCAAGGTCGAGCGAGCACCACGATTTCCGCGCTTGGAAAAGCTTCGCGTGTAGCGGCGATCGCAGGAAGGGACATCACCGCGTCCCCCACCCAATTCGTCGCGCGGATGAGAATTTTCGAAAACGAGTTCAAGGCCTCCCCAAAGGATAACTCCCGGAGAGACGCAATTAAAGAACTAACGGCTCAGCAACTCACGTTCTGCGCGGAGCCAATCCTCTTCGGGGTTCCCGCTTTCATAACCGCGCCCTACCCAATAGGAGTATGCAAGACGCGCGATTTCTTCTTGAGCGACAGACTGAGTTTCCGGCGAAATGGTTTCCACGGAAACTTTCCGCGAGTGCGTGGCGCCAACGCGCTTCGGCCTTCTCGCGATGGTAGAAGGAGCGGACTCGGACTGAGTCTTTACTTTTGGCATAAAACAATTCTACCTTCTTTTGTGTTACGGGCCAATATCAACTTGAACAATGTTTTTAATCTAACAAATAGAAATATTTGACGCAAAACGCCGCCAGGCGGGATTGCCGCTATGCTGGTGATATACGCAAATGCGCTGCTCCGTCGGCATGCTCGGTTTCCTGTTGGCGCCAGTTCTGTTCGCCTCGCCGAAAGTAGTCGCCGTCGATGTGAACGGAATGGTCCATCCGGTCACCGTGGAGATTGTCGGCAGGGCTATCGATCAAGCGAAGGCGGAACACGCCGACGCTCTGATGCTGCGCCTAAATACCCCCGGCGGGCTGATGGAGGCCATGCGCCAGACCATCGAAAAGATCGTCGCCTCACCTGTGCCTGTCATCACCTATGTGACCCCAAGCGGGGGACGCGCCGCTTCGGCGGGATTCTTCCTCCTGGAATCCGGTGACATCGCGGCCATGGCTCCCGGAACGAACACCGGGGCCGCTCACCCAGTACTGATGAACGGACAGATGGACCCGGAGATGAAGCGCAAGGTCGAAAATGACGCGGCCGCGTCGCTGAGAAGCCTCGTGTCCAAACGAGGCCGTAACAGCGACCTGGCCGAAAAAGCCGTGCTTGAAAGCAAGTCGTTCACCGAAAAGGAAGCGCTCGATAGCCGCTTAATCGAGCTGATCTCCGGGAGCGAGCAAGACCTTTTTCGTCAATTGGACGGCCGCGAAATCACGCGTTTCGACGGCCGGAAAGAGACGCTCCACCTGGCGGGCGCCGTAGTCTCCGAATACGACCCGAACATCCGGGAACGAATCATTTTGGCCGTTGCCGATCCCAATATCGCTCTCATCCTGATCGTGCTGGGCGCGCTTGGGGTTTACGTTGAGTTCACCTCCCCAGGATTAATCGCCCCTGGCGTCGTTGGGTCGATCGCCTTATTGCTTGGTCTCTCCGCCCTGTCCGTGCTGCCGATTAATTTCGCCGGCGCCGCGCTTTTCGTACTCGCGTTCATTCTCTTCGCGCTCGAAGCAAAATTCACCTCGCATGGGATTCTCGGAATCGGCGGCGCCATTGCCATGATGCTCGGCGCGGTGCTCCTTATCGATTCGCCCGTGCCGGAGTTGCGCATCCACTGGACCGTCGCCGCCGCGCTCACGATCCCCTTCGCGCTCTTTCCAGCACATTGGGATCCTAAGCTTAGAATTCCACGTGGACAAGTT
>JADMIO011107740.1_pt1 | contig 51487 bp, 32 predicted proteins | sample 8958161 | NCBI WGS metagenome assembly JADMIO01 (sample SAMN16585339, study PRJNA669376) | soil metagenome | isolation source: Crop rotation soil | place: USA: Cullars Rotation, Alabama | collected 2011
GCCGCGACTTCAAGTCACGTGAATTCCAAGCTTCGGATCCCACTGTGCTGGAAAGACATGGTCTTGAGTTTGGCGACTTCGTCGGCGGTGAGGGGCAAGACCACATTAACGGCGGTGGTTTTCGTGACCAGGTTTTCCTTGGGCGATTTGTTGGTGAGCGTGACGTCGGCGGTCAAGTCCGCGACGGGGTCGGAGCCGCCGCGCATGTACGTGTCGCCCTTGGGCAGCGTGAGTTTCAATTCGATCAGGTTCGTGCCGGGGGCGTCGCCGGAGAACGCCTCAGCGGCGAGAACGAACGACACCATGAGGAAGGAGTAACGCAGCATTGCGGAGCCTCTGAATTTTGAATGCGTGGAGGGTAGCGGAAATGAGGGGATTCGTCAAACGACAAGAATACCGGGCGTGGGGGAGGGAATGCGCGTCCTTTCGCGGAGCGAAAGGCGACTATGTGGGGATGCCGATGATGGCGGCCATGCGGCCCGTGACGCCGTTTTCGCGGCGATGGGAGAAATATTCGCCGCGCTCGCGAAACGTGCAGGCGGGGGTGGTGTCAATGTTTTTGGCGGGGACGCCGGAGCGCAGCAGGGAGATGCGGATGGCTTCGCGGATGTTCGCGCGGCCTTTGTCGCGACTAAAGCGGACGATGGGCGCGTCAACGTGGAAGACGCGTTCGAATTCGGCGAGGACTTCCGGGCCGACTTCGAAAGCATCGGCGCCGATGCAGGGGCCGATGGCGGCGAGGATGTCTTCGGCGCGGGTGTCGACGCCGCTTTCGGCGCGCAGGTGAAGAATGGATTTCAGCGCGGCGACGGCAGTCTCGGCGACAGCGCCGCGCCAACCGGCGTGGACGGCGGCGACGCATTTGCCGTCGGTCGTCGCCAGCAGAATCGGACAGCAATCGGCGGTGCGGATGGAGAGCACGCGTGTGGGGTCGCACGTCGCCAGCGCGTCGGCCTTCTCTCCAGAATTGTGATGGCAGCCGCGCTTGACACATACGACCGCGTCGCCGTGGATCTGATGGAGGTAACAATGCTCGCGGTCGGATAGTTTTGTGGCTGCAAAGAGTCGTGAATAATTGCCGATGATGTGGTCGCGGTCGTCGCGAATGTCGCCGCCGGGATTGCCGAGATTCAGTGAATCAAAAGGCGCGGAGCTGATGCCGCCTTTGCGGGTGCTGAACGCGTGCGGGATGCCTGCATCGCGAAGCAGCGGTGAGACGAAGTAGACCGGGCCGCCGGGCGACATCTGGCGCTCGAGTAGCATGCGATATTATCGGGTTGTTTGGGCGAGGACTGCATTAATGTGGGGTGAATTAATGGTGGGGATTGGGAGATTCCGGAAGCCGCGGGCTGGAAGCCCGCGGATGCAGGCTGGAAGCCTGCGGATGCAGGCTGGAAGCCTGCGCTCCCAGGAAGAAAAGCGACTGGAAATGGGGGAAAAAACTGGTAGGATGCTTGCGATGACCGGAGGCGGGGCTGCTTCCGGTCTTTCGTTTGGAGAAATGCGGCCCCAGCATTAAACGAAATTAGATTGGCGGGTATTATCATGGCTAAGAAAAAGAAAGTCGCGTCCAAGAATGACGCGCATACCGAATTGAAGTCGCTCGAATCGAAGTGGTTGAAAGATCATCGCATGGACGATCTTGAACCGATCCAGGTGAAAGTGCAGGCGGCAAAAGTCGCGGCGTTGGTGGAGTACATCGAGTCGGCGGACATGGCGGTCGACATGCAATCGTGGCCCCTGGCGGGCGCCGAGGAACTGGTCAAAGTCGACGAGAACACGTTCAAGCAGGGCTTGACCAACCTTCAGAAAGTCGGCGTGCTCAACAGCAGCTACAAGCTCAAAGGCGAAGAGAAGCGCGAGGTCGAGATCATCGACGTGACGAAGTTCGATCCGGACGAGGACGGGCCACTGATGTATCGCTGCATGAAGCCCGGCGGAGTCATGATCACGGACCGCGATCAGTACATTTGCGAAGACGAAGAAGTGGTGCTGACCGAGGAGATAATCGGCGGGTCGGCAAATTTGCAGAATGCGATCGCGAACGAATGGCTGGTGCGCGTGGCGGTGCGGCAGACCGCGGAGTAGTCTCTCGCAAAGACGCAAAAGCGCGGAGAAGACAAGAAGAATAGGAGGAGGGATGGGGGCGGCGGCGCAGTTGGAAGGCGTGAATGTGGTTTGCAAGGCAAACGTTTATTTTGACGGGGGCGTGGTGAGCCACACGGTGTGGATGAAGGATGGGAGCCGAAAGACGATTGGGATCATCCGGCCGGGGAAATACAAATTCGATACGGGCGCGGCGGAGCTGATGGAGATCATCAGCGGGACGTGCAAGGTGAAATTGCCCGGGGCCGCGAAACCGAAAACGTTTAAGGCCGGAACGAAATTCAAGGTGCCGGAGAAGTCTTCGTTTGAGATTTCGGTGGAGAAGGGATTGGGGGAGTATGTGTGCTCGTTTTTGTAATTGAATCGCGGACGTTAAACGTTGAACGTTACACGTTAAATGTTTTCGGAAGCGCGGATCGTGACGGAGGGTCCGCGCTTTTTTATAGGACCTATAAGACCTATAGGTCCTATAAAAAGCACTCTAAGGCAATTCGATCAGGCACAGTTCATCAACCGTGATCGCCGCGCTGATTTTGGCCAGGGTTTCGAGGTTGACGTTGTTGTCGAGGGTCAGCGCGATCACGGCTTGGCCGCGCATTTCGCGGCGGCCGACGGCCATGTTGGCAATGTTGATGTCGGCTTCGCCGAGGATCGTGCCGACTTTGCCGACCATGCCGGGGCGGTCGGGATAGAAGAGCAGCAGCATCACAGCAGCGGGCTTCATGTCGATGTCGAAGTTGTCGATGCGGACGATGCGGCCGTCCTCCTGGCCTTCGAAACAGGTGCCGGAGAGCTGGTGCTGGGACTTGGTGCCCTTCGCGGTGACCGTGATCAAGTTCGCGTAATCGCGCAGTTGCTCGCTTTTTTGCTGAATGAGCTCGACCCCGCGCGCTTCGGCGATGCCGGGGGCGTTGACGAGCGTGACGGGAACTTCATTGCCACGCTTCAAAAAGCCTTTCAGGGCGCTCAGGCCGAGCTCGCGCGTGTCGGATGCGGCGATTTTGCCGTAGGCGCCGAATTCAAGCTTGGCAATGGGCTCGTGCGACATCTGGCTGGCCATGGCGCCGAGGTCTTCGGCGAGTTTCGCAAACGGCGCGAGTTTCGGATTCAGCGAAATGCCGAGGTTGACTGCGTTGCGGATCTGGCCGTCGCGGAAGAATTCGACGAACTGGCGGGCGATGTCTTCGGCCACGCGCTCCTGGGCTTCTTCGGTGCTCGCCCCGAGGTGCGGGGTGAGGACGATGTTGTCGAGCGTTCTTAAAGGAGAGGCGGCGTCGAGCGGTTCCTTTTCGAAGACGTCGAAGGCGGCGCCGGCAATCACGCCGGTTTTAAGTGCTTCGTGAAGGTCGGCTTCGTTGACAATGCCGCCGCGCGCGGCGTTGATCAGCCGCGCGGATTTTTTCATCAGCTTGAGCTTGTCTTTGTTGATCAGGTTTTTCGTCTCGGGCGTGAGCGGTGTGTGGAGTGAGACGAAATCGCTGGCAGCCAGCAGCGCGTCGAGCTCGCATTTTTTCACGCCAAGCTCCTCTGCTTTTTTGTCGGTGAGGTACGGGTCGTAGCAGAGGATGGTCATGTCGAGCGCGGCGGCGACGCGGGCGACGATGCCGCCGACTTTGCCCATGCCGACGATGCCGATGGTTTTTCCGGAGAGCTCGACGCCTGTGAGCTTGCGGTTCCAGGTGCCGCCGCGCAATTCGCGGTCGGCGCGCGGGACATTGCGGACGCTCGAAAACAGCAGCGCGAGCGCGTGTTCAGCGGCGGAGGTGATGTTGCCCAGCGGCGTGTTCTCGACGATGACGCCGGCCTTCGTGGCGGCTTTCAAGTCGATGTTGTCAACGCCGACGCCCGCGCGGCCGATGACCTTCAAGCGGCGGCCGGCTTCGATGATTTTGGGCGTGACCTTGGTGGCCGAGCGGACGATGAGGCCGTCGTACTGGCCGATGATTTCGCAGAGCTGGGCTTCGGTGAGGCCGGGGCGGGTGTCGGCGAGCAGGCCGCCGTCTTTGAGAATGCCGGCGCCTTTGTCGTTGAGCGGGTCGGCGATGAGGATTTTGGCGTCGATCAAGTTTGTGAGGCTCCTTAAAATGGAGGGGAGATGATAGCGTGGGGAGGGGTCAAATCAAGTTCTTGGTTCGTCGTTCTTGGTTCCTGAGTATGTAGTCGAATTGTGGACCCCAGAGAATGCAAAGGTCTAAATTAAACGCAGATAGACACGGATGAACGCGGATGGACGCCGATTGAAACAATATCTTCATCACATCATTCTTCATCTGCGTTGATCTGCGTTATCCGCGTGTATCTGCCTTTAGAGCATTTCGCGTTTGAATGCACACGTGCGGAGCATATCAGATGGATTTTGCCGGGAATGTCTGAAAGGTTGATTACAGGCCGGGTCAATCAAACATATGGAGGGTGGGAGGACACGGCTATGAGCAACGGAAAGACGCGGATGCTGGTCAAGCGCGAACGGGTATTCAAGAGCTTTGCGGGGGCGGTGGGGCTGGCGCCGAAGGGGACGACGGTGGTGCTGGCGAATGAGACGAGCGCGGTGCTGGCGAAGAGCGACGAGGTTGGGGGGCGGGAACCGCAGGCAGGGCGCCGGGCGGTGGAGTCGCAGAATTTGAATTAATTGTTGAGACAGCGCGAGCACAATCCTTTGCGCACCACCGTTACCATGTAATATTAGAATAAAATGACAACCTTGCCGACAGTCCCCGCAGTGGCTGGAGTTGTCCCGCCGACGCCCGCCGTACCGCCATTTGCGGTGACGTTGATACTTCCGGGGACGGCGCCGGTGCTGACGATAATCACGCAGCCACCACCGCCACCGCCGCCACCGCTGGGGCCGGAATTGCCGTTGCCGCCGTTGGCTTGAATGAGTCCGGTGCCGGTGATACGACGGGCGGCTATCATGACCACCCCGCCGCCACCTCCTCCACCCCCTCCCGCGCCTATGCCGGCGCTCGTGCCGCCGCCACCGCCGCCCGATCCGCCGGCGCCGAGGACTCCGGAAAGCAGCCTGCCGGTCAGTGCGTTGGGCAGCGCGTTGACAACTTGAACGCCTCCGTCCACGGCTGCTGGCGCGGTGATCGCGCCGGGGGCTCCGCCGGCATTGCCTTGCGCGCCGCCGGTTCCGCCCAAGCCGCCGAGGGCGTTGATCAGCGGAGTACCGCCAAAACCGACGGCGTTGATGGCACCGTTTCCGCCGTTGGTTCCACCGCCCAGCGTCCCCACGGGCGCGCCTGCGCCGCCAGCGCCGCCCCCGTTTGAACCATTGTTGCGGATCGTGGCGGTGCCGCTCATGGTCAAGGTTCCGCGCACGAAAATGCGAAAGCCGCCGGTGTTCACCACGACACCGGTGTTGACCGTCAGGTTGTTGAAGTACATGTCCTGTGTAAGTGTCGTTGTTGCTGAGATCGTGGCGTCCAAGTCCGCGCCACTTCCGAAAATGGGTGAAGAAGAGATGCTGCTGGCGGGGAGCGAGCCGGCTGAAAGCGTGACAGCGCCGGTGACATTCAAGCCGGCAAACGTGGGGCTGTCGGCGGCACCGAGGTTTTGCGGGAGAACGAGCGTGGGGTTGGGATAAGTACCGCTGAGACCGCCGCCGGCCGGCCCGCTGGGAGGGAGCGACGTGGGAATGACTCCCGCGGCGAGCGTGGGATTCGGATAGGTGCCGGTCAACGCGCCACCCGCCGGACCGTCCGGCGGCAGGGACGCGGGGATGACTCCGGCCGCGAGCGTCGGGTTGGGATATGTGCCGGTGAGCGCGCCGCCGGCGGGGCCACTCGGGGGAAGCGTGACAGGCAGCACGCCCGCGGCGAGCGAGGGATTCGGGTATGTGCCGGCAAGGACGCCTCCGGCCGGTCCAGAAGGTGCTCCGCCCGCGGCGGCGGGCGCAAAGGCGCACTTGCCCGTTCCGTCCGCGGTGAGGACATTTCCGTTTGCAGCGGGACTTCCCGCGATGTGGCTGGCGACATTCACACCTTCGACATTGCCCCATAAGGTTCCGGTGTTGCCGTCGGCGAGAAGCGCCTGCCCGGCGCTGGCCTTCGAAACGCCTTTCTCGGTGACACTGTTGAACTTTATGAACGAGGGTGGTTTCTTGAGCGGATCGGGAAGCGCGCCGACCTTCACGGCCACGAACAGCAGCAACAACGAGGCGAAAGCGCACAACAGAAGTTTGCGTTTCACGTGCGGTCTCCTTGTTTGATGAAATGCCGGGCGCTACACGCTTGCAAAATTACGATTTTTCAATGGGTACGTCAATGAAAATCAACGGGGGGTCAGGAATCACGGATGGAGGTAGACCATTACAGCCAAAGAAGTCGTTTCACAAGCGATGAAGTTAAAGCCGAATGCGGAAAAGGTTTCGGCGAAATGTGTGGAGCGTTTATTTAAACGCGATTTCGCTACGTGTCATTTACCAAGTGCGTTCCACAACAATTAGAATCGCAGCCCTCACGGCAGTCGAAACCGTCGCTGCTGAAGAGCCTTGTCAAAACCAGGAATTTGACTCAGACCGCTTACCCCCACGTGATCAAGCTCGGCACAAACTGCGACGACAAATTCGCATTCTTCGGCAGCACTCGGATTTCGTAGCCGAAGCGGCCTGTCGAGGGACAGGGGATTTCGCCTGAGAAAATGTAGCTGCCCGTCACCACGGGCGCGGCGCCCTTGCACAGGAGCGACGACACTTTTCCTTCGACGATCCGGTTCTGCGCGTCGAGCGAACCATAGTACGCCTGCACGTCCACCGACTCGGACGGAATCGGGCCGAGGTGCACGCGTGTCGTAACCTTCACCGCCTCGCCGACCTGCATGCGCTCGAGCGCCGTCGCGTTGCTTGTGGCTTCTTCGACGCGCACCTGCGCCCAGTTCTGGTAGAGGTTCAGCTTCCAGCTCCAGAGGTCTTTCGCTTTTTGGAGATTGCCGTCGTTGATGCGCCGCCAGCGTTCGCCGGCCTTGCTGTAGTATTTTTCGTAGTACTCCTTCACCATGCGGAAGGTGCTAAAGGTGCCGATGGCGGTGCGCATGGAACGCTTCATGCGCCGAATCCATTCGCGCGGCAGTCCGTCCGAACGCCGCTCGTAAAAGAGCGGCACGACATGTTTCTCGAGCAGATCGTAGAGCGCGCGGCTCTCGACGTCGTCCTGGTATTCGAGGTCCGTGTAGTCCTCTCCATTGCCGATGGCCCAGCCGTTTTCGCCGTCATAGCCTTCACACCACCAGCCGTCGAGAATCGAACAATTCAGCGCGCCGTTCACAGCGGCTTTCATGCCTGAGGTTCCGGACGCTTCCATCGGCCGGCGCGGGTTGTTGAGCCACACGTCCACACCCTGCACCAGGTAGCGCGCGACCACAATGTCGTAATCTTCGAGGAAGATGATGCGGTTCTTGAAGCGTGCATCGCGCGCGAATTTGTAAATCGCCTGAATGAATTGCTTCCCCGCCGTGTCTTTTGGATGCGCCTTGCCCGCGTAAAGAATCTGCACGCGACGGTCCTTGTCCGAGAGCAACTTCGCCAGCCGCTCCGGATCGCGGAACAACAGCGTCCCGCGCTTATACGTCGCGAAGCGCCGCGCAAAACCAATCGTCAGCACTTCCGGATCGAGCAGCTCGTCGGCCTGCTCGACTTCCTTCGGCGCCGCGCCAGAGCGTTTGAGCTGCGCCTTGTAGCGCTCGCGCGCCCACGTCACCAAGCGTGAGCGGCGCCGCTCGTGCACGCGCCAGAGCTCGGCATCGGGCAGGCGCTCGGGGCCTTTCCAATCCGCGCCTTCGCTCGACGCATCCATCGACCAGCGCGAGCCGCAGTAGCGCACGTACAATTCGTCGAGCTGATCGGACGCGTACGAGCGGATGTGGCAGCCGTTCGTCACGTGCCCAATCGGCACTTCATGCACCGGCACGTCCGGCCACACGTTCGCCCACATCTTTCGCGAGACCTCGCCGTGCAGCTTCGAGACGCCGTTCGCCTGCCCGGAGGTGCGCAGTGCCAGGATGGTCATCGAGAAGGTTTCGCCGTCGTCGTGGGGGTTGACGCGCCCCAGCGCGAGGAATGATTTGCGATCGGTGCGCAGCTTGCCGTGCCATTCGTAGAAATAGCGGTCCATCAGCTCCACGCCAAAGACTTCATTGCCCGCCGGCACGGGTGTGTGCGTGGTGAAAATGTTTCCCGGGATGCCGGCTTCAAGCGCCTCGTGAAACGTGAGCCCCTTCTCTTCGATCAAAATCCGCATCCGCTCCAGCGCCGAGAATGCCGCGTGCCCCTCATTCATGTGCACGACTTCCGGCTCGCGCCCCAGCGCCCGCAGCGCGCGCACGCCGCCAATGCCCAGCAAAATTTCCTGCTTGAGACGGTGTTCGTGGTCGCCGCCGTAAAGCTGGTCGGTGATCGCGCGGTCTTCCGGCGAATTCATATCGATTTTTGTATCGAGAAGATACAGCCGGATGCGTCCAACCTGCACACGCCAGATTTGCGCGAAGACTTTTCGGCCGGGATAATCGACCGAAATCAAAATCGGTTTGCCGTCCGGCGTCGTCTCGAGCGTGCACGGCAGATTGTAAAAATCGTTGGGGCTCAGGTATTCCTGCTGGAAGCCCTCTGGATTCAAATACTGTCTGAAATAGCCGTTGTAATAGAAGAGCCCCACCGCGACGAACGGTAGCCCCAATCCCGAAGCCGCCTTCAGATGATCGCCCGCGAGCAAACCCAGGCCGCCGGAATAAATGGGCATGCATTCGTGCAGTCCGAATTCGGCGCTGAAATACGCGATGCTGGCGTCCTTCTTCCCTTCCATTAATTCGCTGTGCCACGTCTCGGCGCGCATGTAATCGTTGAGCAGCCCGGCGACGCGGTCCAGCGAGGCGAGGAATCCCGAATCCTCGGCCAACTGCGCAAAGCGCTGCGGCGTCACGCGCCCGAGCATCAGCACCGGGTTGTGGTTGCATGAATCCCAGGCTTCGCGGTCCATGTCGATGAACAGCGTGCGCGCCTCCTGCGTCCAAGTCCACCACAGGTTGAACGCGATGTCACGCAGTGCCGCCAGCCGTTCGGGCAGCGCGGGGACAACGGTGTAAGTCCGAACTTGACGGGTCGCCATCCAGGATTCCTCAACGGTTCAAGTAAAACGGAGGGCGTTTTTATCCGGAAATCTGGCGATAGCAAACGACTCGGTTGCCCAGTGCTCAGTTCTTCCGCTTCGCCCACGGTGTCGCCTTTCGCTCCGCGAAAGGACGCCGGCGCGCAACAAACCATCAGCTCCAAAGAAAATCTTTCGCCGCGCAATCCATGTGACCAAGATCACAAAGCAAAGAACCAATTCAATTCCCGCGTTCCCCCCGTGATTCGTCCTTCCGCGGAGCGGAAGGCGACAATGTGCGCCGCCCGATCCACCATTCGCTCACGTACCACACGGCGAAAAGAATCGCGAGGGCAACGACGATGTCAATGGCTACGTGGTGCCATCTCCAACGCCAGTACCAGGCTAAGTCATAGTACCGCCGTTCCACTGCATTGAGCGGGAATCCATGTATGCTGTGGTCCGCTGTGCCATCAAAATTGGGTACATGGTCGAATATATTCGCCGCAATCAAGTGCGCCCCGGCAAGCGTCATCCAAATCACGGTGAGCAAATGCATCTGCAAGCGGCGTCGTCGCGGCGGAAGGGTTTGTGATTCCATAACTGGGCACTCGGCACTGGGCACTTTTAAAGCGAATCGGACCCGGTCGCCCCACAGAAAAACCGCAATCTCACCCCGGAAGGGGTGCAAGAGGGTAGCCGGGGGTTGAGGGCGTATTCGCCCGATACCCCCGGAAAGGATTTCACACACGTCGAGCACCCCGGAGGGGTGCTAGAAGGATCGGGTCACAAGCGCGGAATTTTCTGGCACTCTTCCGGGGTGCAAACGAATCTCTGATCGCTGACCGGGGGTATCGCTGCGCTCAACCCCCGGCTACCCTCTGGCACCCCTCCGGGGTGGACGCGCCTCACGCCCCCTTCCGCGCGCCGCGGCGGCGGAGGAGCCATTCGCAGAAACGGTAGGTGACGTAAAGGATGGTGAAGGCGATCACGAAATCAAAACCCGCCGCGAGACCAAAAATAGATAAATGCCTACCCGCTACGCCGCCTTTAGGCCAATAATCAGCGGCGATTAAAGGCCAGCCGTAGCGCGGATCCGAGTCTGAGATCGCGTCGACCAATTCGAGTCCTCCCCATCGCATATTCGCCCAATCAATCCACCCGCGACAAACATCATCACAATGGCCGTCGAGAGATGGATTTGAAAGCGTTTGCGGGGCGGAGGCTCGGGCATCTCTCACGCCCCCTTCCGCGCGGCGCGGCGGTTACCCCAATCACATAGGAACCACACGGCGAAAATCAGAAATAGTGCAACGGCCGCATCGGCGAAAGCCGCAAGAATATCCAAATCATTGCTCCGAGTATCAGAACTATAATGATACGGATTATAGCTCCATTTCGTTGAGTCGTAACGTCTGAAATGGTAGATCAATGGCCATCCCGTGCCGGCATAATCCTTTCGTATGAACAAACCATCCCCGTTACTGTACTCCTGTCCCTTATGCTCAACAGTGTTCACCCACATCAACTCACCCGCGACACACATCATCACAATGGCCGTGGAGAGATGAATCTGAAAGCGCTTGCGGGGCGGGGCGTCGGGCATGGGGGAAGTATAGCGCGGTTTTGATTTGCTCACAAAGACACTGGCCGCCGGCTTGCAAATGAACGCTCGGCTCGGGGAAAATTGTCGCGCTTCGAAACGTTGCCTTGACACGTTTGGAGCAATCTATATTCTGTCTGGACTTCTTTTGATTCTTAACGCACAAGGAATGGGCATTCGCGCATGAGCCTTATTGGCGACAAGATTCGTAAAACTCTCGACGACGGCGTTTACAAATCGATCATCTGGAAGTCGGTCTTCCGGCACGGCTTTCCGGACACCGACCGCAACCGCACGCTGGTCGTTCTGTCGAACGTCTTCCTGCATCTGCATCCCGCGAAGCTCAAAGGGCACGCCGTGCGCATGCGCTATACGTGGTGCATGGGCGGGTTGTCGTTCTTTGTGTTTCTGCTGCTGACGATTTCGGGCGTCTTCCTGATGTTCTATTACCGCCCGACGGCCGAATACGCGTTCGCGGACATCGTCAGCTTGCGCGAAGACGTGCCGCTGGGCATGTTCATGCGCAACATGCATCGCTGGACGGCGCACGCGATGGTGATCATCGTCTGGCTTCACATGCTTCGAGTGTTCTTAACCGGCTCATACAAAGCGCCGCGCGAATTCAACTGGATGGTCGGCGTGATTCTGCTGACGCTGACGCTGCTGCTCTCCTTTACTGGCTATCTGCTCCCGTGGGATCAGCTGGCGATCTGGGCGATCACGGTCGGTACGAACATGGCGCGCGCGCATCCGTTCATCGGCCACGAAGGCCCCGGCGCATCGCTGCTCGGCTACGATGACTTTGCGCTGATCCATTCGAAGAGCGACGTGCGCTTTGCGCTGCTGGGCGGCTCAATCGTCGGCCCGCCGGCGCTGCTGCGTTTCTACGTGCTGCATTGCGTCTTCCTGCCGATCGTGGCGGGGTTCCTGATGGCGGTGCATTTCTGGCGCATCCGCAAAGACGGGTTTAGTGCGCCGATGTAAATCGAAGGTTTTTTTCTCACGCAAAGGCGCAAAGAAGCAAAGGCGCAAAGGAAAAGACAATTAAGATAATTGTAATCTTTGCGTCTTCGCTACTTTGCGTCTTTGCGTGAAAAAAGAGGGCTCGGAAAAAAGAGGAATCAATGGCCGCCGAACAGCTAGGACCCGGAGTACTCAACTACGTCTTCCAGGCCGTGAACTGGCTCTGCCAGCCCGTGGTTTTCTACACGAGCTCCACGGCCGCGTTCTTTGCCGCGCTGCGCTACCGCAAGTTTCTCGTGAAGCCGGTCGTCGCGGGAAGCCTTTCGATCTTGACCGTCCTGTTTCTGCTCGTCAGCCTCGTCAATCCGCAGTTCAAGGGCGAAGCACTGAAGCCCGACAACGCGCCGATCTGGATCATGCTCGCCATTTCCAGCCTGTGCATGTGGGCGGCGTTCTGGCAAATGGTGAACAATGACGAGCGCTTCGACAAAGGCCTGAAGTCCGACGAACACGAAGCCGCTGAAGAGAAGCTGCATGTCTGGCCCTACCTTCTTTACATCGAAGGCATCGTCGCCGCGTTTGTGCTCGCGCTGCTGTTCATCTGGTCGATTGGCCTTGACGCGCCGCTGGAAATGTTCGCCAACCCCGCGAAGAGCCCCAATCCCGCGAAAGCACCGTGGTACTTCCTCGGCCTGCAGGAACTGCTGGTCTATTACGATCCGTGGATCGCCGGCGTCGTTCTGCCGGGCATGATCATCGTCGGCCTGATCGGCCTGCCTTACTGCGACTTCAACAAAAAAGGCATCGGCTATTACACTTTCAACCAGCGCAAGTTCGCCATCACGACGTATCTCTTCGGCTACATCATGATGTGGCTGGTGTTGATCTTCGTCGGCACGTTCCTCCGCGGGCAGAACTGGAATTTCTTCGGCCTCTACGAGCAGTGGGACGCGCACAAGGTCATCGCGGCGAACAACGTCAATCTCTCGCAATTCTTCTGGCAATCGGATTTGATGGGCGGAAAGGACCCCCTCCAGCTGCCCTGGTATCAGCGCGAAATCCCGGGCTTCGTGGCGCTGGCGCTTTATTTCATCGGCGGCTTTGCGATCGTGCCAAAGCTCTTCCCCGCGTTCTACAAATCATTCATGGACAATCCCGAATGGCATATCAAATGGGCCGACGACATGCCCGGCGTGAAGCTGCTCGGCGTCGAGCGCGTGCGCCGGCTTCCCGCGTTCATCCGCTACGCATTTGTGTTGAGCTTCCTGCTGGTCATGCTCTCGGTGCCGATTAAGATGTATCTGCGCTGGCTGCTGAACCTGAAGTACATCGTTTTTGTTCCGGAGTATTTCTTTAATATTTAGAAAGACAGACGTTGCAAGTTACAGGTTACACGTTGAAGGTTCACGAACCTTAACGTGTAACCTGTAACGTGTAACCTGCAACGAATATGGCCTACGTCCCTCCCGCGCCCGGCAGCACACAACCCGGACAGCCCACGCCCAGCGACGTTCCCAAGCAGGACGTTCACATTACCGACCTTCCGCCGGAAGTGCGCAAGAGCTTCCTGATGTCGATGGTGTTCTTTCCGTCGCTGATCGGCGCGGCGATTTGCCTGGTCATGTTTCTCGGCTGGGTGACGATCTTCAAGCCCAAGGAGCCGAAGCAATACGCGCTGGAGCTTTCGAGCCCTGACATGCGCCGCCGCAGGATGGCGGCGCGGGAATTGTCCGAGCACATCCGCCCCTATGGCGAAAAGCAGGACTCGCCGATTTATTCGCCTGAAGTCGTGACGGCATTAATTCAGATTCTCGACAACCCGGACCTCGATCAGGAAGCTCAGGACTGGTCGCCAAGCAACACCGGACGTCAGGACAACGAGCGCTTTTCGCTGCGCCAGTGGGCGGCGTACCAACTTGGGCACATCGCCGCGCAGATGAAAGACCCGGATCATGAGCGCGCCTACCAGGCGTTGCTCAAAGCGCTGGACGAGAAACCGCTGACGATTCATGCGGCCGCGGGCCTCGCGCGCTTCGGCGACACACGCGCCATCGACGCGCTGGCGAAGCACCTCAACGAAGACACTGACCTTGGCCTCCGAACCGCCGCAGGCGTTGCGCTCGGCTCGATCGGCTACAAGGAGCTGTTCAAAAAGAACGGCTATGACAACGCGGAGAAGATTCGCCAGGCGCTGAGAACGGCCTATCAAAACGAGAACAGCCGCGCGAAACCCGACGCGGGGCTGCTCGACAATCTTGCCGTTGCGCTCGGCCGCACAAAAGATTCGACCGCCAAAGCCCGCATCGAAGCGCTCGCAAAAAGCGAAGATTCCGCCGACCGCGAGCACGCACGCGCGGCGCTCGAGATCCTCGACAAACCCATCCCCACCAATGCCGCGGAAGCCGCGAAATAATTGTGGAACGCAGCACCTGCTCTAGTCAAGGGTGGGCCGGACGAAAAGACGGAGCAATTGACCCGTTCCATTTTTTTAAAAGCTTCGTGAAATCCGAGACTCAACCGGTCTGATCGGTGCTTGGATCGGCGCGGCGTTCGCCGTACCAGACGTTCAGCCCTTCGCGTCTTAGTGCAGCCTTCCCGCCCGTGAGGGCGAAGCGCGCGAGCGTGCCGAAGATTTCGCGCGCGGAGTACGTGCGCATTTTGCGGCCGGAGGTGGCGACGCTCTCGCGCAGGACGACGAATTTTCCGTGGCGTTTTAATGCGCGGCTCATCGCGGCTTCTTCAGCGGCGAAAAGTTTTTCGTCGAAGCCGCCGGTGGCTTCGAAGGCTTTGCGCGTGCAGAACAGAAAGCAGCCGCTGGCGAGGCCGAGCCACCGGTAAGCCGGCGTCGCAATCGAAGCCATGATGCGGCCATAGAATGGAAGCGGACCGCTGAAACCGAAGGCGCAGCCGCCGCCGGCTGCGCCGGCGCGCATGGCGGCGATGGCGGCGCGAATGACGGCTTCGCTCACGATCGTGTCAGCGTCGACGAAGATGAGCACCTCGCCGCGGGAAGCGTTTGCGCCGGCGTTGCGTGTGGCGGCGATCTGGCGATTGTGGACTGAGACAACGCGCGCGCCGTGCTCGCGGGCGATTTCGGCAGTTCGGTCGGTGGAGGCGTCGTCGGCGACGATGATTTCGAAAGAGTCGGCGATTGACTTGATCGCCGTGTTAATGGCGGCGAGCGTGCGGCCGAGGTGCTGTTCCTCGTTGTAGGCGGGGAGGATAATGGAAGTCATTGGCGCCTCACATTGTCGCCTTTCGCTCCGCGAAAGGACGCGGTCGCGGAGAAGCTTCTGAACGCTTTGATGTGCTTCGAAGTTGGTTGGTGCGGTGTCATCATTTAAATGAACTTCTCGCGCGTGGGTTGCAAGCGCGCGTCCTTTCGCGGAGCGAAAGGCGACAATGGTTAGCGTTCAAGCTTGTAGTACAAATACTCACCTGCTTTCAACCTTGCCTTCGCTGGGTTGTCACGTATGTATCGCCGCAAATATTCATATTGATCGCCGTTCCGCACCAAATGATCGAATGGCTCTGATTGCCAGACGCTGCCTTTTTCGCCAATTGATTTGTTGATTTGGGTGGCACTGAAGTGAAGCCATGAAGCGCACTGTTTTTTCATTGCCTCTGCCGTGAGAAAAACACGTCGCGTGGAATCGAATCGTGTGTTCTGAAGGTAATGAAAACGACTGATCCAGCTTGCGACCAATGCGGGCGGCAGTGGCGCTGGACGCTCCACTCGGATTTTGGGTCGAAGAACTCGCCGAGCATGTTGTGAAATCCGAAGCCTGGGTTGCAAGCGCGCGTCCTTTCGCGGAGCGAAAGGCGACAATGTGTGCGTCCTTTCGCGGAGCGAAAGGCGACAATATTATCGCCTCACTTCATAGTAATAAGTCTTAAACGTCCCATCGATTTTCACCAAATTCCCATTCACCGGCACGGTGGTCGCCGTTGGCACACCATAGATATCCACCGTCTTCACGCTCGTGATCGGCGGGCCTTTGAAGGTCAGCGTGGCTTCGACGGGCTCCATTAAAAGGGGAGGAGAGCCGATGGCGGTGAGCTGGGTGCCGTCATCGTTGTATTGCGCGTTGGTTTGCTTGTCGCGGGCCATGGCGGTGATGAGGATGTGTTTGGATTCGGCGACGGGCTGGTCGTCGAGGGCGGTGAAAAGCAGGGAGCAGAAATTGGTTTTGATTGAGGCTTTCACGGCGGGGAGGTCGTAGTCGCCGCCGCCGGCGAAGCCGATGATGGCTTGCGATTTCGGCGCGCTGAGCGTGACGACGCGCTTGTCGTAATTCCATTCGAGCTCGCCGGTCATCGAGCGGACGATTTTCTTTTCTTTGTCCCAATATTTGGACCAGTCGATTTTCTCGGGCGACTTGCCGTCGAACGCCGCGGTGACGCGGCCGATGGCCATCACGGCGTTGGGCGTTTCGAGCCCGGTCGCGACTTTGAAATCGGCGCCGGTGCCGCCAGATGCGGCGATGCCGGTCTTGAAGGCGTCGTCGCCGGTGAAGGCGTCGTAGGGCTTGATGCGGCGCGCTGCGGCGATGGGGGCTTCTTTGATGTGGTTCTTATAGAGCGCGAGTGCGAGCGCGGGGAACTGGCCCATGTAGTGCGGCGTGTCGGAATTGTACGCGCTCAGGTTGGGCCAGCCGTCGCCGATGCGCGGACCGTTCGCGGCGAAATGGTATGATGCGTCCCAACCCTGCAGGCCCATGCCATAGAACGCGAAGAGCGGCGCGATCTCGGCCTTCCATTGGTTGGGCGGACACGAAGTCCATTCGGTGATGCTGAAGGGCTGCGTCTCGACTTGGTGGAAGCCTGAGGAAAGAATGCCGCTGAAGGGCGCGGCCAAGTGTGTGCCGTTCTTCACAGCTCCGACGGCAATACCATGGCCGCCGGCGCCGCCGCCAAAATAATTGTGGCGGTCGATCATGTCGGCGGCGGTGTCGCACCAGAGGTTCGCGGGCTCGGCGATGGGGCCGCCGGTGACCCAGCCGGTGGTGACGGTCACGCCTTTGAAGCCGATGTCCTCTTTGAGCTCCTTAATGCGGCGCGCGTAGTATTCGCGCTGGATGTCGGCGAGGAAACGGATCATGTCGCCCATGTGCTGCTTGCTGTCGACTTGCGGGCGTTCGTGCGAGAACTGCCAGGCGCCGTACAGGCGCAATTCGCCGGACGCGAGCGAATCTTTTGTGCCCCAGGCTTTCTGAAGCTCCTCGTCGGTGCCGTATTTTTTCTTCGCCCACTCGCAGAACATTTTGCGCAGCAGCGCCGCATGTTTCGGCGGCTTGTTCTGAGCGAGCGATGTGAGCGGGTTGTGAAAAAAGACGCAGTCCTCGTTGTGAATTTCGACGACGGCGAGGGCGGGATCGTCTTTGTAGGCGAGTTTTGTGTACGGGTTGACGTGCTCGAGGATGGCCTTCGCGTATTTGAGTTCGAGGTCTTGAAGTTGGCGCGAGAAATTCACCATGCCGGTCGTGTTGTACAGACCGGCTTGATTGGTTTTGAGCTCGGCGAGGAGTTCGGGCGGGTAGCCGTCGTCTTTGCTGATCCAGTGGGGATAAAAAATCGACCACGTCATGTAGATGCCCTGGTTCTTGAGCGTGGAGAACCAGCGGTCCCACTGATCGATTTTCTTTGCGTCGAATTGGCCGTCCTTCAGCGGGCCGAGAAAATCCTCGAGCGGATGCTGGCGGATCATGTTGATGCCATACTTCGCGAAATAGCGCGCGCGGCGCGTCATGTCTTCGGGAGTGTTCTTCCCCTCAACGCTCGCATTGACGCCCCAGAATTTGACGGGATCGGGCGCGTTTTCGAATTTCAAATCTTTGCCGGCGGCTTTCAAGTAGCCGAGTTTGCCTGCGGGCTTGTGGATCAGCGCGCTGAGGTCGACGATTGATTTTTCGGAGAAGGCGTCGTCATCGGGAAGCACGCGGAACCACGCGTCTGGCGCGGCAGCAGCTTCAGCTTCAGGCTTCATCGCGCCGGAGGGAATGAAGCCGGAGTTGCTGAAGACCATGCAGTCGATGCCGCCGTGGTTGGAGAGCTTGCTGTGGATTTTCAGCGCGAGCGTGTTCGCTCCTTTATTGAGCGGAACTTTGCCGACGCGCAGCCAGCCGATGAAGCGATGATCGGGTTTGGGGGAGATCATCAGACGGTCGCGGACGTTCTTTTCGTTGAAGTCGATGGGCTTCCAGCCGGCGCCGTTGAGCTGGTAATCCATCTCGCAGGCGAAGACATTGCAGCGCAGCCAGAAAACAAACTCGCCGCTTTCGGTGGAACTGATTTCGTATTCGGCGGTGCCGGGTTTGTTGCCGTAGTGCGAAAGCCATTCCTTGCCGCTGAGGCCTTCTTTGGCGACGGCGTCGTACCAGTTGTGCTTGGCGAAATCCGATTTTTTGGGCGATTCGCCTTCGAGCCAGATGTTTTCGGCGGCATTCAATTCCGCACAGAGCGCGCCCAGGATGCAAGTCAGCAGAGTGATTTTCATGGGGAGGAATACACCCGTTTCTGGGTGAGCACGATTGCTTTGGGATGTCAGGAAGTCGTCAGGTCTTGCTGAATTGGCGACCAGAATTGCGCGGCAGCGATTTGATTCGCCTCAGAGACGAAAACTTTTCCCGTGGCCCGGTTCTTGTTTATCAACGCGGCGGGGGCATAGGAGCGTGTTCAGTGAAAGCGATATATTTTTATTGGCTGGGTTTTTTATCCAGCGTGGTTTTCGCAGCGGCGCCGGTGCCGCCGACGATCACGATTTCAGGCAGCGACATGACAGTGGTTGGAAATGACGCGACGGCGAACGGTTATCGGCTGCACTACAATTTTTCAGGTGTCTACAACGATTCGATTCCTTTGAACAGCACGACGTCGACTGCGATCGTGACCCCGGACGGCGGACATGTGCTGTTGAGCTCAGAGCCGTTGGTGCTCAACATTGAGCCCGGCACCCAGGTGACTGCGACGGCGTACAATGCCGACGGCGAAAGCGCCTATGGAAATATTGCCTTCATGCCCGGCAGCTCACAAGTGCTCCCACGTGCATTGAGCCGGTCGGCGCCGCGATTCAGCTCAACGAATCACGCTACGATCGTCAACATGGCTTTGGGCAGCGAGGGGCTCGACCCACTGCAGCTTGCGGCGATTGTCGCTTACGATGTGGGCGTCGATTTCACGAATCTGGACGATGCGTCGTACCATTTTGACGACAACCAACTGCCGCAGTCGGCGGAGCGCATCCGCACCATGCTGCAGAGCATCGACACGCTGCCGGATGCGCAGGTCGCTCCGACTTTCGGAACGGTCTGTCATATCCTGCAGGACTTTTACGCGCATACAGATTTCACCGAGCAGTGGCTCGCCAAAAATCCGGGCATCACACTCACCGCGCAGCTCAGCGACGCGACGGTCGGGAGCACTCTACCCGATTTCAACCAGACCGATGCGGCTTATTACGGGCAGTGGGTCAGCGGGTATTGGGGCGGCGGATTCTTTGAGAATTCGCTCGAAGGGCGGCATCCGACGTACGCGGTGCCGGCGAGCCACACGGCGCCACTGCTCATCTATCATGATCTCGAAACGGGTGAAGCGCGGCCCGGTGGGTACACGGTGGGTTTCGTCCCCTGGCATGGACATGTGAACAAGGACGGCACGGACGCGTCCAAATCGCCCGAGGGGGCGAGCACACTCGCGGGGCGGAGCAACAATCTCAATGAATTCGCAATGGCACTTGCGGCGATCCACACGCACCGCGTTTTCAACGGGCTGTCGGAACATGCGAAACAAGTGTTGCGCACGGCCCGCGTGGCGCCGAGCTTTCTGGAAGTTTTGAATACAGCGATTGCGAATCCGGGCGCGGTCGTGAGCTTGATTCCCGGTTTCGAAACCCTGATTCAGGGCAGCACCTTTTCTGCGGTGAATCTGAACCTGTCGAATATTTTGCCGAAAGGAAATGGCTACACGGCCGCGGTGAGTGGAACGCTGGTGATGTTCGGCGACGAATTCGGGACGCTGAATGCGCCTGTCTCGGGGAAGCTGACGTTCAACAATGGACGAATCAAAGTGAAACTGAACGGCCTGGCACCTTTCAGCCCGTTCGACAGGCTGAGCACTTTCCGCATGAGCAAGATCACGATTTCCGGTCTGGGCGATGCCGCCGGATCGCTGGTGGGGTCTGCGAACATCAGAATCAAAGGAGACAAGCTGGCGAAGGCATTGTCGCTGACAATCCCCTGGCAATCGAAACTGTTGCCTTGAATTCTCAGGCGCTCCACGCGCGCTTCAGGAACGCGAGGAAATTACCGCTCATCATTTTTTCGATGTCGGGCTGCGAATAGCCGCGCTTCGCGAACATGCCTGGGAGACGGGCGATGTCGGCGATGGATTTCAGATCGGACGGCGTCTGCTCGAAGCCATATCCACCGTCCAGGTCGGTGCCGATGCCGGTGTGGTTGGCGTTGCCGGCGAGCTGATTGATGTGGTCGATGTGATCGATCAACTTCTCCAGCATGAGACCGGTCGATTGCGGCGTGGTGAGCTTGCGTTTCCAGTTGGGGATCATCATCCAGGCGTCGAGCGCGCCGCCGATGACCGCGCCGCGCGCGATGAGCGCTTTGAACTGCTCGTCGCTGAATTGGCGGTTGTGGGGCGTGAGCGCACGCGCGTTGTTGTGGCTGGCCCAGACGGGGCCGTCATAAATTTCGAGCGCTTGCCAGAAGCAATCGTCGCAGAGGTGGGTGGCGTCGAGGATGATGCCCAGATGCTTCATTTCGATGAGCAGCTCTCGGCCGCCGGGGCGCAGACCGCCGGTTGCGTCGGTGCCCATCGCGTAGCGGCCGGGGCCATAGTGCGCGGGGCCGAGCGCGCGCAGCCCCTGCTCGTAACAGCGCTCAAGATGCTTTGGGGTCAGGATCGAATCGGCGCCTTCCAGGCTAAGGATGTAGCCGATCGGGGTCTTCTCCGTCGGATTATTCCGCCACATTGTTTCGACCAATTCGAGCTGATTGACCGTCGTGATCTGGATTAGTTCGCCGGCCTCCTCCATGGCTTTGTACCAGGCGAGCTGGCCTTGAGTCTGCGCCCAAGCCTGCTCGGGCGATTGCCAGCCATTCATCCTCGAATCGCGGGCCACGTATCGGGCGATCTGTGTCGCGACGCAGAGGCCAATGCGCGCGCGGCGCATTTCCGGGAACGAGACGGTGTTGTTGCCGCGATCGGGCTTGTCGATGAGTCCGCGTTCGAGCTCGCGCGCGCGGAGCTCCTCAAGCGGCAGGCGCAGGTCGCGGTTCCACTCGATGGCGTTCATGGAGAGGTCGAGGTGGGCGTCGAAGATGAGCATAAGGATTCCAAGTGGGTGAACTGCCAAATCGGGCGCCACTTCTCACGCAAAGATCGCAAAGAGCAAAGTACGCAAAGTATTCAACGGTTCAAATACCTTTGCGCTCTTTGCCCTTTGCGCGCTTTGCGTGAGATAAAGACATTCGATTAGGCCGCAGCGTGAAGATTATTTCAACGGCGAGTTTTCGAATTTGCTGAGCAGGACTTCCGCGGGGCCGAAGGGGGTTTCGGCGGTGACTTTCACGATCACGCCCGTTTCGATGTCCACCCAGATGCGCGGGCGGCCCACGCGCTCGAAGAGGCCGCGGTAGGGCGCGTCGATTTCGAAGATCAGGCATTCGCGGTTCTTGAGCTTGCCGACGTCGGGGTGATCCTTGCCGACGGCGAAGAGGTTCGTGTTCCACACGTGGCGATCGGTGCAGACGGGAAGCACGATCGCGGGCGTGTTCTTCGAGAGCGGAATGTCGGCGAGCCTGAGCGCGGAATTCTTCATCGTGTACGCGCGCAGGTAATACGCGGCGCAGAGCGGATCGAGCGCCTTCGTCGTCATTTGAATCGTCGAGCTCACCCAGCTGATCTTGTCATCCGCGCTGGTCTTGGGACGCTCGTACATGGCGCTCATCGCGCCGACGTAATTGAAGGTGATCTTCTCGGTGACTTTGGCGTCGCCCTCTTTGCGGTCCATGTAGAAGAAGCGCGAGAATCCGCCCTTGGCGTCGAACGTGCTGCGGACTTCGTCTTTCACGTCGGTCTTCAATGACATCGCGCGGTTGGAGCGCGTGCTCAGGTTCGCTTCCCAAACGGGCACGGGGAGCGCGTCCTTGTACTTCTCCTTTTTCTTCAAAGTGAGTACGGCTTTTCCGGCGGGGAGATGATAGAGGTTGATGTCGTATTCGAGCGTCTCCGCGTCGGCGTCTGTCACGCCGGCATTCAGCGGCAGGGTGACTTCCTTGAGCTCCTTGATGTCGTTCATTTCGAGGAACGGATCGGAGCTCAAGCGGCTTTTCGGGACGCTGCGGGATTTGTCTTTGCCGTTGAGATTATCGCGCAGGCCCGGATCGGGTACGCTGCCGCCGGGCGAGTCAGCAGACTCGGCACGCGCGGCCGGAACAAGCGCCACGCAACTCAACAAGGCCAGCGAAAAAAACCTGCGGTGCGGCAATCGAAGCTGCTCCAAAAGACCCCATGCGCCTGGCAGGATTTTCGCCTGCGGCGGCACACGAACCTCAGAGACAAAAATAAGGGCCAGAAAGGCTAGTCCCGATGAAGGCAACAGTCAAGTTTCGAAAAAGGTAACGATTCACTTCTTCATATCGGCGGACGCGGGTTGAAGCTGGACTGGAATCTTTGAATTATCGGATGATGCGGGCAGGGCGCGCGCACGGGAGCGGACCAGCGTGTCCAGCGGCATGTACCGCAGCGCATCGCCATCGAGCATGATGACCGTTGGGCGCGAGAAGGGCATGAAGCTGCCGGTGTTGAAGAGCTCGACGCCATCGATCTTCCAGTGTCCGCAGCGGTGGCTGTGCCCAAAGACGACGCGCTTGAAGGGCTTCGGAAATCCGCGCGCGACCTTGAGCGCCAGCCGCGGCGCGTGGCGCCAATAGTTCACGATGTCGAGCGGCCGGCGCGGCGGGTAGAGCAGCGAACGTGCGTACTGCCAGATGGTCTTGGATTTTTTATACGGGTTGACGATCGGGAGCCACTTGAGCTGAATTTCGCGGTAATGGCGGTGCAGCGTTTCGAAATCCGTGGGCCGGCCGCCGAGCTCGCCCCAGCGCTCTCGCAGCCGCGCCATGATCTGCTGCTCCTCGTGTTTCGTCGGGTGCGTGCAGTCGGCGAGCGTGTCGCCGTGAAAGATCAGCGTTTGCGATGTTTCATCGTAAACGAAATGCTCGGTCGTCGCCGCGGGATCATGGTTGCCGCTGAGAAGAATCGGCGGCGAATGCCGCCCGCCGCAGCGCGACTTGACCGCGCCGATAAACCGCGCTGACTCGTCGGCATTCGGGTCACTGTAGCAGCGGTCCAACGTGTCGCCGTTGAAGATCACGCGATCGAACGATTGCGCGACACGAGCGATGTCGTCGAGCCGCTCTGCCGCCGAACTGGCACGGGAACCGAGGTGGAGGTCGGAAAGAATCAGCGTGGTCATGCAGTTAATGAGACTGACGGGCGGCGCGGTTTACTAACAAAACTTTGCGGGGCAAAGGAAAAAAGAAAATCCACCGTTAAACATTACGGCGAAGCGATGTCTGCCTGTATCGCTGCGCCCAATTCCGAAAATCCCACGCTTTCAATTTTTGCTGTGAGTTCCTTGGCGCGGAGAGTTTTTCTCCAATCCATTTAACGTCGGGAGTGCTTGATCTCCTCAATTGTAATGGCAACCGTTCGTGACTGATGTGGTTTTTTGACTGACAAAGTGAAGCCGCTTGCAGCTTGAGGAGCGGGATTGAGCGCAGTATTTCCAGTGAAATGGCCCAATACACAGCATAGTAAGCGCGGCTCACGCAGGACCGCCAATCTCCTTCGTTGCGGCCAGCAGTTAACAGAAGCTCCGCAGTTGCGATAAACTCGCCGGGTTTCATCGCGGGTGTCCACTCTAGAGGTCACGCATGACCGCTATAAAAGGATAGAGTGTGGAAACACTCTTTCGCATATGCGAAAAAAAGCGCTCCTCAGATGCCAAAAAATCCGCTCGATCACTGTCTGTTTTGATGTCGAATAGAATGCGGGGCGCTCCGCCGCCTGGTTCATCAACTGCCTCGACCAGACGCGCCGAAATCAATCGTGGTCTGTTGAACGCGCTTCGCAACTGGCCAACAATCGCCTCGAACTCAGCCGCACATCGATTCTGCGCGACATATTTCTTAACTTCCGATGCAACAAACAAACCCATGGCTCTTCGCTTTTGCGCAGTTCCTTTCATGCGCGTCATTTCGTGCACAGCGCCAGTACGGGCAATCTCGGCCTTCATGTTATCTCCAGCAAACACCTGCGCGTTCGGCCCGGATGAGAGATATTCGAGCCACCCTGATGAGTCGACCACGTTGCCAATTCTAATGCGCCTTGATCTTGATATCCACCCCCACCGGCAGATTCAACTTGCCCAGCGCGCCGACGGTTTTCGCCGTCGTGTCGAGGATGTCGATCAGCCGTTTGTGCGTGCGGATTTCGAATTGTTCGCGGGATTTCTTGTCAACGTGGGGGCTGCGCAGCACCGTGTAGCGTTCCACGCGCGTCGGCAGCGGGATCGGCCCGTGCACTTTCGCGCCCGTCGCTTTCGCGCGCTCCACGATCGTGCTCGCCGATTGGTCCAGCAGCTCGTGGTCGTACGCTTCCATCCGAATCCGAATCTTGTTCGACATGACTTCTCTCTCCTTAATGCTTCAAAAGCCCCGACCACGAAAAATCAAAGAACCGTACCGTTGCAAAATGGAACGCGAAACTTTAATTGTCGCGTTCCATTCTGCAACAGCTTTTTTCTCATTCGTCAGCGGCGGCGTCCCGCACAACCTTGCTGCCATGGACCGCGAATCATGAATCCGCCGACGAAGAACGCCCACGATCGCCAGCGGCGCTTTCTTTTTCGCGCGCGCCGCCCGTCGATCTATCCCATCTAACCCTTGTACGCGTCCCCCAGGATTTCCTTGTACATGTTCCGCGGCACCGGCTCGTAGCCGTACGGCTCCATCGTGAACGTCGCGCGGCCCTGCGACAGCGAACGGCTCACGGTCGCATATTGGAACATCGAGCCCAGAGGCACGCGCGCGTGGATCACCTTCAAGTGTCCGCGGTTGGTCACGTCGTGGATCGCCGCGCGCCGGCTGTTGAGATCGCCGATCACGTTGCCCATGAATTCCTCGGGGGTCACCACTTCAAGATTCATGATCGGCTCGAGCAGAATCGGGCCGGCCTTCTTCGCCGCTTCCTTGAAGCCGATCGACCCGGCCATTTGGAACGCCATTTCGCTCGAATCGACTTCGTGGAACTTGCCGTCGTACAGCGTCACCTTCACGTTGATCAGCGGGAAGCCCGAGCCCAGAATGCCGTTCTTCGCCGCACCGCGCACGCCGGCTTCGGTCGGCTTGATGTATTCCTTGGGAACCGCGCCGCCGACAATCTCGCTCTCGAACTCAATCTTGTCCTCGTGCTCGCTGTGAAACGGTTCGATGCGCAGGCGCACCACCGCGTACTGCCCGCGGCCGCCGGACTGCTGCACGAATTTGCCTTCCGCCTCGGCATTGTGCGTGATCGCCTCGCGGTAGCTCACGCGGGGACTGCCCACGTTAGCGTCCACGCCGTGGTCGCGAACCATGCGGTTCTTGATGACTTCCAGATGCAGCTCGCCCATCCCGGCGATGATCAACTGCCCCGTCTCATCATCGAACGTGTGCGTGAACGTCGGGTCTTCCTTCGACAGCTTCGAGAGCGCCTGCGCGAGTTTATCCTTGTCCGAATTGCTCTTCGGCTCGATCGCCATCGAAATCACGGTGTCCGGGAACTTCATTGCTTCGAGGATGATCTCGTTGTCTTCCTCGCAGAGCGTGTCGCCGGTATAGGTGTGCTTCAACCCAGCCACGGCCACGATGTCGCCGGGGCCGGCCTTCTCGATCTTCTCGCGCTCGTTCGCGTGCATCAGGTAAAGCTGTCCGGCCTTCTCGCGCTTGTCGCGGCGCGGGTTGGACAGACGGTCACCCGAGCGCAATACGCCCGAGTACACGCGCACGAACGTCAAATCGCCGTGCTTGTCGAAAATCGTCTTGAACGCGAGGCCTGCGAACGGTTCGGTTTCGAGCGGCTTGCGGGTTTCGGTCACCGGCTCGCTGTGCTCCTCCTCTTCGCCGGTCTCTTCGTTCTTGACCATCGACTTCTTGTATTTGTGCGGAATGATTCCGACGGGATATTTCGTTTCGTTCGGCGAAGGCAGGTAAAACGCCACCGCGTCCAGTACCGGCTGCACGCCGATGTAATGGTATGCCGAGCCGCACATGATCGGGAAATGCTGCCCGGTCAGCGCAATGCGCCGCAGGGCCGCGCGGAGCTGGTCGCCATCCGGTTCTTTGCCCTCGAGGAACATCATGCCGATCTCTTCGTCGGCGTCGGCCACGAGATGAACGAGATCCTCGCGCCGCTTTTTCGCTTCTTCGAGCAATTCCGGAGCAACCTCGGTGTCGGTGAATTTCTTCCCCTGCGACGCCTTGTCGAACATGTACTGGCGCATGTGGACGAGATCGACCACGCCGAGGAACGCGTCCTCCTTGCCGACTGGAATCTGGATCGGATAGCCCTTCGCGCCCAGGCGCGTCTTGACCTGCTCCACGCAGTCCCAGAAGTTCGCGCCGACGCGGTCCATTTTGTTCACGAAGCAGATGCGCGGCACGCCGTAACGGTCGGCTTGGCGCCACACCGTCTCCGATTGCGCTTCAACGCCGTCCACACCCGAGAACACCACGATGGCGCCGTCGAGCACGCGCAGCGAGCGCTCCACCTCGGCCGTGAAATCCACGTGCCCGGGCGTGTCGATCAGGTTGATGTCGTACTTGGTGTTGTTGCGCTTGCACGTCCACTCGCACGACGTTGCCGCCGCGGTGATCGTGATCCCGCGCGCCTGTTCCTCGGGATCGTAGTCCATGGTCGCGGTGCCTTCATGCACCTCGCCCATTTTGTGTTCCTTGCCCGTGTAGTAAAGAATGCGTTCTGAGAACGTCGTCTTGCCCGCGTCGATGTGCGCGGTCACGCCGATGTTGCGCGTGTTGGCGATGTGTGGATTGACTACTGGAGCGTCGTCTGCCATGGCTGAAATCCTTGGTTCAAGGTTCAAAGTTCAAGGTTCAAGGTTCAAAGTTAATCGGTCAAATTAACTTTAATCCTGAGTCCATTGCACCACGAACACTCGAACTATACCCTTTCTTTATCCCACCCTCACTTGAACCTTTGAAACCTCGCAAAAACCTCTGAACTGTGAACCCTAAAGCCGTCAACCAAAACCTTGAACTTTGAACCCTTATTGACAAAACGCCCCCGCGCCGAAAACATCTTCGGCGTCCTGACCTCAAACCTGGGTCTTGGGGAAGATATGTCGCCTGGGGATTACCAGGCGTAGTGAGCAAAGGCCTTGTTCGCCTCCGCCATCTTGTGAGTGTTCTCGCGCTTGGTCATCGCTGAGCCCTCCTTCTTAAAGGCATCAAGCAACTCATTGGCCAGCCGTTCCGCCATCGGGCGCCCCTTCTTGCCGCGCGCCGCTTCCAGGATCCAGCGGATTGCCAGACTCTGCGCGCGCTTGCGGTTCACTTCCACCGGCACTTGGTACGTCGCGCCGCCGACGCGCTTGGACTTCACTTCCACGACCGGCTTGACATTATTCATCGCCGCGCTAAAGACTTCCAGCGGATTCGGATTGCCGCTTTTCTCCTGAACAATCTTCATCGCCCCGTAGAAGCAGAGCTGGCTGGCGGTCTTCTTGCCGCGCCGCATCATGCAATTGATGAATTTTGAGCACAGCAGGTCATTGAACTTCGCGTCAGGCTTCAGCCCGCGCCCGGTGACTTTCGGCTGAGCCGGCAGCGCCTGAACCTGGTTCTGCGCTTCCATCTTGTTCTTACGAGTCGGTTTAAACTTCCGCGGCATAATGCGTTAATTCCCTATCTTCCAAGAGCCGCGCACGCCAGTAAGCGGCCCTTTCACTTTTCGAGCGTCTTCGTCGGCAGTCACAGTCTCACACGAGACTCAAAGCCCATTGACTCCAACCCGCCCTTTTGTTGGAGTTCACGCTTCAGCGTGCTCCCCGTTGGAGTTCACGCTTTAGCGTGCTTCTCCAAACTTGCACATCGCGCACATTTCTCGGCTTTTCTGCTCCATTGAAAGGGTGCCGAGACTACCACCACGCTTCAAAACTGCACCAAGCGCATTTTATTCCCAGTCCTTTGCGCACTCTCACCTAAACTTTGCGACTTTGCGCGAGAAAGACTCCTGCCAAACTTGCACCACGTGCACGATTTTCCCGACTTTGAACCTTGAACATTGAATCTTGAACCTTGAACCTTGAACCTTGAACCTTGAACCAAGTCTTTACGATTTCGCCTTCTTCGCCCCATACTTCGACCGCGACTGCTTCCGATCCGCCACCCCTTGGCAATCGAACACACCGCGCACAATGTGGTAGCGCACACCCGGCAAATCCTTCACGCGTCCCCCGCGCACCAGCACGATCGAATGTTCCTGAAGATTATGCCCTTCGCCGGGAATATAAACCGTCACTTCCTTCCCGTTGCTCAAGCGCACGCGCGCGATCTTGCGCAGCGCCGAATTCGGCTTCTTCGGCGTCATCGTCTTGACCGCCAGGCACACCCCCTTTTTAAAGGGGTTCGACTCCAGCACCGGGCTCTTGGACTTTGTCTTCTGTTCCACCCGTCCGCGCTTGCAAAGCTGATTGATCGTCGGCATCTAAATCCCTTTTCTCTTCTTTCTTCTTTGCGCCTTTGCGTCTCTGCGGGAGTTAATCTCTTCCACAAAACACAAAAGCGAACCGCGGCGGCCATCTCCGCCGCAGGTTCACACAAACAATCTCTTCTTTTCGCGAATTGGCTTCGCTGCCACTTCGTCTTTCAGAGCGCTGGAGAATACTCTTCCGTCATTCAATGTCAAGAAATAATTTTAAGCCTAAATTCGTCCGCCAGTCAAGACCCGCTCTTATCGTTTGATTTGCGCGCTCTGTTGTCAAAGTCGTTGCAGCTCATTTTCCGGCGTGACCGGGACGCGTAAATCTGGTTCTGCCTTCTGTCGGATTCACATCTTACTCGCCCTCGAAAAAAAAGACAGCTGAGGAGCCCCACATGAATCACGTACGGATTTTCGTGCTGTGTGCTCTGGCGGCCCTGCGGATTTGTCACGGCGGGGAGCAGAAGCCCCTCGAATTCAAAGCCGAAGTCGCGAAGGTCGAAGCCACGCGCGATCCGCTCGTTGCCGGCGCTTCGAATCTCACGATCACGATTCGGCTTTCGAATTTCTCAGAGACACCCGCGGGCATCGACCGAAAGACAGATGTCCTGCGCGCGCTCGATGCGAAAGGCGAGCCGCTCAAAGGCGAAGGCTTTGAATCGCGCGGCGTCACGCCTGGCGACACAGGCGAGGTCTCCATCCGGCTGACCGTCCCCGCGGGCATTCAGTCGCTGAAAGAAATCGAGTGCAAAACCCACGGCCATTTCAACGCCGAGCGGGAGACGCTTTCATGGCCGCTCGACAAGCTCGCAGGACAGACCCAGAAGGTGGCTGGGTTCGAATTCACGCCGCTGAAGATCGACTCGGAGGGCGACAAGACCACCATCGAAACACTTTACACCGAGCCGCCGGCAGCGCCGTACGGACTCAGCAACGCCGCATTCTCCCTGGTCTGCACCGACGGCGCGCGCATCGCGCGCGGCACCGGTCATGGCGGGATTGAGATGCTGAAACACCAGGACTCGTCGGAATTCTACACGAAAGGAAAAACGCCTGAGAAGTTCGAGATCACTTTCGTCAAGAAAGCCACGCCGCGCGAGCTGCGCTTCACGCTCAAGGACATCAAGCTTCCCGCGAGCGGAATTGTCAACGGCCGAAACCCGGATATCCCCATTGGTCCGCGCGGCGAATATGAAACCGTTACCGACGGCTTCAAATTCAAAATTCAATCCATCTACCCATATTGGCGCCAATCGCGCGAGCAGTCCGGAGTGTCGATCGAACTCAAGGTCACCCCGCCCGAGAAAATGCCGATTGCGATGGGCAGTATTCATGTCGCGGACACGCGGGCAATGGATGAGAAGGAGAACGAACTGAGCAAAACTCCTGTGTCCGCCCCGTATTTCGATACCCATGCCTACGCCGTCGCATCCACCCGCACACACATATCGCTGGCGTTTCCAAATCCCGACGCGGACCGCTTGATTCGGCTCGCCGGTAATTTCGAAGCCTACATCGCCACCCGCACCACCACGCAGGAATTCGATCTTCCCGCCGGGAAGCAAAAACTCGCCGAGGCCGTCACAAAAGGCACCGCCACATTGAAGTCGTGCGAATACGCCGGCGACAAGGCCTACCTGAAATTCACGCTCGTCTCCGCCGACCTGCTCGTCTCCCCGCACCAGACTTGCGTCGTGCGCGCAAAATTGTTCGACAGCGAAGGCCGTGAGCTTAAAGAACTGCGCACGGACATCGAACCCGCCAGGCCTGGCGCGCTGGAAATCAGCGGCGTCGCCCAGTTCGAAATTGGCAAACGCATCCCCGCCAAATGCGCGCTGCATTATGTCAGCGAGGCCGAACTGAAAAAGATTCCCTTCGAATTCAAAGACATCGGTCTCCCGCGAAAAATGGGTCTCGTTTCCGGCGACGAGCTCCAACGCGAAGCCGAAGCGGTGCGCAGCGGCATGGTCCAAAAACCGCGCGGCCCCAATGACTCGGCCATCCACGTCAAAGGCGTCTCGATCAACACGCGCAATTCAACTTTTCGTGAAAACGAAATCGAGGTCGAGCTGCGCGTCGATTTCGACGGTCTTGCCGCAAAACCAGACGGCATGAACACCCGCGGCAGAGTGATCCGCGCCAAAACCGACAAAGGTAAGTTCGTCGTCGGCGGCCCCGTCATCGGCATCCACCTGCCGCCCGAGTCCTGGGCCACTTTTGCATTCAATGTGCCCATGGACGTCGAGAAACTCGAAGAGATCGTCTGCGCCATCCCGGTTTTTTTCGCGACCGACAGGCAGACACTGACCTGGAAATTGGACAAGCTGCGCGGCGAGACGCAGAAGTACGGCGAATGGCAATTCACGCCGGCGAAGTCCGAGCTCGACGACAAAGGCCAGTCGATCGAGATGCATTACAGCTATCCGGAAAACTGCTTCAGCGGCCAGCACTGGGTCAAGTTTGGCCTCCAGGACAAGAACGGTGCGGCGATCCCGAGCAACGGCGGAGGCGGCGGGGGGCTCGGTAAAAATTCATACAAATTGACCCAGCGCTTCAACGTCGCTGGCCGCGAACCCGCTGTCTTCACGGCGTCGTTCGTCGCCGCCGCGCGCTGCGAAGAGCTCACGTTCACGCTGCAGAACGTGTCCCTGCCGAAAAAGAAAACCTACCGCGACCCATCGATACCCAAAGGCCCGCGCGGCAGCAATTCAACCGAAGTCGGCGGCTGGACGCTCGCCATCAAAAGCATTCAGCTTGAGCATTCGAAGGAACCGTTCATGAACGTCTCGATTTTTGCGACGTCCCCCGAGATGTCGAAGGCGCTCGAACACACCGCCGAGCTCAAGCCCACAAAAGCCATTGACGACCTGGGAAATGTCCTGGCTGATGCTGGCCGGCATTCACCTTATTCGACTGATTTCTGGGGACTCAAAGACCGCGGCAAGTATCCCCTCAGAACCGGCTTCACGCTCTCCTTCCCCGCCGAGAAAGCCGACCGCATCGCCGAGCTGAGCGGATCAATGAAAATAATCCTGGAAGAGGAATCCAGGACCATCGAAGTCCCCCTTCCTCCCAGGCGCGAAGAAGTCAAGGACCCCATCAAGAGTGGCCCGCTCACCGTTGTTTCGCTGATATACAATGGCGACGTGGCCACGATGAAAGTGACCCTGGATCAATCCGTCACCCCGCCCCGCCCCACCGGCATGGTGACCTACAGCGCCACACTGCTCGAATCCAATGGAGAAGAAATAAAGTGGGGCGGCGCCAGCGGCGGCGGGATGCACGAAGACAAAACCAAACCGGTCGAAATCGAGCTGACCTACAGGCTCAACGAAAAAACGCCCGCAAAACTCTCCTTCTGGTACGTGAACAAAACCACCACCAAGGAGCTGCCCTTCGTCTTCAAAGACATCGGCCTCCCACGAAAGGAAGGCAAATGGGATGTGGACAACCTGAAGTTTTAAGACTTTTTCGTTTCTCCACACAGTCCCTGATGTCCATATCCCCAGGAGTCTTTCGATGCCAGCCACCAATCGCTTTCAGCTCACCGTGCCCGCCGACATCAGCGACATTTTCCCAGACTTCCTGCAGAATCGCCGCAATGAAGTGGCCGCGATTCCCGCCGCGCTCGAGCAGGGCAATTACGAGCAGATCCGCATCTGGGGCCACAACATGGCCGGCTGCGGCGAAGGCTACGGCTTCCCCGCCATCACCGAATTCGGCCGAATCCTGGAAGCCGCTGCCCTCTCCCGAGACCCCGCCCGCGTGAAAAGCTGTCAGGAAACGCTCGATCATCTGGTCAATGATGTGGATGTGGTCTATGAGTAAATTAAGAATTAAAAATTAGAAATGCAAAATAGCCTGACGTTGAAATTCATTTTTAATTCTTAATTCTTATTATTAATTCTTTCAGCGGGACACATTTATGTCCACCCCTCCCCCACCCTCGCCCCTCCGCGTTCTGTTGGTCGACGACGATCCGGACAATCTCCGGCTTTCCCTGAGACAATTGAAAAAACTCAACCACATTGCCGATGCTGCTGAAGGCGCGCAACAAGCGCTGGACTTGCTCGCGAAAAATGCGTACGACGTGGTGTTGATGGATTGCAACATGCCGGGTATGGACGGCTATGCCTGCTGCCGGGAAATTCGCCGGCGCGAAGGAACCGCGAAGCACACGACCGTGATCGCGATGACCGCCGCGCTCGTCGAAGACGCAAAAGAAAAATGCCTGGCCGCAGGAATGGACGATTGCATCACCAAGGCGGGCAACGTGGAGACGCTGCGCGCCGCGCTGGACAAATGGAGGCCAGGAACGCGAAGTTGAATAGCAATTGGGGTGCAGGCTTCCAACCTGCACTGTTCGGGGGCGGGCTGGAAGCCTGCACCACAATCAGACGAGGGTGATTGCACTCATGGACAACATTTCCAATCCCGTGGTGCTGTGTATCGACGACAACAAGGACCAGCTCGTGCTCATCAAGCGCTGGCTGACCGCCGCGGGTTATGATGTGCTCACCGCCGGCGGCGCCGACGAAGCCGTACAGGTGCTCAGCTCCAGGCGCCCGGATTTGATTCTGCTCGACGTGGTCATGCCCGGCACAGACGGCTATTCCTTCTGCGCGCGCCTGCAGGCCACGCCGGCGGTGGCCATGATCCCTGTCGTGTTCCTGACGGCGCTGTTCTCGCGCCAGGACAAGGCCCGCGCGCTGGCCGTCGGTGGCGTCGATTTTCTGGTCAAGCCGGTCAAGCAGGAGCGGCTGATCGAAACAGTGTCAAAGACGCTTCAAGCCATGCGAAACTGGAGCGGAATTCACACAAAGAAGCCTTCCTTCGCCGATTTCCGCGGATTCCTGACATTCCTGCAGAGCGCTTTCAATGTTTCCCCGGAGAGTGCGAAGCGTCTGGCCGCGCTCAACTCGGAGAATCTCTACCATGCCGCGCCTGAGTTGAAAATCAGCGATGCGGTCATCGCACAGAACATGGCGAAGTTCCTGGAGATTCCATACGTTGCATCCATTGAACCCAGCGACGTCGAGCTTGGCGTGCTGCCGACTTCATTCTGCAAAGCGCGCAAAGTTATCCCCATCGTTCAGAATGGAGAGAAGAGTTTCATCGTCGCCAATCCCTTTGCATTCAAATTGATCGACGACATCAGCAGCCTGTTCGGCTCGGAACAGAAGCCGCGGATTCTGGTCACCGAACCCGCCAATATCAAAACGATCGTGGGCGAAGAGCTCGTCAGGCAGGGCACCCTGGTCGTGCCCGCGGGCAAGACTGCGATGCTCGGGATTCCGCAGGGCAAAGTGAGTCTTGTCGGGATTCCGCTTGCCGCCGGCTCGGACAAGGAGCGTACTGAAGCATCGGCAATGTCGGCAATTGAAGCGAAGCTGGTCACGATGTACAAGCCGGAAGAGGAAACGGTGGTCGTCAATGAGGATTCCGAAGCCGCCGCTCCCGTCATTCTGCTGGTGAACAAGATCATCGACGACGCGATCGAATGCGGCGCGTCGGACATTCACATCGAGCCGTGGGAACGCGAAGTCGTGGTGCGCTGCCGCATCGACGGCGACCTTAAAACAGTCAAGCGCCTGCAGCCGCAAAAGCTCAACCTGCCCATCATCGCGCGCATCAAAATCATGAGCAACCTGTCGATCACCGAGCGCCGCCTCCCGCAGGACGGCCGCATCGGCTACAAGGACGGCATCGACCTGCGCGTGGCCACCACGCCGACGAATTTCGGCGAGAAAGCCGTCCTGCGTCTGCTCGACAAGAAAAAATCCGCGCAGCCGCTCGACACCCTGGGCTTCTCGACGCGCAATCTGCAGACGTACCGCGAAAAAATTCAAACGCCCTACGGCCTGATCCTCCACGTGGGCCCGACCGGTTCCGGAAAATCGATGACCCTCTTCGCGGCGCTCAAGGAAATCCAGACCCCCGAGATCAACATCCAGACCATCGAGGACCCGATCGAATACACGCTGGCGGGCATCAGCCAGGTGCAGGTGAACCTGGCGGCAGGGTTGACTTTTGCGCGCGGCCTGCGCGGATTTTTGCGCCAGGACCCCGACGTCATTCTCGTCGGCGAAATCCGCGACCGCGAAACAGCGGACGTGGCCGTCGAGGCCGCGCTGACCGGGCATCTGGTCCTCTCGACGCTGCACACAAACGACAGCTCGACAACTGTGACACGCTTGATCGAAATGGGCGTCGAGCCCTACCTGGTCAGTTCGTCGACGATCATGATCTGCGCTCAGCGCCTGCTCCGGCGCCTATGCACGGACTGCAAACACGCATGGAATGCCACCCCCGACGAAAAACGCATGGCCGGTCTGCCGGCCGACAAAGATTACGTGCTCTACTCGCCGGGAAAATGCGACGCGTGCGGCCAGGCCGGCTACAAGGGCCGCATCGGCGTGCATGAGCTGCTGGTGATGAACGACGCGCTGCGCTCCGCGATGACCACCCGCGGAATGACCGCCGACGACATCAAGCGCATGGCCGTCGAACGCTGCGGCATGAGCACGCTGTACTGGGACGGCATCGACAAAGTCCGCGGTGGAATCACCTCTCTTCAGGAAGTGGCCGCGCAAATTCGCAGAGACGATTTCGAATCGAAGCCGAACTGGATGTAGCTACTTCGCCGCCGCCGTCTTGGCTCTATGCCGCGTCGCCTTCGTCAACCCCGGAAACAACTTCCCAATCAAGTTCTTCGCGACGCCATCCGCAAGGGCCAGGTAAATCCGCTTGAACGGCTCTTCCGGCCGCCCGGTGAACGTGGTCATATGCCTGAAAGGCTTGCCCCCCGGCGGGTCGATTGAAAAATAATAATTCGAGACACAGCGCCGCGGCTGATCGACCACAACCTTGCTCACCGAATGCCAGCTTCTCTGGTCGGTCTCCATGATCACCACGCGGTTGAACGCGGAGACGATAGTCGTGGGCTTCGTCACCGACGTGTCCCACACCTCAAGATTCCCGCCGTTTTCCAGCTTCCAGTCAGGCGACACATAATAAAGGATGTTGATCACGCGATAACGCTGGATGTCCCCATCGTGCGAATTGTCGAGATGCGGATTCAAAAAATCACCCTTGCCCATCACCGAAATGCCGCCCGCGTACATGGTCGGGTCGCCTTCCATTTTTTTGATGCCGGTGATCTCCGCCACTTCCTTGATCACGTCCGGGTGCCGGAAAGCGAACAATGCCTCGCCCACGTGCGCATCGTATTTCTTGATGTCCACGCCAAAGCGCTTGCGTTCGCGGATGGTCGAATTCATCAGCAGCGAATTCGGGTCGGGAAACGCCTGCGCAAGCTCGCGGACATGTTCGGCGGGAAGCACGTTGTCGAGGTAACAATGATGCACGGGCGTGGACTCTTTGTACATTTTCGCCAGTTCCGCGCGATGGGCACGCAGCTGGCTGACAATGGTCTGCACCATCACGTCCGGGCTGAGCATGGACATCCTCCAAGGGCGAAGTTTTCTACCCGACCAGCAACATTGCGCAAGCCGACATTGCACGCGCCTTGACAACCGCTCGGAAACGAGCACTATTGCAGCGTGCAAAAAATCGCTCTCCTTCTCATCGGCATTTTTGCAGCCTTTGCGCTGTGCAATGCGCGCGCGGCCGAAACGCGCACGCCGTGGACGACCTCGCACGTGCGCGGAACCCCCGAACCGCCCCCGCCCTTCGAAACGCAACGCGTTTTTCCACGGCTCACCTTTGAGAAGCCGCTGGACATCGCCTTCGCGCCGGGAAGCAAGCGCATCTTCGTCGCTCAGGAAAAAGGAAAGATTTACTCGTTCCTTCCCAATGATCCCGAAATCAAGCAGGCCGATTTGTTTTTCGATTCGGCGCAGATTCCAAACCTGGACAAGATTCCCGACTGCAAAGGCGTTGAGAATGTGCTGGCGCTCACCTTCCATCCGAAGTTCGAGCAGAACCGCTACTGCTACATCCAGTACAACCTCCAGCCGAAAGTCCGCAAACGCAACTTCCCCAACGGCGCGCGCATCTCGCGCTTCGTGGTCCCCGACACAGACCCCCCGAAGGTCGACATCTCAAGCGAAGTCATCCTCATCGAATGGCTCGCTGGCGGCCACAACGGCTGCACGCTCAAATTCGGCCCCGATGGCATGCTGTACTTTTCCGCCGGCGACGCCGCAGACCCCGATCCCCCGGACGACCTGAACACAGGCCAGGACTTAAGCGACCTGCTGAGCTCAATTCTGCGCATCGACGTCGACCACCCCGACAAAGGCAGGCAGTACTCGATTCCCGCCGACAACCCCTTCGTCAAGACCCCCGGCGCGCGCGGCGAGATTTACGCCTATGGCTTCCGCAACCCGTTCCGCATGAGCTTCGATTCGAAGACCGGAAATCTGTGGGCCGGTGACGTCGGTTGGGAACTGTGGGAAACCGCCCATTGCGTCAAGCCCGGCGGGAATTACGGCTGGAGCATCGTCGAAGCGCTCAATCCGGTCCATCCCGACGGCAAGCGCGGCCCGACCGAGATCATCAAACCCCAGGCCGCCGTGTTCCACACCGATGGCTCATCGATGACCGGCGGAATCGTCTATCGCGGCACAAAATTGCCCGCGCTTTCGGGCCAATATATTTTCGGCGACTGGCAGACCGGCCGCATCTGGTCGGCGAAATGCATCGGCCCGAAGGAAGACAACCTCGAGCCCTACCACGAAATCGCGCAGACCGATCACCGCCTGGTCTGTTTCGCCGAGGAGCCCGATCACGAATTGCTCATCCTCGATCACGGCGGCGGCGGGCTCTTCCGCCTGATTCCCAATCCCGAAGCATCCGTGAAATCCAATTTCCCGCACAAGCTCAGCGAAACCGGCCTGTTCTCATCCGTGAAAGACCAAACGCCCGCGCCCGGCGTGCAACCCTTCACCATCAACGCCCCGCAGTGGCTGGACGGCGCGGTCGCCGAGCGTTGGATCGCCATTCCCAACGATCTGAAAGCCTATTGGGGCAAAGGCGTCTGGGGCGACGACAAGCCGTTCTACCCCAAGAACACCGTGCTCGTGCGCACCATCACACTGCCCAAAGCGCCGACTTCTCCAAAGCATGTCGAGACGCAACTGCTGCATTATGACGGCCGCCAGTGGCACGCGTACAGCTACGCCTGGAATGACTCGCAGGACGACGCCGAGCTCGTCCCCGCGTCGGGCGCTGAGCACCCTTATATGGTAGGCGACGCGACGGCGAAGGACGGCGCGCGCCGCCAGAATTGGCATTACGCCTCACGGACTCAGTGCATGACCTGCCACAACGTCTGGTGCGATTATGCGCTGGCCTTCAACGCGCCGCAGTTGGACCGCATGGCAAAATTGACGCCGGAAGGACCCGAGCGCAATCAGCTTCAGGCGTTCCGCGAGCTCGGACTGCTGCACGAGCCGCACGTGGAACCGCCGCCAAAGCGCAAACCCAACCAGCCGCCGCCTCCGCCCCCGGAGAAAATTGCCCTGACCAATCCCTACGACGCCGCCGGGAATCTCAACGAGCGCGCGCGCTCTTACCTCCATGTCAATTGTTCGCAGTGCCACCGCTTCGGCGGCGGCGGAACAGCGCTGATTGACGTGCGCAAGGAACAGCATCGCGAAGAATTGAAAGCCATCGACCAGCGCCCGCTGCTCGGCGATTTCGGACTTGAAGGCGCGCGGCTGATCTGCACGGGCGACCCAGCGCGCTCCGTGCTCCTTTACAGGACCTCAAAGCTCGGCCGCGGCCGCATGCCTCACATCGGCTCCGAGCTGGTCGACGTGGACGGTGTGCGGATGCTCGAGCAATGGATTCAAAGTCTTGGCGCGCCGCCGAAGGATGAGCCCGCCAGGACACTGGCGTCGTTGCGCGCAGAAGAAGCAATCCTCGAGGCGCCCGACCATGGGACGCTCGATGACAGGGTCGCCGCGGCTGACCGGCTGCTGGGTTCGACAAGCGGCGCGCTGATCCTGCTGAGCGGTATCCAATCCGGAAAAATTCCAGCCGATATCCGCGCCCTCGCCCTCGCCAAAGCCATCGACGCGAAGAACGAACCCGTCAAAGATCTCTTCCGCCGCTTCGACCCGCGCGATCAGTCCGCGAACCGTCTCGGCCTGAACTTCGATGCGGAAAAACTCCTGGCGATGAAGGGCGCCGCGGAACGCGGCCGCAAGGTTTTCATGGAAGCCGGGACCATCGGCGGGAAGGCCGGCGTCTGCGTGAGCTGCCACAAGCTCGAAGGCAAAGGCGTCGCCTTCGGCCCGGACTTGTCGCACATCGGCACGAAATACAACAAAGCCCAGCTCCTCGAAAGCATCGTTCAGCCCTCCAAAACAATCGCCGAGGGCTACACGAATTTCCTGGTGAAAAAGAAGGACGGCGAGATTCTGATGGGCATCATCGCCGAGAAATCGAACTCCGACATGCTGCTCAAGAGCACCGACAAAGAATATCGCATCCAAATGTCCGACGTGCAGAAGATGGCTGCGCAGCCCATCTCGCCGATGCCGGAAGGCCTGTTGCAGGACATGAGTGCGGAGGACGCGGCGGACTTGCTGGAGTATCTGTTCTCGCTGAAGTAAATTGAACGGAGCAGGAGCTCCGTTCTACCACAATGACTTATTTGTCACATTTGCAGTACCTTCATCCAATCTTTTCGTGGCATTAAAGCTCTTGAATCGTCGACTTTATTATTATGATTCGTTGCGTGTTGTACACGGCAGCACACCAAAAAACTTCAGTTGGATTTTCGATCCGTCTCTGCGCAGTCGGACTGCTGGCGTTTTCAGCGATTTTCACCTCGCATGCGATTGAAACACCGGGCGTCGTGATCAATGAGATCATGTACCGCTCCGGCTCGGGCAATGCGCTCGACGAATACATTGAAATGTACAACAGTTCAAACCAGTCGATTGATCTGTCGAACTGGCAGCTCAACAAAGGCGTCTCGTACACGTTCACAGCCGGAACGACGCTGAACGCTGGTGCGTACCTGGTCGTTGCGGCGAATTTGCAGACGTTCGCCGCAAAGTATCCAAACGTCACCAATGTCGTCGGCCCGTGGACAGGCAAGCTCAGCAATTCCGGCGAGACCATCCAGCTCGTCAACGCCGGCGGCAGCGCGATCGACTCCGTGACGTACGCCGATGAAGGCGACTGGGCCGTGCGCACGCGCGGACCGCTGGACCTCGGCCACAACGGCTGGATCTGGCAGGCGGACCACAACGGGACTGGGAAATCGCTTGAGCTCATTTCAGCCGTCATGCCCAACCAGTACGGCGCCAACTGGGGCGCCAGTACCGCGGTGGGTGGCACGCCAGGCAGCGCCAATTCAATTGCCGCGGCGAACATCGCGCCCATCATCACCGCCGTGGCACACGCGCCGATCATCCCGAAATCCGCGGAAACGGTGACTGTCACCGCGCGCGTGATCGATGAAAACGACGGCACCGCCCTCGTCACCGTCTATTACCGCAAAGACGGCGTCGCCGCATATTCGACCGCGGCCATGCTCGACGACGGCCTGCACGGCGACGGCATCGCTCACGATGGCGTCTACGGCGCGACGCTTCCAGTGCAGACCACCGGAAGCGTCGTGGAGTTCTACGTCTCCGCAGCCGACACGGGCAATCGCACCCGCACCTGGCCCGGTCCCTCGCAGCCCACGAACACTCAATTGACCAACTGCCTTTACCAGGTCGACGATTCGACCGCGGCCTATTCGCAGCCGCTCTACAAGCTGATCATGACCGGTGCTGAAAACTCCGAGATGACCGCCATCGACAACTCGGCGGCAAACAGCAACGCGCAGATGAATGGCACATTCGTCAGCGTCGATCCCACCGGCACACAATTCCGTTACCGCTGTGGCTTCCGCAACCGCGGCCATGGCAGCCGCACGCGCACCCCGCACAATTTCCGCGTCTCCTTTCCCGACGACAATTTCTGGGAGAACGTGAAGGACATCAACATCAACGCGCAGTATCCGAACTGTCAGTACTTCGGAAGTCTGCTATTTCAGAAGTGCAACATCCCAGTCGCCAGTTCGCGCCTGATCAAATTGCGCGTGAACAACACAGACCTTTCACTCAGCGGCGTGCCGTCATACACCTACTACGTTCACAACGAGTCGTTGGATTCGCAGTGCATCGCGCGCCTGTATCCGGACGACTCGACCGGCAACCTCTACCGCGGCATCCGGCAGGACTCGGGCATTGCCTCGGCCGATCTCACTTACAAGGGAGTCGACCCGACGCCGTATCGCCTGGTCTATTTCAAAGACACGAATGCCGAAGAGGACGACTGGACCGACTTGATTCACATGACCGATGTACTGAACAACGCGCCGGCCGCGAACTACTTCCAGGCCTGCAATCAGGTCATCGACGTCGACAATTGGCTGCGCTATTTCGCGGCGCAGACGTTTCTGGACAACAGCGAGACGACGCTTTCCAACGGGACCGGCGACGATTACGCGCTGTACTGCGGCGTGATCGATCCGCGTTTCAAGCTCCACGGCTACGACTTCGACACGATCATCGGCGCCGGCGACGTGGTGGGTTCCGCGACAGCATCGCTGTTCAAGATGGTGACGCTGACGAGCCTGAACAAATTCATGAAGGCGCAGGATATTGCCCCGCTCTATTTCGGTCACCTGAACACCTATGGCGACACCGTGTTTGCCACGCCTATTTTCAACACGCTCGTCGACCAGACACTCACCGGCCAATTCCCCACGACGGTCACCGACGGCTTCAAAAACTTCATGGCGCAGCGCCTGGCCTACATCCGCTCGCAGATTCCGCTGAGCATCAGCGTCACCACGACGCCCACAGTGCAGAACGGCTACCCGCGCACGACGACGCCGACCTGCTCACTCACCGGAAAGGCGCACGCCGTCAAAACGCGCTCGGTCATCGTCGGCGGCGTAACCGCAGTGTGGACGGCCTGGACGACCAGCTGGACCGTATCGAACGTCCCGTTGAAGCCGGGCATCAACAAAGTGCTGATCCAATCGCTCGACGGAGCCGGCGGCGAATTCGAACGGCAGTACGTGGACGTGTGGTACGACAACGCCACCACGCTGTCGATTTCGGGCACACTGGCGACGGACACGACGCTCACTGCCGCCGGCGGCCCGTATCGCCTGACCGGCGATCTGATTGTGCCGCTCGGTGTGACGCTGACGATCGACCCGGGTACGACGCTCTATGTCGACACCGGCTTCGGCATCAAAGTATTTGGCCGCCTCGTGGCCGAAGGCACCGATCTCCTGCGCATCCGCATGACGCGCCTTCCCGCCGGCACGGGCACATGGACCGGGATCACCTTCACCGACACGCAGCAGGACAACCGTCTTTCGTTCATCGATTTTGCCTACGCGGACAACGCCGCGACGAATCTGAGCGCCACGAATTCCAAGCTGTTCATCAATCAGGCGACGTGGTCGGTGACGCTCAAGCAGCTGCTGACGCTCGAAAATTCTTCGCTCATCATGAAGAACTCGGCCCTGCCGACCATCGCCAACGCCGAGCTGCTGCATTTCCACGCCATGCCGCCGGATGGCTTCTTGCAGCTCGTCGGCAACACCTTTGGCGTCACGACGGGGAATTTCGGCGTGTGCAGCATCACCGGCGGCAATCGCCCGGGGCCGATCGCGGAAATCTGGAACAACACCTTCCTGGGCGGCAGCGACGACGGACTCGTGCTGAACGGCACCGACGCCCACGTCGAAGGCAACGTCTTCATGAATTTTCACAAGAACAACAGCGGCGGGAGCGATTCGCATTGCCTCGCGACCGGCGCGGACAGCGGCAACACATCTGAAGTTTACATCGCGCGAAATGTATTCAGCAATTCAGACCACGCGCTGCTGTGCCGCGACGGCGCGTTCTTGACCGTGCAGAACAACACCGTCGTGGGCTGCACAGTCGGCGCGATCAATTTCATCGACAACCTCGGCGCTGTGCCGCCCCCAACCCAGGGCAACGGCGTGCTGCTCGACGGCAATATTTTCTGGAACAACGCCAGGGTGTTCCGGAACATCGCGGCGGGCATCAGCGCCACAGTCAAGAATTGCGTCGTGCCGTCGCTGGACTTGGATGCGGGCGTGACGATGGGGCCGGGGAACATCGTTGCCGATCCGCAGTTCGTCGCGCTGCAGGATTTTCATCTCAAAAACACGTCTCCCGCAAAAGGCCACGGACCGAACGGCACCGACATGGGCGCGTACGTCGCCCAAGGCGCATCTCTGCGCGGGACACCCAGCTCGCCGACCACCGCGACGGCCGCGACGTTCAGCGTCGATGGCCCGGCCATTCTCTCCTACAAGTACAGCGTCGACAACGGGCCCTTCAGCCCCGAGCGGGCCATCACCACACCCATTAATCTGAATGGCCTTGCAGCAGGCGCGCACGCGGTCACGGTGCTCGGCAAGAACGACGCGGGGAATTTCCAGGACGCGGGCCTGGTGCCAACAGCGGCAACAGTTTCGAATTCCTGGACCGTCGTCACGACGCCGGTTCGGCGAGTGAGGATCAACGAAGTCCTCGCGGACAACAAAACCGTCTTCAGCAACAACAACACTTTTCCCGACATGATCGAGCTCTATAACGACGGCTCGGACATCAGCCTCTCCGACATGAGCCTGACCGACAACCCCGCCTCCGCGCGCAAATTCGTCTTCCCGCCCGGCACGACGATGCTGGCGGGCGCATACATGGTGCTGCTCGCCGACAGCGCATCGGCGCCGGGGATTCACCTCGGCTTCAGTTTGAACAAAGACGGCGAAGGCGTTTACCTCTGCGATACGCTGGCGAACAGCAGCACGGTGCTCGACAGCGTCGTCTTCGGGCTGCAGCTTTCGGACCGCTCGATCGGGCGTCTGCCGGACGGCACATGGAATTTGTGCGTGCCGACGTTCGGCTCGGCGAATGTGTTTCAGCCCATGGCCGACGCCGCGGGCTTGAAGCTCAACGAGTGGCTCGCGAAAGCGTCCGGCCAATACAAGGACGATTTCATCGAGCTGTACAACCCGTCGGCGCTGCCGGCGCCGCTCGGCGGGCTGTACCTGACAGACAACATGCTCAGCGAGCCCACAAAACACAAGCTGCCCGCGTTGAGCTTCGTTAATGGGACGACAAGCTCGGGCTCCGGCTTGACGTTATTGACGGCCGACAGCAATTCGAATGCAGGCGCGGACCATCTCAATTTCAAGCTGACTGCGGAAGGCGGGCAGATTGGGTTGAACGATGCTTCAGGCGCGGCGATCAACTCGGTTTTTTTCGGGCCGCAGGCCACCAATGTGGCTCAGGGCAGAACGCCGAACGGCGCGGATTTGATCGCGACATTCACACCGACCCCGGCGGCAGACAACCCCCTGCCGCCCTCGACCGTGACGACCACGAATTTGATTCCCATCACGCAGACCTGGAAATACGATCAGACGAACACTTACACGGGTATCACCTGGCAGGCGAAAACGTTCGACGATTCGGCGTGGGTGTCCGGCGCGGCGCTTCTGTACAACGAGCCCGCCGCGCTCCCCGCGGCGAAGAACACGCCGCTGACGATCGGTCGCTCGACGTACTTCTTCCGCTCGCATTTCAATTTCACCGGAGATCCGGCCAAGACGATTTTGAAATTCAAAGCGGTCGTGGACGACGGCGCGATTTTCTATTTGAACGGAACCGAAGTGTACCGGCTGGGCATGAACACCGGTACGGTTCTCTACACCACGCTCGCGAACCGCACGGTGGGCGACGCGCTGTACGAAGGCCCCTTCACGATTCCGAGCACCGCGCTGGTGGCCGGCGACAACGTGATGGCCGTGCGCGTGCACCAGGCCGCGACGAACAGCGACGACGTGGTCTTCGGCATGACGCTGGACTCGGAAGTGACCACCGTCAATTCGAGCGTCGCCGTGCCGGTCGTGATCAATGAAATTTCAACGCGGCCGAGCTCCGGACAAAATCCATTCATCGAGATTCACAACCCGACCGCGAGCGCGGCGAACATCAGCGGCTGGTACCTCACCGACGACCAGGCCACGCCGAAAAAATATTTGATCCCGACAACACCCGCGCTGGTGGCCGGCGCGTTCCAGGTCTTCGATTCGACTCAATTCGGCGCAAGCTTCGCGCTCAACCCGCTCGGCGGCGCCGTCTACCTTTATTCGGCGGATGGTAGCGGAAATCTGACGACGTATTCGACCGGATTCTCCTACGGCGCAAGCGATCCGGACGTGAGTTTCGGACGCTATGTGACGAGTACCGGCGAGGCGCAGTATCCGGCGCAGAAATTGGTAAGCTCGGGCGCGCTCAACGCGGGGCCAAGCGTCGGGCCGGTCGTGATCAGCGAGATCATGTACCACCCGGGCGCAGGCGGAAACACCTTCATCGAATTGACCAACATCACGACCTCGGCCGTGAAGCTCTACGACGCGAACGTCCCGGCGAACACGTGGCGGATCAACGGCGTTGAATTCGATTTCCCGCCAGGCGTCGACTTGCCCCCCGCAGGCGTGCTGGTTGTGTCGGCAATCGATCCGGCTCTGTTCCGCTCGAAATATTGCGTGCCCAATTCCGTGCAGGTTTACGGGCCGTACCACGGCACGCTGCAAAACAACGGCGAGCTGATCGAACTCCAGAAGCCCGACACGCCTGTCATAATTCAGGGTCAGCCGTTCGTGCCGTACATCACCGTGGATGCCGTGCGCTACGGCGACAGCTCGCCCTGGCCGAGCGAAGCGGACGGCAGCGGCCCGTCGCTCGAGCGCGTCAATGTGAACGCGTACGGAAACGATGCCGTGAACTGGCGCGCAAGCCTGAGCGCGGGCGGAACGCCGGGGAATGCGAGCATCTGGGACGGCGGCGGCGATGGACAAGTCTGGAGCTCATTCGGAAATTGGGACACGAACAACCGGCCTTTCCCCGGACCGTCGACCGCGCTCGTGTTCAAGACGGTGGGCACCGCGCCGTACTTTTCAAGCAATGACCTCAACGCGCCCTTCGACCTCAATAATTTGATCTTGAGCAGCCCCATCTCGGGCAGCGGCATTGGCGGCCAGCCGTTGAATTTCACCGGACCCTTCCCGGCGCTGATGCAGTACGGAAGCGGCGCGTTCACCGTGAGCACCGCGATAGCTGTGCAAGGTTCACTGAAGCTCGACGGCGACGGCGACGGAACGGTGACCCTCAGCGGCGTGTTGTCAGGCGGCGGCGGCATCGTGAAGTACGGCGCGTGGGCCGTCGAGCTGGGCGGGGTAAATCCATTCAACGGCGCGATCACGATCAACGGCGGCGCGCTGCATGTGAAGGATTCGATCGGGCCCGGCGCGCTGGTGAATGTGAACGGCACGGGTGCCTTCCTGCGCGGAACCGGCACAGTGAATGGCAGCGTGAAGTTCACAGCGCCGGGCGGAAAAATCTTTCCGGGAAGCACGCTGCATCAGGGCGCGGACGGGAATTTTGGAACATTGACTATCGGCTCTCTTGACATGTCGAGCGCGATCAACGCGGGCACGGTCAAGCTGGTGGTCTCCGCGGCGCTCGCCGGAACCACTCCTCAGTCCGACAAAGTAGTCGTGAACGGCCCGCTGGCGCTTGGCGGCGCCTCGACGCTGGAGCTGCGCACGCAGGTGAAGGATGGCAACTACTCGCTGGCGAACGACGTCGTGCTGATCGACGCGAGCAACGGCGGAACTCAGACGCCCATCGGTGCCGCGTTCAACACCTTCACGATTTCCAATTCGGGCGGCTCGAACGGCGTGAAGATTCTGTACGTCGACAACACATTTGTGCCCGGGACGACGGCCACGAACGACGCGAGCGTGAAGGCTGTGCAACTGCCCGGCGGCGCGGCCGCGCCGGCCATGGCGGCGAATTCGGCAAGCAAAGTTGTGCTGCGGCTGGGAGACGCCAACACGACAGTCACACCGGTGCGCATCGGTCGCTTTACCGCGGAAGCACAAGGCGCCGGCGTTTTGCTGAGTTGGGATGTGATTTCGGAATTCCAAAATCTCGGTTTCAATGTTTACCGGCGCAGCGGTGAGACGGATGCGTGGACGCGCGTGAATCGAACGCTGATCGCCGGGCGGATTTCGTTGCCGGAGTTCAAGCGGTATACGCTGTACGACTGGCCCATGCCGGGGCGGTTTGAGTACAAATTGGAGAGTGTGAGCGTGGATGGCTGGGCGGAGCCGTATGAGGCGTTCGCGAGTGTTGAACTGAATGACTTGGGACAAGTGAGCCTGGAGGGAGTTGAATCGGCGGGGGATTGGGCGGAAGGGGCGATGGCGTTCAAGCGCGCCAGGGAAGTGTGTCAGAGATTTGCATCAGCCGCGATGGTGAGTCCGCACGCCACACTGCAGACGGCAGTGGCACACGCGACACTGGATGATCTAAAGTTTAAAGACATGCCGAGCGCATTGAGTGAATCACGCGCGGCGGTGCGGTGGTTTACGGGTGGGGGAAGCCGGGCGGGCGGATTTACTGGTATGAAGGTTTCGTATTCACAGCCGGGCGTGCTGAAGATTCCGGCGGCGATGCTCCCCAATGGATTTGATGTAGAACATCTGAGCCTTCAGCGCGAAGGCCGGAGCTTGAATGCGCTCTCGGTCACAGCAGACGGGCTGGTGGTCTTCGGCCCCGGGTACAGCGACGAGTACACGCGGCGGGACGCTCTGTTTTTGCGCCGGAGTTCTTCGGCAACGCTGGTAAGTCCAATCCCGCAGATTCAAGATTTGTTTTCCAGCACCCAGCCGGTGAACGTCACTTCGCCGGCATCCACATCGATTGAATTCCATGACGTCTATTTCGATTTCGATCTGCATCCGTACACAGTCGCACCCTGGTTCTCGAAGAAATATTTGAGCGCCGGGTCGGTGCAGAACTTTGATGTGGAAATACCCGGCGCAACGAGCGGGCCCGCGAAACTCGCGGTGAACGTGTGCAGCTTGACAAGTGCCGCTCATCTGCTGCAGGTCGCGATCAATGGCCAGCCGGTTGGACAGGCGAGCTGGACGGACGGCGGGCAGATGATTGCGCTGAGTTTTGCGATCGGTCCTGGAATTCTATCGGCCGGAGCCAATCGCATTGAGCTCATCACGCCCGGTGACGACGGCGCGATTTCATTTTTGCATTCAATCACAATGAATTACACGCGGACGCTGGACGCATCGAAGCCCATCGAAGTCATCAACGAAAGTGCAGCCACACAGCTCTACGAAATCAGCAACGTGTCCGCGGCGGGGGCGTGGGTCGTCGATGCGCGTTTCGCGGATCGCGCGGCGCTGGTCCCCCACTCCACTCAGGCGGCGGCATACGGAACTCTCACGCTGAGATTCAGTGCGGCCGCGGGCGGATCAGGGAAGTATCTCGTCGTCCCAAAGGGTCTGGAGCAGCGTCCGGACGCCGTGAACCTGCGCCAGGTAAAGCCGGTGAAGTCGACAACATATCTCGCGACGGGACCCGCTCAGTTTGGCGCCACCGTGCAGCCGCTCCTGCTGCAGCGCGCGAAGGAGGGCTTGCGCGCGCAATTTGCCGATCAGGAACAGCTCTTTGATTTCTACAATTTCGGGCGCTACGGCCCGGCGGGAATTCAAAACGCGGTCCGCGCGGCGCTGCCGAAATATCTCCTGCTGCTGGGCCGGACGACCAGCGATTACAGAAATTATTCAGGCGCCGGTGTCGATCCGATGTGCCCGGCATTTTTGATTTCCACGACCACATGGGCGCAGACCACCAGCGATGCGCTCTTCGGCAACCTGGGCCGCGGCATTCCAGAGGTGGCGGTGGGCCGCCTGCCGGTGAATGACGCGCAGGAGTTGAGCGTGGCTGTCGCGCGCACGCTTGCTTATGGAGGAGTGCCTCTATCTGGCGTGCGGATTCATGCCGCCGCCGATCGTGTGGACGCCGCGGCAGGGGATTTTGCGGCACACGCCGAAAGGATGCGCAGCGCGCATCCGGAGCTACGCTGGCAGGCGAACTATCTGGGGGTAACGTGCCCGGCGCCGGCCGACGTGAACGCTTCAATGACCGCCGCCGCAAACGGCGGCGCTGACTGGGTGCTGTACGTCGGCCATGGCAACTCAGTGCATCTCGGAAAAGATTCGCCGCAGATCCTCGACACCGGCAAAGTCGGCGCGTGGACGGGGAGCGTGGTGTTTTTGCAGGCGACTTGCACGGCCCATTGGATGGCCAAGGACGAATTTGGATTCCGCAGCATCGCGATGAAGGGACTGACTCAGCCCCAAGGCGGAATTGCGGCCTCGATCGGCTCGTCGACGTACGTGACGGCGGCGCACTCGATGGCCTTTATGGGCCAGCTCATCGCAAATTCGAACGGTCGCCGCTGGGGCGACACTTTGTTGCTTGCACAGCAGTGGGCGCGATTCCAGACGACGCCGGAATTTGGGGATATTTGGAAATCAGAACAATTATTTGGCGATCCGGCGTTGCCGGTGTTGAAGTCGTTGCAGAAATCGAGCGGGGCCGGTTTGAGTCCTGGGAGCTTTTGAAGCCCGGAACATTTCGTCTGGCACGCTGAAGCGTGAACTCCAACATCCAACGGAAATTCTTGTTGCACCTGTCTGCCTGACGATTATAAAAACCGTGCGTGAAGTTTCTGTTTCCTTGGAATCCTGCCATGCCCGCATCGAAAGTAAATCTTAGCCCGGCCTCACCAGCCGGGCGGGCAACGTCTCTCCCTCCCGCAGGGTTCGTCTCTTCGTTCAGCATCATTGCATGACGCGGCGCTTCGAATCCCTGGGAGCGCCGGCCTCCAGCCGGCTCTGGGAGCGCAGGCATCCTGCCTGCAACGGGCTTCCAGCCCGTAACGCTCGCAGCACATCGTCACCGATGCAGGCGGATCACCGTCTCAAGAGATTGGGCAGTTTGAGGGAGCGTTCGACAACATGAATTCAAAAATTACACTGACTTTCCCAGATCAATCCCCGCATGAATTCGACGCGGGCGTCACAGGGCTGCAAGTGGCCGAATCGATCGGCAAGCGCCTGGCTCAGGACGCGGTCGCGGTGAAATTCAACGGCGTCGTGCAGGATCTGGCGCGGCCGATTTCAAGCAACGGCACGTTTTCGGTGATCACCCCGCGTTCGCGCGACGGCAAGCAGGACGCCGACGCGCTCTACTGCATCCGCCACACCGCCGAGCACGTCATGACCGAAGCGATCTGCCGGCTCTGGCCGGACACCAAGCTCGTCTACGGACCGCCGGTGGACGACGGCTTCTACGGTGACATCGATCTCGATCACAAAATTTCCGTCGACGATTTTCCCAGGATCGAAGCCGAGATGGCGAAGATCGTCGCCGAAAACCGCCCGATGACCCGCTACGAGCTTTCGCGCGAAGAAGGCTTGAAGAAGATTGAAGCCGAAGGCAATCCGTACAAGCTTGAAAATGCCAAAGCGGCGAAGGGCGACAAACTTTCGTTCTACGTGACCGGCGCGAATGCAGGCAAGGATTTCGAAGACCTCTGCATGGGCCCGCACGTTCCTTCAACCGGGAAGATCGGCGCATTCAAATTGACTGCCGTCGCCGGCGCTTATTTCCACGGCGACGAAAAAGCCAAGCAATTGCAGCGCATCTACGGCACCGCGTTCGCCTCCAAAAAAGAGTTGGACGAGCACTTCACTCGAATCGAAGAAGCGAAGAAACGCGACCATCGGCTCATCGGAAAGCAGATGGGCTTGTTCACCATGTCGCCGCTCGTCGGACAGGGCTTGGTGTTGTGGATGCCCAAGGGCGGCATCATCCGAACTGAGCTCGGCAATCTGATGCAGGGCGAGCTGATTAAGCGCGGCTACTCGCCCGTCTTCACGCCGCACATCGGCAACGTTGAGCTCTACAAGACTTCGGGGCACTTCCCATACTACAAAGACAGCCAGTACCCCACCCTCAAGAGCACCACCGACGAACACGAAGAGTATCTGCTCAAGCCGATGAACTGTCCGCATCACATCCAGATTTACGCCGCCGAGCCGCACAGCTATCGCGAGCTGCCGGTGCGGCTGGCCGAGTTCGGGACTGTGTACCGCTACGAGCAGTCGGGCGAATTGAACGGGATGACCCGCGTACGCGGGTTGACTCAGGATGACGCGCATCTTTTCTGCACGCCCGAGCAGGTCGAGCAGGAATTCAAGAGCACCGTCGAGCTGGTGACCAAGATATTCGGCTACCTGGGCCTGAACGATTACCGGGTTCAGGTAAGTCTTCGCGATCCGAAAAGCGATAAATACACTGGCGATCCGAAGAACTGGGACAAAGCCGAAGAGACGCTCAAGCGTGTCGCGAAAGAAATGAACCTGCCGCATGACGCCGTGCCCGGCGAGGCGGCGTTCTACGGACCGAAGCTGGACTTCATGGTGAAGGACTGCATCGGCCGCGAGTGGCAGCTGGGGACTGTTCAGCTTGACTACAACCTGCCTGAGCGGTTCAAGCTTGAGTACATTGGCGCGGACAACGCGCGGCACAGGCCCGTGATGATCCACCGCGCGCCGTTCGGAAGCTTCGAGCGGTTCGTGGGGATTCTGATCGAGCATTTCGCCGGAGCGTTTCCGCTGTGGCTCTCGCCGGTTCAGGTGCGCGTGGCCAACATCACCGAAAGCTCGCAGGAAGCTGCGCGCAGGACCTTGGCGCTTTTGCAGGCCGAAGGCATTCGCGCGGAGGGCGACATCAGCGTATCGGGAAACATCAAGCAGAAGGTGAAGGAGTCGGAGGAAGCGAAAGTCCCCTATTTGCTTGTGATCGGCGACCGCGAAGCGGCGGCAGGAACAGTGTCGGTGCGCGGGCGGGGACGGAAGGATCTGGGTGTGATGCCGGTGGCGGAGTTTGTTTCAAAAGCCAAGGCGGAGATTGCGGGGCGGACGTTGTGAGTTCAAGGTTCAAAGTTCAAGGTTCAAGGTTGGATGCCTTGAACGTCAACCTTGAACTTTGAACTTTGA
>JADMIO011426184.1_pt1 | contig 51479 bp, 56 predicted proteins | sample 8958161 | NCBI WGS metagenome assembly JADMIO01 (sample SAMN16585339, study PRJNA669376) | soil metagenome | isolation source: Crop rotation soil | place: USA: Cullars Rotation, Alabama | collected 2011
GGCCGCGACTTCAAGTCACGTGAATTCCAAGCTTCGGATCCCACTGTGCTGGAAAGGCTGCCGTCAGGGATGGTGAGCATGATGCGGTGGCGGTCCCACTCTTCGAAAGATTTTTCGGGAAGGTCTGGTTTATCAAAAGAGCGAAAGCCCATGGAAGAATGGCGCGGGTCGGGTGTGCCGATATTTTTTCCAAAGACGGCATAGACAGGATTGTTTTTTTCGACGGCAATTTCCACCTTTGCCCGCAGTTTGTACATCGACAGCCGCCGGGCGAGATCTTCGGCGCGGGCGCCGCCTTCGCAGTCCAGGTAAATTGTTCCGTCTTTTTCCGTGATAAAAAAATCATGCAGGAATTTTCCGGGGGCGTTCAGCAGGCAGGCATAAAGAGAGGGCTGGCGATCCAGAAGGGTCATGTCGTTGCTGATCAGGCCTTGCAAAAACGGGCGGCTTTCCGGGCCGGATAGTTTTACAAGGCCGCGGTTTTGAAGGGTTGAGAAATAAGGTGCTTGTGTCATGATACCTTCCGATGAACGTCCTTTTTATCACATCCAGCCGGATTGGCGATGCGGTTTTATCGACCGGCCTGCTGGACCATATAGCGCGGAAATACCCGCAGGCCAAAGTCACGATTGTCTGTGGGCCGCTGACGGCCTCGTTGTTTGAGGGGTATCCAAACCTGCGGAGGATCATCCCTTTAAAGAAACGGACATTCAACCGCCACTGGTTTGGGCTTCTGGCGCAGGTGGCGCGGGAGCAATGGGATATAATCGTGGATTTGCGCAATTCGATGATCCCGCGCGTGGTGAGGGCAAAGGAAAAATATGTTTTCAGTTCCGCCATTGACCAGAAGCTTCATAAGGCCGAGCAGAACGCGGCGGCGATGAAGCTGGATTATGTGCCAGCGCCGAAGTTGTGGTTTTCGCAAAAGCAGATCAGGGATGCGGCGGCGCTTGTTCCGGATGGCGGGCCGGTGCTGGGCATCGGGCCGGCGGCCAACTGGCCGGGGAAAATCTGGCCGGCCGACAGGTTTGTTGAAATTATAAAATTTGTGACGGGTGAGATTTTGCCTGAGGCGCGGGTGGCCGTGTTTGCGGCGCAAGGGGAAGAGGAAATCGCACGAAAGGTTTTGCAGGCTGTGGAACGGGATAAACAAATCGATGTTATTGCAAAGGCCAATCCCGGTACGGCAGCGGCGGCGCTCGCGCGCTGTGATTTATATATTGGCAACGATTCCGGCCTGATGCATTGTGCGGCGGCGGGGGGCGTGAAAACGCTGGGGCTGTTCGGGCCGAGCTGGCCGCATCTTTATCGCCCGTGGGGGCCGCATTGCGATTATGCGCGCACGCCCGAGACCTATGATGAGCTAACGGCGTATGAGGGTTATAGCCCTGAAACCGCGCCGTGCCTGATGGGGTCGCTGACGGTTGAGGCGGTGAAGGAAAAAATCAGGACGCTTAATTATTCAGGTGGCTAAAGCTGTCCGGGGTTTTCATGCTTTCGGGTTTCCCCTCTTTGGGGTCGTAGCCGTAGTCCACGCGGGCGAGGAAGTAATTGTGCCGTGCCGTGTCGGCCGTTTCATAGGGGATGTATTTTGAGCGTTGCCAGCCCTTGGCTTTCATGCAGCCGTCAAAATCCTGATAATCGGTGTGTTCGGCCAACAGCGCGCCATCATGTTCCGGCGTGTCCCAGTCAGCCAGTTGCCGTTTGTCGGCATCCAGCGTTTCGCTGTCGCCGCCGGCGGGAATGGCATCTTTAACAGTCTTCAGGCTTTCCAGCTCGCGCATATCAACAACGCATTCGGCGATATTGCGGTCGAGAAGTTTCTGCGCATCAGGCCCTTGTTTGTATATGGCTTCCGTCGCATCCGTCTGTTCCCAGAAATGACCGCCCCTGATATCAGGCGAAGTGCTGCAGGCCGCGAGAGCCAGTAGCGATACAAACCCTACATTCATCAAAAACTTCTTGGACATTCAAGTTACCTTCGCTTGCCTATAAAACTATTAGTGCAAATCGTTTTCTCCGACTGCATAAACACGTTCCCAGCCTTTGGACTTCATGCAGCCGGTCATGTCTTCATAGTTCGCATGTCCGGAGAGAACCGCGCTTTTATCTTTGTTTTGCGGCACATCCTTGGTGGTATTCTTTTGTTGATCGGGATCAAGAACCTTACCCGAGCCGTCGGTCGGGATTGAATTTCTGATCATGTGCAGTCTTTCAAGCTCTCTCAGTTCAACGACGCAGCTTCCGATATCCCGGTCTAGCAGTTCCTGGGCCTTGGGGCCTTCCTGATAAAGGGTTTCCGAAGGGCTAATGCGCTGCCAGTATTGCGGCTCCAGAATATTGTGGCCGGGCGCGCAAGCTGTAAGAGCAAGGATTCCGGTCAGAAGCAGGGTGTTTTTTAATGTCATGGCCATGGGCATTTGTGAATCATGAATATGTCTAAGCACTCTAGAACAATATGGGGGTAAAGCCAAGACCGCTGACGGATTTATTCAGACTTCTGAATCCACCAAGTTTCAAGCACTGCGCCGTAAAGCGGGGTTTTTTCAGGGTGCTCTATAATGGCTTTGTGAGCGATAAAGTCGTTGCCGGAATAGTAAAGGGGGATCATGTAAACCCCGTCCATCAGCTTGCGGTCCAGTGCCTGGGCAGTGGAGACAAGCGTTTCGCGATCCTTCGCGTCGGCGATTTGTTTGGAGAGTTTATCGATCTCCGGGTCGCAGATCCCGGCATAGTTCCAGCGCGAGGGTTCCTTGGCTGCCTGGCACCCCCAGTACAGGGTTTGTTCGGTGCCCGGCGAGAGTGTTGAGAGCCAGTAATAAAGCGTCATGTCGAAATCGTAATCATTCATACGGCCGATGTAATTGGCGGCGTCCAGCACGCGGATGGTCGGGGTGATGCCCATTTTCATCAGCGCGGTTTTAAAATTCAGCGCGATTTTTTCATCTTCGGGCGCGCTGAGGATGATTTCAAAGGTCAGCGGCTTGCCGTCTTTCATGCGCTGGCCGTTTTGCACGACCCATCCGGCCTCTTTGAGGAGTTTATCGGCTTCCACCATGTTGGCGCGGCGTTCAGCAGGGGTAGCGTTTACAGGCGGCGTCCATGCATTGGCCGAGAGCTCGGCGTTGGGGTAATAGCTGGTGATGCGTTTATACTGGCCGTGGAATAAATTCGTGTTGGCCCATTCAAAATCGAATAAAAGGTTCAGGGCCTTGCGCACCCGGATATCGTCAAAGGGCGCGCGGCGGGTGTTGAAGATAAATCCCTTCGTTTTTTCCGGGCGGCCGTGGGGCAGGGCTTCCAGTTTTACACGGCCATCCTTAGCGGCTGGGAAATCATAGGCGCTCGCCCATTTTCCCGCGTCGTATTCGCGCCGCAGGTCGAGGTTGCCGGATTTGAAGGCTTCGAAAGCCACTGTGTCGTCGCGGTAATAATCGTAAACAATCTTATCGGCGTTGAACTGGCCGACATTCGGGAACATGTCTTTGGCCCAGTAATCGGCGACGCGTTCATAGGTGATGCTGCGGCCGGGATCGATGGCGGCGATTTTATAGGGCCCGTTGCCAAGCGGCGGCGTCAGGACCGCTTCGTCGAAGGTTTTCCCTTCCCACCATTTCTTCGAAAGCACCGGCATCATGGCAAGGATCATGACCGTTTCGCGGTCGTAACCTTCGCCCAGCGAGAATTTCACGCTGCTCGCATCCGGTTTTTCGACAGTTTTGACCAGCTGGTAGACGCGCCGCATGTTGGGGCGACCTTCTGTCTTTAAAGTTTCAAATGAAAAAACGACGTCGTCAGCGGTGATGGGGCTGCCATCGTGGAATTTTGCTTTTGGGTTGAGGTGGAATGTAATGGAGGAACGGTTGTCCGGAACATCGACGCTTTCGGCGATCAGCGGATACATCGTGAAAGGTTCGTCCCAGACGCGGGTCATCAGCCGGTCATAGACAAGGGCAAGGCCTTCTGCGGCTTTGCCCTTAATGCTGAACGGGTTGACGGTGTCGAACGTGCCGATGCCCGCCATTTTCAGCGTGCCGCCTTTCGGGGCGTCTGGATTCACGTAGTCGAGGGTTTTGGCACTCGGCCCATATTTCGGTTTGCCATGCATGGCCAGGCCTTCGGCGTGGGTGGGGAGGGTCAGGAATAAAACAGTAAAAAAGAGGGGAAGAATCTTCATATCTCTATGATGTCATCCCGAGCGGAGCGCCGCAAGGCGCGTAGCCGAGGGATCTATGTAAGACGGATAATGGATCAGATCCCTCGACGGCGCCCCTGCTTATCGCAGGGGCTTGCTCAGGATGACACCGGGGGTTACGCCGCTTTTCTGGCCAGCTCCGCCAGTTTTTTCTGCGGGCGGGGACCGATATGCGAAATAACTTCCGCAGCGGCAAGCGCGCCGAGGCGTCCGCATTTTTCAAGGGTCAAGCCTTCCGTAAAGCCATAGAGGAATCCGGCGGCGAACTGGTCGCCGGCGCCGGTGGTATCGATGACTTTTGAAACCGGCTCGGCCTTGATTTCGATGGTTTTGCCTTTTGAAACGACAACCGCGCCTTTTTCACTGCGGGTCAGCACGGCAACTTCAACATGTTCGCCGACAGCGTTCATCGCGTCTTTAAATTCATGCTGCATGAACAGCGATTTGATTTCCTGTTCGTTGGCAAAAAGGATGTCGACATGGTTTTGCACGAGATTAATGAAATCATGGCGGTGGCGGTCGACACAGAACGGGTCCGAGAGCGTCAGCGCCACGCGGTGGCCTGCATCGTGTGCGTATTGTGCGGCGGCGATGAAGGCTTCTTTCGCCTGCGGTTTATCGAAGAGATAGCCTTCCAGATAAGTGACCTGTGCGGAGGCAATGAAATCGGGATCGATATCACCGGCCCGGAGTTCGGCACTGGCGCCCAAAAATGTGTTCATCGTGCGCTGGGCGTCCGGCGTTACCAGGATCAGGCAGCGGCCTGTTTTCGCGCCCATGACAAGGGGCTGGGTGTCATAGATGATCCCCTGCGCCTGCATGTCTTTTTTATAGGTTAGCCCTAGAGGATCATCGGCCACTTTCCCAATGAAACCGCCCTTGCCGCCGAAGGAGGCAAAGCCTGCTAGCGTGTTGGCCGCCGAGCCGCCGGAAGTTTCCAGTCCCTTGCCCATTTTGGTGTAGAGGTCGACTGCCCGGGCCTCATCGATCAGCGTCATTGCGCCTTTTTCCATGCCGTGCATGGTTTTCTGGCCGACGATAAATTCCTCGCTGGTTTGGACTAAAACATCGACAAGTGCGTTTCCAACGCCGATTACACCAAGTTTAGGTTCAGACATTTTTGTTTTTCCGTTTAAAGCTGTTATTTGTGTGAGAGTGAATGTTCTTCAAAATATGACTGTGCAGCGCCTTGATCAACAATATAATTACTTAAGGGTTCGGCGCTTCTGAAGTGTTTATTCCTACTTAAAGCATCAAAATCTTCTCGAGAAAGAGAAACGATGACTCTTCCTTGAGATTGTTTTTCTAATATCCAACTCATGCTCTTCATTGAATCGCTCACGACTTCAGGAACGGTTCTTCTTCCTGTGATTTTTGCAAAAGCTTCAGTTGCTGCGGTGGCCTGGCCTCCGAATACGATGTCTTTGGATTTTGTCATTCTTTGTCTCCTTGTGAACTCTCCAAAGCCTTAGTCAAACACTGATACTATGTCAATATATTTACGGATGTGATATTTCAGTATTTCTTGTTAGGTGTTTCCTGTAAGTTCGGGCCTATCTGTATACAAAATGACCGCAAAAGCCAAAGGGAATATAAAGGAAAAAGTCGTCGAAACCGCCCTGAAACTGGCGGCTAAAGACGGCTGGGGCAAAACCACCCTGGCCGGGATTGCCCGGGCTGCGAAAATCCCGCTTTCCACGCTGCACGATCATTTCGAGGATAAGGGGGATATCATTGCGGCGCTCGGGCGCATGATTGATAAAAAGGTGCTGGAAAGGGTTTCAAAGCCCGATCCTAAAACGCCGGCCAAGGAACGGCTGTTTGATGTCTTGATGGAGCGTTATGAGGCTCTGAATGAATGCCGGCCCGGCGTTGTAGCCATTCTTGAGAGCCTGACCTGTGACCCCAAGCAGGCGGTGATTTTACTGCCGCATATCTGCAAATCCATGAACTGGATGCTGGAGGCGGCGGGGCTCAACACGTCCGGTATCGCAGGGGCGGTGCGGGTGGCCGGGTTGACCGGGATTTATGCGAAAAACCTGTGCGTTTGGCAGGGCGATGAAAGCCCGGACCTTGCTAAAACGATGGCCGCGTTGGATAAGGATCTCGGCCGGGCGGAATACCTGGCCGGAATGGCGGGATTATAATCAACATGCTTGCGAATGCGGTATACGCTTAATCCTTTGGAAAAATATGCAGCGGTGTATATAAGGGAATAAGAAGATTTAAAGACAGATATGGACTACGAACGGCATTTCCAGAATTGCATTGACGACGTGAAGGCGGAGGGACGCTACCGCTATTTCGCGACCCTTGAGAGGATCAGGGGGCGTTTCCCGAAGGCTCTTTATCATGCGCCGGATGGCTCTACGAAAGAGGTCACGGTCTGGTGCTCCAATGATTATCTTGGCATGGGCCAGCATCCCAAAGTTCTGGAGGCAGCTCGCGAGGCGCTGGAAAAGGCGGGAAGCGGGGCGGGCGGTACGCGCAACATATCAGGGACAACCCGTTATCACGTTGAATTGGAGAACTCGGTAGCCGATCTGCATGGCAAAGAGGCGGGGCTGACCTTTTCGTCAGGTTACGTGGCGAATGAAGGTGCGTTGGCGACGCTGGGCAAACTTATGCCCAACTGCGTGATTTTTTCGGATGAGATGAACCATGCCTCGATGATCCACGGCATCAAGGACAGCAAATGCGAAAAATACGTTTATCGTCATAATGATACAGAGCATCTTGAAAGCCTTTTAAAAAGCGTTGATTCAAAACGCCCGAAGATTATTGCTTTTGAATCCGTGTATTCGATGGATGGGGATATATCGCCGATTAAAGAAACAGTGGAACTTGCTGAAAAATATGGAGCAATGACTTATCTGGATGAGGTGCATGCGGTTGGGGTTTATGGGCCGCGCGGCGGTGGCGTGGCAGAGGAACGCGGTTTGATGGACCGTATCGATATTATCGAGGGCACGTTTGGAAAAGCCTATGGCGCGATGGGCGGGTTTATTACCGGTAAGCGGGCAATGATCGATGCGATCAGGTGTTTTGCCTCCAGTTTCATTTTTACCACCAGCCTGCCGCCGTCGGTTCTGGCATCGGCGCTGGCGGCCGTGGAGCATTTAAAGGTTTCACAGATCGAGCGCCAGAAGATCCGCATGAATGCGCAGATGCTGAAAGACCTGCTGAGCCGGGCCGAGCTGCCGTTCATGCAGGGGCCGACACATATTGTGCCGCTGGTGGTGGGTGAGCCCAATTGCTGCCGCGAGATTACCGACATCCTGATGCGCGAATATGATCTTTATGTCCAGCCGATCAATTTCCCCACTGTGCCGCGCGGGACGGAGCGCTTGCGCTTAACCGCAACGGCGGCGCATTCCAGGGAAGACATCAAGAAAATGGCGAATGTGCTGTCGCACTTATGGTCGACACATCATGGCTTAAGGGCTGTGGCTTAAAGCACAATTTTATAAAAGATGGTGTCCACCGCCATGCGCGGGAATGCCGCAGGCAGTGCTTCCGCATCGATTTTTGTAAAGCCCGTCTTTTCATAGAACTTATGCGCTGCATGGAATTTCGTTGTGGTTCCAAGATAAATTGTCTGCAGGCTGTTCTTGCGCGCATGATTAAAAAGATGGGCAAGAAGCTTTCCGGCGACGTTGTGTGGTTTTCCCCGGAAATCGCCCTGAACAAACATTTTGCGCAAGGCTCCTTCATTGTTTCCGATATCTTTCAGGCCGATGGTGGCAATGATTTTTGCGTTTGTTTCTGTCACCCAGAATCCGCCCCCACCGGTTTGATAGAACGAAGCAATATCCATTAAATCCGGCTGTTGTTCATAGGTAATGGGAATGCCGAATTCTTCCTGCTGGATGGGGGTGATTACGGCGGCGATGCCGTTGGCATCATCCGGTGTTGCCTGACGAATAAGAATATTCATGGCAGATTTATAGCGGCGATTGCGATTTTTGGAAAGATTAGGCGCTAAGGCTTACTTTGGAGCCGCGGGCGCTGGGGCCGACGCTTAAGGATTCTTCCAGGATGTTGGCAATCGCTTTATCGGCATCGGCAGACGCCTTGATCACAGAAAGCGCGATGTTCTGTTGGGTGATGGCCGCTTTGGCAGCGATGTCTGCAGGTATGTCCATTAAAACCGAATCCTTAGAGGTCCTAAGTCTTATTATCCTACATGAAAATTAATAAAAATTGAATCCAATTCCCGGGTAATTCCCCTTGTAAATCAGGGGTTAATCTTCTTTTTTGCCATATTTGGAGAAATAGCGCTGGCAGGCCTGGTCCAGTTCTTTGATCAGGGCATAGCCTTCGCGGCCGCCATCGCCCTTGAGTTTATTGGCAATAATGACTTTGATCGTGTTTTCGTGGGCCTTAATGACGTCGAAGGTATCGTCGTTGCTGACTTCGATGGATTCGAGAAACTGCAGCGCGATATCGGCGACATCGCTGACTAGCTGGTAGCGGAACATGCCGCCATTGGCCTTGAGTTGCATAACGGGCCCGATGATTTTTTCTTTGGAGGCATGGAAAGCTTCATTGTTTTTGCGTGCTTCCGCAACGAATTCTGAAAGTTGTTTCAGGAATTGCTGCGCATAGGGCAGGAAATCAAACTCCGTGTTATTTATGGCCTGCTGGCTTTTTTCCAACAGGGTTTCATCAATGCCGCCCGCGCCGACCTTTTGTTTAATGATATTGGGCGGTTTTATAAATCGTACTTTTTTTCTCGATGATTTTTTCATGAGATGTTCTTGGCTTCCTCACGCAGTTTACCGATTATATCCGACAGGCGTTTCTGGTCCACACTAGCGTCTCCCGTCGTTTGCGAAGAAGACTGATCATCATCGCGGCGGCGCGGGCCTTCGTAATCCCGCACCAGTTTGCGGCGCCGGTCGGGACCAAAAAAATTGCCTGAATCGACGAACTGACGCGGGCGTTCGATGATCTGCACGACGCGGGAGTAAAGATCGCGGGATGTAAAAGGTTTGACCAGAAATTCGGTGATTCCCATGTCGCGCGCGTTTTCAACCCGAAGGCGCGAACTGAAGCCCGTCATCATGACGATGGGTACATAAGGATTGGGGGATAACGGGCTGCGGCGTATCAATTTAGAAAACTCCAGCCCGTCCATCGGCTGCATCATCCAGTCGGTTATGATCAGGTCTGGATCGTCCCGGGTTACAATTTCAAAGGCTGAATCGCCGCTGGTGGCCGTGAATATATGTTTAAATCCGAATATCTTAAGGACCGAGCTTGTCAGCGAAAGCATGGGCTTCATGTCGTCGACAATCAGTATTTTTGCTTTCTCGAGGGTATAGGCCATGCGGGAGTGTCTTGGTTACAATATCCTTCTATCATACTAGGATTATTGCCAAGTTTCTATCCTTTAAAGTACGCATCCATTGTTTTAGCCATTTTGATATCGAGTTCCGTCACGCCACCTGAATCATGGGTTGCTAATGTTATATCGACACGGTTATAGACATTGAACCATTCCGGATGATGATCTATTTTCTCTGCCAGTAGCGCGACTTGCGTCATAAAGCTCCAGCACTCACTGAAGTTTTTGAACTTGAAACTTTTGTGGATTGCTTCGCGGCCCTCGGATTTTTTCCATCCATCCAGCGTTACAAGAGTCTGTGAAAGTTTTTCCGTATCGATCTTTTCAACCATTGTAGGGGCTTTCAAATCAGCGTAAGTTTACAGAGGAATCAAACAGAGGTCTGACACAGATTGCAGTGCAGGGTCAAGAGCATGAGCGGGCAACGCATCATTATGAACCATACGTTGGCGCCGAGCGCCGAGGATGTCGAGGCGATTGCTGCAGCGATTCTGGAATCCATGCCTGAAGAATTGCTGGAGTTCTGCGAGAAGCTCGCGGTTCGTATCGAGGAATGGCCGGATGAAGGGACGGAAAGCGAGCTCGATCTACAGGATGCCTATGATCTCCTGGCCCTCTACAAAAGCGGCAAGGAAATATCTCCTGGCATTGAGAAGAAAACGGCAAACGATGACGATGTATTGATCATCTTCCGTAGGCCGGTGCTGGATATGTGGTGCGAAACCGGGGACGACCTGATGGTCCTTATGCGCCAGATCATGATTGAAGAGCTGGGGCGGCATTTCGACTTTTCCGAGGACGAGATCGAGGAATTCGCCGGACGGCATTATCAGGGAATGCTTTAGTTTCCCAAAATACATAAAATGTTCTAAAATAGTATAAATAGCGGTAAGGAAGTCCCGTGCGCCCGTATTTATATGCTTTTTTGATGCTCTTGATGACCGTGAGCGGACCGGCCATGGCAATGAGTCTCCCTGGTACGACGAACCTGGTGCCGGGTACGGCTTGCGATAAGGATTATTGGGACCGGATGGGCGCCCGTGCCTGGTTGGAAGGCAAGGACGATATGACGGCGGCGCAGGTTTTGATCACGAGGCCACAGAGCGTTCTGGATGTTTCCTGTTTCGAAGGGCAGCTGATCGGGCTGCAGACCGTGGCCAAACTTCAGTCTTTTTATGGCGCCAAGTCGAACATATACAGTTCGATGTTATTTAAAAATTACGGTTTTGCTCCCTTTGATGACAATGAACCTATTATAGGCAATCACTCCTATCAGGAGAATACGGGCGTCTCTGATCCGGGGCTTGTAGCCGCCGCAGCGGCCGCCAATAGTAATATTCCTAATAATAGCGCCGCTTATCAGGTAGCAATTGCACCTGTTGTTGCGGACATTAATGCCACGCAGGCGCAGATTGATGCTGTCCAGATCCAGATCAATAATACCCAAGCGCAAATTGCTGCCACGCAGGCGCAAATTACGGCTACGCAAACGCAAATTACGACTACGCAGGCAAATATTAATAGTACTCAATCGCTCATTAATTGGACAGAGGCCGAAATCCTTAATGTTGAAGGACAGATTGCCGCTGACCAGGCAACACTGGCTGCGACGCAGGCGCAGCGTAATGTTGTTGCTGCAGACACGTCATTGCCGCCTGCAGTGCAGGCCGCCCAGCTGGCGGCCCTGGATGCTCAAATTGCGGCGCTGACTAGCCAGATAGGGAATTTGACTTCTTATTGGACAGCGCTGAATAACGACTTGGCGACCTACTATTCTGATCTGGCGACGTACAATACTCAATTGACTAACTTGCAGACACAGCTGAGTACCTTGCAGGCTCAATTGGCTTCCTTGCAGGCTCAGTTGGCTGCCTTGAACGCCCAGATGGCGGTTTTGGTCGCCAAGATGAATCAGCTGAAGCTGCAGGCGAATGCGATTGGAAATACTTATGCGGCGAATATACCCAACCCTGTTGGATCCAGTTACACGAACCATCCTTCGCTTGGCTATGCGACTCTTACATCAACGACTTTGGACGATATGATTACGGATCTCATCCGCAAAGGCTTAAGAAAATATATGGGCAATTTCTATGATCCTATTGATCCGCGTTTGCTGGCGCCTATCAATCCCCTTATCTCAACGATCTGCGGTGATATGAATGATATATGGGAGACGGCCAAGTGCACTGATTTTGACTCCTCAACATTCTGGACCCTTGGTCAAATGTCTGCGAACGATCCGAGGGCCAGTGGATCGATTTTTAGTTCCTGCAATCCTGTGAACGCCCTTCTTAACGGAACTTTGATCGCTAATTTGAATGTGCAAAGCACTTTGATGAATGCAGCGACCGGTCTTTTTTCCTCGGGGCCAACGGGGGTTGTTGATCCGCAAAATGTCTATCTGCCGATGCTTAATCCGACCCCGCCGAGTGGGGCGGCCTGCAGCACGGCTATTGCCATACCGACCGGCTTGATTGTAGATCCCGGCGGGATCAGGGGCGGGCCATACCCGGATGCCGTTTGTTCGGCGCCCAGTTGCTGGTACGATCATACCACCGGAACATGCAAATAATTTAGAGCGCTTTCGTAAGCCAGGCGCTCATGCGGCGTGCAAAGCCGGCGGCATCGTTTAAGGGCTCGCCCTGAATAATCCGAGCCTGGTCGAGTAGCAGATGTGCGGCATCTGTGAACGTATTGCCGTCTTCCAGATTCTGCATTTTCTGAATGAGCGCATGGCCGGCGTTGATTTCCAGCACGGGTTTCGTTCCGCCCTGGTATTTCTGGTGGATTTTAAGGACACGTTCCATGTGCATGTCGATCCCGGTATCGGCTGCAACAAGGCAGACGGGGGAGTCGGTCAGGCGTTTTGATGCTTTTACATCGCTGACGTCATTTTTTAAAATTTCTTTCAACCGTGCCGCCAGTTTTTCGATGTTGGCATCCGGTTTGGCTGTTTCTTTTTCAGCGCTGCCGAGGTCAATGTCACCCCGGGTCACGGATTTGAATTTTTTTTCTTTATAATCGGCGACAGATTGCAGCCAGAAATCGTCGATCGTATCGGTGAGGAAGAGGACTTCAATGCCTTTTGCTTTAAAGCCTTCTATCTGGGGTGCAGTTTTTAGGGATTCCAGTTTTTCCCCACTGATGTAATAGATCTCGTTTTGGCCTTCCTTCATGCGCGAAACGTAGTCATCGAGGCTGGTGAATTTTTCGCCGTTGTCGTGGGTCGAAAAAAACCGGCATATTTTAAAGATATCTTCGCGATGTTCGGGTGCATCATAGAGACCCTCTTTGATAGCGGCGCCGAATTGACCCCAGAAAGCGATGAATGCGGGCGCGTCGTCTTTTGAAATTTTGTCGAGGTCGCTTAAGATTCTTTTTGCAACGCTGGAGCGGATTTTTGCGATTAAAGGATTGTATTGCAGGCTTTCGCGGCTGATGTTCAGCGGGAGATCTTCGGAATCGATGACGCCCCGCACGAAGCGCAGCCACGGATACATTAGGGTTTCCAGTTTATCGCTGATAAACACCCGCCGGACATAGAGTTTCACTGCGTTGCGGCGTGTGGGATCGTACAAGTCCCATGGCCTTAAAGTCGGAATGAACAAAAGCGCCGTGTATTCGATTTTTCCTTCCGCGCGCCAGTGGGATGTCAGCAGGGGTTCGTCAAAACCGTGGGTGATATGGCGATAGAATTCATTGTATTGGTCTTTTTCGATTTTATTTTTGGGGCGAGTCCAGAGCGCAGAAGCCTGGTTCAGAGGCTTGTCGCTGTCATCCATGTAGATCGGCACATCGATGTGATCGGAGTAATGCTGCGCGGTTTGTTTTATTTTTTCATCAATTAAGAATTCTGCGCCTTCGTCCTTGATATGCAGAACAATTGCCGTGCCGCGTTCGTTTCGAAGGATTGCATTTTCTTCTTTGGATGCTTCGCGGATGCTGAATCCGGTGCGGCCGTCGGATTCCCAAGTCCAGGTTTTATCTTGGCCGGCGCGGCGGCTGACCACAGTGACTTTGTTTGCCACCATGTAGCTGGCGTAAAAACCCACGCCGAACTGGCCGATGAGTTTCGGGGAATCCTTGCTTTCCTTCACCTTTTCCATCAGCGCGGCGGAGCCGGATTTGGCGATGGTACCGAGATTTTCAATCAATTCCTCACGGCTCATGCCGATGCCGTTGTCGGTCATGGTCAGCGTGCGGGTTTTTGTGTCCTTGGCTATGCGGATTTTGAAATCCGGGTCGTTTTTGGTGAGCGCAGGATTTTGAATGGCCTCATAACGCAGGCGGTCGCAGGCGTCCGCTGCGTTCGAAATCAGTTCGCGCAGGAAAACGTCATGGTTCGTATAAAGCGCGTTCGCGACGATATCCAAAAGGCGCGAGACGTCGGCGCTGAAGTTTAAAGTTTCGGTGCTCATATCTTCTTTTAAGGGAATAGCCATGTTGCCTTCCATATATTCCCTTTTTTCTCAAAAACAAATCTTTTATGCAGCCGGTGGGGGTGCGCAAGCCAGAATTCGATACGCGTCGGCTTTAAGCGGAAGCCACCCCAGTAAGGGGGCCGCGGAACATCCTTTCCTTCAAATTTCTTTTCAAGCTCTGCCGCTCGTTTTTCCAAATCTTCGTAGTGCGCGAGTGGCTGGCTTTGTGAGGAGGCCCATGCGCCAATCCGGCTTTCGCGCGAGCGCGTTGCGAAATAGGCATCGGCGTCTTTGTCGGCAGTTTTTTCTATTGTTCCAGAAATCCGGATCTGCCGCCGGAGACTTTTCCAGTAAAAATTCAATTCCGCAGAGGGATTTTCCAACAGATCCTGCCCCTTACAGCTTTCAAAGTTGGTATGAAAGCAAAAGCCGCGATCATCAAAACCTTTGAGCAAAACTATGCGGACGGAAGGTTGTCCGTTTTTATCAGCCGTTGCTAGTGCCATGGCCTCGGGGTCATTGATCTCGTTTTTCTCCGCTTCCTGAAGCCAGTTCTGGAAAATTGTCAGTGGGTTATCCCCGAATTCTTCATAGATTTTTTTTGCCATGACCGGACGGATTTTCTGTTTCAAACGTATAAAAATGGGTATAGGAATATCAGTTCTATATGCCGCGCATGCGAATGCGCAAGGATCATTCAGAAAGGGCTATAAAATATGAAAAATACCATTTTAACTTCGATGCTGATCGCAGTACTTTCCGTCAGCGCTTGCGAAACCCTGCAGGGGGCAGGCAACAAACAATTGATCGGTGGCGGTACCGGCGCAGTGCTGGGCGGCTTGCTGGGATCACAGGTCGGCAAAGGCTCCGGTCAGCTCTGGGCCACCGGGGCGGGCGTATTGCTCGGTGCGCTGGCAGGTAGCGAAATCGGTGCTTCGCTGGACAACGCGGATCGCGCTTATGCGGCGCAGGCCAACAATCAGGCACTGGCTGCGCCCATCGGCGAGACAGTTTCCTGGAACAATCCGCAAAGCGGAAATTCCGGAACAATCAAGGCAACGCGCGATGGTTACAGCTCGTCGGGCCGTTACTGCCGCGAATACCAGCAGACGGTTGTCGTTGGAGGCAAGCAACAGAGCGCCTACGGTACGGCGTGCCGGCAGCCGGATGGCAGCTGGGAAATTGTCAGCTAATAGTTTGTGAAAAGATTTAAAAAAGCCGCCGAGAGGCGGCTTTTTTTATTTCCCCGTCTCCGGATGTATCAGTAGCGTATCTGCAAATGAGCGCAAATATTTGTCTTCGCGCATGGCTGCGGCAGCGTGTTCAGGACCCGTTTCGTGAAGGGTGCGGCGCAGGGTGATTAACATTTGTCCGAGTTTTGCCAGAGTTTCCCCGCTCATTTTTCGCCGCGTGTTTTCAAAGGCCTTGCGCGCGGCTTCGGTGTTTTTTCCGTCATCGGCGGGCTGCGAATCAAAGGCGTCGGCAGCCGCGACCAGCGCAGGTGCGCACCAGTTCATAATATGGCCTTCCATCAGCTTCTTGTTTTGTTTTGCGGCTTCGACTCGGAGAGGGTCGGAACGATTCAACAGAGAAGCTTTCGGCAACAGGACCTGGAATATTTCATCGCTGGCTTTGCGGTAGTTCCGTTCATTGATTTCCGGGTCTGCGAAGGTGTTGTAGAACGTGATGGCCGAGAGCGGAGAAGGATCGATGGTAAGGGTTTCTGCCACCAGATAGGCAATCGACCGGGCGTAAGGATCTTCGCTGGCGTGAATGGCGGCCCCGAGGATATCGTTTTTGCTTTTATTCAACCACGCCATTTCCTGCGCTGGCTTGGCAAAGGCCCACCACTGCAGGACTGTGCTTTGGTCAAAGGTGATGCCGATTTCGCCGGTCATTTCGAAGGCCTGCGTCAAAGGCCGGGTTTTTGATAGCAAGCCTTCCTTGCGGGTTTCATTATAAACCAAAAGCGCGGCATCCATGACGACAGGATAGGGATAAAATTCTGGCGCGTGGTTGCTCTGGGCGTCTAATGCCGCTGTGCTGCGCCGGTTTGCCAGGGCGCGGATCGCTCCTTTTTTGCCCTGCATCTCAAAGACCAGCGCAGAAAAAGTATCGGCCAGCATATTATGCCAGGCTGTTGAAATTTCGTTTTCGTAGCGGACGGTCAGGATTTGGTTTTTATCAAAGACGCTTTTGGTTTCCGGTTTTTCCAGGGCGTTCAGCGCATGCCAGGCAAGAGCAAGAACGCGCTGGCGCAGACGATCGGCATCCGTGATGGATTCATCAATCAACAAAAACAGCACGGCGAGTGTTTTTTTATGAGCGAGGAGCTTGAGAAATTTCTTTTCCCTTTCCTGGGCGGCAAGACAAATGGTTTGGTCGGGGCTGGCCTTTTTTAGGGCCGGAAGCAAAAGAGGCCCGGCCGGATGTTTTTCCAGTTCCTTTCGTTTGTGCTGCAGGGCTTTTTCGGCATCGCCCTGGTGATAAACAATGAAATACATGGCCAGATCGGGAAATTCTTCCGAAACCTGGAGCCGGACGGCGTTGCATGTATGCTCGATCATGGTATTTTCAAGTGCCATTCGATGATAATACCATGTCAAGGAGACTGGACGAAGCCTCCGAAATGTGTAGGATGTCAGGGTTTTTAAAGGCTATTTCATGGATATGAACAACCAGTTTCTCAAAGGGAAAAAGGGCCTCGTCATGGGCGTGGCCAATGAGCGCTCCATTGCCTGGGGGATTGCCTCTGCCGCCGCCCAGAGCGGGGCAGAGCTTGCCTTTACCTACCAGGGCGAGGCGCTAGAAAAGCGCGTAAAGCCTTTGGCCGAAAGCGTAGGCTCAAAAATCGTTCTCCCCTGCGATGTTTCAGATGAGCGCAGCGTGCGCCATACCTTCAAAAACATAGAAAGCGCCTGGGGTCAGCTGGATTTCCTGATCCATGCCATCGCCTTTTCCGACAAGAACGAGCTGGATGGGCTTTATCTCAATACAACGCGCGCGAATTTCATTAAAACCATGGATATTTCTGTTTATTCGTTTACAGCCGTTGCCCAGTATGCCGCACCTCTGATGAAAAACGGTGGAAGCCTCGTGACATTAACATATTACGGCGCCGAGCGGGTGATGCCGCATTACAATGTCATGGGCGTTGCCAAGGCGGCGCTTGAGGCTTCGGTCCGTTATCTGGCTGCCGATTTAGGTTCAAAGAATATCCGGGTGAACGCGATTTCCGCCGGACCCATTAAAACGCTGGCAGCTAGCGGGATCGGTGATTTCCGCTATATCCTGAAATGGAATGAATTGAACTCGCCATTGAAACGCAACGTTACAATTGATGATGTCGGCCGGGCCGGGTTGTTCCTGCTTTCGGATCTTGGCAGCGGCGTGACTGGCGAAGTGCTGCATGTCGATGCCGGTTATCACACGGTGGGCATGGTGGCGGTTGATTCAGCCGCGCAGACCGCCGAGCTTCTGCAATCCATCGCGCCGAAGAAAAACGACGCGGCGGCGTAATGCAATTTGTCCTGATATGCCGTGATGGCACGGATGCGAAAGCTCTTGAACGCCGCATGGTAGCGCGGGAGGCGCATCTGAATGGGTGCATCCCGTACATGGAGCGCGGCGAGCATCTGGTTGGCGCGGCTTTGCTGGATGATAAGGGAGCGATGATCGGTTCAATGATGTACGTTGATTTTCCGTCCCGCAAAGAGTTGCAGGCATGGCTGGACAAAGAGCCTTATGTCACCGGCGGTGTCTGGAAGGATATCGAAATTTTTCCGGCGCGCATCGGCCCGGTTTTTGAGAAGGTTTTTAAAAAATGATCTGGTTCAAAGAATACACGCTCGATTACCTCGATACCACCCGCAACGCGCATATGGCCTCGCATGTGGGTATTGATTTCCTGGCGATCGGGCCGGATTTCCTGAAAGCAAGGATGCCAGTGGATGAGCGCACGACGCAGCCTTTTGGCATTCTGCATGGCGGCGCGTCCTGTGTTTTGTCTGAAACGTTGGGCAGTGTGGCTAGCTGGATGACAATCGACCCCGAGAAATACCGCGCTGTGGGCATTGAAATAAACTGCAATCATATCCGCGCCGTGACAAAGGGCTATGTAGTTGGTACTTGCACGCCGATGCATGTGGGAAAGCGCACGCAAGTCTGGCAAACGGATATTACCGAGGAGGGCACCGGCAAGCGCGTTGCCATTTCCCGGCTGACCGTGGCGGTCATTGACCAGGGCACGCTGTCAGAGCAAAAAGAGCCTATTCATTTAAAGAAATAGTTATTTTTGTGCGGTTGTAATCACGACTGAAACGGGGACGGCGTATCCTGCGTCCGATTTGTAGGGTTTTATTTTTTCATCGATGCTCTGGATGATATTTTGAATCGCGGTATGGTTTTGCGCGCGCAGGATTCCGCCCATTCTTGCGCCGCCGTCATAAAAGCCGCGCACGAAATTTTCTGCCGATTGCATGGGCCAGAGATAGTCCGCTTCTTCCCGTTTCATATTGCGAAAACCTGCTTTGGTAAGCGCGGGATAGCTGTTTTCTTCCAGTCCGTAATGAAAAAATGGTGGGCCTTCGGGCAGGCCGGCATCAGCTGTTGCGTATTTTTGTATGGCACCCATCAGGAATGCAAATGCTGGTGATTTATCCGGGCTGTTCCATGCCGTGAAGGCATATTTGGCACCCGGTTTGCAAACGCGGAAGGCTTCTTTCATCGCGATATCGGGATTGGCGAAATGAAGGATTCCGAAATTGCAGCAGACGCCATCGAAGGTATTGTCTTCGAAGGGCAGGTCTTCGGCATTTGCAACTTTGAAATCGGAGTTGGGATAGGTTTGTTTTGCTAGGGCGATCATTGCGTCGGAAAAATCAACGCCGGTGACTTTAATATCGCTTGCGTCGCGGGTGATGTAGCCGGGGCCGCAGGCAACATCCAGCAGCCGGTCGCCCTTTTTAAGATCCAGGTGCGCTAGCATTCGCTCAGTGGTTTGTGACGTGATGGGGCCGATCCCGGCGTCATAGGGGGCGGCGGTGACGTTCCAGAAGCCGAATTCAAAATCGTGAAATTTCTTATTTTTCATGCGAATCGCCTGTATTTATAGCATTATATTACGCTCCGGCGGGGATGACATCCCACGGGAAGTTGTTTAGACTGTGGTTCATGAGCGGTAATCGTTTCGGAGCATTTTTTCAGTATCATACATGGGGTGAAAGCCATGGGCCTGCGATTGGCTGCGTCGTTGATGGCGTTCCGCCCCGTATTCCGCTGAATGAAAAAGATATCCAAAAATATCTCGACAAGCGCAAGCCTGGTCAGTCGCGTTATACGACGCAGCGCCGTGAGGGCGACCGCGTGCAGATTTTGTCCGGCGTGTTCGAAGGAAAAACCACGGGAACGCCGATTGGCCTGATTATCTTCAATGAAGATGTGAAGTCGAAAGATTACACCGACATCAAGGATAAATTCCGACCCGGTCATGCCGATTTCACCTATATGGAGAAATATGGGATCCGCGATTATCGCGGCGGCGGGCGCTCTAGCGCGCGCGAGACCGCGATGCGTGTAGCCGCCGGTGCGATTGCGCGCAAAGTCCTGGAGCATGAGATCGGCAAGGTTGTGATCCGTTCCGCCGTTGTCCAGATTGGCACGAAGGCGATCAACCGCAAGAACTGGGACTGGAAGCAGGTCGATCAAAATCCGTTCTTTTCTCCCGATGCGAAATCCGTTGCCGCGTTTGGTAAATATCTTGATGCTGTACGCAAGAAAGGCTCGAGCGCCGGGGCGTTGATTGAAGTGCATGCCTCGGGTGTACCTGCGGGGCTGGGGGCGCCGGTTTACGATAAGCTGGATGCCGATATCGCCAAGGCGATGATGTCGATTAATGCCACGAAAGCCGTTGAAATCGGCGCGGGTTTTGAAGTCGTTGAACTAGCTGGCGAACAAAACGCCGATGAAATCCGCAAGGGGAAGAAGTTTCTCTCCAATAATGCGGGTGGCATCCTGGGCGGTATTTCGACGGGGCAGGATATTGTGGCGCGCGTTGCCTTTAAACCCACCAGCTCGATTTTGACTCCGCGCCGGACCATTGACAAAAAAGGCCGTGAGACCGAGATCATTACCAAGGGGCGTCATGACCCTTGTGTCGGGATCCGTGGCGCCCCGATTGTCGAAGCGATGATGGCTTGCGTTCTGGCCGATCACTGGCTGCGGCACAAGGCCCAATGCCTGTAGAGAGAAACGATGCCAAAACGCAACTGGGTTAAACACCGCCCGCTTTTCGCTTCGCCGGTTCCGCCTGAAGTCAGGAAACCCAAGCTTGTCCTGCGGGTTCTGCCGATTGTCTGGCTTGGGATCAAGCGCACTTGTACGGTGCTTGGCGGGTTTGTGTTGTTTATAGCTTTTCTCACCTTTATGGCGGCTTCGAATTTGTCGGAAGGCGAGCGTCCGGCCGCAATCCCGCGCGAGATGGTTTTGTATCTGCCGCTGGATGAAGAGCCTGGCGAGATACCAATCCCGGCGGGGCCGTTTTCGGCTCAGCCGCCGACGGTGCATGAACTGGTCGAGGCCATCGACCGCGCCGCCACCGACAAGCGTGTGAAGGGCATGTTTGCCCGCATGGACGAGGGCACTTTTGCGATGGCGCGGTCGGAAGAACTCCGCGCGGCAATCAAGCGTTTCCAGGAAAAGGGTAAGTTCGCCTATATCTACTCGCCATCCTATGGCCAGGGTGCAGGCGATCTGGGCCGCTATTATCTGGCTTCAGCGTTTGGCGAGCTCTGGATGCAGCCGATGGGAATTGTCTCGATTGGCGGTGTGCGGGCTGAAGTTCCGTTTGCGCGCGATACACTGGACAAGATCGGCGTTGCGCCGCAATTCTACAAGCGCAAGGAATATAAAACGGCTTATGAGAGTTTTACCAACAAGACGATGTCGGATGAAAACCGCGAGGAAATTTCTGCGCTGATCGACGATATGAAAGCCGAGATTCTGAAAGATGTTCCGGCGGAGCGCGGGCTGGAGCCTGCCGCATTTGCCAGGCTGGTGGATAAAGGACTGTTTACGGCGCCGGAAGCGCTGGAGGCGAAGCTGATCACGAAGGCCGATTATGCGGATGTCCTGGTCGAGCGGATCAAGAAGGATGTGACCGGCGATCCGGAAGCCAGCGATGATTTGTTCGTCGATGCCGGCGATTACCTGGAACGCGTTCGCCATGAAGATAGCGAAAAGAGTTTTGTAAGAGCCTTCACCGGAGAGCGGCCGCAAGTGGCGCTGATTTATGTGGTCGGAGCGATCATGGACACCAATATGGGTGGCGAGGAAACAGCGGCTGCGGATGAAATTGCCCCGGCAATTCTGGATGCTGCGGATGATGAAAATATTGAGGCTATTATTATCCGGATCGACAGCCCGGGTGGATCACCGGGCGCGTCGGAGAGTATTTTGCGGGCTGTTGATCGCGCCAAGCAGAAAGGAAAACCAGTGATCGTGTCCATGGGCCCGACGGCGGCGAGCGGCGGATACTGGGTGGCGGCGTATGCGGACCAGATTTTTGCGTTGCCCGTGACACTGACCGGTTCGATTGGCGTTTTGGGCGGAAAAGTTTCGCTGGCCGAACTCTGGAAAAAAGTTGGAGTCAATTGGGACCGGAGCGTGGCGTGGGGCGAAAATGCCGGTTTGTGGTCCCTGAACACGCCGTTCTCAAAATCCGAAGAGGAGCGCGTGAACGCGATGCTGGATCATGTTTATAAATCCTTCATCGAGCGCGTTTCCAAGGGCCGGGGCTTGAACCCTGAGGCCGTGGAAAAAATCGCGCGCGGCCGCGTCTGGACGGGGGCGGAGGCCGTGAAAATCGGCCTGGTGGACCAACTCGGCGGCCTGCGCGAGGCCACCCAGTATACCGCCAAGATCCTGGGCGAAAAGGACGCATCCGGGATCGATGTGATCGTCCTGCCCAAACCCAAAACCGCGCTGGAGCGGTTTATCGAACTGGTCCAGGACCAGGGCAGCGTTTATGAAGGATTCAAATTCCAGGGCCGCGTCGGGAAAGTTTTTGGGCCCTTCCTTCAGGATGCCGCCGTGTACCAGAACTCCGGCGGCCTCATGACCTACGAACCATTGAGGGTTGAATAATCCCCCTGAGATCCCCCGCTTTCGCGGAGGATGACATGAGAGTTTATGCGGCTGCGACCTCCTTCGTTGTTGGCGTGAGCAGCAGGTCGCAGAGCATCTCATACATTTCGTACCAGGACATCATGGTGTAATCCGGCGCGGCGTTTTTCTCGAGCATGCCGAGCGCGGCACCAAACCCGTAGGCAATGGGGATGATTTTGCACTGCACGTGCCCCTGCGCGGCGCGGGCGGCGCGGATGTCCTTATGCCGGTCGCCGATATACCAGATGACGTCGTTTGCGCCGACCGGTGCGCCCATTTTATCGAGCGCCAGCAAAATGGCCTCCGGGTTGGGCTTTGAATGCGTGATGTCCTCGCGGAAAATCTTTGACTGGAAAAAATCCTCAAGGCCGAAGGTGGAAAGAACCTCGTGCCCGTAACCTTTGCCCAGACCGTTGCTGACGATGCCGGCCGGGATGGCGTTGGCGCGGAGCATATCGAGCACCGCGTAAATGCCGGGACAGGGCTCGACGATCTGCTCGACCGATTTGCGGCGGACCTTGTGCAGCGCGCGGTGGACAATCAGGCGGGGTTTTTTGCGCGCCTTGTAGCTGTCGATTTTGGCGTCGATGGCTTTATAAACGGTGGCCTTGTCGCCGCGGCGCAGCAGCATGCCCCAGAGACGGTGGATTTTAAACAAAATGTCGTCGAGCCATTCCAGCGCATGCAAAAGTTTCGGATTGACGTGGCGCACCGTGGTGCCGTCCATGTCGAAAATCACGATGGTGGGGCGGGGGAGTGTCATTATTTTTAAGCGATATCCAGATCCGTGGGTTTTGGATGAGCGTCCGCCGGTGGATTTTCGGAATCGGTTATGGTGACGCCGAAGATTTGCTCAACGGCAAGACGAAATTTGCGCCAGGCCAGTTCAGCATGTGCTGCTGTCCAGTAATCGACGGCATTGCCGGGTCTGACTTTCATTTCGAGCATGATGGCGTTCCTTCTTTCGATCCTCGTTTGGAATAATTGGGTTATTTCGTTATCGCAGGTTATCTTTCGGCAGCGGGGCCGGAGAGGGCGGTTGCTTTTGTTTTCCCGTCGGAAATCTGGGCCATCGCACTTACAAATACTCTTGGGAGAATTAAAGGCCGTTTCAAGCCGTAATCGCGGTTTCCTCGAAGCGTCCGCTCAAACTCTGCGACTTCTTGATGGTCTTGTGCTGAAAGGCCGCTTTTTCTTTTAAAGATTTCAAACATTTTTAACCCCGCTTTTCCGGTTCAGTTCTAGCATTTTCCGTAGCCAGAAGCAATTTTACAAAATCCCGCTGTCTCTTCAGGACCGCCCGTAAATAGGTGATTTCTTGGCTGCGCCAGCCGTGTTTCAGGGCGTTTTGGCTCACTTCCGCTTTGCCGCGATCGGTTTTCGGGCCGGTGGATTTTTCCCAGGGGCGGGTTTTGCGGTTAATTTCCGATTGTTGACGGCGGCGTTTGTCCGGCCAGGCCCTTCTTTTTCTTTTGTTTTTCGAGTTACCGAGTTTGTTCGTCATTTTTTGGGGGAGGGGGGATCAGGGGTTCTTTGTAGAGGGGCGGATAGATGCCGGTGCTGATCGATGTGATAGATTGCATGTATTCAATCGTGCTGGCAGTCTTCACAGTATCCATGCATTGCTTCTGGATACGCAGCGCCATATCGATTTGATCATAGTCGATGGTGCCGGATTCCTTGTTCTTGTGCAGGCCATGGCGCATCACCGTATAAAGCATGCAATCGAGCAGGTCAGCCTGACGGTCCATTTTTTCCGTATCAGGGTCGGGGTGGGTGAGGATACGGTCGAGATCGGCGCATAGCGTAGCGATTTCCGCCTGGCGTTTTTTGAGTTTTTCGTCGCGTTCGCGGCGGGCTTGTTCCAGCTGTTTTTGGTATCCAGTTATGGCTTCGGAGATTTGTGGGGTTTTAGACATGGCGGAGGTACCCGGCGGACCGCTATCGCTGGCCGCCGCGTCCCCCTTATGGTGGGGGTGAGTGGGTTGCATGGGGAGAGTATAGGATATAATTCCTAGTTTGTCAAGGAATTTTTCATGTGAAGAGGAAATATGCTACTAAAGGTTGAATTTTATGTGAAGTTTCTTTATCTCTTTCATGGAGAGGTAGATATTTATGAATGACATCAATGGTCAGTTTTCCGGCACACTACCAGACGGTTCGGTTTATGACTTCAAATCTTTTGATCAGGTCAAAGCCTGGGCTGAAAAAGAAAAGGAGGCATGGGAAGCATTCATAACTAAATGCGATACATATCCATGGCACAAACATGGAATCGAAAAAAGTCAATTGCTTGCATATTTAAGAGAAAACCAGTTACATCCAATTTCACATCTTATTAATGGCGCTTTTCAATATAGCGATGCGAGAGAAAAAGAAATTCGAATTAGACATTCTTTTGAGCTTTTTTATGCTCATAACTATCTTAGCGCCCAATCTCCGAAAGGTTTGCATGTTTTTAAAATTCAGGAAACAGACCTGTATCAGTCTGTCTTGCTTTTAGCGGCGTGGAATCCTCTTGTGTTTCCGTTACAAGAAACGATCCAAGGGGTAAAGGGTAATATTAAAGACAAGAAAAAATCTTTCTCAGAATATATACAAGGCTTGGCTGTGGCCGCCTTATTTGATCAAGGAATAAAAAATAGTACAAGATCTGAAAAAGCAGCCTTATCAAAAATTAGAGGAGAAGCAGAAGGACTTATAAATGAATATAAGGAAAAGTATAAAACAGCAGAAGAGTCTGTCCAGTCTGCAAATGAGGCATTCAAAAGTTTTCAAACAGAAAGCAGAGGAAAAGTAGATTCTTCTATAAAAACTTTTGAAGAGGAAATTGAAAAAATTAAGGAAAAACATAAACAAGAAATTGAAAAAATTCGTGATTTCTATAGAGAAGAATTAGCTCTTCAAACGCCGGTCGAATATTGGAGTCACAAGGCTGGAGAGCATGCTTCTCTTTTGAGGGGGTGGGCTATATTTTTTACAGGTTTAATTGTTAGCTGTCTGTTGATTTTTCCAAGCATATTTGAATATATAATTCATACCGCCAAGGAATTGCTAACCTCAACAGAAAATGACGCCATAGTTTTATTCTTTGTGATTAGTTTTCCAGCTTTTCTTGCAATATGGGTTCTAAGACTAATCTCTAGGACATTGCTTTCTCATCAAGCACAAATGCATGATGCAAAGCATCGTGTGACAATGACAAAAACATTTCTTGCGCTCATGTCTGAGAATAAAGCAAACGACAATGACAGAATATTAATTTTAAATGCGCTCTTTCAGCCATTATCGAATGCTGGAGATGATGGATCCCCGCCGCATTGGTTTGAGATTCTACAAGAACGCCTAAAAAATGTTGGCAAATAATACTTAACTGATTGATTCGTCACTTCGTTCCTCGCAATGACGGTTAAGGTAGTATCTTTCTCACAATATCCCGCGCGGTGAGTTGGGCGGTTTCGTATTGCTTTGCCGGGTCGTCGTGGTCTTGGAAGATGTCGGGCAGGTGCATGGTGTGGACGCGGCAGTTTTGCAGCAGGTTTTCACGGTTCATAAATTCCAGCACGAAGGAGCCGAAGCCGCCGATGGAGCCTTCCTCGAGGGTGATGAGTTGTGCGTGGTCGGTTGCGAGTTGTGAGATGAGGTCTTCGTCGAGTGGTTTGGCAAAGCGTGCGTCGGCAACGGTGACGATCATGTTTTTGGCTTCGAGCATTTTCGCGGCCATCAGGCATTCGGACAGGCGCGCGCCGTAGGAGAGGATGGCGATACTGTTCTCCCCCCCGGGCTGCTGCGCAGCCTTCCCCCCCGCCTGCGGGGGGGATAGGGGGGGAGCGCTTGTGGTGTAGACAATGCGGCCTTTGCCGATGGGGAGAACTTCGCCGTGTTCGGGCAGGTCCGTGCCGGTGCCAAGTTTTTTGTTTGCGAACAACGCAGGCGTTGCTTCGCCACGGGGATAACGGAACGCGATCGGGCCGTCGTTGTAGGCGGCGGCGGTGGCGACCATTGATCTGAGTTCGGATTCGTCGCTTGCTGCCATGAGGACGAAGTTTGGCAGGCAGCCAAGATACGCGATGTCGAACGAGCCGGCGTGTGTCTGGCCGTCGGCGCCGACGAGACCGGCGCGGTCCATGGCGAAGCGGACGGGCAGGTTTTGCAGGGCGACGTCGTGGACAACCTGATCATAGGCGCGCTGCAGGAAGGTCGAGTAAATCGCGCAGAAGGGTTTGTAGCCTTCGGCGGCCAGGCCGGCGGCGAAGGTGACCGCGTGCTGCTCGGCGATGCCGACGTCGAATGTTCTTTCCGGGAATTCGTGTGCGAAGAGATCAAGGCCGGTGCCATCGGGCATGGCGGCGGTGATGGCCAGGATTTTTTCGTCTTTCCTGGCCTCATTGATTAACGATTGCGCGAAGACTTTGGTGTAGGTCGGGGCGCCGGGTTTGGATTTGCCAGCTGATGATATTTGGGCGCCGGTGATGACGTCGAATTTTTTGACGCCGTGCATTTTATCGGCGGAGTTTTCAGCCGGGAGATAGCCGTGCCCTTTTCGCGTGATGGCGTGGATCAGCAGCGGGCCGTCGTGTTTGGTATCACGCGCGTTGCGCAGGATCGGGAGCAGGTGGTCGAGATTGTGGCCGTCGACGGGGCCGATGTAATAAAAGCCCATTTCCTCGAAGAACGTTCCCGTGCCAAGGGCCATACGGGCGGATTCCTCGGCGCGCTTGGCGGCGTGGCGTAAGGGCGCTGGCAGGAGTTCGGTGATTTTCTTGCCGGTTTCGCGCGCGTTCATATAGGGGCGCGAGGAGACAAGGCGCGTGAGATAACGCGACATCGCGCCGACGGGGGGGGCGATCGACATGTCGTTGTCGTTGAGGATTACTATTAGTCTGGATTTCATCGCGCCGGCGTTGTTCATGGCTTCGTAGGCCATGCCTGCGCTCATAGCCCCGTCGCCGATAATGGCGATGACGTGATTTTTGTTTTGTTTGAGGTCACGTGCGACTGCCATCCCCAGGCCTGCGGAAATGGAAGTGGAAGAATGCGCGGCGCCGAAGGGATCGTATTCGGACTCGGAGCGTTTCGTGAAACCGGAGAGGCCGCCGCCTTGGCGCAGCGTGTGCATGCGGTCCCGGCGGCCGGTCAGGATTTTGTGCGGGTAGGTCTGGTGGCCAACATCCCAGATCAGCTTGTCATCCGGCGTGTCGAAGACCGCGTGGAGGGCGACGGTGAGTTCGACAACGCCGAGGCCTGCGCCGAGATGGCCGCCGGTTCTGGAGACAACCTCGATCAGTTCGTTGCGGAGCTCGGTGCTTAAGGTTTTTAATTCGGCGTCGGTGAAGGTTTTAAGATCGGCTGGCGCGGAAACGCGGTCCAGCAGCGGCGTTTTGCTTTCGATGGGCTGGGCAGGGGCGTTTTTGCGGGCGTGCTTTATAGATTGTTTCATGAACTGTTTTTTCTAACGCATAGAACCCGCAGGTGGCAAAGATTTTATCCGGTTTTTTATATTTGACGGGGCGGGGGAGGATCTGTATTATCCATAATCTTTAAACTGAGAAGGAAGAACGCATAAAATGACCGACCCCGCGCAAAATGGAATTTCGATGGATCTTGAAGTCCTGCTTATTAAGGGGGCAGCTTCAGATCTGGAAAAGTTGCCCACCATGCTGGGGGGAGGAGAAAGTGTTCCTATGGGACGTTTTTTTAAACTAAACGCCGACCCCGAGGTTGTCATGGGTACTCTGCGGGAGAGTTTCGACCCGAAGAACGTCAGCCGGCATGACAATAGAATTATTATCAACCAGCTTCTGAAGGCAGGGCCCGGCCGCTGATCACGCGCGGCGTTTCAACCCGCTATAATTTCTGGCAGATCCTGATAACGAGAGAAGAAATGCGTCGCGCCGGCGCAGCGCATCGTCCGCTGGCGTGCGGCGGGGTCCACGAAGCGCGGGCTGATGAATGCGATCCGGCGCGTGATGCCTGCGGCTTTGGCGGCCTGCGGATCGGCGTATGTATCACCCACGAATGCCGCGTCTTCAGGATTTTTTCCGACTACATCCAGCGCGTAGTTAATCATGTCGGGATGAGGCTTTTGAAGAACGCCGAGCGATTCCGCCGTATAGATTTGATTGTTGAAATAGCGCGCCAACCCGATCCTGTGCATCGCCCGGAGAAGGGGCTTATGTTCGCCGTTCGAACAGATGGCAAGATCGTTATCTTTTTGAAGTTGGCCCAGCGCTTCGGCGGCCCCGTTAAAAACATGACTGCAGTCCGTCAAGTCGTAGAGATCAATTTTCGCGGTTTTGTGCTGAGCCTCCAGCGCGGCAAGCGCGTCTGAATCCAGGGGCTTGTTGCAATATTGAGCGATGCCTCTGAATTTTTCGGCGGAGCTCAGCCCTGAAAAATTCTGGAAGACCGTTGATGTGTCAATCGTGAACCCGGCCGCGGTGGCAATTTCGGCGACGCGTTCCGAGAGCGCATATTCAGAGTCGACCAATGTCCCGTCGTAATCAAAAATAAGCAGCACCATAAACTCCTGACATTCGTGGAGGCTATTGGTGGCAGGAATTTTTCATTATGTCAATGAGATGATCCTGTAACCCTTGGATCAAGGGGTAAAGCGGGGACCGGATAAGCCGGGGGTGTTCATTGTCATCGTGTTGGTGAGATTAACCGGGGGACCGGCTATCGTGTTCTGCATGGCTTGCGGCAGCGCACCGCCGCCCATTCCGCCGACGACTGTAGGAGGCTGCCCGGCGAAGAATCCCTGGACCATGTCTGCTGCCTGACCGGCGATATTAACCGTGGCAGACATCGCGCCGAGGGCAATGCCTGTATTGATGAAGCTGCCAAGGGTTCCCATCGGGCTGTTTTTGTTAAAGGGGTTTAAGTCCTGCTCGGTCAATCCGGGGGAGGGCTTTTGCCCATTATTATCAATGGAATCGCTCATATTAGACACCCTTTTATCGGCCTGGTTTTATCTTTTTAGCACAATACCGCTTATCAATTATGATAACAAAAGAGCGCTCAAGGGGTCAAATTTGGGGGCTTGGGGTTTATAGCTGCTGAGGGATCATCAGCGGCACCGAAAGTGCTTCCAGCGGATCTTTCGTCTGATCGTCTTTCACCCGCACCAACAATATTTTGGGCTCGGTTTTTACACGCTCGTATATGCGGGTGTCGATATGTTCAAGTTTGATCCTCTGGCCCTCGCTCTCTTTCCCGCCGATGAAAAGCTCGCCTTTTGCGACATCGACCGACGCCCATTCCGGTACCACCGTGAATGGCACGGTATAAAAAAATGCGATCTGATTTTTGTGATTGAGAACGAGCGAGGCTTTCATGAGGGCCTCTTGCCACTATTAATGTCATCCTCCGCGAAAGCGGAGGATCTCGTGCCTGTTGTCCGAGGCCCCCGGGATTCCCCGCTTGCGCGGGGAATGACATCTGAAGGGGTGGCGGATGATACTTTATGAGCAGATTTCTTTATATAAGTCATTCCATTCAGGATTGGTTTTTTCTATCAGTTCTATTTTCCAGTTTCGGTTCCATTTTTTTAAGCGTTTCTCCCGTCTGATGGCATTCTCAGGATCGTCGAATACTTCATAATGTACGAGTTTTCCGAGGTTGTAACGGCTTGTGAAACTTTTAGTGACCTTGTTTTTATGTTCCCAATTTCGTTTTGGCAGGCTGGAAGTAAAACCAATATAGAGTACACCGCGTGGTTTGTTGGTTACGATATAAACGTAATATTGCTTGTTACCCATTCCTCTGTCCTTTGTCCTCGAGATCCCCCGCTTTCGCGGGGGGTGACATTAGGGGGTTATGCCCGTCTCTTCAAAACGTACCAGGCCAGTTCTTTCAGCATATCGGCTCTACCTTCGAAGACCCAGAGATGGCCGATGGCCTGCTGGATCAGCATGTCGGCGCGCTCGCGGGCTTGCGTTTTGCCCATGGTCGAGACGAACGTGGATTTGCCGGCGGCTTCGTCCTTGCCCGTGTCCTTGCCGGTATCCTGCGGGTCGGAGTCCACGTCTAAAATATCATCCGTCACCTGGAAGGCGAGGCCGAGATCGTAGGCGTAATTGCGCAGGGCTTTTCTGTGCGGCTCGCTGGCTTTGCCGAGGATGGCGCCGGACTCGCAGGCGAAAGCCATTAATTGACCGGTTTTCATGCGCTGCATACGCGAGACGGTGCCGAAATCAAATTCCTGTTCCTCGCCGATGAGATCCAGCATCTGGCCGCCTGCCATGCCGTGGGCGCCGGAGGCCTTGGCCATGCAGCGGATCAGCTCGCAGCGCACATGCGGATCGGGATGAGTTTCAGCTTCGGATAAAATTTCAAACGCCAGCGTCAGCAGGGCATCGCCCGCCAAGATGGCGGTGGCTTCGCCGAATTTCTTGTGCACGGTGGGATGGCCCCGGCGCAAAGCGGCGTCGTCCATCGCCGGAAGATCGTCATGGATCAGCGAGTAGCAGTGCACGAATTCCACGGCGGCGGCCACGCGGCGGGCGCGGGAAGAGTCAACGTTGAACAGGAAGGCCGATTGCAGGGCAAGGAACGGGCGTAAACGTTTTCCGCCGGCCAGCGTGCCGTGACGCATTGCGTCGAACAGAGGGGACTCGGCGAGGTCGGTGGCGGGCAGCAGGCGCTCGATGGTGCGATTGACCGCCGCGGCCACTTCTTCCATGGCCTCTTTGAGCTGGGGGTTTGCGTCTCTTGGGGAGGGGGCCATTTATTCGTCGTCCAGGGGTTGGGTGGCGATGCTGCCGTCTTTTTTTATGATAATTTTGTCGATTTTGGCCTGGGCGTCTTTGAGCTTGGCTTCGCAATGCTGCTTTAATTCCATGCCGCGCTCATAGGCGGTGATGGAGTCCTCCAGGGGAGCCTTGCCGGTTTCAAGGCCGCGGACAATGCCTTCGAGTTCCGTGAGGGATTCCTCAAAACTCATTGATTTGGTTGATTTTTCCTGGGCTTTTTGCGCGGGCATTCATCTATCACTTTAAGAGAAATAAGCCCCGGATTGTACGGGAGAAAGCGCGGAATCTCAAGGATGAAAAGGCCTAGACCCTCAACTTTTTGACATAATTTTATTTTTGCGTAAAATAGCGGCCTTGTCCTAACAGGGGGAGAAAAAATGAAACACCTGATTTTATTCAGCACCGGACCCGCCGAGGATGATCTCGGTCAAGATCCCTCCGAAGAACGGGGAGAAGTCATAACTCTTGCAAAAAGTGTCGTGGGGCGAACGATCGATATGCCCGAGGTGTATGTCGTGGGAGGGGAAAGATGCCAGTGTGTCGCCGAAACTTTTTCTGAAGTAAACAAGAGAAAGGGGTTCAAAAAAATCGAAATTGATTCAATCTTTAAAAAAGCAAGCGCGGAAAAACCGGCGGTTGATGAAAATATTTCTCACTTGAGCGCAAATTCAATTGTGCTTATCAGTGATGCAGTCACGGCTTTTAATTTTGCCAGGGAGCTTTCCAGCGGGGCGGGCGTGCTGGATTTTCTTCAAGGCAGAAGATGCATGCAGGTTCTTGATTTTGAATACCAGGAGAATATGCGCTGGTCAGATATCCAAAAGAATTCCAATACCTGCTTTGCGGCGTTGACCGCCAGGCCTAACTGCTAGATTAGCCCGAGTTTTCTTTCCAGCCCGCCACACAGCATCTGGCCCAGCGTGATGTGCATTTCCTGGATGCGGGCGGTGGTTTTGGAGGGGACTTTCAGCAAGATATCGCAGACGTCTTCCATCGTGCCGCCGCTTTCGCCGGTGAGGCCGGCGGTCATGAGATCCATGGTTTGGGCTTTTTTGAGCGCCTTTAAAACGTTTTCGCTTTTGCCGGAGGTGCTGATGCCGATGGCAATGTCGCCGTCTTTGCCGAGCGCTTCTATCTGCCGTGCAAAGATCTGATCAAAGCCAAGGTCGTTGCCGGCAGCGGTGAGGGCCGATGTGTCGGTGGTGAGTGCGATTGACGCGATGGGCGCACGGGTTTTGGAATAGCGGATCGTGAGTTCGGTGGCGAGGTGCTGAGCATCTGCGGCGCTGCCGCCATTGCCGAAGAGCAGGATTTTACCGCCGTTGTTGATGCTGACCGCGCAGGCATCGAGGAGTTTTGCGAAATCGTTTCTAAGGCCTGCGAAGGTTTTTTCGGCCACGTCCCTGTGTTCGCGGGTTTCGAGATCCCAAAATAAATCGAGGTTGAAGTTTGTCATGTTTATTTTTTAACTATAAAATAATTTAACCACGAAGACACTAAGTTCACTAAGACATTGCGAATATTTCAACGTCATTGCGAGGCACGTAGTGCCGAAGCAATCCAGAAATCCGTACTGGATTGCTTCGCTCCCGCTGGTCGCTCGCAATGACGACTAAATTTAAACGGTATCTTCGTGAACTTAGTGTCTTCGTGGTTCATTTTTACTGGTTCACACTGTCGTTCGCGCTTTTTTGCCGCGTGATGTCGACGGGGGCAAGCGCGGAAGGGTCGGGTGCGTTGGGGGCCACGCTGGCGTCGATATCAAGAACGGGCTGGTCCTTTTTCACGCCGGGACTTCTTTCCAGCAATTGGCGTTGCTGAAGTCTTTTTGCGGCTGCGGCGTCCAGGCGTTGCTTGATGATCTGGCGGTTATAATCGAGCTGGGCCTTGGTCAGCTGAAACCCGACGACGATTTTATGGCTGGCGCCGCTTTCTTGATTATAGACCGGAATGATCTGGCGCAGATTTTCGATGGCCACCTGCTGGTCGGCGCCCTGAGGATAGGCCATTGAAACGGCGAAGACCTGCTTGGCGAGAATTTTTCCGCCGGGCGCGAGGATTGCCACAAAATAGGGGTATGAGAAAGCCGGGTCAGAGACGCCCTGGCCGCGGCCGGCGGCGCCGATCATTCCCGAGAATGTCAGGCGGACATCGACGGTAACGCTTTTCGGGCCGTAAGCGCAGACGCTTTGTTGCGATACATCCGCGCGCGAAATCAGCGCATAGGGCGAAACCATGCCGGGAAGGAAATCATGCAGGGTCGAAAGATCGGGCGAAATCTCGACAACCGGGCAGCCGCCTTTATTGAGCAGCTTGTCTGACATGGGCTGGCCCTGGGAGTCGCCGGTGATCATCGGGATCCCGGTTTCAGTTAAATTGTAATAGGTGTCGGTGACCCTTTGCTCGAAATCCGCGCAGGCCGTCAGGGTGAAAATCAGCAACGCGAGGGATAGGGGTTTAAAGATCTTCATGTAAACAGCTTAAGGGAGGGGCTGTTTTAAAGCAAGACTATGGCTTTCAAGGGCTTTATTGATTATATAAAGCCATGACCAGCCGACCTTTGACCATATATTTAGCATCCCCCAGGGGCTTTTGCGCCGGGGTGGACCGGGCCATTCAAATCGTCGAAACGGCGCTGACCAAATACGGCGCGCCGGTCTATGTCCGCCATGAAATCGTGCACAATAAATATGTCGTGGATTCCTTAAAGGAAAAAGGCGCGGTGTTCGTCGAGGAGCTGGATGAGATTCCGGATGACGGCCAGCCGGTTGTGTTTTCCGCGCATGGCGTCCCCAAGGCCGTGCCCGAGGAAGCAAAAACCCGGCAGATGTTTTATATCGATGCGACGTGCCCGCTGGTGTCCAAGGTGCATCACGAGGCAGGGCGTTATTTTAAGCAGGGGCGCCAAATTGTCTTGATCGGCCATGCGGGGCACCCGGAAGTGGTGGGGACGATGGGGCAGTTGCCAGAGGGAGTCGTTTTATTGGTGGAGACGGTGGGGGATGTTGAGAAGATAAGAGTGAAGAAGGAAGAAGGAAGAAGAAAGATTTTCTTCTCTCTTCTTTCTTCCTTCTTCCTTCCTGAAAGAAAAAGAGGCCTTTTTGTTGAGGATTCCAACATGCTGGCTTACTGCACCCAAACTACCTTGTCGATTGATGACACGGTTGAGATTGTCGAAGCGCTGAAGAAAAAGTTTCCGAATATTCAAGGGCCCAAGCGCGAGGATATTTGTTATGCGACGACGAACCGACAGGCGGCGGTGAAGGCGATTGCGCCGAAATCGGAAGCGCTGTTTGTGATCGGATCGCCCAATTCCTCCAATTCAAACCGGTTGGTGGAAGTGGCGGCGCTGAACGGGTGCAAGAATGCGCGGCTGGTCGAGCGGGCCGGGGAGATTGACTGGAGTTGGCTGGAGGGTGTGAAAACGCTGGGTCTGACGGCTGGGGCCAGCGCGCCGGAAGTGTTGGTCGATGAAGTGATCACCGAGGCGCGCAAACATTTCGACGTGACGATCGAGGAGATTTCGATCACGGAAGAGAATGTGTTCTTTAAAATACCGCCGGTGTTGGCGGCGTAGGTTATTTCACAAGTTCCGCGACGGGTTCAGGTGCTGCCGCAGTGTTTTCGGGCTGGGGCTTGTACATCCAGTCAGGAACTCTGTGCAATGCGCCGGCTTCTTCCGCTACAAGGACGACTTCAGATAAATCAATCGCGGTTAGGTCAGTAGCTTCAAAATTTTCCGGCGATACGAGCGCCGCGTAGCCGGAATGTTCTTTAAGGTCTTTAAAGTGATCGAACCAGCAGCCGCGTGTGTAAACTTTCATGCCGTTCACTGAGGCTTTTCTGAATTGGTCGAGTTCTGTATCGCCGCCCAGCTTTTTTGTAAGAAGACCCATTTTCCCAGCGCCATAGGCGACCTCTTTGCCCACGGCGTTATCACCGAAAACAGCGAGCACGGGTTTTTTGAGGTTCCAGGAGAAGTCGATAATTTGTTGCATGGCCCCTCTTGCTGCGGGTGTTTCAAAGCAGGGGGAATTGTCGACGGCCTGTCTGAACATTTCTGTACGGTGATGGCGATTGCGTGCTGACATGAGTTTACTCTTTCTTCTTGTTGCTATTTGTGTGGCTAATGTCCTTCAAAACTCCGCTGGCGCTGGTTGCCTAGGCGTCCAATGTCGGGAGCGTGGGACGAGGTGTAACGGGAATCTGATTCAAATTGGCATCAAGTACCAGCGCTGTCTCACGATGAGCTTTCCAATACATTTCATCTTCTCGTCTTACGGGTCTTAGAAAGACGCCGTAGCCTATCGGGTGGCCTCTCAGGTCGCCATCCTCAGGAAAACCGCAAAAGCCATCCATTTCAAATTGAATACCATGCTCTTTCGTAAATTCTGTCAGATGTGTATGCCAGCCCGTGCTAGTCATGTTATGCACAGCATAGGAAATGGCCTGGTGAATGGTGTTCTTTTCGTGGCTGCCAGAAACATATAAAACCGCCCGGGTTAAGTTTTCTGTGCGATCCAGAAGTTGGAACAGTAATTCCCTGGCATCATCCTTGATATCTGGCGATGTGCGAATTTTATCTTTAAGAAGCTCAATATTTGACATCAGCGTTACTCTTTCTTCTTGTTGCTATTTCAGGCGTTATGGGTAGCATGGGGGGAATAAATTTGTCAACCTTATGTTAACTAGGGATAGCGTATGAAGCTTACGGGCCAGCAGTTTTTAGATCAGCCGCATAAAAGGATTACCCTGATCGGGATGTCCGGGGTTGGAAAAAGCCATACGGCGGCCAAGGTGTTGGGCGCATCAGGTTGGCACAATTATTCCTGCGATTACCTGATTGCGACGAAATACCTGGCCAAGCATTTAAGCGGCGGGGAGATTACGGAGACAAATATCGAGCGTCTGGCCGATTTCGTTGGGCAGATCGGCAATCCTGCAAAAGGGGGGAAAGCTCTTCACGATTTTAATACTTACCAAAGGCTTTATTATAACGCCGAATGCGCGGTGCTGCGTGATATTGTCGCAGAGGGCATCAAAAAGGCCGAGCGGGAAGGCAAGAGTTTCGTTAACGATTCTTCAGGCAGCCTGTGTGAAGTGGAAGACGAAAGCATCCTGAGGCAGGTCGGCACGAACACGCTGATTATTTATCTGAAGGCGACGCAATCGGATTACGCCAACGTGTTACGGCGGGCGCTTGAAAATCCCAAGCCGCTTTATTTCCCGCCGGATTTTTTCAATGCGCATCTTAAAAAATACAAGGCTGATTTCAACCTGCAGAGGGTTGAAGATATCAATCCCGGAGACTTCCTGATCTGGGTGTTTCCGCGATTGTTGGAGGCGCGCTTGCCGAAATATCAGCGGTTGGCTGACGAATACGGTGTAACGATCCCTTCGGATGCTCTGTATGGCATTAAGTCAGAAAAAGAATTTATCAACCTGGTGGCGCGGGCGCTGGATGCGCAGGCGGTTGAGCCGGGGCTGCATCGATCCAATGGCCTTTAGGATTCTTAAAATACCGCAGATGAACACGGATTATAATAAATTAGTCGTCATTCCGAGGCGCAGCCGAGGAATCTTTGCCCTATCCGTTCTATAAAGATCCCTCGTCGTAAGAACTCCTCGGGATGACGATTTGTGCATTTTCTTATCAGTGTTCATCTGTGTTCATTCCGCCTACGCTATGGCTACGGCGGACAGGCCGTGGTAAGAATTAAAAATGAAAAAAGTATCAAAGATAGTTGAAATTTTTACCGATGGTGCGTGTTCGGGCAATCCGGGGCCCGGTGGTTGGGGCGCGATTTTGCGCTATGGCAAGGTGGAAAAAGAATTATCCGGCGGCGAGAGGGAAACGACGAACAACCGGATGGAAATGATGGCTGCGATCAAGGCGCTGGAGGCGCTGAAGACATCCTCGAAGGTGAAATTGTATACCGACAGCAAGTATTTGCAGCAGGGGGTCATGGAGTGGATGGCGGGCTGGAAGAAAAAAGGCTGGCCGGCAAAAATCAAGAATCAGGATCTGTGGAAGCAGATTGATTCGTTAACCGAGAAGCATGATGTGGAGTTTCACTGGATTCGCGGCCACGACGGTCACCCGGAAAATGAACGGGCGGATCAGCTGGCTGTCGCGGCGATCCCGAGGAAGTAAAGAGCGCGGCTTAGCCGCGCAAATATTGCGCTGGATCCCCGAATGACGTTCGCTTGCGGCTCGCTATCGGGGATGACGATTTGGTTAAGCTGTCGGTTATCCACACCAAAAATCCCTCATTCATGGCGTATTAAGGTCTCGTTAACCATTGGCGGATCATGCTGGAGTTATCAGACGGGGCTATTTCTCGCCCCAACATCAAAACAGGAGGTATCTCATGCATACGCACACTGTTTTAGCCCACGAAAATAAATCGGTTCTTCCCTTGTTGCCCGCTTTCGATGCGACACCTGATGAAATCAACATCTACGCCCGGTTCATGCGCCACCTGCGCCATGTTCCCAACAGCCGGCCGGAGATTAAAATCCTGGCGGCGCTCCAGTTCACCGCCGACATGCAGGGCCACAGCGACGCGCATATTGCCAAGACCCTTGTGGAGCTCGGCCTGCGTGCGCCGCGCCTTGCCTTCCCGGCGGATTTCCTGAAATTTGCAGACCGGGCCCTGATGCGGACCGGCTGGGATATCGGCGGGCCATCGGCGGCGCTGCTGGAGCTCAAGCAACACTGGGACAGTATCGGTGAAGACAAATTCGCTGCATTCAAAGGTTTCTACGACATGGCCCAGTCCAGGGCGTTTGTTTAGCCCCTAGCCAGGCGCGAGCAGGGAGTGGCGAGCCAACCAGCCGCTTCTTCCTTCTCGTCGCTCTCTGCTCGCGCCTGGTTGTCCAGAGTCCCCTCTCCCCTGTGGGGAGAGGGTTAGGGTGAGGGGCAAAATAAAGCTTTCATAACGAAGAGCTTGCGCTCACATTTTGATCACCCTCACCCCATCCCTCTCCCTGAAGGGAGAGGGGGTGTAGGTTAATCGTTATACCGGCTGCTGTCGCCCGGAAAGTCTTTGGGTTTCGGGCGCTGCGGGGTATTGAAGAAAATTTCTTCCTTCTCCTGTTCGGGCGGAGGGCCACTGAGGCGGTCCATCAGGCTTTCGAAGGTTGCAGGGCTGTCGGGCGGGAAGCGTCCATCCGGGAAGCGCCCGTGCGCGGCCATCATGACATCGCGCCAGATATGGGCCGGGAAGCTGCCGCCCGTGACCGCTTTCATCGATGTGTTGTCGTCATTGCCGAGCCAGACAGCCGTCACGATTTCCGGCGTAAAGCCGATAAACCATGCATCGCGGCTGTCCTGGCTGGTGCCGGTTTTCCCGTAGGCCGGCCAGGGAAGTTTCGCCCCCTGACCCGTGCCGTATTCGATGACGTTCTGCATCATGCCGACCAGGGTGTCGATGTTGTCGCTGGAGACGACACGCATCGTGTCGCGGGGCGCCTGGCGCTGGTAATAAAGTTTTCCATCTTCGCTTTCGATTTTGACAATGCCATAGGGATGAATGGCAATGCCGCCATTGGCGATTGCGGCGTAAGCCCCGGCCATTTCAAGCGGCGGCAACGTGTTGGTGCCCAGGGCCTGGCTTAAATCGTTGTTCAAGGGCGAGGTGATGCCGAGGCGGCGCGCGACCTCGATGACTTTCGCCGGGCCTATGGCTTTTACGAGCTGGACGGAAATCGTGTTCAGCGAGAGCATCAGCGCGGTTTCGAGAGAGACTTCGCCGTAATATTTGTTGCCGAAATTTTTCGGGCGGTAGCGGCCTTGCGTGAAAGGGGCGTCGACCAGAACGTCATCGGGTTTGAAGCCGGATTCCAGCGCCGCGAGATAGACGATTGGCTTGAAGGACGAACCGGGCTGACGCAGGGCCTGCGTCGCGCGGTTGAACTGGTTTGATTTATAGTCATAGCCGCCAACAAGGGCCACGACCTTACCGTCGGGGAGCATCGAAACAACGGCGCCCTGGGAAATATGTTTTTCCTGGCCGCTTTCGAGGATGACCTTTGACAGGGATTCCGCCGCGACTTTCTGCAGGCTGCGATCCATTGTCGTTTCGACGATGATGTCTTCATCAGGCGTTCCGATCAGATCTTGCAGGGAGTCCACGACCCAGTCGGCGTAATAGCGCTCGGAATCGCCGGGGCCGGGTTTTGGCGGCGGGATGGGCGGGCCGAAGCTTAAAACATTTGCCTGCGCGCCTGAGATGTAGCCGGCGTCGGTCATGGCTTTGAGAACCGTTTCGGTTCTTTGCCTGGAAAGTTCGGGGTTGCTGAGCGGGGAATAGCGCGAGGGCGCTTTGAGAAGGCCCGCCAGTGTCGCGCATTCTTTCAGCGTGAGATCTTTGACTTCTTTTTTGAAGTAGAGTTTGGAGGCGGCGTCGACGCCGTAGGTGCCGCTGCCCATGTAGACGCGGTTTAGATACGCGCTTAAAATTTCGTCTTTGGTGAGTTCATGTTCAAGCCACAGGGCCAGCATCGCTTCCTGGATCTTGCGCTTTAGGGTTCGCTCCTGGCTCAGGAAAAGATTTTTGGCGAGCTGTTGCGTGATGGTCGAGCCGCCCTGCACGAACCTGCCGCGCAAAAGATTGGTGCCTATCGCCCGGGCGATGCCGTAGAAATCAATCCCCCAGTGGCTATAAAAGCGGCGGTCCTCGATAGCCAGCACGGCATAGACAAGTTCGGGCGGCAGATCTTCGGCTGTGACGTTTTCGCCCTTGATGTCGCCGTAGCGCCCGATGACTTCGCCGTCAGCGGCCTTGACGGTGATCGAGGCCTTGCGCTCAAAGTTCGCGTTGCGCGTGATGGAGGGGAGCTCCAGCGCGTACCATGCAAAAAGAAGCGTCACGCCGATGCCGCACCAAAGGCCCAGCAGGATGATCGATCTTACAAGATGGCTGAAAATGGAGCGTTTTTTCTTTGACATAATTGTTTAACCACCGATGGACACAGATAAACACAGATAGGGCGAATTCACAAAAAATATTTTCAGTGCATCAGCAGCAGGGCGGCCAGGCCCAGGAACACGAAAAATCCGACGACGTCGGTGATGGTGGTTAGAAAGACCGTCGAGGAAACGGCCGGGTCGGAGCCCATGCGGTTCAGGACGAGGGGGATGATGGCGCCGAAGAACCCGGCGGCGATCAGGTTGACGATCATCGCCAGGCCAATAACAACGCCCAGCATTGAATCATGGAACCAGAGGCCAGCGGCAAAGCCGGTGATGATGGCAAAGGCCATGCCGTTCAACGAGCCGACGAGGGTTTCCTTCCAGATCATGCGCCACATGTTCGAGCGGGACAACTCACGCGTGGCCAGCGCGCGTACCGCAATAGCAAGGGTTTGCGTTCCGGCATTGCCGCCCATGCCGGCGACGATCGGCATTAGGGCGGCGAGGGCGACGATTTGTGAAATCGTGGCGCTGAAAAGCGAGACGACCCAGGCGGCAAGAAATGCGGTGATCAGGTTGATGAACAGCCACCGAAAACGCATTTCCGATGTCGAAAGCGTGGCGCGGTACATGTCGCCGGAGTCAACGCCGGCCATTTTAAGCAAGTCTTCCTGGGCTTCTTCGTCGATAACGTCGATGACGTCATCAATAGTGATGACGCCGATCAGGCGCTCGTTTTCGTCCACCACGGGGGCCGAAGTAATGTTGTCGCGGCGGAAGATGTGCGCGACTTCCTCCTGGTCCATCGTGGCCGGGATGACGTGGGCCTCTTGTAATGTCAGGGTTTCGATTTTTGCCGAGCGTTTCGCGCGCACGAGGCGGTTCAGCGGGATATGCCCGATAATATTATAGGTCGGGGTGATGACAAAGACGTCGAAGAAATCCTCCGGCAGATCGCCAGCCGCCTCGCGCAGGTAATCGATGGTTTTGCCGACGGTCCAGAATTGCGGGATTGCAACAAATTCGCGCTGCATCAGTCGCCCGGCGGATTCTTCCGGGTAGCTCAGGCCTTCTTCCATCGCCAGGCGCATCCGGGAGGAAAGTTTACGGATAATGTCGCGGCGGAAATCTTCATCCAGAGAGATGATCATGTCGAGTGCATCGTCCGATTCCATGCGCGAAATAAGGTTTGCCACGTGGGTGGCGGGCATCGCGGACAGAACGATATTGCGGAGCTCGTAATTCATTTCCGAGAAGACCGCGGGGTCGATGGAGTCCCCGAACATCTTCATGAGTTCGCGGCGGTCGTCGTCGCTGATCTTGGACAGAACTTCGGCGGTATCGGCGGGGCTCAAGTCATAAAGAATGGCGTGAACAAGGTCGGAATCCTGCTGGCGCACGGCCGTGACGATATGACTGATGTCTTCATCGGATACGATGAAGGGGACGGGCTCGGGGGTGCCCTGATCCTGGGCTATAGTCTCGGCTTCGTTGTTCATGGTCCCGGGCTTTTTTGATTAAAAACAGGGGGTTTTACGCCGAGTATACCATTGCCGGAAGGCGAAAGGGAGATCAAGAAAAAAGGAAGCCGGTGTCATCCCGAGCGAAGCACGAAGTGCGAAGTCGAGGGATCTGCATAAAATGGGATAGGGCTTAGATCCCTCCACTTCGCCCTGCTATCGCAGGGCTCCGGTCGGGATGACAACATCATGGAGGGAGGTTTTAAAGGTGCCGGACTTTACCCGAAGCGGATTTCTTTTTGCGGCCGGATTCCTGCTCGCGGACCTGGGCATCGACGACCGTCACGGCGCTGACGTTAATGATGCCGCGACTGGTGACGGAAGGGTTCAGGATATGCGCGGGGCGGGCCATGCCAAGCAGCAGGGGTCCGATGCTGATGCCCTCGGCCAGGGCCTTGAGCATTGAGAAGGTGATATTGGCGGCCTCGACATTGGGCATGATGAAGAGGTTCGCGGAGCCCTTTAAGTTTGAATTGGGCATGATGGTGTTGCGCAGTTCTTCCGAGAGCGCGAGATCGGCCTGCATTTCCCCGTCGATTTCGAGTTTGGGATCGCGGCGGCGGATATCCTTGTACGCGCAGCGCATGATGCAGGCGCTGTCATGTTCGTGAGTGCCAAAATTGGAGTGCGAGAGCAGGGCAACCTTTGGATCGATACCGAACCGGCGAACTTCCTCGGCGGCCAGCAGAGTCATTTCCGTGATTTGTGCGGCAGTGGGGTCGGTGTTGACCTGCGTGTCGCAAATGAAATAGGTGCCCTTGGACAGTAGCAGGGCGTTCATCGCCGCCGGGGTTTCGACGCCGGGTTGGAGGCCGATGATGTCGATGACGTGTCTTAAGTGGCGGTTGTATTGGCCGGTTGTGCCGCAGATCACGCCGTCGGCATGACCTTTATAGACCATCAGCGCGCCGATGACGGTGGTGTTGGTGCGAACAATCGTGCGGGCGTCGGCGGGCGTGATGCCGCGGCGCTCCATGAGTTCGTGATAGGTTTCCCAGTAATCGCGGTAGCGAGGATCGTCTTCCGGGTCGATCAGTTCGAAGTCCCGGCCTTTTTCCATGCGCAAGGAGAGGCGCTTGATGCGGGTTTCGACGACTTTTTCCCGGCCGATCAGGACGGGTTTCACCATGCCTTCGTCAACGACGTTTTGTACGGCTTGTAAAACTTTGTCTTCTTCGCCTTCGCAGTAGACGATGCGCTTGGGGTTTTCGCGGGCGCGGTCGTAGATCGGTTGCATGACCAACTGCGAGCGAATGAAGAACTGGCGCAGGCGGTGGCGGTAGGCATCAAAATCCGTGATAGGCCGTGTCGCGACGCCGCTTTTCATTGCGGCTTTTGCAACGGCGATCGGGATATCGACAATCAGGCGGGGGTCGAAGGGTTTGGGAATCAGGTAATCGGGGCCGAAGCTTAAGCTTTCGTCGCTGTAGACGGCAGCGACTTCTGGGGTCGCCTCTTTGCGCGCGAGTTCGGCAATCGCCTCGACGCAGGCCAGTTTCATTTCCTCGTTGATCGTCGTTGCGCCGACATCGAGTGCGCCGCGGAAGATGAAGGGGAAGCAAAGAACGTTGTTGACCTGGTTCGGGTAGTCGGAGCGGCCAGTGCAGACGATGCAGTCGGGCTTTGCTTCTTTCGCGTCGGCCGGATTGATTTCCGGGGTCGGGTTGGCCATCGCCATGATCAGCGGGGCTTTGCCCATGCCGGCCACCATATCTTTTGTGAGAACGCCGGGGCCGGAGAGGCCGAGGAATACGTCGGCGCCTTTCAGGGCTTCGGCCAGTGTGCGGGCTTTGGTCGAAGAAGCAAAGAACTCCTTTTCCTTGTCCATGCCCTGGTTGCGGCCTTTGTAAACGACGCCGTTTCTATCGGTGACGATGATATTTTCTTTTTGCAGGCCCGCGGAAAGCAGCAGTTTCAAGCAGGCGATAGCAGACGCGCCGGCGCCGGAGGTGACCAGTTTTATTTTGTTGGCTTTTCTGCCTGACCATTTCAGCCAGTTCGTGAAGGCAGCTGTGGCGATGACGGCGGTGCCGTGCTGGTCATCATGGAAGACCGGAATTTTCATGCGCTCTTTCAGGCGGCGCTCGATTTCAAAGCATTCGGGGGCCTTGATGTCTTCAAGGTTGATGCCGCCGTAAGTGGGCTCGAGGCTGGCCACGATATCGACGAATTTATCGACGTCGAGTTCGTCGATTTCAACGTCAACGGAATCGATGTTGGCGAATTTTTTGAACAGGACGGATTTGCCTTCCATCACAGGCTTTGCGGCCAGCGCGCCGATGGCACCAAGGCCCAGCACCGCTGTGCCGTTGGTGATCACGGCGACAAGATTTCCTTTAGAGGTGTAGTCGTAGGCTTTCGACGGATCTTTTTCGATTTCCTCGCACGGGACAGCGACGCCCGGTGAATAGGCGAGCGCCAGATCGTTTTGCGTGGACATGGGTTTTGTTGCGTGGATCGCGACCTTTCCCGGTGTCGGGTATTTATGATAGTCGAGCGCGCTCTCGCGGTAGGCGTCTTTCTTCGCGGGAGAGTCTTTCCGGGGTGTGTTTTTCTTTTTGGTCATTCGGTTCCTTAATATTAAGCAGGTCCTCCTACGCTGCTTTGCAGCTTCGGAGGACACTCCGTTTTCTTAAGCTCGCCAAAAGGCTCGCTAACGAAAACGGGTGGTGCGGCCGAAAAGACTCGAACTTTCACGGGTTGCCCCACAGCGACCTCAACGCTGCGCGTCTACCATTCCGCCACGGCCGCAGGTAGTGGGCAAATGGTTAACAAATTGAGGAGTTCTGCGCAAGGTGCAGCGCAGCATTCCGGCGATAAATCGATATAAAAACTTACTGAGGAGCTGCGTCACGCAGTTGGATGGTCAGGGTTTCTTTGGAGTCCGGCTGGCTTTTGCAGGCGTCGAAATCCTCAAGCAGGCGTTTTAGAAACGGAGCGACCAGGGAGGGCAGCGGGCGGACCCCATTGTCCTTGGAGTTCTCTAATACAGTAAGCTGGGCCTTTAAAACGCTCACTTTGTGTCCCGGTCTCTTTGTATCCGATCTAACGATAACTTCTTCCTTATTATAAAAGCCTACCGTCCAGCGTGCTTTTTTACCGTCTTCGTTCAATTTCAATTCGTTGTTGTTTGGTTTCGGCGCGTCTTTCTTCGATTTCTTCGCTGGCTTCGCAGATTGTTCGAAAGCCCATGCAAGAGGCATAGGATGCTTGGAAACGGGAATGTCTTTTCCGTCTATCAGTGAGGTAATATCTTTCAGCATACGATTTTCCTTTTAAAGAGGGGCATCGTAAGCATACAAAAAAGTTATGTCAATAAATATTGAGTGGAAAATTTCTGATAAAAAAACCGGTGTGCAAATTATTGTTTTAAGTAGGCTGGATACCATCGGGGCGTGAAGCGGCCGCTGCGGCGACGGCTGCGGCTGCTTTTTTTGTACGTGCATTAGAGGGGTTCTCCAAGCGAAGGCGGATCGGAGGATGTTCTTCCGGAGCTGTGTGGGGAAGGGTTTTATAAGCGTCAAAATACTCTAGTAATTGGGATAAGACGCGTATGGTAGCGCGAGAGCGAGGCGTGCTGCCGTTACTTTGTAATTGGTCGAGTTTCGATCTTATATCGTCAATTTTGTAGGCTATTCCCCCGCGATGTTCGAGGAAATACATAGCTTCTCTTCCTTTATATTGGCCGGTGAACCACTCTATTCTCTTGTTGTTTCGTAATCGATCGAGTTTCGATCTTACATCGTCAATTGTGCAGACTACTCCACCGCCATATTCGAGGAAATAAATAACATCTTCCCCATTATATTGGCCAGTGAACCACTCTATTTTCTTTGCGTTATCGCTTAATTTGAAAGGATACTCAGGGCTTCCGTTGCCGCGGATCCAATCAGCTTCAAATCTGGGGACGACGTATATATTATTATCATTAAAGTATTGGGTAAGATCTAGTGGCACTCAAGGTTTCCTTCTATTGAATGTCGGATTAAGGTCGGAGGATATAGCAATAAAATTGAAATTATGTCAATTATAAAATGGAAGTAAAAACAAGCGAAAAACCGGTGTCTTATGAAGATGCCCTCGCCTTTATGGATGCCCGGGTTGAGGGCATTCATGCGGGTAAGGCGGAGGAGTGTCTCTGGCTGCTGGAACACCCGCCTATGTATACGGCCGGGACCAGCGCGAAGGCGGCGGACTTACTGGATTCCCGCTTTCCGGTGTTTAAGACGGGTCGCGGCGGGGAGTATACCTATCACGGGCCCGGGCAGCGCGTAGCCTATGTGATGCTGGATTTAAAGAAGCGACAGCAAGCACCTGATATTAAAAAATATGTCTGTGATTTGCAGCAATGGATTATCAGGACGCTGAAAAGCTTTGATGTTGAAGGATATTGTGTTGATGGGCGCGTGGGGGTTTGGGTTTCGAACGCTCCCCCCCTATCCCCCCCGCAGGGCGGGGGGGAAGCGCGCGTTAGCGTGCCGGGGGGGAGTGAAGCCAAAATCGCGGCTATTGGCGTACGGGTGCGGCACTGGATCACGCTGCACGGGATTTCCATTAACGTGAACCCGGATTTATCGCATTACAACGGGATCGTGCCGTGCGGGATTTCAGATGCAGGTGTGACGAGCCTGGCCAAGTTGGGGGTCAAGGCAGGGATGGAAGAGGTCGATGCGGCGCTTAGAAAAGAGTGGAATAACGTGTTTGCGAAGAATCAGGATTTGCCTGGGGCAAGGCGGGCAGCGTTGTAGACCGGAATTTCTGAGCGCGCGATGATTTCCCGGCGCATTTCCTCGGTACCGCCGCCGGTCCGATAGAGTTGAGCGTCCCGCGCGATGCGGTTGACGCGGCAGTCAAGTGTATAGCCAAATCCGCCATGATAGAGTCTGCATTGCTCGGTGATTTCGGCCCCGGCGATAGAGGCCTCAAGAAACGCGGAGGCTGCTATTTCATTTATAAGTTTACCCTGGTCGGCCAATGCCGCCGCCATATAGGTATGATCACGCACAGCTGCAAGCCGTGAAAATAAGCCGGCCAGGGTATGGGCCACAACCTGATTGGCGACCAGCGGGTGGCCAAATTGTTCGCGGGTTGATGTATATTCAACAGTTTCTTTGAGGGCAGCGCGTGCCAGGCCGATGGGGCCGGCAGCGAGGATCAAGCGTTCGTAATTCAGGCCGCTCATGAGGACTTTGGCGCCTTTACCAGGCTGGCCCAGAACGTTTTCATCAGGGATAAAACAATTATCAAAGAAAATGGCATGCGTTTCCGAGCCGCGCATGCCCATTTTGTTTTCTTTGCGTCCGACAGAAAAGCCTTCCATGTTTTTTTCAACGATTACGGATGTCATCGCATTGTCCAGTTTTGCGTATACAATCAGGACATCAGCCGTATTGCCATTGGTGATCCATTGTTTTGCGCCACTCAGCGTGTAGCCGCCGGGAGCAGGTTGCAAGATTGTTTTCATCGACATGACATCAGAGCCGGCGCCGGCTTCGCTCATGGCCAGCGCGCCGACAAATTCGCCGCGGATTAGTTTCGGAAGAAATTTTACTTTTTGATCTTGTGTTCCATTGCGCGCGATCTGGTTGACGCAAAGATTGCTGTGGGCGATGTAGCTAAGGCCAACCGAGCCGGAGGCGCGGGATATTTCTTCCGCCACGACGACGTGCGTAAGATAGGTGCTGCCCAAACCGCCAAATTCTTCGGGCGCTGTTACGCCAAGAAAGTCTTGTTTTCCCATTTCTCTCCAGAGGTGATAGGGGAAGGAATTTTCTTCATCGACGCGATCATCGAGCGGTTTTATGTAGTGTTGTGAAAAAGCTGCTGCGGCTTCCCGGTATTCAATAGACATGCCTGAGGGGTCTAGAACGCTTAGAATCGCGGTTTGATCTTTATTAAACACAGTAAGTCATGCCTTTCTAATGTGTGGCGTTATGAATAATTAATGAGATTGGGTTTGTCAAGAAGGGGGTAGATTAATCCGCCGCGAGGTCCATCAGGTTGGATTCTACAAATTCGGCGCAGAAGGACATCAGTTTTTCCATGTCGGCTTTGACGCGGGCGTAGTTTTTGTTTTTCGTGCAGGTCTCTTCGTTCATGTACAGCGCCTTGTTGATTTCGATCTGGATCGAGTGGAAGCCGCGCACCGGGTTGGAATAGCGCCGGATCAACTCAACACCTTTAAAGGGATCATTGATCGTTACGGTATAGCCGAGGCTTTTCAGGAAATCGCGCAGGGCATGCGTGAATTCGATGTCGCAGGTCGTGCCGTCGCGGTCGCCGAGGACGATGTCGCTGGTGCCCGTCATGCGGGGGAGGCGCTTTGGTTTGGCCGAGGAGGAGGGCATGGAATGGCAGTTCACATGCCAGGCCTGGCCGAAATTGTAATGCGCGTCGGCCATCAGCTTTTCAAGCGCGTCGTGATAGGGGGTGTAGAATTTCTGGATACGTGTCAGGACTTCTTTTGCACTTAAAACGCGGTCGTAAACCGGCATGCCGGGTTTGACGAGGCGGCGGATCAAACCGATTCCGGCATCCGAGCGGGCAGAAGGGGCGATCTCGCTGTGCGGCCAGGGTTCGTGCAGAAGTTCGGGGTCGATGTCCGTGGCGCAGCGGTTGACATCAACATAAGAGCGCGGGAACTGTGCGCAGAGAAGTGTTGCGCCGTAAGACGGGGCGGCAGCGAATAAATCGTCGACGTATTTGTCCTCGGCGCGTTCAAGCTCGGCAAAATCGCAGGCGTATCTGAAGTCGGCCGGGTAAGTCGTCCCGCTGTGGGGGGAATCGAAAATGAGGGGGAGAGGGTTTTTTGGCTTGGTTATGCTATAGGGCCGGCTCATTCTTACCAGTCTATCACTAGTTATCTTCCGTTGTCATCCCGGCCAATTCGCGTTATTAAAATAGCATGTTCGATTTAAAAGCCATACGGGACAATCCCGGCCAATTCGATAAAAACTGGGCCCGGCGGGGGGTAAAGCCCCAGACTCCGGCGATTTTAAAGCTGGACGAGGAACGCCGCGCCACGCAGACCGAACTGCAGAAGCTGCAGAGCGAGCGCAATGAGAAATCCGCGAAAATCGGCGAGATTAAAAAGGCCAAGGGCGATGCGACAGCAATTATGAACGAGGTGGCCCATATCAAAGCAAGAATAGATATGGGGCAATATGAAGAGTTTAGGGTGGCAAAAGAACTTAACGAGTTACTTATTAGGCTTCCGAATCAATTAGCTTCGGATGTGCCAGATGGGGCAGATGAAAAAGACAACAAGGAGGTGCGCCGCCAGGGGGAGCCAAAAAAAATAAATTCGGCGCGGGATCATGCCGATATTGGCGCGGCGCTGGGGATGATGGATTTTGAAACGGCGGCCAAGATTTCGGGCTCTCGGTTTGTGATTTTGAATCAGGGGTTGGCGCGGTTGGAGCGTGCCTTGGCGCAGTTTTTTCTCGACATGCATACGCAGGAACATGGGTACACTGAGATTTCGGCTCCTCTGCTGGTAAATGACAAAACAATGTATGGTACAGGTCAGCTGCCGAAGTTTGCCGCAGATCAATTCAAGACTGTCTCTAATGAACATGTCTTAATACAGGGAGAAGAAGTATCTATTGAAGAAATTAGTTTTGGACCACATCAAGTTTCTCATCATGTTAAACCTCTGAGAGATGATGACAAAGAAACACGTCAAATTTTAGATGCTGCAGATGAAATAGAAGTCGTTATTGGAAAAATTGGACCTAAGCGAGCAATAGCTCGAAATCGCCGTTGGCTGATCCCCACATCCGAAGTGCCGCTGACCAATATCGTGGCCGATATGATTGTGGATGAGGAATCTTTGCCGCGCCGTTATACGGCCTTTACGCCGTGTTTCAGGCAGGAAGCGGGCGCTGCCGGGAAAGACACTCGTGGAATGATCCGCATGCACCAGTTTTACAAGGTTGAGTTGGTGAGTATTACGCGGCCTGAGGATTCCGTTGCAGAACATGAACGGATGACTTCCTGCGCGGAGAAGGTTTTGCAGAAATTAGGATTACCAACGCGTACCGTGGTGCTGTGCTCGGGCGATACAGGGTTTGGCGCAACGAAGACATACGACATCGAGGTCTGGTTGCCGGGGCAGAATGCATACCGCGAGATTTCGAGCTGCTCCAATTGCGGGGATTTCCAGGCGCGGCGCATGAATGCGCGCTGCCGCCCGAAAGGCACGAAAGATACGCGGTTTGTACATACGCTGAATGGCTCGGGCGTGGCCGTGGGCCGGGCGCTGATTGCCGTGCTGGAGAATTATTACGACCCGGCGGATGGCGGCGTGTTCGTGCCGGATGTGCTGAAGCCGTATATGGGTGGGATTACGAAGATACAGAAGCTATCTTAGTCGTCATCCCGGCCTTCGCCGGATGACGAAATAGTGTAATTTTATTAGATGCTTCCCGATGTACTAACGCCCTGTAGGGATGGTATACTCAAGATTCTTAAGGCCTCCTGATCGCCGGTTCCGGCGGGGATTCTCGAATGATTGAATGCAAGGATTGCGCGTTACCGACGTTGCCCCCGGTATTGTTCTGGGAGGGCCTTTTTAATGTTCGCCTGCCGTGTGTGTGCGGCTGTACACAGCGGGTGCGGAATGGACAGCCCCAGGCCATAGATTTCGATGTTTATGCCCAGATGCGCGCGGCGGATGACGGGATGTCGGAGGCGGGCGTTGTCCCTGTGCCGGTTATCCGGTGGGAATTGGCAGGTGCGCGGGATCAAACCCCAGAATTCATGAACTGGTTATTAACGCGGGATGGCAAAATGCTATCCGATGAAGCCGCCAATGCCGTGACGATGGCGGTGGTGACGAAGCTATTCCGCCCGGCGCGGCTGCAAGGGGTTTTTCAGGCCAGCGGCGGCCTGGCGGTGACGCAGGGGCACAAAGTCTTCACTCCGGATGAAAATCCCTATATGAGTGGCATGACCGCTTTGGCAAAAGTTTTCTAGAATAAAATATTATTATCTAGGCGCAGATGTTTGTGTAGGTTGGTTTGGGCTGTTTCCTGAGAATGCCGTAAAGGCCAGGTAACCGAATAATGAAATCGTTGCTGAAATAGCTGCAATTCTAAATACGCGTTCGAGCGTGTTTAATCTTATACGTGATCTTTCGGTTTTCCACGCTTGGGTTTTTTGTTGATCGCTTAAAGCGTTGAAAATCCGGCTGGGGACTCCTGCAACGGAAGGTTCATTTCTTTCCTGGGAGATTTTCAGGGCCTCAATTTTTTGATCAGGCGAGAAGCCATCGAAGACAGAGGTTGGCATTCCGGCTGTATATTCTCCCTCAAAACGGGCATCGTTTATTAATATTAGTCTTTGTGCTTCTCCCATGGCATCCCATGTTGATTTAGGAACGCCCATGATCAGAGGCTCCAGATCTGCCCTGATTAGAAATGCATTCCTTACAGCGTCCTTCTCCCGCTGCGATAGTTTTTCAAAATAACTATCAAGGACGCCGTATATATATGTTGAGTGACCTCCGTTTGCATCTTTCTCGGAGACAACTACTTTCGGGAAGCTGGCCATGACGACGTTATAGATTTTTCTTTTTCATAAGTCAATAAATTAGTAGGGCTACAAAAAACCACCTTGTTTGGCGCGCTGAAGTGATCATACTTTCTGAAGCCATTCGGCCTAGATTCTGCAACGTCATGAACGCACAAGATGCCAATAACCGTATCCGCCTGATCATGAAACTGCGCAATGCAGGGATCATGGATACGGCCGTGCTGGCGGCGATGGAGAAAGTTCCGCGCGATCAATTCGTGCCCGATGCGGTGAAGGATAAGGCCTGGGACGATATCGCGCTGCCGATCGGAAGAGGCCAGACCATCAGCCAGCCTCTGGTCGTGGCGAGCATGACGTCGGCGCTGGAGCTGAATGATCGCGACAAGATTTTAGAGATCGGCACGGGCTGTGGCTACCAGACGGCGATTTTATCCAAGCTGGCGCGGCGCGTTTATACGATCGAGCGGCATAAGCCTTTATTGGAGGATGCCGAGAAACGGTTTGAGGCACTGAAGCTGCGCAATATCACGGCGATTGCCGGGGACGGGATGAAGGGCTGGCCCAGGATTAACGATATCGACCAGGCGCCGTTCGATAAAATTATCGTTACAGCGGCGGCGAAG
>JADMIO011814629.1_pt1 | contig 51471 bp, 41 predicted proteins | sample 8958161 | NCBI WGS metagenome assembly JADMIO01 (sample SAMN16585339, study PRJNA669376) | soil metagenome | isolation source: Crop rotation soil | place: USA: Cullars Rotation, Alabama | collected 2011
CTTTCCCGCACGCTCCAGCCGCGCGACTACGAGCGTCTGACGGATGCCGTTCTGCGGCTGCGGACGGCGATGCGCACGTTGCGACACCCCGAGACCGAGGAGCCTGCCGTCGTCGAGGCGCAACGCGAGGCGCTCGCGTCGGCCCTGGCGGAGATCGAGCATACGACCGGCGTCGCGGCGGCGCAGCTCGGGGAGCTGGTCGCCGCGGACGAGGCGGCGCCAGACGCTGCCGAAGCGCCGCCGCACACTGCGCGGTAGCGGCCCGGCCGCGCGCGGGATGCGATCGCGCGGCCCCCGTGCTTTGACGGTCGTCATGACCAACGATGCACGGTGGGCTCGAATGGGCGTGCTGCTGGTGGTCGCGGTCGCGATCGCGGCCACGGCAGAGGCGAAAAGCGGCAAGAAGCACGATGGCGGATGCGCGACGCTCGCGGTCGAAGCGTCGCTTCGCGTGCCGGTCCCCGAGCTCTCCGGGCTTGCGTCCGCCGACGCGTCGGGAGGGACGGTCGTCTACGGCATCGGTGACGCGAGCTACCGCATCGCGCGCGTCGGCATCGATGGCGGCTCGGGAAATCCCCACATCGAGACCCTCGATGCGAGCAAGCTCTTTCCGCAGCATCACGGCGCATCGCAGTGGGAGGCGATCGCCACGCACGCGGGCGGTGCGTGCGTCCTCTCGGAGCTCACCTCACGCGTCACGTGCTTCGACAAGGACCTGGCCCGGGTCACGTCGGCGTTCGACCTCGACGTCTCGGCGCCGCCGAAGCTCGCCAAGGCATGGAAGAAGGACGCGAACTCACGAGGTGAAGGGTTGATCCTCCTCGCGCGTGGTCACGTGCTGGTCGTCAAGGAGAAGGACCCCGTGCTGCTCGTCGAGCTCGGTCCGCGCGGCGCCGCGCCACTCGGCTACGGCGCCGACGCGTTGCTCCCGCGCGACGCCGCATTCGATGTCCCCGCCGAGCACGTCCTCACGGCGCTAGCCACGTGGGAGCCGTCGAAGCGCCTGGCGAAAGCCGCCCACGACGCGAGCGACCTCACCGTCGGTCCCGATCGGCGCGTCTACGTCCTCTCCGACGAGAGCGGCACGCTGATCCGTCTCGCCGAGCCTGCTACGAAGAGCGACGCGGTGGTCGACGTCGATGCGTGCTGGGGCTTGCCGAAGCCCGTTCGCCAGCCGGAGGGCGTCGTCATCGACGCGAAGATGCGTCCGTGGATCGCGATCGACGACAAGGAGAGCGTGGGACCGAACCTGTTCCGTTTATCCCCGCTCGATCGCGCGGCCGAGTGACGGATCCTCACGGCCGCTGCCGGGTGGCCGGCGGCGAGCATCAAGGCTTCATTCACTCCCGCCGTCCATTCACGCCATCCATATTGGTAGCGGAGATGGTTGAGGTCGTGCCAACAAATGGCATTCTAGAACCCATGAAGGCAAAACTGGATGGAGCGGGACGGATTGTCGTTCCGAAACCGCTCCGCCAAGCGCTCGGGTTGAGAGCTGGGCAAGCGCTCGACATTCGCGCGGGCGACGGGAGACTCGAGATCGAGATTGCTCCAACGCCGATGCGACTCACCAAGCGTGGCAAGGGCATCGTTGCGGTGCCGAAGGAAAAGCTACCGACGCTCACGAACGATCAGGTCCGGGAGACGCTCGAACGCGTTCGACGGTGAGAGCGGCCGACACGAGCGTCGTGGTCGCGGCCTTCGCGTCGTGGCACAAGCGTCACGACGGGGCACGCAAGGCGCTCGACGGCGGCCTGCGGCTGATCCAGCACTGCGCGCTCGAGACGTATTCTGTGCTCACGCGCCTTCCTCCACCTCATCGGCTCCCGGCGTCGTAGTCAGGGAGTTCCTCAGGGCGCGATTCCCGCTGCCGTTCTTGCGCCTGACCGCGAAGGCCTACGAGGCATTCGTGCTCGGGATGCCCGAGCACGCCGTCACCGGCGGTGCGGCGTATGACGCGCTCGTGGCCGCGACGGCGGCAGCGTGCCGCGTCGAGCTCGTGACGTGCGACCGCCGTGCGCTGGTCGTGTACGAGCGATACGGCGTACCCGCGCGCGTCGTATAGGCGCCGGCGCGTCGCCGAGATCGCCGATGACAGCGTCGCGTCGGCGCCGCGGCTGAACGCGGCTATCCCGCCGCAGGCGTGTTCGCGGCGGACGCGAAGCGGGCGAGGTTCAGCTGCGCGGGGACGTCACCGGCCATCGCGCGCATCATGTCGTCGAGCGGGATGCCGGTCGCGTCGGCGATGCGATCGACGACGTTGAAGGCGGCGATCGTCGCCGCCGTGTCGACGAAGCACGCGGGTGAGAGCACCGCGCGCAGCGCCGCCCGCTCGCGGCGCAGGCGCTCCTCGTCGTCGCCCATCACCGCCTCCGTGAACGACAGGAGCGGCGCGCCGTGCACGACGCCCGCGTCACCGGCGACGCTGCCGTTCACTGCGTTCAGCTCGACGTCCGTTCCGGTCATCTGGCTGCTCGCACGGAGCAGCGTCGCGTGGGCCGTCGTTCAATAGAAGCACTGGTTGATGGCAGAGACCCGCGCCGCGACGAGCTCGATCTGCAGGCGATCGAGGGCACGGCGGGCGGTCGGATCCGGGATCTTCGCGACCGGCAGGTAGTGCGCGCTCGACGACCGCTGCATCATCCGTGCTTCCGCCGGCACCACGCTCAGCGCGCGCACGATGTTCGGCACCATCGGCGCCGCGTCGTAGACGCCGGCTTCCGGACCGCTCGCGTCCTCCGGCGCGATCATCGGCACCCACGCGGTGCCGCTCTTCGCCGACGGGGGCAGGTAGCGTGACGGCGCGCCGGGACGCGGCTCCGGCAGCGGCTCGGGCGCGACGCCGAGTGCGCGGGCGAAGTAGTCGACGCCGGTCACCATCGTCACCACGCCGAGCAGCTCGACGTACGCGGGCGCGGTGAGCCCGCCCTGCATCACGCCGTCGAACCACGAGCGCGACAAGCGTGCCGGATCGGTGCGGACGCGGTGGATGACGTCGACGACGTCGGCCGGCAGGACACCCGCGCTCTCGTGCGCGCCCGTGACCGCGCCGGGAGAGAGGGCCGCCTTGCGGTCGCGACAGAAGCTGCACGTCGTCGCGCGCCGCGCCTCGGCGGCGATCGCGACGCGTTCGGTGCCGGTCCACCACGATCCCGGTGACGCGACGTGCTCCCAGAGCGCGCGATGCGTGTCCTTGATCTCCGCGAGGACCTCGACGCCGGCGGAGGCGTAGTCGAACGTCGTCGTCATGGCGCTTCCGCAGTCCTCATACCCACGTGCTCAGCGCTCGAACAAGCGGGCGCGGAACGCCTCCTCGAAGAACGGCGCCGGCACGTGCTCGGATCCGAAGAACGGGACGCCGAGGAGCGGCAGCGAGAACGTACCGTCCTCGACGAGGCGTGCGGCGACCCGGTGGCGGCGCGCGGTCGCGTCGGCGCCGAACTCGGCACGCAGCTCTGCCGACAGCGCGGCGCTGAAGCGGAGGCGCCGCATGCGCTCGCGTCGCTCCTCGGCGTAGGGCGCGAAGAGGGCAGGTGTCCAAGGATCGCCACCGAGGAGCAGATCGCTCACGATCCGGACGTCGCGCAGGCTGATCGACAGGCCCTGGCCGATGATCGGATCGTTCCAGCCCGCGGCATCGCCGACGAGCACGACGCCCTCGACGAAGGGCTCGTCGGTCCACGCGTCCTCGTTCGTGAACGCGGCGCACGGTCCCGCCGGCGTCGCCGCGGCGATCTGCCGTCCGTATGGCAGGCACGGCAGCTCGAAGGCGCGCAGGAACTCGCGCGCGCCGTCGGTGCCGGTGAACCGGCGGCGTTGGTCGAGCGCGAAGCCGAGGTAGAGGCGCGCGCGCCCGCTCCCCTGCGGGAACACCAGGTAGTGGACGTCGGCGTCGGTCCCGATCGCCTGCGTGTCCGCCGGCCACTCGAGGTCCTCGACCAGCAGCCCGCCGAAGAGATGATGCGGACGATCGCGGTGCAGTGCGACGCCGACCTGCTCGCGGACCGCGGAGATCCGCCCGTCGGCGCCGACGACCAACCGGCAGGCCGTGCGATGCGCTACACCGTCCGCTTCCCATTCGACCGCCGGCTGCGCCCCCGCGATCACTCGCACGTCGCTGACGTTCGTGACGACGTCCGCGCCGGCAGTACGCCCGGCCGCGGCGAGCGCACGGCACGCGGTCGGATGGCCGAGGCACAGCGGCCCGGGGACCTCGGGCACGAGCGTCGTCAGATCGAGCGCTTGTGCCTCCGCGTCGGCGGCGGCGATCGTCTCGTCCCAGGCGACGTTCAGCCGCACGTGATGGCCGCCGGCGCCGAGCAGGACGTCGTACAGGCCCGTGCGTCGTGCCTCGACGACGCCCCAAGGCGCGAGCCATTCGCCGCGGACGCGGTCGCGGTACTCGGTCGCACGCTCGAGGACGACGACCGACCTGCCAGTACGCGCCAAGACCGTTGCGAGCGCGGATCCTGCGATCCCGGCGCCTACGATCACGACGTCCGCCCGCGGCTTCATCGCCGGCAGCAATGGCACACCCCGCCGTCGCGCTCCATCTCATGGTGGCGCAGGCGACCGGTGCGTGGAGGTGCACTTTCGCAGCGTGAACAGTCTGTGCGGTGTCCCGTTCCGTGTCGTTTTCGGTTTGCGCCGGGAGCGGTCCGTGCTACGCGCCGGAACGGAGAAGTTGCCGCATGCCGGCTGGACGCCGCCCCTCCTACCGCTACCGCTACGATACGGCCATGACGAGACAGGTTGCTGCACGAGCCCCGCTCGCGTTCGCGACCTTCCTCTCGTGCGTCGCGCTGAGCACTGCCTTCGAGATCGCGCGCTTTCCGGGACGCCGCGGCTGGATGCTCGCGTACGCCGCGGCGTTCACCGTGCTCAGCGGTATCGCGTGGTGGTCGATTCGCCGGCTGCCGGACTGGAGCGCGGCGATCTTCGTCGCCTTCGTGAACCTCGTCGGCATCGGGCTCAACACGTACCACGCGACGGTCGGTGCGCCGGTCGCGATGTGCATCTGGACCCTGAGCGGTCTCCTCGGCGGCGCGGCGGTGATCTTGCCGTGGCGTCCGCGCCACCAGTCGCTCGCGACGGTCGGCACGTTGCTCGCATACCCCGTGCACCTCGCCGTCGGCACCGCGGATCCGCTGACGTGGGCGGCGGGCGGCACATATCTCGTCGTCGTGTCCGTCATCGCCGTGTTCGCGTCGGCGGTGCTCACCAGCTACGCGCGCGCGGATATCGCGCTCACCGCAGCGCTCGCGGAGCGCGAGGTGCGCCTCCAGAGCTACTTCGATCTCGCGATGGTCGGAACCGCGATCCTCGGCCCCGCGGGCCGCTGCATGGAGGTGAACGACGAGCTCTGCCGCATGCTCGGCTGGGATCGCGACGAGCTCGAGGGCAAGCCCTGGATCATGCTCGCGCACCCGGAGGACCGTGCCGCCGCGGGTACTTTGCTCGAGACCGCTGCGTCGCCACAGACCGGACGGGCGCAGCGCGAGATGCGATGTCTGCGCAAGGACGGCACGACCGCCGATGTGATCGTATCGGCGCGCGGTCTCCCCGGCCTCGGCGGCGCGATCGACCACACGATGGTGCTCGTGCACGACATCACGGATCGGAAGCGCGCGGAGGCGGAGCGCGAGCACGCGAAGAACCGCTTCCTTGCCGCGGTCTCGCACGAGCTCCGTACGCCGCTGTCGTCGATTCTCGCGTGGTCGGCGCTGATCGGTGAGGGCCGGCTCGCCGACGACCAGATTCGCGCCGCGCTCGCGACCGTGCAGCGGAACGCGCGCGCGCAAGCGATCCTGATCGACGATCTCCTCGACGTATCGCGCGCGCTGACAGGCGAGTGGCGACTCGATCTGCGTCCGCTCGAGCTCGCGCCGGTCGTGCGTGCCGCCGTCGACGTCGTGCGGGCGAGCGCCGACGCCGAGGGCGTGGTGATCGAGGCGAGCCTGCCGTCGGAATCGGTGCCGATCGTCGGCGACGCGCAGCGCTTGCAGCAGGTCGTCTGGAACCTGCTCGCGAACGCCGTCAAGTTCACGCCGCGCGGCGGCCGCATCGACGTCGCGCTCAGCCGGGTGGGAACGACCGCCCGGATCGTCGTCCGTGACACCGGCGCGGGCATCACGCCCGAGTTCCTGCCGCACGTCTTCGATCTCTTCCGGCAGGTCATGGTCACCGGGCAGGAGCGTCGCAGCCTCGGCGTCGGTCTGGCGATCGTCCGCGGCCTCGTCGAGCGTCACGGCGGCAGCGTGCGCGCCGAGAGCGCGGGGGAGGGCAAGGGCGCGACGTTCACGGTCGAGCTCCCGCTCGGCGACGCGTCGGTCCATCCCGACGCGACCGCCGGCACGGCGCCTGCAGCCGACGAGATCCCGGTCACCTTGCACGGCCTGCGCGTCCTCGTCGTCGACGACGACGCCGACTCGAACGTCGTGGTGCGTGCGCTCCTGACTTCGGTCGGCGCCGAGGTGCAGACGGCGACGTCCGTCGCCGCAGCGGTCGCGATCGCGGCGGAGTGGCGGCCCGACGTGCTCGTCACCGACTTGGCGATGCCCGGCGAGGACGGTTACGCGCTCGTCGAGCAGCTCCGCGCCCGCCACGACGCGCTTCGCCGCGTCCCCGCGATCGCCCTCACCGCGCACAACGCGGCGAGCGACCGTGTCCGCGTGCGCGAGGCCGGTTTCTACGCGCACGTCGCGAAGCCTTTCGATCCAGCGCAGCTCGCGCTCGCGGTCGAGACCGCCGCGCAGTCCGCCGGCTACTGAGCCCCGCGAAGCGGGGCGAGTCAGGGCGTAGCGCGCCTGGCATCGCCGAGTGGTTGGTATGCCACGTCGCACGCGGCTTCTACCTTTTCTGCGGTGGTGGCCACGCGTATCCTCGATGGATGAACGACGATGCTCCCGTGATGCGCGAGACGACCTCCGAGGTGAGCGCGTCGCCCAACGACGAGGCGATCACCGCCGCCGAGGCCGAGCGGATCGCCGAAGCGGTCCGGACCGAGACGGACGCGATCGCGGTCCCGGCGGCGCTCGTCGAGGACGCGCCCACCGTCGAGAAGACGCTGCTCCAGCGCCTGAAGACGATGGTGGTCGCCGAGCGCATCAAGCTGGCGCTGCGGGGCAATCGCGAGACACGGGCGCTACTCGTCCGCGACGGCAACCGCATGGTGCGCCGCTTTGTTCTCCAGAATCCGCGGATCACCGACGACGAGATCATCGCGCTCGCGAAGAGCCGGACCATCGACGACGAGATGCTCCGGGAGATCGCCGACCAGACGCAGTGGACCAAGAACTACCAGGTGCGTCTGGCGCTGGTGACCAATCCGAAGACCCCGCTCGTCATCGCGCTCCGCCACATGGCCAGCATCGGCGACCGCGACATCCGCCAGCTCGCGAAGAGCAAGAACGTTTCGCAGACGATCGCGAACGCGGCGAAGCGCATCGTCATCACCAAGGACAGTCAGCGGGGCGGCTGACGGCACACCCGTCGCCGCGCGGCGCGACGCTGCGCTGCTATGTGCCGGACGGTGACGGTGTCAGCGACGGAGTAGGTGTCAGACCGGTCGCGGTCGGCGTCGCACTTGGCGACACCGCCGTCGGCGTCGGCGTCGTGCAGCCCCTGCAGAGCTCGACGTCGTCGTCACTGCCGCACGCGGCGGCCATGCAGAGGATCGCGGCCACGAACGCCAGGCGCAACGTCGTCGAGCGCATGGGCCGCGCTTATACGGTCGACGTTCGCGAGCGTCAATGCGAGGAGCCGCGAGCAGACCGCGGGACTCGGGTGATGGCTCGTCGCGCCGCTGCCGATGCGCCACGCGCGCTGACGCGCGCGTGTCAGCGCCGTCGCAGCATGAGGCGCGCGCTGCGGGCGAGAAAGCGGACGAACCGGAGCTGGTGGCCGATGCGTGAGCGGGCATGCGCCGTCGTCGGCGGCGTGATCGTGTCGCCGACGGCGAGGCGGCCACCGTCGAGCACCTCGGCGTACACGCCCATGTCGACGTGCCCGAGATGCGTCTTGAGCCCTTTGAGCACGTTCACATCACGCGCCGCGGTGTCGGGATTCACGCCGGTCGCCGCGCAGCGCGGAATCCGCGCGTGAACGCGAAGGCGGCCGGCACCGACGCGCACCTCGCTCCCGACCCAGTCGAACTCGGTCCAGGGATCACCGCCCTCGATGAGCAGATTGCCGCGGAAGCGCAGCGGATGGATGGTTGCGCCCATCCGTCGCTCGAGATCGCGCACGCTCGCGAGGTTGATGATGGAGAGGCAATTCTCCGGCACGTCCGTGAGCGAGAGTCGCCCGGCCTCGACGAACCGCAGCGGCGTCCGCACCGCCGGCGCCAGCACGCGATTCGCGAACGCCGCGATCTCCGCGCGCCCCGCTGCGGACGCGTAGGACGCGACGCACGGCGCCTCGCCTGGCCACACGAGCTCGACGGTCTCCCGTCCGAAGTCCACCCGACACGCGAGCCGCGCCAGCTCCGCGTTGCGCATGAGCATCGCGAACCGCTGCTTCGGCCGCCACGGAAACGCCCCGTCGCTGCTCCCCACCCCGTCGGCCGTCAGCGCGAACCGCCGGTCGTGCGGCAGCCCTTGGCCGGGGACCACGTCGACGCTGTCGAGCGGTTCGCCGCGCAGGCCCTTCACCGGGAATCGATAGATCGCCGCCAGTGTCACCGACACGGCACCGGTGACTAGCAGGAACGCGTCGCCACCTCGACTGTGGTCGATCGCCGTTAGGCTCCGAGCCACATGAAGAGACTCACCGGGCCGGCGACAATCGGCGGCCACCCTCTCGCTCGCAAATCACTGTAGAGGGCGCGCAGTCCCGATGGAGCTACGCCATTGGGACTCCAGCGGCCAACGGCCGCGAACAGTGCGACTATCAGCGCAACGCCGACTCCAAGGGTGAGAATGTCGCCTCGATCCATGCGCCCCAGCCTAGCGGGACGCGCGAGCGAGTCTCTACCGACGAGATTTCCGTTGCCACCCCGACCGCACGTGAGCGGCTTACTATCTTCAACCGGGAACGTCAGTCGGATCGATCAAGCCGTGGCGCCGCCAACCGTCGGTCAGCAACCACAACCGCGGTAGAGCGACTGGACACCGCTCGGACGATGGCGGACGCACGGCACGCTTCCATCCATCGAACCATCGGCCGGAGGATGCGGGATCGAGCCGCGCGACGGTAGCGACGGCGGCGCCCGCCTTGCGCGCATGCCGGCGTGCGTTGAGGAGCACGTACCGCAGCGCGCGGTGCACCTCTCGTGGGGTTCGCAGGACGTGATGATGGTAACGGTCCGCGAGCACACGGCCGCGACGATGCGCGACGCGATTCACTGTCCGCGCGAGTCGTGCGCCGATTGCCTTCATGCCGCGACCAAGCGCCAGTTGGTCGGCGGCTTCCACGATCAGGTGTGCGTGATTCGCTTGGAGTGAATAGTGAATCAAACGGAAGCCGGAACGCTCGCACCCGTTCGCGAAGGTTTGCTCGATTCTGCGGACGATCGCGACGTTCCGAAGCGACGGCGTGTCGGGCAGCACGCGGACGGTCACATGCGCCGGTAGTCGCTTGAATCGCTGGCGGCTGAGATGTCGGATCGCAGGTCGCTCGCCGCGTTTTCGTCCCGCGCCGCGCCGGCGACCACCCCACCGCGGCGTCGCTGTCAACGTCAACGTGAGCTGGTCGGGTGGTCTGGTCATCTTGATTGAGGCTATCTAGCACGGCGCGAGCAGCGGCGCAGCAGAGAACGATATGACACCGTATACTTTCACGATATATCTCCGCGCAGGAGCGGCCGCCGTCCTCGATGGGTTCCTGCTCGGTGTCGCATTCTTCGATCTGGACGGCACATGGGGTGTAGTCCGCGTGGCGGGTCGAGTGTCGTCGGGGCCGCCGCGTCGCTGGGGGCTTGTTGTGATCTCGTCTCACCCAGACTTCGCCGTCGAATGCGAGGTGAGCACGAGCGAAGCGGCGGCGAGGCGTCCGAATCGGGCCATCTGCGTTGACAGGGTAGACGCTACTCGTTAGTGTCCGCGCGCTTCGCGGTCCCTCCTGGTTGTCGAAGCGGTAGCGGGTCCCCCAATGACGGCTTACGGAGACAATCGATGAGCACGTACCGTCACGTGCGAGTGCCCTCGGAGGGCGAGCGCATTCGCGTGGACGCGGACGGGACGTGGCACGTTCCGGATCATCCGATCATTCCCTTCATCGAAGGGGACGGGACGGGACCCGATATCTGGCGCGCGTCGCAGATCGTCTTCGACGCGGCCGTGCAGAAGGCCTTCGGCGGCAAGCGCAAGATCGTCTGGATGGAGATCTACGCGGGGGAGAAGGCGCTCACCGTCTACGGCAAGGACGAGTGGCTTCCGGAGGAGACGAATCAGGTCATCCGCGACTTCGGGATCGGCATCAAAGGGCCGCTCACGACCCCGGTCGGCGGCGGCATCCGGAGCATCAACGTCACCTTGCGCCAGGTCCACGACCTGTACGCGTGCGTGCGACCGGTCCGTTACTTCCAGGGTGTCCCGAGCCCGGTGAAGGAGCCGCAGAAGCTCGACGTCGTCATCTTCCGCGAGAACACCGAGGACGTGTACGCGGGAATCGAGTTCAAGGAGGGGTCGCCCGAAGCGAAAGCCCTCATCGAGTTCACGCGCGACACGCTGAAGAAGAACATGCGCGCCGACTCCGGGGTGGGTATCAAGCCGATGTCCGTCTTCGGCTCGAAGCGTTTGGTCCGCCGAGCGGTGAACTACGCACTCGCTCACGGCAAACCGAGCGTGACGCTCGTCCACAAGGGCAACATCATGAAGTTCACCGAGGGGGCTTTCCGCGACTGGGGATACGAGCTCGCGCGCGAGGAGTTCGGTGATCGTGTGGTGACGGAAGACGCGGCGGGCACACCCGCCGCGGGCAAGGTCATCATCAAGGACCGCATCGCCGACTCGATGTTCCAGCAGCTGCTGCTCCGTCCCGACGAGTACAGCGTGCTCGCGACGCCGAACCTGAACGGCGACTATCTCTCCGATGCCTGCGCGGCGCAGGTCGGTGGGCTCGGGCTCGCGCCGGGCGCGAACATCGGCGACAAGGTGGCGATGTTCGAGGCGACGCACGGGACCGCGCCGAAGTACGCCGGGCAGGACAAGGTGAACCCCGGCTCCGTCATTCTCTCCGGTGCGATGATGTTCGAGCACCTCGGGTGGACCGAGGCGGCGCGCCTCATCGTCGACGGGCTCGAGCGCACGATCGCCGCGCGCACCGTCACCTACGACCTCGAGCGCCAGATGCCGGGGGCGACCCTGCTCAAGTGCTCCGAGTTCGGCCAGGCGATCGCCAACAACATGAAGGGCTGACATGGCACGGAAGAAGATCGCGCTCATCGGCGCTGGCATGATCGGTGGAACGCTCGCCCACCTTTGTGCGCTGAAGGGACTCGGCGACGTCGTCCTGTTCGACGTGGTCGAGGGCCTGCCGCAGGGGAAGGCCCTCGACCTCGCGGCGGCGGCGCCCGTCGAGGGCTTCGACGTCGACCTCAAGGGCACGAACGACTACGCCGACGTCGCCGGATGCGACGTCTGCATCGTCACCGCCGGCGTCGCCCGCAAGCCGGGGATGAGCCGCGACGATCTCCTCGGCATCAACGCGAAGATCGTCGGCACCGTCGCGGAGAACATCAAGAAGCACGCGCCGAAGGCGTTCGTCATCGTCGTCTCGAACCCGCTCGACGCGATGGTCACCTTGATGAAGGAGAAGACCGGCTTCCCGAAGCATCAGGTCGTGGGCATGGCTGGTGTCCTCGACTCCGGCCGCTACCGCCGCTTCCTCGCGTGGGAGCTCGGCGTCTCGACCCAGAGCGTGCAGGCGATGGTGCTCGGCGGCCACGGCGACGACATGGTGCCGATCCGCAGCCACACCACCGTCAACGGCATCCCGGTCGCGAAGCTGATCAAGGCCGACAAGCTCGACGCGATCGAGAAGCGCGTCCGCGGCGCCGGTGGCGAGGTGGTCGCGCTTCTGAAGACCGGCTCTGCCTTCTACTCGCCGGCCCACTCGGCCATCGAGATGGCCGAGTCCTATCTCCACGATCGCAAGAAGGTGCTGCCCTGCGCGGCATACCTCGAGGGTGAGTACGGCCTGCGCGGCCTCTACGTCGGCGTGCCGGCCCAGATCGGCGCCGGCGGCGTCGAGAAGGTGTTCGAGATCGAGCTGACCGCGGACGAGAAGAAGGCGCTCGCGGTCTCGGCGGATCACGTCAAAGAGCTGGTCGAGGCGACGGCGAAGGTTTTGGCGGGCGGCGATAAGCCGGCTTGAGCCCCGGCGCGAGCGCATTTCATTTCGGCGAGCCGAACTGCCCTAGTACACTCTTCCGGTACGGGGTTGAGTTGCATGGACGCTGCCACGCACACGTTCTTTGGCTCGACGATCGGCCGGAAGATCGTCATGGCGTCGACGGGCGTGATCCTCTTCGGGTTCGTCGTCGCGCACATGGCCGGCAACCTCCAGATCTATCTGGGCCCGACGGTGTTGAATCACTACGCCGTCTTCCTGCGCGAGTTCCTGCACGGCGCCGGCCTGTGGATCGCGCGCGCCGTCCTGCTCGCGTCGGTGATCCTCCACGTCTGGGCGGCGGTGACGCTCACCCAGCTCGATCGCGCCGCGCGCGGCCCCGTCGCCTACCGTGAGTGGCAACCGCGGCAGTCGACGTACTCGTCGCGCACGATGCGGTGGACGGGTGCGCTGCTCGCGGCGTTCATCGTCTACCACCTTCTCGACTTCACGTTCGGTAACGTGAACCCCGGATACGAGCCCCACAACGTCTACGGCAACGTGGTGCGGAGCTTCAGCGTCATCCCCATCGCGATGATGTACATCATCGCGATGCTTCTTCTGGGGCTGCACCTGAAGCACGGTACGCTCAGCATGCTGCGCACGCTCGGGATGTCCCACCCGCGCCACCAGGAGATCGCCGCGCAGGCCCTGAATGTGATCGTCGGCCTCACGATCCTCCTCAACATCTCATTCCCGGTGGCCGTCCTGCTCGGCTGGGTGCGATGAAGCTCGACGCCCACATTCCCGAGGGTCCGATCGAGGACAAGTGGGACACGCGACGCTTCGAGATGAAGCTCGTGAATCCCGCCAACAAGCGGAAGTACCACGTGATCATGGTGGGGACGGGGCTGGCCGGCGCGAGCGCCGCCGCGTCGCTCGCGGAGCTCGGCTACAACGTCACCTGCTTCTGCTACCAGGACAGCCCGCGGCGCGCGCACTCGATCGCCGCGCAGGGCGGGATCAACGCCGCGAAGAACTACCGCAACGACGGCGACTCGATCCGCCGGCTCTTCTACGACACCGTGAAGGGCGGCGACTTCCGCTCGCGTGAAGCGAACGTCTACCGGCTGGCGCAGCTCTCGGTGAACATCATCGACCAGTGCGTCGCGCAGGGCGTGCCGTTCGCGCGCGAGTACGGCGGGCTGCTCGACAACCGCTCCTTCGGCGGCGCGCAGGTGTCGCGCACGTTCTACGCCCGCGGGCAGACCGGCCAGCAGCTCCTCCTCGGCGCGTACCAGGCGCTCGAGCGCCAGATCGGGCTCGGCAAGGTGAAGATGTACTCGCGCCACGAGATGCTCGAGCTGGTCGTTGCCGACGGCGTTGCGCGCGGCATCGTCGTCCGCGACATGGTGACGGGTGAGATCACGTCGCACGCGGGCGACGCCGTGGTCCTCGCGACGGGCGGCTATGGGAACGTCTTCTACCTCGCGACGTACGCGAAGGGCGCCAACGCCACCGCGATCTGGCGCGCGCACAAGAAGGGCGCCGGCTTTGCGAACCCGTGCTTCACCCAGATCCATCCGACCTGCATCCCGGTGTCGGGCGACTACCAATCGAAGCTGACCCTGATGAGCGAGTCGCTCCGCAACGACGGGCGGGTATGGGTGCCGAAGAAGGCGGGCGACCACCGCCCCGCGAACGAGATCCCCGACGGCGACCGCGACTACTACCTCGAGCGCATGTACCCGAGCTTCGGCAACCTCGCACCCCGTGACATCGCGTCTCGCGCGGCAAAGCGCGTCTGCGACGAGGGGCGCGGCGTCGGCCCGGGCGGCCGCGGCGTGTATCTCGACTTCGCCGACGCGATCACGCGGCTCGGCCGCAACGTCGTCGCCGAGAAGTACGGGAACCTCTTCGAGATGTACGAGCGCATCACCGGCGAGGATCCGTACACCGTGCCGATGCGCATCTACCCGGCGTCGCACTACACGATGGGCGGCCTGTGGGTGGACTACGATCTGATGTCGACGATCCCCGGGCTCTTCGTCGCCGGCGAGGCGAACTTTTCGGACCACGGCGCGAACCGCCTGGGCGCGAGCGCGCTGATGCAGGGTCTCGCCGACGGCTACTTCGTCCTGCCCTATACGATCGGCAACTGGCTCGCCGGTGTGAAGCCGGGCGCGGTCGATACGTCGCATGCCGCGTTCGCCGACGCGGAGGCGGCGGTCGCGGCGCGGACCCACGAGCTGCTCGACGCCCGCGGCGATCGCACGGTCACGTCGGTGCATCGTGAGCTCGGCCGCATCATGTGGGAGTACTGCGGGATGGCGCGGAACGCGGCGGGCCTGAAGACGGCGCTCGAGCAGATCTGGATGCTGCGCGAGCGGTATCCGAAGTGCGTCACCGTTCCCGGCACCGGCGCCGAGCTCAACCAGTCGCTCGAGATGGCGGGCCGGGTGTGGGACTTCATCGAGCTCGCCGAGCTCATGTGCCGCGACGCCCTCGCGCGCGACGAGTCCTGCGGCGGCCACTTCCGCGAGGAGTACCAGACACAAGACGGTGAGGCGCAGCGCGACGACCAGCACTTCGCGCACGTCGCGGTGTGGGAGTGGGCGGGTCCCGGCAAGACGCAGATCCGCCACGAGGAGCCGCTCGTGTTCGAGAACGTCCATCTCGCGACCCGGAGCTACAAGTGAGGCTCACGCTCCACGTCTGGCGTCAGAAAGATTCCACGAGCCCGGGCGAGTTCGTCACCTACCAGGCGAACCACGTCGACGAGCACATGTCGTTCCTCGAGATGCTCGACGTCGTGAACGAGGAGCTCACCACGCGCGGCGAGGAGCCGATCGCGTTCGACCACGACTGCCGAGAGGGCATCTGCGGCACGTGCGGCTTCCTCATCAACGGCCGGCCGCACGGCCCGCAGGCGCGCACGACGACCTGCCAGCTCCACATGCGGTTCTTCAAGGACGGCGACACCATCGTGATCGAGCCGTTCCGCGCCGCGGCGTTCCCGGTCGTGAAGGACCTCGTCGTCGACCGATCGCCGTTCGATCGCATCGTCGCGAGCGGCGGGTTCATCACGGCGCCGACGGGCTCCGCGCACGACGCCAACGCGATCCTGATCCCGAAGGAGGACGCCGACCTCGCGTTCGACGCCGCCACCTGCATCGGCTGTGGGGCGTGCGTCGCCGCGTGCCCGAACGCGTCCGCGTCGCTCTTCACCGCGGCGAAGATCTCGCACCTCGCGCTGATGCCGCAGGGCCAGCAGGAGCGCTGGAGCCGGGTCGAGAGCATGACGGCGCAGATGGACGCGGAGGGCTTCGGCGCTTGCACGTTCCACGGCGAGTGCGAGGCGGCGTGCCCGAAGGGCATCAGCATCCGTTTCATCTCGAAGATGAACGCCGACTACCTGCGCGCGCGCTTCCGGAAAGGGCGACGCGTGCCGGGGGCGGCCGAGGGCGGTCCATGAACATCCACGAGCATCAAGCGAAGGAGCTGCTCCGCCGCTACGGCGTGACGACGCTCCAGGGCCAGCCGTGCTTCACCGTCGACGAGGCGGTCGCCGCGGCCGAGAAATTCGGCTTCCCGTGCGCGGTGAAGGCGCAGATCCACGCCGGCGGGCGCGGCAAGGCGGGCGGTGTGAAGATCGTGAAGAGCGTCGCCGAGGCGCGCGCCGCGGCGACCGAGCTCCTCGGGAAGACCCTGGTCACGCACCAGACCGGACCGCAGGGCAGGGTGGTGCGCCGGCTCTTCGTCGAGCAGGGCTGCCGCATCGCCCGCGAGCTCTACCTCGGCGTCGTCGTCGATCGCGGCGTCGGGCGCGTGACGGTGATGGCGTCGACCGAGGGTGGCGTCGAGATCGAGGAGGTCGCGGCGAAGACACCGGAGAAGATCCTGCGCGAGGTCGTCGATCCGGTCGTCGGGCTCGCGGCGTATCAGGCGCGGCGTCTGGCGTTCGCGCTCGGCCTCGCCGGCAAGGAGCAGCTGCCGAAGGCGATCACGTTCCTCACGGCGATCGCGAAGGCGTTCGTCGAGCTCGACGCCTCGCTGATGGAGATCAATCCGCTGGTCGTCACCGCCGACGGCGACGTCGTCGCGCTCGATGCCAAGATCAGCTTCGACGACAACGCGCTCTTCCGCCACGCCGACGTCAAGGCGCTCCGCGACGAGAACGAGGAGGACCCGCGCGAGACCGAGGCCGCGAAGCTCGACCTCTCGTACATCGCGCTCGACGGAAACATCGGCTGCATGGTGAACGGTGCCGGCCTCGCGATGGCGACGATGGACTCGGTGCAGGCGGCGGGCGGCAGCCCGGCCAACTTCCTCGACGTCGGCGGCGGCGCCAACACCGAGAAGGTGAAAGCCGCCTTCAAGATCATCCTCTCGGACGCCGCGGTGAAGTCGATCTTCATCAACATCTTCGGCGGCATCCTGCGCTGCGACGTGCTGGCGGAAGGCGTCGTCGCGGCGGCGCGCGAGGTCGGCCTCAAGGTGCCGCTGGTCGTCCGCATGGAGGGCACGAACGTGGAGCAGGGCCGGAAGATCCTCGCCGACTCCAAGCTCGACATCATCTCGGCCGCCGACATGAAGGACGGCGCCGAGAAAGCGGTCGCCGCCGCGGGACGGGCGTAACGATGTCGGTCCTCGTCGACAAGAACACCAAGGTCGTGACGCAAGGCCTCGGCGCCACCGGCCAGCTGCACACGCGGCTGTGCAGGGAGTACGGCACGCAGATGGTCGCCGGCGTCCACCCGGGCAAGGGCGGCACCGACTTCGAGGGCATGCCGATCTTCGACACCTTGGCGCAGGCCGTCGCCGCGACCGGCGCGAACGCGTCGGTGATCTACGTGCCGCCGCCCGGCGCCGCCGACGCGATCCTCGAGGCCGCCGACGAGGGCCTGCCGCTCGTGGTGTGCATCACCGAGGGCATCCCCGTCGAGGACATGGTGCGGGTGAAGCGCGCGCTCGAGGGCGGCAAGACGCGCCTCATCGGTCCGAACTGCCCCGGCATCATCACGCCCGGCGAATGCAAGATCGGCATCATGCCCGGGTACATCCACAAGGCCGGCAGCGTTGGCGTCGTGTCACGCAGCGGCACGCTCACCTACGAGGCCGTGCATCAGTTGACGCTGCTCGGCATCGGCCAGTCGACGTGCATCGGCATCGGCGGCGACCCGATCATCGGCACCTCCTTCGTCGACGCGCTTCGTCTCTACCAGGACGATCCGAAGACCGAGGCCGTGATCCTGATCGGCGAGATCGGCGGCACCGCCGAGGAAGAGGCGGCCACGTTCATCAAGGCGCACGTGACGAAGCCCGTGGTCACCTTCATCGCCGGCCAGACCGCACCGCCCGGCAAGCGCATGGGCCACGCCGGCGCGATCATCTCCGGCGGCCGCGGCACCGCCGCCGACAAGATCCGCGCCTTCGAGGCCGCCGGCGTCCGTATCTCGAAGAGTCCCGCCGAGCTCGGCAGCACGATGGCCGCCGCGCTGGGCCGCTGACAGTCGCACCCCACACCCAAGGAGATCATTTCAATGGCAACTGAACGGACCTTTGCGATCGTCAAGCCCGACGCGGTGAAGCGGAACCTGATCGGCGAGGTGATCCGCCGCGCCGAGGCCGGCGGCCTGCGCGTCGTTGCCGCACGTCTCCTCCACATGACGAAGAAGGAAGCCGAGGGCTTCTACGCCGTCCACAAGGAGCGGCCGTTCTTCGGCAGCCTGACGGAGTACATGTCGTCGGGCCCGGTGATGGCGCTCGTTTTCGAGGGCGAGGGGGCGATCTTGAAATGGCGCGGCCTCATGGGCGCGACCGACCCCGCGAAGGCCGACCCCGGCACGATCCGCAAGGACCTCGGCCAAAGCGTCGAGCAGAACGCGACCCACGGCTCCGACGCGCCCGAGACCGCGCGCACCGAGATCGCCTACTTCTTCAGCGGCCTCGACGTCGTCAACCGCGACTGACGCGGGCGCTACGCCGGCAGATCAATCCGCGGGCGTTGCCAGCCACCAGCGGGTGAGATCGACCTCAAGCTGTGCGAACGGCTCGGCCTGGACGCGGTCGTCGTTCGCGTAGCCTCCGACGACCAGCCATCCGAGTGCTTCCCGTCGGTAGACTTCGAGGGTTCGCGCCAGCGGATCGACTATCCACATGTGGGCGACGCCCTCGCGGGCATAGACGCGCATCTTACGACCACGGTCGAGAGCGCCGGTTCGGGGCGAAGCGACTTCAGCCACCCAGTCCGGCGCCTGTCTGATTGCAGCCGCGTTCGGGAGCACGGGAAGGCGATCGCGGCGCCACCCAGCGAGGTCGGGAACGATCACGTCCTCGCCGAGATGCAACTCCGGCTCTGCCAGAATCCACCAACCGCCGGGTCGCGACGGATCACCTGGCGGTCCATGGAACGCCGGCACGAGATCCGCGATCATCATCGTCTCGGCGTTCGCATGAGGTGTGGCCGGCCGGGGTGACGTGTACAGCGTGCCGTCGACGATCTCCGCGACCATGTTTTCAGGTGCCGCGAGAACGTCTGCGTACGTCGCGCGTCGGCGGGCGTTGCTCATCTTGGGGGCGACCATACCACCCTGATACGCCGGCACGGTAGCATCGTCACCGCTACGAGTACGCGGTGCCGATCACGCAGACGTGGCCGGCCGTGGCTTGTGCTGCGGCCGCTGGCGTTACGCCTTGACGGCGCAGATCTCGACGCGCGCGTTCATGCGGAGCGCGCCGCCGACGGTGAGGATCGATTTGAGAGGGATCTTCATCCAGAGCGGGATGCTGTAGCGCCCGAGGTACACGGGAGCATGACGCAGCAGGCGCGGCTGGAAACCTGCCGCGGTGACGAGGCGGGTGAGCGTCGCCGGGGTGAAGTAGTGCAGGTGGAGCGGGACGTAGAGACGGGGGAGGAGCTTCTGCGCTTGAGGGCCGCCGAGGCGGGCGTACGTGTTCACCAGGACCGTCAGGAGGCACTGCTGATTCGGCACTGCGACGAAGACGGCGCCGCCCGGGCGGAGGATCGCGTGGGCTCGGCGTAACATCGTGAGCGGATCGGGCACGTGCTCGGTGACGTCGAGCATCGAGACGCCGTCGAAGCTGCCGAGCTCGAAGCTCTGCTGCTCGAAGGTGCCGACCCGGATGTCGAGATCGAACTCCTTCATGGCTTGCTGGGCGCGCTCGTCGCAGAGCTCGACGCCGACGGGGCGCCAGCCGCGCTCGCGGGCCAGGTGCATGAAGATCCCGGTCGCGGCGCCGATGTCGAGCAACGCGCCCGGGCCGCCGGTGACGCTCTCGAGGTCGGCGAGGTGCTGGCGCATCCGCTTGATGATCGGATCCTCGACGAAGTCGCGGTGGTAGTTCGCGAACAGGTCCTGCACCTCGGGGCAGGCTTCGTCGTGCTCGTAGTCGTACGTCTCGGCGCGGAGCTTCTCCTCCGGCGACGGCAGCGGGTCGGCGCGCACCAGGCCGCAGCTCGCGCACTTGAGGATGCGCCGCCAGCCGAGATCGACGACCTGACGGTACGTCGGGCTGCCGCAGAGCGCGCACGGGACGAGCGGCGCGGCCGACGAGACGGTGGTGGCGGGCATCGCGGCCATCCTGGCGTTGTGCCACACGGTGCGCGCGAGCGGCAAGGTGAGGTCGTCGTGCGACGGCACGCGCGGACGCGCGGACGCGCGGAGTCGCGCGGCGCGCCCGTCCTCGACGTGAGTCAGCTTCATGACAGCCGCCACGTCCCGTTCGTGCGTTGACGCGATCCTCGGTGCATGGCAGCAAAAGTGGACGGTGGCGGCGAGGGATCGAAGCGCTGCACGAGACGCGTGGTTGATCTTCCTCGCGGCCTTCGTGGTCTACTACGCCACCTCGTTCGTGTGGGGGCCGGGCGCGACCGGCTACGATCAGTACAGCCTCTTCGCCGACGCGCTGATCCACGGCCACCTGTCGCTGCCGCAGCGGCCGCCGCACCTCGAGATGGCGGAGTACCAGGGGCGCGCGTACTTCACGAATCCGCCGACGCCGACGATGCTGCTCCTGCCGTTCATCTGGCTCGGCGAGCACGAGCCGCTCCGCACCTGGCTCACCAAGCTGAACGGCGGCTGGAGCTTCCCCTTCGGCGCCTATCAGACGGGGATGTCGATCACCCTCGGCGCGATCAACGTCGCGCTCGCGCGCATCGCGCTCGGCCGCGTGCCGGTCTCGCGGCGCGCCGCGAACTGGGGCGCGATCCTCTTCGGCTTCGGCTCGATCGCCTGGTACCACGCGACCATCGGGTCGGTCTGGTACCTGGCGCAGATCGTCCACGCGACCGCGATGTGGCTGCTCGTGATCGAGTGGCTCGGGAAGGCGCGGCCGATGCTGCTCGGGCTCTGGCTCGCCTGCGCGTTCTGGTCGCGCATGGAGACCCTGATCGCGGCGCCGTTCCTCTTCGTCACCTTGTACGACAAGGTGTTCTACCCGCGCTTCGACGAGCTGATCCCGCGCCCCAAGGTTGGCTGGTTCGCGAAGTTCGCGTTCCCGCTGCTCGTCGTGATCGTGCTCGAGTTCACCTACAACTACGTCCGCTACGGGATGTTCGAGAACTACGGCTACCGCATGCTGATCGAGAAGCCGGAGGTGCGGGGCATGTTCCCGTACGGCCTCTTTTCGATTCATTACTTCTGGAACCACGTCCAGGTGATGTTCCAGTCGGTGCCGATCATGGAGACCGACTTTCCCTGGGTGATGCCGAAGCTGAGCGGCACCGCGATCTGGATCACGACGCCCGCGTTCGTGTGGGCGTTCTTCGCGCCGTGGGACCGCCTCACCGCGGCGTGCTGGATCGGCATCACGCTCTTCATCGCGGTCCTCTTCCAGCACTGCGGCACCGGCATGACGCAGGTCGGGTACCGCTTCGCGATGGACTTCTACGCGCTCCTGATGATCCTCACGGTGCGCGGGATGGATCCGATCCGGTGGTGGCACATGCCGTTCATCGCCGCGAGCATCGTCGTCAACGCGTGGTTCGTGTACACGACCAACATCCTCCAGATCGGCCGTCTGTTCTGAACGTCGCGTGACCGCGAGCGAGACGGGGACGCGCCGCCGGGCCGGCGAGTGGATCCTCGTCGCGGTGGTCGCCTCGGCGTTTGCCCTCGCGTTCAGCCACCGGCTGCTGCGTCACTTCGGCAGCCCCCACGACAGTGAGAGCGCGCTCGACGACTGGGACCTCTTCACCTCGCTGCAGTGGATCCCGTGGGTCGAGGTTACGCGCGACGGGCAGCTGCCGCTGTGGGATCCGTACCGGTGCAGCGGGATCCCGCTGTGGGGCTACGCGGAGTCGCGGTTTCTGTCGCCGTTCTTTCTCCTGTCGCTGGCGTTCGGGCCGTTCGTCGGGATCGACCTCGAGATCATCCTGCACCTCGCTTTGATGTGGGCGGGTGGGTACGTGCTCGGGCGCGTGCTTGGCTTCGAACCCCTCGCGAGTGCCGCGTGCGCGAGCGTGTTTCCTGCGAGCTCGTGGTTTGGTCTGCACGTCGCGCAGGGACACCTGACGTATCTGCCGTTCGCGTATGCGCCGTGGGTGGTCGCGTGTGATGTCGTCGCGGTCGAGCGGAGGCGCGTGTGGCCGGCGGCTGTCGGCGGGTTGCTCTCGGCGCTCGTCCTCGGGGGCGGCGGGCTCGCGCACGTCTTCGTCTACGTCGTGCCGCTCGTGGTCGTGCTGGCGCTCGTTGCCGCGGTCGTCGCGCGTGACCCGTGGCCGCTCGTGGCCGTCGCGATGACGGTCGGCTGCGCACTCGTGCTGGGCGCCGTGAAGCTGCTGCCCGTCCTTGCGTACGCGGGCGCGCGGCTGGTCGACGACACCGACGCGGTGACGCTCACGATGTTCGGCCGCATGCTCTTCGGGCGCGATCAGGATCTGCTGCATGGAATCGTCGGGGGAGGGTGGGGCTTCTGGGAGTACGGGGCGTACGTCGGAGTGCTCTTCGGCGTCCTGGCGGTGATGGGCGTCGTCACTGCGCCGCGTCGCGCGTTGCCGTGGGTCGTCGCGGCGGCAGCAATGCTGGCACTCGCCGCGGGGCATCACGGTGCGTGGGCGCCGTGGACGCTCCTTCACGCGTTGCCGGTCTTCGACTCGCTGCGGGTGCCGTCGCGATGGGTCATCGTCGCAGTGCTGGCGGTCGCGCCGCTCGTCGGCCTCGGCGTGCAGTGGCTCGCGCGCGGCGGCGGCGTTGGTCGGGTGGTCGCTGCGGTCGTCCTGGTGCTCGCGGTCGTGGACTGCTGGCTCGTCGGCGCGCCGAATCTCAAGTACGTCCCGCTCGGGCCGTCGATCGAGCTGCCGCCGTCGGATCGCTTCCGACAGTACTGGGACGAGAACGATCGCACGGTGCTCCGTCTGGGCCTGGCGAATCTCGGCGCGCTGAACTGCGTGAACGAGCTCGTGACCGGCCCGCGTCCGGGTGCCGCGCGCGGGATGAACGAGCCCGGCTATCGCGGCGAGGAGTATCTGCTCGGCGACGGCACCGTCAGCCTCGTGCGCTGGACGACAAACGTGCTCGAGTACGACGTCGCCGCGCCCGCGCCGACCACGCTCGTCGTCAATCAACGGTTCGACGCCGGCTGGCGCGTGCAGCAGGGGAGCGGGGAACCATCCGACGAGGGCGGTCTCCTCGCGGTGCGCGTGCCCGCCGGCACGCAGCGTCTGGCGCTCCGATATCGCAGCGAGGCGCTGGTCGTCGGGAGCGTGATCTCGCTCGCGGGGCTGATCGCGCTCGTTGCCGTGGTCCGTCGGCGTTGGTGACGGGCGGCGCGGCCCGAACGGCCGCACCGTTCCGGCCTTCGCGACCTTGGGGCGTTTGCGCTAGAGTCGACTGCGGAATTCGCAGCCGGGTGGGGTGGTTGGGTCACGGCGGCGAGAACACTCGGGAACGGGCATGAAGCTCTCGACGCAACGTTGGATCGATCGCTACCTCGGCATCCCGGCGACGGCCGTGCTGACCGGCCTGGTGCGCCTGCGGGAGGGCTTCCGGGGGCGGACGTCGTTGCGGCAGCGGCCGCGCCGCGTGCTCTTCATCGAGCTCTCCGAGATGGGGAGCACGATCCTCGCGTCGGGCGCGATCCGCCACCTCCAGGAGCGCTATCGCGACGCCGAGCACTGCTTCGTGATCTTCGAGCGCAACGCCCCGAGCCTGCGCCTCCTCGGTCTCTTCAAGGAGGAGAACATCTTCACGATGCGCGACGACTCGGTCGGGACGGTCGGCGCCGACATCCTCCGGTTCATGCGCTTCTGCCGCGAGCGCCAGATCGACACCGCGATCGACCTCGAGCTGTACTCGCGGGTGTCGTCACTGCTGAGCCTGCTCTCGGGCGCGACCAACCGGGTCGGCTTCCACAACTACCGCGGCGAGGGCCTCTACCGCGGCGAGCACCTCACCCACGAGGTCAACTACAACGCCTACCTCCACATGTCGCAGAACTTCATGGCGCTCATGGAGTCGCTCGAGTCCGACCCCGCGGAGATCCCGCAGCCGAAGCGCGTGATCCCGGTGCAGCCGCCACCGGTGCGGATCGGCATCGACCAGGAGGCGTACGACCACGTCGCGCGCGAGCTCCGCGCCGCGTACCCCGCGTTGTCGCGCGACCACCGCATCGTCGTCGTGAACCACGACGCCGGGAACCTCCTGCCGTTGCGGGCGTGGCCGTTCGATCGGTTCGCAGGCGTCGCCAAGCGTCTGCTCGCGTCGGATCCGAAGATCGTCGTCGTCTTGATGGGTATCGGCGAGGCGCAGGAGTCCGCGCGTACCATCCTCGCCGAGGTCGCCGACCCGCGGTGCGTGAACTTCGTCGGCAAGACCAGGACCTTGACGGACGTGATCCAGCTCTTCCATCAAGCCGAGCTGCTGATCACCAACGACAGCGGCCCCGCGCACTTCGCGACCCTGACCCCGATCAAGAACATCACCCTGTTCGGCCCCGAGACGCCCGTCCTGTACGGCACCCTCGGCGAGCACGCCGTGCACGTCTACAAGCACCTCGCGTGCAGCCCCTGCCTGTCCGCGCTCAACCACCGCAACAGCCCCTGCACCAACAACGTCTGCCTACAGATGATCACCGTCGAGGAAGTCTTCGCGCACGCACAACGGCTGCTCCAAGCCGACCGCGCCCGCGCGACGGCGTAGCGCGCGACACCGCGGCTGAGGCGTCCCATGGCGAGTGGCGGTGCGAAGAAGGTTGCGCCGACCTCGGAGGCGCCCGCCGACGCGTCGGCGTTGGTGCTCGACGGTCTGCGCGCCTGGTCGCGCGAGCCCGAGACCGCCGAGCACGGCGGCACGCTCTGGCTCGCGATCGCGATGGGCCTGGCGTTCCTGACGCCGTTCTCGCACACCCACCTCCAGCTCACGACGTCCGTGTTCATCTTGACCGCCTGCCTCGCGGTGTCGCTGCGGTGGCGGATCGGGTGGGTCGTGATCGTCGTGATCGCCGCGATCGGCATCTGGCTCCGTTGGACGCCGTTCGTCAGCGGCTACTCCGACGTGCTGACGGTGACGAAGGCGGCGATTGCGCGGATGCTCACAGGGGAGAGCCCCTACGGATTCGGGTACCCCGAGTCGATGCCGCCCGGCGCGCCGTTCAACTACGGGCCGGTGAGCCTGCTCTGGTACTTGCCGTTCCGCGACGAGCCCAAGCGGATGGAGTTCTGGGTAAGCGTCGTCATCATCGCGGCGCTCGCGGCGCGCGGCCGTCCGCTGGGTCTCGCTCTGTACGCGTTCTCGCCGCACTGGATCCAGCTCACGACTGATGGGTCGAACGATACGAGCGCGGGACTCTTCCTCCTCGCCGCCGTCATCACGATCTCGCGGTCGGCGCTCGCGGGCGGCGTGCTGCTCGGCGTTGCGTGTGCGTTCAAGCTGTACTGCGCGGCGTGGGTGCCCGCGCTCGTCTGGTACGGCGGCTCGGCCGGGGCGATCGGCTTCGTGACGGGGACCGTGCTCACGTGGGGCACCGCGCTCGTCGCGTTCGGCCTCAGCTCATTCGTCGAGGGCGTGCGCCTCGCGGGGCAGATCTTTCAGGCGCGGTCGTACTGGTCGCTGGGCTGGCTGATCGAGTGGTGGAGCGGGAAGGGGATGTCCCCGACCCTGTTCAACGGGCTGCGAGTCGTGCTGGGCGGTCTGACCGCGGTGTGGTCGACGCGGCGTATCCGGTCAGGAAGTGATGTTGCGGTGGCGGGGCTGTGGGTGTTCCTGGTGACGCTCTACACGGGCTACTGGTCGAGCCACAGCTACCTCGCCGCGGTGGCGCCGCTTGTCTGCTGGCACGTCGACGAGTGGGTGGGGCTCGGCGATCGGCGTGTGCGATGGCGTCCGCTGACAGCAAAAGCGTAGCGAGCGCGAACCCCTCGCGAGAGCTGGAGTCGGGCAGGATCGCTGACGCCGGTATGCACGGCGTCGACGAATGCGAGACGGTTTCGCTCGCCGAATGTGTCGGGCTGTGAAGTCACGAAGGTTCCGCGAGTGAACGGCACGCGACCCCGTCGGAATCGCGGCACTCGGAACAAGAGCGATCAAGTCGGATCGTATCGTGACCGGGCGGATGTGTGCTGGGCGTTGCTCGGAGACGCGGTTGGCACTGTGGACCGGTTCGCCGAGCGCCGATACAGTCGCGGCAATGGCCACGCAGGATCTATTGGCACTGTCGCTCGTAGAGCTGGAGGGCTGGTGCGCCGCACACAGCCAACCGCGCTACCGAGCGGCGCAGGTCTTGACGTGGATCTATCGCCAGAGCGCTCGCGACTTCGGCTCGATGGCCAATATCCCACGCGCTCTCCGGGACGAGCTTGCCGCCGTGTTTGGTATCCGCTCGACCGAGCTCGCGCACGTCAGCCGCTCCGCCGACGGTACACGCAAGCTGCTCTTCCGCCTCGACGACGGTGCGACCGTCGAGAGCGTCCTCATCCCCGACGGCGATCGACTGACGCTCTGCGTGTCGACCCAGGTCGGCTGCGGCATGGGCTGCTCCTTCTGCGCGACCGCAACCCTCGGGTTCAAGCGTCACCTCACGCGCGGGGAGATCGTCGACCAATATCTTCGCGCATGTGAGCTCGTGCGTGCCGACGCCGCCGCAGACGGCGTGACCCCGGCAGAGCCGACGACGCCACCCATCACCAACCTCGTTTTCATGGGCATGGGCGAGCCCCTCCATAACTACGACGGCACCGTCGGCGCGATCGAGACGCTGACCGCGGACTGGGGCTGCAACATCTCCTCACGCCGCATCACCGTCTCGACGGTCGGCCTCGTCCCGGAGATGCAGCGCCTCCTCGAAGACACGCAGGTCCACCTCGCGGTCTCGCTGACGGCCGTCGACCAGGACGTCCGCCGCGAGCTCATGCCCGTCACGCGCAAGTACTCGGTGAAAGAGCTCCTCGACGCCTGCCGTGCTCTCCCTGTGCCGCGGCGGAAGCGCATCACCTTCGAGTACGTCATGCTCGCCGGCGTCAACGACCAGCCGCAGCACGCCAAGGCGCTCTGCCGGGCGCTTCACGGGATCCGCTGCAAGGTGAACCTGATCCCGTTCAACCCGTTCCCCGGCAGCGACTACTGCCGCAGCGACGACGCGACCGTCGAGCGGTTCAAGCAGATCGTCCGCGCAGCCCGCATCAACGCGACCGTCCGCGAGAGTCGCGGTCCCGACATCGCGGCCGCCTGCGGTCAGCTCGTCGCCGAACGCGGCGCCGTGATGCACCGCGCCGGCGACGACGCAACGACCGCCGGCGCCCACGACGACACGCCGACGCAGCACCACAGCGGAGCCTGACGCTGCCCGGCATCGGGGTCGTCATCAATCCGCACGCCGGAAGCAACCGGCGACGGAAAGATCGTCCGCGGAAGTTCGAGCAGATCGTCGGCACCGACGGGCTCGTCCGCGTGACGCCGGACCTCGACTCCATCGAGCACGTCGCGCGCGAGTTCGCCGACGCGAACATCGACATCCTCGCCGTCTGCGGCGGCGACGGCAGCCACTTCCGCACCTTGTCGGCGATGTTCCGGGCGTACGGAGACCAGCCGCTCCCGCTCTTCCTCCCGCTCCGTGCCGGCACGATGAACTACATCGCGCGCTCCATCGACTGCATCCGCGGCGGGCCGGAGCACGTGCTGTCGCACGTCGTCGGCGTCTACCGTCACGGCCGTACCCACGACACCGTCGACCGCCACCTGCTCGTGGTCAACGACAAGCACGCCGGCTTCGTCATCGGCTGCGGGGTGATCGTGAACTATCTGAAGCTCTACTACAGCGAGCCCGGGCCGGGCGTCGTTCCCGCGACGCGCCTCCTCGTGCGCCTGGTGTGGTCGGCGCTCATCGGGACGTCACTCACGCGCGGCGTGTTCCGGCGCGTGGAGGCGGACGTCGACTGCGACGAGTACCGCGTGCCGTTTCGGACCTTCACGGTGATCCTCGGCGGGACGATCACTCACGTTGCCCTCGGGTTCAAACCGATGTATCTGGCGGCACGCAAACGCCATCATTTCCACTTGTTGGCGGGGCCGATCGGCCCGCTCCGGCTCGCTCGTAAGATCGTGCGCTTCCATAAGGGCTTTCCACTCGAGGAGCCGGAGTTCTACGACAACCTGGCGCGCACGGCGGTGATACGGTTCGCGGCGCCGACGAGCTTCATGATGGACGGCGACATCCTCGATCCCGTGCCCATGCTCACGATCAAGACGGGGCCGGTGCTCACGATGATTCGCGGCTGAGGAGGAACTCGCGTGGCAGTGACGATCGGCATCATCGGCGGCAGCGGCCTCTACGAGATGGACGGGCTCACCGACGTGAAGGAGCGTGCGGTGAAGACGCCCTTCGGCGACCCCTCCGACGCGATCGTCGAGGGGCACCTCGGCAACGTCCGCATGCTCTTCCTGCCGCGCCACGGCCGCGGCCACCGGCTGCTCCCCTCGGAGCTGCCGTTCCGCGCCAACATCTGGGCGCTGAAGTCGCTCGGCGCCGACCGCATCATCGCGGTGAGCGCGGTGGGCTCGCTGAAAGAGGAGATCGCGCCCGGGCACCTCGTCGTGCCCGATCAGTTCATCGACCGCACCTTCAACCGTACCGGCACGTTCTTCGGGAACGGCATCGTCGCGCACGTCGGGTTCGGCGATCCGGTGTGCCCGGTGCTCGCCACGTCGCTCGCGGTGAGCGCGCGCAGCGTCGGCGCGACCGTGCACCCGCACGGCACCTACGTCTGCATGGAAGGGCCGCAGTTCTCGACCCGCGCCGAGTCGAACCTCTACCGCAGCTGGGGCGCCGACATCATCGGCATGACGAATCTTCAGGAAGCCAAGCTCGCCCGCGAGGCGGAGATGTGCTTCGCGACCCTCGCGCTCGCGACCGACTACGATTGCTGGAAGACGGACCACGACGAAGTGGCGATCGAGGACGTGCTCGCCGTCCTGAACGCAAACGTCGCGATGGCGAAGAAGGTGGTTCATGACGTCGCGCCGATCCTGCCGCCCGAGCCCGAGTGCCACTGCCGCACGTCGCTCGCGCACGCGATCATCACCGAACGCGCGAAGATCCCCGCGCAGGTGAAGCGCGACCTGGCGCCGATCATCGGCCGCTACATCCCGGCGGACGACGCGAAGGGAGGCAAGTGAGATGAGCCTCCTCGTCGTCGGCTCGGTCGCGATCGACACGCTCGAGAGTCCGCACGGGAAGGCGCCGGACGTCCTCGGCGGCGCCGCCACGTACTTCGCGGTCGCCGCGAGCTTCTTCACGCCGGTGCAGCTCGTCGCCGTCGTCGGCGAGGACTTCCCGAAGCATGAGATCGAGTGGCTCCGCTCGCGCAAGATCGACCTCGCCGGGCTCGAGATCCAGAAGGGGAAGAGCCTGCGGTGGACCGGCCGCTACCACGAGGACATGAACGTTCGCGACACGCTCTCCTTCGAGGCGAACGTCTTCGAGTCGTTCTCGCCCGACCTGCCCGCCGCCTATCGCGACACGCCGTTCGTCTTCCTCGCCAACATCGCGCCGAAGCTCCAGGCGCGCGTCCTCGACCAGGTGAAGAGCCCGAAGCTTGTCGCCGCCGACACCATGAACTTCTACATCGAGGGTGCGCGCGCCGACCTCGATGCGCTGCTCCGCCGCGTGCCGCTCCTCATGATCAACGATGAGGAGGCGCGCATGATCTCCGGCGAGCGCAACATGGTGCTCGCCGCGCGCAAGATCCTTGGCATGGGACCGAAGAGCGTGATGATCAAGCGCGGCGAGTACGGCGTCATCTACTTCTCCGGGGACACGATCTTCTCCGTGCCCGCGTATCCGCTCGAGCAGGTCTTCGACCCGACCGGCGCCGGCGACACCTTCGCGGGCGGCGTCATGGGCTACCTCGCGAGCTGCGGCGCGGTGACGCCGGCGAATCTCCGGAAGGCCATCGTCTACGGCAGCGTGGTCGCGTCGTTCACGGTCGAGCAGTTCAGCCTCGAAAGGCTGCGCACCCTCACGCGCGAGGAGATCGAAGCGCGGTACCGGCAGTTCGTGAGCCTGACGAGCTTCGACGTGCCCTGAGCGGGGCGAGGGGAGGGCAGCACTGATGGCGACGAAGCCCGCGGTCTCGATCGTCGTCCCCGTCTACAACGAGGCGCCGAACGCCGAGGCGCTGATCGTCGAGCTGCGCGAGACGCTCGACCGCCTGACGCCGGTGACCGAGGTGATCGTCGTCGACGACGGCAGCAGCGACGAGACCTTCGCGCTCCTCGGCTCCGCGGTCGACGACGACCCGCGCTTCCGGCTGGTGCGCCTGCGGAAGAACTTCGGGCAGACCGCAGCGCTCGCTGCCGGCATCGACCACGCGAACGGCGAGGTCATCGTCACGATGGACGGGGACCTGCAAAATGATCCCGCCGACATTCCGCGCCTGCTCGCCACGCTCGACGCCGGCTACGACGTCGTCACCGGCTGGCGGAAGGACCGCAAGGATCCGTTCCTCTCGCGCAAGGTGCCGTCGATGATCGCCAACGTGATCATCGGCGCGACGACCGACGTCCACATCCACGACCACGGCTGCGGCCTCAAGGCGTTCCGCGCCGAGATCGCGAAGTCGCTCAAGCTCTACGGCGAGATGCACCGCTTCATCACCGAGATCGCCAGCGACGTCGGCGCGAACGTCACCGAGATCCCCGTGCACCACCGGCCGCGCACGCGCGGCACGTCGAAGTACGGCATCTCGCGCACGGTGCGCGTGATTCTCGACCTCCTCACGATCAAGTTCCTCTCCGGCTACTCGACGCGCCCCATCCACGTCTTCGGGTTCGTCGGCATGCTCGCGACGATCCTCGGCGTCGGCATCACCGGCGTCCTCGGCTTCGAGCGCATCTTCCTCGGCGTCGAGCTCGCCGACCGGCCACTCTTGCTCCTCGGCTTGCTGCTGATCCTCGGCGGCGTCCAGCTCGTGACCCTGGGCCTGCTCGGCGAGATGCTGGCGCGCACGTACCACGAGTCCCAGTCGAAGCCGATCTACATCGTGCGCGAGGTGCGCCAGGCCGTCCCGCCCGACACGGTCGCGCCGCCGGTCCCGTCGACCGCCGACCGCGCGCGCTGACGCGGTACTCGTAACTCTCGCGGCGACGTTCTCGGACGGGCACCGCCCGTGGTAGGTGTCGCGATGGTGCCACGAGCCCGCAGCGAGTCTGTCGCCGTTCCGCGGCGGCGGTTCACGGTCGAGGAGTACCACCGCATGGTCGAAGCGGGGATTCTCCGCGAGGACGATCGGGTAGAGCTGCTCGACGGCGAGATCGTCGAGATGAGCCCGATCGGGCCGCCGCACGCCGGGTGTGTCATCCGTCTCACCGTCTTGCTCACACGCAGGCTGCGCGACCGCGCGTTCGTCTCGGTGCAGAACCCGATGGTTCTGAGCCGCTGGTCCGAGCCGCAGCCGGACATCGCGATTTTGTCGCCGCGGGCCGATTTCTATACGACCGCGCACGCTCGACCGCGCGACGTCCTGCTCGCGATCGAGGTGATCGCGTCGAAAGGCGGATACGACCGGACGTTGAAGCTGCCGCTCTACGCGCGTGCGAGCGTGCGGGAGGTCTGGCTCGCCGACGTGCGCGCGAAAACCGTCGACGTCTGCACGGGCCCGGCACTCCGTGGCTACCGCACGCACCGCCGCTTCGTGCCGGGCAATGCGATCACGCCGCGCGCCTTCCCGCGCCTCCGCTTCCGCGTCGCCGACGTTCTCGGGTAGCTACAGCCGCGCCAAAAAACTGGCTGCCGATACCCCGTGGCTCGGCCGCGCGCGGCGCTGAAAAAACCGGTTTGACGCGCTGCCCGGTGGTCGGTACCTTCGTGGGCACCCCCGGTCTCCGACGTATGAGAGTTCGCCCACCGAACGCTGTAGGGAGACCGCTGGCGGCGCCCGCCGGTAACTTAACGGGGGATCTCGAGGAGGTTCCGTGAAGCTTTGTGTCATCGGCACGGGGTACGTCGGTCTCGTCGCCGGCACGTGTTTCGCCGAGAGCGGCAACGACGTGATCTGCGTCGACATCGACGAGGCCAAGATCGCGGCGCTCCGGAAGGCCGTCGTCCCCATCTACGAGCCGGGTCTCGAGGAGCTCATCCGCCGCAACATCAACGAGGCGCGCCTCACGTTCACGACCGACCTCGCGGCCGCCGTGAAGACGTCGGAGATCTGCTTCATCGCGGTGGGCACGCCCGAGGGCGCGGACGGCGCCGCGGACCTGACCGCGGTGCTCGCGGTCGCGAAGTCGATCGGTCAGGCGATGGACGGCTACCGGATCGTCGTCTGCAAGAGCACCGTACCCGTCGGCACCGCCGACAAGGTGCGCGCCGCGATCCGCGCCGTCACCAAGCACGACTTCGCGGTGATCTCGAACCCCGAGTTCCTGAAGGAGGGCGCGGCGGTCGAGGACTTCATGAAGCCCGACCGGGTCGTGATCGGCGGCGACGACGAGCACGCGCTCGAGTGCATGCGGACGCTCTACAGTCCCTTCGTCCGCACCGAGAACCCGATCCTCGCGATGGACAACCGCAGCGCCGAGATGACGAAGTATGCCGCCAACGCCTTCCTCGCGACCCGCATCTCGTTCGTGAACGAGATCGCGAACCTCTGCGAGCGCGTCGGCGCCGACGTCGCCGAGGTCCGCCGCGGCATGGGCTCCGACCGTCGCATCGGACACCACTTCCTGTTCCCGGGCGTCGGCTACGGCGGCTCGTGCTTTCCGAAGGACGTGCAGGCGATCATCCGCACCGCCCACGAGAACGGCCTCGACTTCCCGCTCCTCAACTCCGTCGAGGAGGTCAACGAGAAGCAGAAGAAGCTGCTGGTCGAAAAGGTCGTGCGGCGCTTCGGCGAGGACCTGAAGGGACGCTGCTTCGCGATCTGGGGCCTCGCGTTCAAGCCCCGCACCGACGACATGCGTGAAGCGCCCGCGATCGTGATCATCGAGGAGCTGCTGCGCCGCGGCGCCAAGATCGAGGCGCACGATCCCGAGGCGCTGAACGAGGCCCGCAAGCACTTCAACGACCGCATCAGCTACCATCGCCTCAACTACGACGCGCTCCAGGACGTCGACGCGCTGCTGATCGTCACCGACTGGAACGAGTTCCGCCGTCCCGACTTCAGCCGCATGCGCTCGCTGATGAAGGCGCCCGTGATCTTCGACGGCCGCAACCTCTACGAGGGAGACGTCATGCGCCAGCACGAGTTCGAGTACTATCCGATCGGCCGCACCGCGGTCGGTGGCGACGCCGCCAAAGCAGGCCCGAAGACCGCCGCGAAGGCGGCCCGCTGATGGCGCGCATCCTCGTCACCGGCGGCGCCGGCTTCATCGGGTCGCATCTCTGCGAGCGCCTGCTCGCCGAAGGCAATCAGGTCATCTGCATCGACAACTTCCTCACCGGCTCGCCCGACAACATCGCCCCGTTCCTCGGCAACCAGAGCTTCCAGTTCATCCAGCAGGACGTGACGAACTTCATCTACGTTCCGGGGAAGGTCGACGCGATCCTGCACTTCGCCTCGCCGGCGAGCCCGATCGACTATCTCGAGCTGCCGATCCAGACCTTGAAGGTCGGCTCGCTCGGCACGCACAAGGCGCTCGGCCTCGCGAAGGAGAAGGGCGCGCGCATCCTGATCGCGTCGACGTCCGAGGTGTACGGCGACCCGCTCGTCCATCCGCAGAAGGAAGACTACTGGGGCAACGTGAACCCGATCGGCCCGCGCGGCGTCTACGACGAGGCGAAGCGCTTCGCCGAGGCGATCACGATGGCGTACCAGCGCACCCACAAGGTGCAGACGCGCATCGTGCGCATCTTCAACACCTACGGCCCGCGCATGCGGCTCGAAGACGGCCGCGTGGTGCCGAACTTCATCGCGCAGGCGCTGCGGGGCGAGGACCTCACGGTCTACGGTGACGGCTCCCAGACACGAAGCTTCTGCTACGTCGACGATCTCGTCGAGGGCATCTTGCGGTTGCTCCGCAGCGACGAGCCGCTGCCGGTGAACGTCGGCAACCCGCGCGAGATGACCGTGCTCCAGTTCGCGAAGCTCATCATCGAGCTCGTCGGCTCGAAGAGCGGCATCGCCTTCAAGCCGCTGCCGGTCGACGATCCCAAGGTGCGCCAGCCCGACATCACCAAGGCGCGTCGGGTGCTGAACAACTGGGAGCCGAAGGTGCCGGTCGAGGAAGGGCTCAAGCGTACGATCGAGTACTTCCGGACCAAGGTCGCCGCGTGACCGCGCGCGCCGGGGAGGGGCGGGTATGAAGATTCTCGTGACGGGCGGCGCGGGATTCATCGCGTCGCACGTGTCCGACGCGTTCCTCGCGGCCGGACACGAGGTCGTGATCGTCGACGATCTCTCCGGCGGCAAGCGCGCGAACGTGCCGGAGGCCGCGAAGTTCTACAATTGCGACATCCGCTCGCCCGAGGCGCGCGAGATCATCCGCAACGAGGAGCCCGAGGCGCTCTCGCTTCACGCCGCCCAGATGGACGTGCGCCGGTCGGTCGCCGACCCGTGCTTCGATGCCGAAGTGAACGTGCTCGGCATGATCAACATGCTGGAGGGTGCGCGTGAGGTTGGCGTGAAGAAGGTCATCTTCGCGTCCTCGGGCGGTGCCTGCTACGGCGAGCAGGAGCAGTTCCCCGCGACCGAGTCCCACCCCACGCGCCCCTTGTCACCGTACGGCATCACCAAAGCGTCGGGCGAGCTCTACCTGTTCTACTACCATGCGGAGCACGCGGTCCCGTACGTGGCGCTGCGCTACGCGAACGTCTACGGCCCGCGCCAGGATCCGCACGGCGAAGCCGGTGTCGTAGCGATCTTCACCGAGCGCCTCCTGGATGAGCAGGTCCCGACGATCAACGGCGACGGCAAGCAGACCCGCGACTATGTCTTCGTCGGCGACGTCGTGCGGGCGAACGTCGCCGCGCTGACGACGGACTTCGTGGGGCCGATCAACATCGGGACGGGCCTCGAGACGGACGTGAACACGCTGTACGCCCACCTGCGTGTGCTGACGGGTAGCCCGCACGCGGCGCAGCACGGCCCGGCGAAGCCGGGCGAGCAGCGCCGGAGCGTCATCGACGCGAGCCGCGCGAAGCAGGTGCTCGGGTGGAAGCCCGAGATTCCGCTGGAAGAGGGGCTCCGCCGCACGGTCGAGTTCTTCCGCGCGCGGAAGCAGGCGAGCGCAGCGAGCTGAGCGTCTGGCGCCGGCCTCAAGCCTCGGCGGCGGCGAGGACCTGGCGGAAGAGATCCGCGACCGCGGGCGCGAGGCCCGGAAGCTCGGACGCGTCCGGAATACGGTCGCCGACGCCGTGCCGGCTCTCACCATCGCGCGTGATCACGATCGCAGCGGGTGCGTCGACGAGCAGCAACCAGACGTACCGCACGCCGGCATCGAGGTACCAGTGTGCCTTCTCGCGCAGCATGGCTTCCGTATCGTCACGTCCACTGACCTCGACTGCGAGCGGTGGCGGGACGCGTCGCACGCCGCCCGTGTAGCGTGGCACGTCGTCGCGGCGCCACACGGCGCCGTCGGCGCCGCGCACATCATCGCCGAGCCTCATTCCCGCCTCGTTCGTTCCGATCGCGAACTCGGGATGCTCGCGTCCCCACAAACCAAGACACGTGACCAGATCGGCGACCGTGTCGTGTTGACGATCTCCGCACGGCGGCATGTACAGCAGCCTCCCCCCGACCCACTCCAGGCGGCCCTCGACGCGCGGCCATGTCTCGAGCCGGTCCGGGTCGAATCCGGGCGGCGGCACGAGCTCGAGCGGCAGCGGCAGGACCGCGCGCGGAAACGCGAGCCGTTCGTCGTCGATGAGGTCCGGGGATGCCACGCGGGCATTGCGCCACACCGGGCGCGATCCGTGCAAGAGGTACTCGCACATGGGACGGCGGTGCGACCGCTCACGCTCGCGCGTTGGGGCGATCCGTGACAAGTTCTCGGGCGGTGCAGGACCCTCGGTACATCCGGAACTTCTCCATCATCGCGCACATCGACCACGGGAAATCGACGCTCGCGGACCGTCTCCTCGAGCGTACCGGCACGGTCAGCCAGCGCGAGATGGCGGCGCAGTTCCTCGACGACATGGACCTCGAGCGCGAGCGCGGCATCACGATCAAGGCGCGCGCGGTCCGGCTGAAGTACCTGGCGCAGGACGGACAGGAGTACCAGCTGAACCTGATCGACACGCCGGGACACGTCGACTTCACCTACGAGGTGTCGCGGAGCCTCGCGGCGTGTGAGGGCGCGATCCTCGTCGTCGATGCATCGCAAGGGGTCGAGGCGCAGACGGTCGCGAACGTGTACCTCGCGCTCGATACCGATCTCGCGATCGTGCCCGTGCTGAACAAGATCGATCTGCCGTCGGCCGATCCCGAGCGCGCGCGCGCCGAGATCGAGGATGTCATCGGTCTCGACGCGTCGCGCGCGATCCTCACCAGCGCGAAGCAGGGGACGGGCACCGCGGAGCTGCTCGAGGAAGTCGTCCGTACCGTGCCACCGCCGCGCGGCGACGCGGGCGCGCCACTGCGCGCGCTCCTCTTCGACAGCTGGTTCGACCCGTACCACGGCGCGATGAGCCTCGTGCGTGTCTTCGACGGGACCCTCCGGCCCGGCATGCGCATCCGGCTCTTCGCGACCGGCAAGGAGGCGGAGGTGACGCGCCTCGGCGTGCTCGCGCCCCGGCTGACCGAGGTCTCGGATCTCGGCCCCGGCGAGGTCGGCGTCGTGATGGCGAGCTTGAAGGAAGTCGCCGACACCAAGATCGGCGACACCGTGACCGACGCGACTCAACCTGCCGCCGACCCGCTGCCCGGGTTCAAGACCGTGAAGCCGATGGTCTTCGCCGGGCTCTACCCGGCGGACGCGGCCCAGTACGGCGCGCTCCGCGACGCGGTCGAGAAGCTCCGCCTCAACGACTCGTCCTTCACCTACGAAGCCGAGAACTCGGTCGCACTCGGCTTCGGGTTCCGCTGCGGCTTCCTCGGCCTCCTCCACATGGAGATCATTCAGGAGCGCCTCGAGCGCGAGTTCGGCCTCACCCTGATCACCACCGCGCCCACGGTCGCGTACCACATCTACACCACCGACGGTCGCATGCTCTCGGTCGACAGCCCGGCGAAGATGCCGGAGGAGACCGAGATCGACCGCATGGAGGAGCCGTTCATCCTGGCGACGATCCACCTCCCCACCGAGTACATCGGGACGGTGATCGCCCTCTGCGAGGACCGCCGCGGTAAGCAGCGCGAGATCAAGTTCTCGGGCGAAAAGCGGGCGCTGCTCATCTACGAGCTCCCACTCAACGAGATCGTCTTCGACTTCTACGACCGCCTCAAGTCGGCGAGCCGCGGCTATGCCTCGCTCGACTACGAGCCGCTCGACTTCCGCCCCTCGAAGCTGGTGAAGCTCGACGTCCGCATCAACGGCGACATCGTCGACGCCCTCTCGGTGATTTTGCACCAGGAGCGCGCCTACTCGCGCGGCCGCGAGCTCACCGCCAAGATGCGCGAGCTCGTCCCGCGTCAGATGTTCGAGGTCATCATCCAGGCGGCGATCGGCAACAAGGTGATCGCGCGGGAGACCGTGAAGGCCCTCCGCAAGAACGTGACGGCGAAGTGCTACGGCGGCGACATCACCCGCAAGCGCAAGCTCCTCGAGCGCCAGAAAGAGGGCAAACGCCGCATGAAGCAGGTCGGCCGGGTCGAGATCCCGCAGGAGGCGTTCCTGGCGGTCCTGAAGGTGACGGATTGAGGGTTACGACGCCCACATCCCTAGCCGGGCTCCGGCCGATCCTCTAGTATGCCGCCCGTGAGCAAGGCCCGCGGGAGCGTCGCCGCCGGCACCAGGAACCGGGACGAAGCCATCGCACCCGAGGAGGCCGGTGCCAAAACCAAGTCCACGCTGCGCGAGTACGCGGAAGCGCTCGCCGTCGCGTTCCTCCTGGCCCTCTTCATCCGCACCTTCATCGTCCAGGCCTTCAAGATCCCGTCCGGATCGATGCTGCCGACCTTGCAGATCGGCGACCACATCCTCGTCAACAAGCTGCGGTACGGCGTCCGACTCCCGATCCTCGGTGAGCGCGTCGTCAAGTTCGCCGACCCGAAGCGTGGCGACATCATCGTCTTCGTCTACCCCGTGGATCCCCAAAAGGATTTCATCAAACGCGTGATCGGCCAGCCGGGCGACACCGTCGAGATCAAGCACAAGCAGATCTTCATCAACAACGAGAAGATCGACGACCCGTTCGGCAACTGGGTCGACGGCCCGGGCGAGAACAGTCGGCTCACGCCGCGTGACAACTACGGCCCGGTGACGGTGCCCGCCGACAAGGTCTTCGTCATGGGCGACAACCGCGACCGCAGCTACGACAGCCGGTTCTGGGGCTTCGTCCCGCTCGACGACGTGAAGGGGAAGGCCTTCGTCATCTACTGGTCGTGGGACGGCGAAGATCGCTGGGTGCGCTGGGAGCGCCTCGGCGACCTGATCTACTAGCTCGCACACCGGCCGCATGGCGCGTCGCCCCGCGTCGCCCACGGGGCGCTCGAGCAGCACGCCGCTGCCCACAGGCGCCGGCAGCGAACCGCGCTCGGAGGCCCACGCTCCGGCGCACCCGGCGAATGACCCTGCACTCGGTACCTCGGGCGAGCCGCCCGCGTTTCCCTGGCTCGCCCTCGGCGCCGCGACCGTCGTGCTCCTCGCCGTCCAGTTCACGACGCCGTCGCTGATCGGCATCGACGGCTACTTCCACGTCCGGTACGCCGACGTGATCCGCGAGACGGGCCTGCTCAACTTCCCGCCGCCGTTTCCCTGGTTGCCGCTCACGATCCTCGGGCCCGATCGCTATGCCGATCATCACATGCTCTACCACCTGCTGCTGGTCCCGTTCACGATCGGCGACCTGCGCATCGGCGGGAAGCTCGCCGCGGTCGCAGGTGCGGTAGCGTTCGTCGCGACCTTCGCGTGGGTCCTGCGGCGCGAACGGATCGCGCCGCTTGCGCTCGCGGTGGCGGCGCTCGGCGCGTCCTCGCCTGATCTGCTCTACCGGCTCAGCATGACCCGCGTGCAGGCGCTCTCGCTGGTATGCCTCCTCCTCGGCTTTCACCTCGCCCTGCGCGGCCGCTTCGTCGCGCTCGCCGTGCTCGCGTGCGTGTACGCCTGGCTCTACGACGGCTTTGCGCTCTTGCTGATCCCGCTCGGCGCGATCGTCCTCGCCGACCTCGTGCTCGAGCGGCGTCTGCGCGTCGGCATCGTCGCGGCCGCGGTGGTGGGGTTCACGGTCGGCCTGGTCGTGAACCCGTATCACCCCGAGTACCTGCGCTTCATCCTGCACCACTTCGGCGACAAGCTCGTCCCGGGTGAGACCCTGCGCGTCGGCAACGAGTGGCTGCCCTACACGCCGCTCGGCCTGATCGGGAACGGCCTCGCCTCGATGCTCTTCGTCACCTTCGGCGTCGCGGCCGTCGGGGGTGTGCCGCGCGACCGTCGCGTCTTCGCCGCGCTCGTGGTCGCGGTCGTCTTCATGGCGTTGATGCTGCGGTCGAAGCGCTTCGTCGAGTACTTCGCGCCGACCGCGACGCTTTTCGCGGTGCTCGCCTACGCCGATACCTACCGCCGTCTACCGGAGACCCGGCGGCGGTTGATCGCGATGGCACTCGCCGGCGTCGCGATCGGGAACGCCATCGGCGTCGGCTCGACCATGATGCGCAAGGCGCGCAGCTCGCCGCACGGGCGCTACGCCGCCGCCGCCGAGTACGTCGCGCAGACGGCGCCACGCGGTGCGATGCTCTGCACGACGGACTGGGACGACTTCCCGTGGCTCTATTTCTACAACGTCGAGAGCACGTACCTGGTCGGCCTCGACCCGACGTACCTGCGCGACGTCCATCGCGACGCGTACTGGCGGTGGGTCGACGTCACGCAAGGCAAGGTCGAGCGGCCGGGCGAGGTGCTCGCGACCGAGTTCCCGTGCGCCTACGTGATGAGCGACCTGCTCCACGGCGAGTTCCTCGACCGCGCGGCGAAGGACCCGAACCTCGAGGAGGTCCTGCGTGACGACCAGCAGGTGCTCTACCGGGTGAAGCGATCCGGTCCGCCGCCGGTGTTCCCGCGGACGCTCACTGACGGATGAGCGGACGACCCGCGGCCGCAGCTGCAGTCGGGTGGTCAGTGAGCGCGCGACGAGCCAGCGAGAGCGCCCGGATCAGCGCGAAAGCCGCCCGCGCCACTCCGCGGCGGTGATCGCGTATCGCACGCCCTCGCCGAGCGGCAACGCGACGGTCTCTTCGAAGCGCATGCCGAGCCGCTCCATCACCCGGATCGACGCCGCATTCGGACGATCGCAGACCGCGACGACGCGGCTCAGCCCGTGCTCCTCGAACCCGAGCCGCAGCATCGCGCGTGCGGCCTCGGTCGCGAGACCACGGTGCCATACCGCGGGCGCAAGGCCGTAGAGCAGCTCGGCCTCGCCAGCGCTCTCACACGCCGTCAATCCGCAGAAGCCTATCGCGCCGTCGGCGCCGCGATCGCCACGCCCGAGGCGCGGGAACACGACCCATTGGCCGTAGCCGTGCTCGTCAAAAGAGCGGATGGCCGCTGCGACCGTCTCCTCCACCTGCGCGCGGGACACGGGCTGGTCGTCCCACAGATAGCGACGCACCTCGTCGAGCGACCACAGCCGATGCAGGTCGTCCACGTCTGCGGCGGTATATCGCCGCAGACGCAGACGATCGGTCTCGATGTCGAGCGCGGTGATCGACCTCAGGCGATGCGCGTCGCGGTCAGCTCCCTTGGCAGCGGAACACGCCGGTGCCGCTCGGCGTCTGGCTGTCGCGGACCTTCGCGATGAACGTCACCCACGTGCCCGATGCGGACACGCCGGTGTCCTCATCGATGTTGCGGTACGATGCGGTCGTGCCCCACTGGTCGTCGGGCACCGGGTCGAAGGTGAGAACCGCGGCGTCATCGGTGGTGTCGAACAGGAACACGCCGTGTTTCGCTCCGCCCTTCACGATCTTGCCGCGGAACGCGACTTGGTCGGTGTCGGTGATGCCGCCCAGTTGCGGGATCGTTCTGATGGAGCCGCCGCTGCGCGGTGCCGTGTCACCCTGGACCACGAGCACCGTGGTCGCGACGGACGGCGTGAACAGGAACACCGCATTGCCCGCGACCGTTCCGTTGATCTTCGCGCGATACCCGACGTCGTTGGCCATGTTCGAGTGTATGTCGAAGAGCTTCGCGATCGTCGTGCCGGGGAGCACCGCCGGGTCGCCGACCGTAGCGACCTCCGTGTAGACGCCGCTGTACTGGAAGATCGTCGTCTCCGGGTCGTTGCTGACGCCACACGTCGTCTCGGTGACGGCCTGGAAGGCCGGGCGGGTGCTGCCGGTGGTGACGTTGATGAAGGAGCAGAAGCTCCGCCCGCCGCCGGTCGAACCGCCGGTCAACGCAACGGCGGAGACCGTCGCGAGCGAACGATCGTAGAAGTAGACGCCCGTAGCGCCCCCCGTCAGTTTGGCGATGAATGCGATGTCGCCGTCGTCGTTCACGTCGGAGACGTCCGGGAAGGTCTCGAACGTGCCACCTCCGGGCGCTGCCTGACCGCCGAGCGCGGCCGCGAGGATTGGACCTCCGGCGGGGCGCACGAAGACGCCGTGGCCGACGTCGAGGTTCGCGGCGAAGCCGATGTCGCCGGCGTCGTTGATCGACGCACTCTCGAACTGCTCGAAGGTGCTGCCACCCGGCGCGGCACCACCCTGCGCGGCAATGGTCTGCTCACCGCCGGCGCCTGGATACAGATACAGCTTGCGGAGGCGTGGGCTCTTGGTCCGGCCGATGAACACGGTGTCGCCGCTCGAGTTGACGTCCGGCGACTCGAATTTGCTGCTGAAGCGCACCATGTCCGGATCGAAGAGATCCTGCCGATCGACCGTCGCGCAGGTGTAGGTGAGGGCCGCCGCCGGGCCCGTGGTCGCGACGAGCATGCCGAATGCGAGCGTTGCGATGATGGTGGGGTGACGCGTGATCATGATCATCCTCCTCGGAGCGTGAGCGGATCAGGCATGCGACGGAGTCCAGGCGTAAGCGGGCGAAAGGGCAGGTATGGGACTCCGGCGCTGGGCTGACTCCTACGCCCGCGAACCGCGTGGGTCAACGCGAATCGACGGTCGCGAATCGTCGGTCGCGCGCGCGACGCGCGTCGCCGCGGCCGAGCATCGCGCGCACTCGAGGTCGTAGATTGAGCTCACGGTACGCACTGGTGGCAAAGCAGGCAGACCGCGAACGGTCCGCAACCCGTTTGCCGCAGCTCGCGCATCTCGCCAGCCTCGACGTTCAATTGCCGCAGAACGGCGGGAGCCGGAGCTCGATGCACTGTTCCACCGCGACGAGCAGATCTGCCCATCGGCGTGGCCGATCGCCGCGAGCTCGTACACCTCGGTCCCGACGGAAGCGCGTCGGGCGGAGGCACCCACCTGTCGCCCTGCAGAGCCTATAGAGATCAGAACAGCGGCTGGCATTGCTGGCACAGCAGGCAGACCGCGAGCGGTCCGCAACCCGTCTGTGGCAGCTCGCAGCTCTCGCCGGACTCGATCACACCGTTGCCGCAGATCGAGATCGGCACATCGATGCATTGGTTGCAGAGGGCGCAGAGCTGGTGCTCCCCGCATCCGATCGCCGGCAGCTCGCAGTTCTCGCCCGGCTCGATGTTCTGGTTGCCGCAGAACGGCAGCGCATCGATGCACTGGGTGCAATTGAGACAGAGCTGCCCGGCGCCGCAGCCGACCGCCGGAATCTCACAGATTTCCGTCGGCTCCTTGATCTGGTTGCCGCAGATGAATCCGAGGTTCTGCGTGATCTGATCCCACGGCGGCAGGCACTGCTGGCAGTTCAGGCACACCTGCGTCGGGCCGCAGCCGAGACCCGGCAGCTCGCACACCTCTCCCGGCTCGAGCGTACCGTTCAAGCAGGTCGGCGGCGGCGGACCGGTGCACGCGCAGTTCGAGCATTGTCCGGGGCACGCCTGGTCGTTCGGCGTGTCGCACTGCTCGCCGGGGCCGACGAAGCCGTCGCCGCAGACGGCCGGGCAGACACAGGCGTTCGCCGTGCTCGGCGCACCACACTGACCCGGGCAGGCGGAGTCGGCAGTGCCGTCGCACTGCTCGCCGAACTCGACGTTGTTGTTGCCGCAGACTTGGTTGCAGGTGCAGTTCGCGAGGCACTGGCCGGGGCAATTGGAATCGTCGGTGCCGTCGCATTCCTCGGTGAAGCGATTGACCGTGTTGTCGCCGCACCGCTGCAGGTCGACCGACGCCGGGAAGCTGATCGCGCCCGGGCCCGGCAGGCCGGCGGTGTTGTTGATCGCCGACGCGCTCGTCGCCGGGATGCAGAAGGTGGACACGGACCGGTTCAAGGTCGTGCTCGGCGTGCCGACGCGGACGATCGGATCCATGAAGCAGCGCTGGTTCTTCGACTGACACGGACCCGTGCCCGAGGGGCAGTTGCTGTCGGTCTGGCAGCCGATCTGCGGAGCATTGGCACACGTCTGCACGATCGGACCGACGATGCACTCGCCTTCACCGACCGCCTCGCTCGCGATCTGCCGGCAGAGCGGCTTGCAGGCGCCGGCGGGTGCACCCGGGCAGTCTGCGTCGCTCGTGCACTTCTTGTTGTTGTTGCTGCCGCCGTCGCATGCGGCCGCGCAGCTGTTCGCCTGCGGCTGACCGTCGCACCAGCACTGCTCGCTCGTGTGACCCGAGCCGTCGCATGTCTGGTTCGACGCGAAGGTCGACGTGCCGGTGGTCACGGGCGTGAACGGGATGTCGAGGCCGCCGCCCGACACGTTCGAGGACGAGGTCGGGTTGCAGCTGCTCGACGTCGGGCCGAGCGGTCCGGTGCCCTCGACCTTGCACGCCGGGCTGCCGCTCAGGTCGCTACACGTGCCGCTGTCGCCGATCTGACAATTTTGGGGATTCGCCTGGCCGCAGTCGCAGATCGGGCACGGCCGGTTCACCGTGATGCCGAGGTAGACGAGCGAGCTCAGGTGCGTGAACAGGTTCGCCGAGCCGGTCTGGAGATTGTAGGTGCCGGTGACGTCGGTCGCGAAGCGATTGACGACGCACGCGGGTACGCCGCCCGCCGACAGCGGGAGCGGCGGTCCGAAGGTGTTGACGACGCAGAATCCGGAGCTGCAATCGGAGTCCTGCAGGCAGGGCTGCGTCGGATCGGTGGAGCAGGCGGAGCCGACGTTGCCGAAGAAGTCGCAGTCGAAGTCGTTGACGCCGTCGCAGTTCGAGAGCTCACCGGTGATCTTCGAGCCCTTCTGCACTGCCAGGTCGTGCGCCGTGCCGGTCCAGCCGGTGTCGAGGTCGGCGCCCGATTGCACGGTGAAGGTGATCGTCGCGGAGGCCGGGCAGGTGCAGCCCACCGTGCACTGGCCGGGGCACAGCGAGTCGTCGGTGCCGTCGCAGAGCTCGCCTCCCTGGCGGGTGTTGTCGCCGCAGAACGCCGCGCACTGGCAGTCGGCCTGGCAGCTGCCGGAGCAGCTGCCCTGGGAGGTGCCGTCGCACTGCTCCCCGGGATCGATCTGGTCGTTGCCGCAGTACGGGCCGCACGTGCAGTTCGCCTGGCACGCGCTCGCGGGGCACTGGCCGCCGCTCCCGCTGCCGTCGCATTGCTCGCTGCCGTTGACGATGCCATCGCCGCAGAACGGGCCGCAGGTGCAATCGCCCTGACACGCGCCCGGACACGCCGCGGCGTCGGCGCCGTCGCACTCCTCGCCGAACTCGGCCATGCCGTTGCCGCACGTTCCGCCGGTGCAGCTGCAGTTCGCCTGACACGCGCCGGGGCAGGCGTCATCGTCGGTGCCGTCGCACTGCTCCGAGGATTGGTTCACGCTGTTGTCGCCGCACGACGGGCAGGTGCAGTTCGCCTGACACGCACCGGGGCACGAGGCGTCATGGCCGACGTCGCACTGCTCGCCGCCGTCGATCGTGCCGTTGCCGCACTGCGAGCCGCTCTTGAAGAGCCGCGTCGGCTGCACGACCGCGCCCGGGCCGGGGAGACCGCCGACCTGGTTGATCGCGGAGCTCGAGGTCGGTGGGATGCAGAAGGTCGCGGCGAGCGTCGCGTTCTGCGTGCCCGGCTGGCCGGTGCGGACGATCGGATTGCGGAAACACTCGCGCCGCTTGAGTCCACACGTCTGGTTCGGCTTGCAGTCGGGGCAGTTGCCGGCCGGCGGCGGGTTGCAGTCGGCCGCGGCGGTGCAGCCGCGGAACTTCTCGAGGCTGCAAAGGTTGTCGTTGGGGCCCGTCTGGCAGCGGCCGTCGTTCGGGTTGGTGTCCCCGGGGTTCGCGACGCAGATGCCGTTCGAGCACTGGTTCGGCTGGGTCGCGAGGCCCGGCCGGTTGCATGAGCCGTCCGGGCATTCCGCGTCGTCGGTGCACGCGTTGCCGTTGTTCGGGCCGCTGATGCAGCGCAGGCCACCGCAGGTCACACCGGGCGCGCAATCCGCATCCTTGCTGCAGCCGTCCGCTGCCGCGTCGGCACAGGTGTCGCAGAAGCACTGGGCGCTGCCGAAGCCGAAGGCGGTGCACGGGAGGCCGGCCGACAACGACGAGGTGCCCGTCGTGGCCTTGTTGAACGAGATCTGTAGATTGCCGACGTTCGCCGCGGAGCTCGGGAGGCAGTCGAGGCTCAGATCGCCGAAGAAGGGATTGCTGCCGCCGACGTCGCAGGGCTCGCCGTTGCTCGCGCCGCCGTTGCACGTGCCGCCGCGGACGCCGTCGCGCGGCGTCGGATCGTTTTCGCAGGTCGGGCAGGGCTGATCGACGGCGAGGCCGTTGTGGACGCCGGACGATAGCCGCAGGAGCGCGGCGCCCTCACCGGCGTGCGGTCCGCTGTCGGCGATGTTCGCCGTGCCGGTGATCGTGCCCTGGTAGCGGTTCACGACGCAGACCGGCACCGCGCCCGCCGAGATCGGCAGCGGCGGACCGTAGAAGCACTCGCAGGTCTCCGCGCCGGTGCAGCTCGGCGACTCCGGATCGCAGGTCGCGAGCGAGCTCGCGTCGGGACTCCCGACGTTGTAGCAGGCGCAGTTCTTCGACGGGCCGGGGAACGCGACCGGGCCGCTGACGTTGCACTGGCCGCAGGTCGGCGACGACGTGTTGAGATCACAGCCGCTGACATGCAGCGCCGTGAGCGACGCGTCGTCATCGCTCGGGATGTCGTGCGAGATCCCGGTCCAGCCGGTATCGAGATCGACACCGGGCCGCGCGACGAGGCTGAGTGTGTCCGGGATCGGATTCGGCAAGACGCAGGCGGCGGGGCAGTGGCACGTGACCGAGCACTGTCCGGGGCAGCCGGCGCTATCGGTGCCGTCGCAGTCCTCGCCGGGGTTCACGGTGTTGTTGCCGCAGGTGCCGCTCGGGGTCGCCGTCGGCGTCGCGCCGCCGCCGGGTGTCGCGGTGCGCGTCGGGGTCGTGCCGCCGCCCGGCGTCGGCGATGCGGTAGCACCGGCAGAAGTCGGCGTCACCGTCGGATTCGGTGCGCCGGCGTGACACTCGGCCGGATACGACCGTACCGCCGGGACCGCGAGCGCATCCACGCACGCCGTCTTGAAGTCGTTGACGCAGTCGACGCAGCCGACGAGCTGCTGGAGGTTCGTCACCGGCCCGCCGCACGACGCGCCGCCGGGGACGGTCACCGACGGGCACGTCGAGCTGAAGCCGATCGTGGTCGGGGCGAGATCGTCGGGGCCGCCGCAGGCTCGGTCCGCGCCGCCGCATGCGGTACAGATCTTCTGGATCTGCTTGGCGCGCGCGGACGCGATCTTCGAGGACGCTTTCGAGTCGGGGCACGGGCCGCTGCTCGAGCCCTTCACCACCGCGTCCTCGCACTTCTGGAGCGCTTTCGACTTGGCGCGGAAGAACGCGGCCGCGTTCTTGCCGATCTCGCGGCGGCACGAGCGCACCGCCGGATCGGAGGTCGGCGTGCCCGAGCCGTAGTACAGGGTGACCGCTTGATCGACCGCCGCCTCGTCGGCGCAAGCGAGACAGTCGCCGATGCCGCCGCAATGGCCGATCGCGTTCGTGCACCCGGCGGTCTCGAAGTCGGGGCACGCGCCCATGTTCCACCCGATGCCGGCGAGCGACTCGTCGTCGCCCGTGCCGCAGATCCGGTCGGCCCCGCCGCATTGCTTCGCGATCGAGTCGCGCAGCTTCGTCTCGGCCTTCGCGATCTTCTGGCTCGCCTTCGCGTCCGGGCACGGACCAGCGCTCGCGCCGGAGACGACCGCGTCGCGGCACTTCTGGAGCGCCGCGATCTTCGCTTGTGCGAAGCCCGCGGAGCGCTTGGCGATCTCACGCTTGCACTTGATCGGATCGGCGTGTGACGGCGCCGCAACGGCGACGAGAACAAAGGTCGAAAGCGCGGACGCGAGAAGCGCGCGACGTGCGAGCGAGGTCAGCATGATCATCCTCCTTGAAACGCGAAGCATTCGGCCTGGGCAGGGACGGCACCCGATGCTCAGTCAAGGTAGGCGGTACGGGCTGCCCCGGACAATCGTCGAAAACAGTGGGTTTCCGTACGGAAATCGGGGAGAGAGCGGTGCTGCACGCGGGGAGGCAGGCGGTTATTGGGGGAGCTGCGGCGTTTGCCTGCGACAGCTCAGCGGCGAACGCCCGAGGGTCGGCGGGGTGCACGCGCCAAGCGAGCATCGATCGCTCGACGCGCGTCGACCGGACGGTGACGCATCGCGCGCCGTATGAGCCGATCGATGTCCGTGGTCGCCACCGCAACCGCCGCACGCGTCGCCCGCGTCCGTGCGCCGAGCGCCGCGGTGACGCGCTTCCGCGTCGGCGCGGCGGCCGATCGCGCACTACTTCGGCCGCGAACTATTGCGACGTGGAGCGGCGGGGGACGGTATTGGTGGCCGAAAGGCCGTGTGGCAGTCTCGCGGTGATCGGCGCGCGATGCGCGCGCATGCGCCCGTGCTCCGACACACAGGAGGTGGCCCATGACACATCTACTCGCGCTTCCATTGGCGATGGCGGTCGCGGCCGCGGTGTCGCTCGGTAGTACGATCGCCTACGCCGACGTCGCCGTCGGCGATACGATCACCAAGGCGAACGCCGACAAGGTGAAGGACCTCGTCTCACCCGGCGTGTTCTGGTGCGTGCAGCACGGCTGGCCGATGAAGATCGTCGCGACGCAGCCGGTCCAGCTGCGGAAGGCGTTCACCGAGGCCACCGAGAAGTACTCCGGCCAGGCGAAGATCGGCGACGACGGCGTCTCGCTTCAGGGATGGGTCGCGGGCCGGCCGTTCCCGAACCTCGATGCGAACGACCCGAAGGCCGCGATCAAGGCCATGTACAATTACTACACGGCGATCGGCATCGACGACGTCGACCTCCGCAACTTCGACGCCGACACGGGGCCGATCTCGGAGGACCGCCCGCTCCAGGTCGAGCGCCACTTCCTGATCGATCACTTCCGGCGGCTGTTCTACGTCGGCCGGCTCTACGTCGATCCCAAGCCCGAGATCCCGAATCGCGAAGGCTTCTGGTTCAAGGAGACCCTGCATCCATTGATCGAGCCGTTCGACTTGAAGGGCGTCGGCTTCACCTACTATCGCTACACCGACGCTTCGAAGCAGGACGACAGCTGGCTCTATCTTCCGTCGCTGCGCCGTGTGCGGCGCCTCTCGACCGCGCAACGCTCCGACGCACTCTTCGGCCAGGACACCGATCAGGACAGCTACGGCGGCTACGCCGGGCAGGTCGCGTGGATGGATTGGAAGTTCATCGGCGAGAAGGAAGTTCTCGCCGCCATGCACGGCAACCACTATCCCGTGAAGTGGTCCGAAGGTGCTTCCGACTGGGCCTTCGACAGCGAATGGGAAAAGCGCAAGGTGTGGGTCGTCGAGGGGGCGTCGAAGCTGCCCCAGTACGCGTACTCGAAGCGCGTGATCTATCTCGACAAGGAGATCTACACGATTCCGTACAGCGACATGTACGACCGCGGTGGGCAGCTCTGGAAGGTGTGGATCAACAACTTCAAGTGGGGCACCGAGCCGTTTCCGGGCTCGGCGATGAAGTACGAGGAAACCACGCCGTTCATCCCGGCGATCGTCATGATCGACCTGCAGCTCCAGCACGCGACCAAGGCGTCGCTGCCGAGCCACCGCTTCCCCGGCGAGCCGGGCTGGTACTGGCACCAGGGCGACAAGGAAGGCACCACCGAGTCGCAGTTCACGATCGCCGAGCTGATCGGATCCGGTCACTGAGGGGTGGGCGCGGCCCGGTCGTCACCGTTCGGGCCGCGCCCTCGTGAGCCGCGCGCCGATGCGGGTGCGGCTCTCGTCGCGCGCGGCGGCGCTCGTCGCCGCTACTGCACGCGCGGACGATCGAGCGTGCCGTAGAGCCGGATGGTGCGCTCGCCGTCGGCTGCCGGCGTCCCCGGCAGCAGATTCAACGCGATCCGCAGGCCGTCCGGCGCGCCCGCAGCGGGACGCACCGCGAGCGTCATGTTCATCACGCTTGCGGCGAGCGGGTGTTGGAGGACGACGTTGCCCTCGCCACGCGCGACGACCTCGGTACCGGGCGCCGCGACGTCCGTGAGCTCGAGGCGGCCACGCTTGATGTCGCCGGCGAGACGGATCTCGGGGAAGTGCAGATCGGGAACGGTGATGCCGCGGAGCTTGCCGCCTTCGAGCGCGACCGTCGCCGCGCGCAGCGCGATCCGCCCGTTGGTCGTCGCCGGCTTCTCGGGATTGCCGTCGAGCTGCAGCTCGCCGTCGACCTTGCCCCGGAGGGTGCCTTCCATGAAGAGGCGCAGACCGCTGTAGCGGCCGATGTCGACGCCGGCGAGGCGGGTGTCGAGCGCGAAGCTGGTCGGGCGCAGATCGACCGTGCCGGCGATTGTCCCGCCGTACATGTCCGCCGCGACACGCGCGGGATATGGATGACCGCGCAGCAGGCTCAGGAGCGACGGTGCGACGCGGACGGACGCGGCGCTCAAGAGCGGCAAGCTCGGATCGCCGTCACGTTTGAGGAGCCGAAGCTCGTCGATCGTGTACGCGAGGGTCCAGCCGAGGTGCAGACCGCGCATCTCGACCGCGACCGGACCGGTCGCCGCCCGCGCGACGAGCTGGCGCACGACCGCCTCGTGCGGAAAGGTCGCGATCAGGCAGAGCACGAACGCGATCGCGGTGTAGGCGGCGTACAGGAGCATCGGCGCGGCGCCCGAGACCGTCAGGACGCCCGCGAGCCGTGCGCGCCAGCCCGTGTCCGTCGGGCCGTCGCCGCGCGATGTGTCCGTACGGCCGACGCTCGTCGCCGCCGCGGGATGTGTCATCGTGTCGTGGTGTCCGCGGGCGACGGTGGGCTCATCGCGCCGCCGCCGCTTTCGGCCGCAGGCGCGAGACCATCAGGGTCGCGTCGAAGACGTACGGCTGATCGAAGCGCTTCTTCATCTGCAAGCGGCTGACGAGCAGTGGCGGGTCGCCCTTCTCCACGCCGTGGAGCAGGGTCACGAGCTCGCGCAGCGAGACCCCCGCGAGCCGCATCTCGACGTCGTCCGCCTGCAAGTCGTCGTTGAGGCTCCGGGTCGAGGGATTCATCGCGGCGATCCGCTCGCGGCCGACGTCGTCGCGCGCGAGCTCCTCGAGGCGAGAGAAGAGCGAGAAGTCCGCGCCGCTGCGCGCGAGGGCGCGCTGGATCTGCTCGTTCTCGATTCGGAGCTGCGCGTAGCGATCGCGCAGCGCGCTCACCTCGGTCAGCTCGCGCTCGCCCGCCGCGATCTGCGCCGCGAGCGCGCTGCGGCGATCGGCGAGGGCGGTCGCCAGCAGCCAGACGACGATCGCGGAGGTCACGCATGCGGCGACGCCGAGCAGCATGCGCTCGCGCGGCGCGAGCCGCTCGATCATCTGCTCCAGACGGCGCCGGAGCTCGTTCACTCGCTCGCCTCCGGCAACGCACCGGTACCGCCCGCGCGCGCGAGGGTCGCGCTCAGGCGGAAATCGACACGCTGCCCATCGACCGAGGCGCGGACGTCCTTCGCTTCCACGTCGCGGAACTCTGGGCGCGCGGCGAGGCCGCGCTTCACACTCTCGACACCCTCGTAGGACGGCGTCGAGCCGCGCAGGCGGACGCTCTCGCCGTCGAGCGCGAGCTCTTCGACGTCGAGCACGACGTCGCTAGGTACGCCGAGCGTCACCGCGCGGAGCACGTCGATGGCGCGCGTCGCCGAAGGCGCGAGGCCGCCGTAGAGGCGTTGCTGCTTCTCCAACGCGGCGATCTCGGTGCCGAGCTGCGCGCGCTCGTTCACGATCGTCCGTACCTCCGGGAGCGCGGCGGTGAAGACGCTGCGGATCTGGGCGCGAACGGTGTCACGGCGTTGCGCGAGCCGGCTGCTCTCGTACGCGTACGCGACGATCATCAGCACGATCACCACGGCCGCGAGGATCCCGGTGCGCGCCGCGTGCCGCCAGATCGCCTCCCGCTCGCGGTGGTAGGTGAACTCGCCGCGGCGGAAATCGAGGCCGAACGTGGCCCCGGCGGCGCCGTCGCGGAGCGCGAGGCCGAGCGGGTTCGCGAACGCGGCCTGGTCGCGGCGCAATGTCGGCGGCACGCCGTCGAGGCGCAAGGTATCGAGCCCTTGGGGCGTCGTGCCGAGCGCGCGTGCGAGCGCCGTCGTCGTCGCGCCGGCC